>Ga0114129_10007059_pt1 | contig 15991 bp, 10 predicted proteins | sample RhiMetdeltSRZDD1_FD_80071 | JGI IMG/M metagenome (GOLD analysis project Ga0114129, IMG submission 80071) | Populus rhizosphere microbial communities from Tennessee, USA - Rhizosphere MetaG P. deltoides SRZDD1 (version 2) (version 2) | ecosystem: Host-associated > Plants > Roots > Rhizosphere >... | reverse complement strand
GGATGGACACCAGATACGGATCATCGATGTTGACCAAAACGGAACCGATGAAGTATGCGATATCGGATATTGCCTCAACAGCAATGGCTCATTAAGGTATTCGCTGGCCGGCCAGGGAATAGTACATGGCGACAGAACACAGATCGGTAAGCTCGATCCCAACCGGGCAGGCATACAGGGTTATGGCGTGCAGCAGGATAATCCCAGTGGTTTACTCGAATATTATTACGATGCCAATACAGGCTCGGTGCTATGGAAACATACAGGAGCCGTGAGCGATGTGGGCCGTGGCGCTGCCGGTGATATTGATCCACGCTACAACGGATGGGAAGTATGGTCATTCTCCGGCGTATATAATGCACCTTCCAATACGCAGTTAACCAGTGAGCCAACAAGGCCGTATCCAAATTTCAGGATCTGGTGGGATGGTGATGTACTTAGCGAAAACCTGCACGATGAAAAAATTGAGAAATGGAATTACACATCCTCTACTGTTTCGCGGCTGGTTACCATGTGGAATTTTGATGCCGCTGTTGGCAGCGACCGCAATGCACCTATGTTCTACGGCGATATTCTGGGCGACTGGCGCGAGGAAGTGATACTCACTTCATCCGATTTCTCAAAACTGGTTGTATTTACTACCAATACGCCCACTAACACCAGGTTGTACACGCTGGCGCATAACCCCGCTTACAGAAATGGCATGACCATAAAGGGATATATGCAATCACATTTAACGGATTATTATCTGGGCAACGGCATGTCAACACCTCCGGCGCCCAATATTACCTATGCAGGCAGTGCCGCTCCATTAGTGAGCGCAACGAATACCGTAGCCGCTGACATGTCGCCCGCAAAACAATTCGACATTTATCCCAATCCCGTCGACGGCGCTTTTTTGAATATCAACATGCAGGTGAACGCGAAAGCAGATATGTTTTTAACCATTACCAATGAAAAAGGACAATTGCTTTTCGAAAAGAAATTAGGCATTGTTCCCGAAGGAAACTTTGTTACGCGGGTTAATATCAGTAAAGCGAAGCTGTTGCCGGGAAATTATATTGTAAGTATAAGGTCCAAAAACGGCATACAATCAAAAATGCTGGTAAAACTATAATGTAATAAGTTGCCGGAGCGTATTTCAAAATTAAAATTGTTTGGGAACTTTGAAAGATGTTGATTATTTTGATGGGGTATTCAACAACCAAAAACCATCGTATGCGAGTTCCTGTATTTATTTTCATCTTATTCATTTTGCAGGCATCTTCCTGCGTAAGAGACGCGGGAGAATGTGGAGCTACCTGGTACAATAAAACTGACGACAGGTTGACAATCATCAATGAGACTTCAGAAAATATAACAATTAGTTTTAGCCAGGAGTACCCTGATGATTCTCTTGTGCTTGACCAATACGTACCGAATGAGCAGAAAGTAAATGCTAATGATGCTGACAATGTAGGCGCTAATAATAGAGAAAAATTTTCAATAAGAGGTTGCTGGGAGTCAAGGTTTGAGCGTATTCCTTCAGGAAAATTACGCATCCTGATATTTAAGATTGATACCATAAAAGCGCTGCCGGCATCTGAAATTATCAACAGAAGACTATACACAAGCTATCTGTTTACGCTCGAAGATTTAAGGGCGATGAACTGGCATGTAGTTTATCAGTAAGGGGTAAATTTATAGTCAATATTTAAAAGTATGAAAAGTAATCAAAAGTTGTCACCCGAACAACGTTCAGCACTACTCAAAACATTGAAAACCCGTTTTGAGAAAAACAGCAACCGCCATAAAGGTATTGAGTGGACTAACGTACAGGCAAAGCTGGAAGCCCATACAGATAAACTGTGGTCGCTCAATGAAATGGAACAAAGCGGGGGTGAACCGGATGTTGTTGGTTATGATAAAAAAACGGATGAATACATTTTTTATGATTGTTCAGCGGAAAGTCCTAAAGGTCGCCGAAGTGTTTGTTACGACGGTGAGGCGCTGGAGTCAAGGAAAGAACATAAACCAGATGATAGCGCTATTGATATGGCAGCTGCCATAGGCATTGAATTGTTAACGGAAGAACAATACCGGCAGCTGCAGAAACTGGGAAATTTCGACACGAAAACGTCGAGCTGGGTGAAAACGCCTGCTGATATCAGAGAGCTCGGCGGCGCCCTCTTTTGTGATCGCCGCTATAACACTGTCTTTCTTTATCACAACGGTGCAGAATCTTACTATGCCGCAAGAGGGTTCCGTGGCTCGCTAAAAGTTTAAATCAATTAATCCTTCACATCCCACCAAACAGGTTCATATATTAGTTTTATACCCGGGAAGTTCAGATTTTGGGTAACCTCGCTGCTCGGATATAATATACGCGCAGGCATTCTGTCGTCGCCCAAAGCCGAGGCCCTCGATACCGTAAAGAAATCGGGGTATCCGGTACGGCGCCATTCCGACCAGGCTTCAAAACCCTGGTTGCCGTTCATGGCCAGCCATTTTTGTATAATGATCGCCCTGATCTGCTGCTGAGTACCCGACGGCCATTGCGCGGCCGGTGAATTGGTTATGTAAGTTTCTACGCCGGATACATTATACGATTTAAAACTGGCGCGTATGCCTTCCCTGAATAAGGTCAATGCTGGCTGACCGGTAGTCAGCCATCCTCTTGCCACTGCTTCGGCCTGCAGAAAATAACTTTCAGCGGCAGACATAAATTTAACAGGGGCATTGGCCGACAGATCGTTTCGGGCATTGGCGCCTGTTACAGTTGATGGCAACGAAAATGTGCGGAGGTTGCTCCGGAACGATCCCTGCGGTATACCGATAATGGAGTCTATTCCGCGGGCAGCACTTACAAACCTCGTATAAAATATATCGGCCCTCGGATCCCGGTTCTGCGTCATGAATTTCGTTGATGTTTCACTCGCCACCAGGTTTTGTGTTCTGCCTAACTCCAGCATTTCTGAAAACAATGGATTTTGGTTACCGCCAACAGCACTGTATGCTATCTGCGCATCCTTGGTAAGGAATTCGGCATTGTTTAAAGTTTGTATGCCGGCAGCTGCTTTTTGCGGCGTTACTTCCGACAGCCGTAATAATACACGTAGTTTGAAAGTATTGGCAAAGCGCAGCCATTGTTCCATATCGCCATGAGCTATCAGATCATCGGTTGCAGGGGTAACTTCAGCGTCAACATCAATGAGCGAAATAGCCGTATTAACCCAGGCAACGATGCTGTCGTATATCTGTTGCTGGGGAGTGTATGTGGGGTTGGTAACACCGGGCTTGGTAGCCTCCGTTAAGGGCACATCGCCGAACGCATCGGTTGCTAACTGAAATGCATAGGCTTTTAAGATCAGGGCAATGGCGGTGTATTGGTTGCTTGCTGCCTTTCCCTGCGTAAGATTTAAAATCTCCTGTATATCCTGTAACGCATCGGAGTAGATCATTCTCCACGTTCTGTCGAATGCGGTAGTAGTAACAGAGTACTGATCAATACTCCGGTATTGTGATGAGGTGGGGCTTTGTGTCCAGTACTGCGACCAGATGCCTCCGTATATCTGTAAAGGATTGCCCAGATCGTGCCCTAAAGCAGCCTGCACGGCAGGAAGCAGCAATTCAACCGATGCGCTGGATGCTAAATTAGGATTGTCGTTGACATCTAAATATTTTTTGCATCCGGCAAAGGCGATGGCTGCAACCGCTACTACCAGTATGCACTTGTTTTTTATATTGAGCGTTGTCATAGTTAAAACTTTAACAAGGTTAAATCAGAAGCTTACGCTTACGTTGAAACCAAAATTCCGTTGCGAGGGTTGTGCGGTGAAGTCGAACCCCTGCAAATTGGTGGCGCCTGCCGAGTTGATTTCGGGATCGGCATATTTATTGGCATCCGGCGTCCATAATACCAGGTTGTTTCCGAATATGCCAACGGTGATATCGCCAAATGGGGAATTTTTCAGTTTGCTCTTTGGTATTCTGTAGCTGAGGCTCACTTCGCGCAGCTTTACATACGATGCATCTATAACATTGCGCCCATATGGCAAATTGCTGAAGTAATCCTGCGGTAAAAATGTTATATCAGTGTTCGTTACCAGCTTATTATCCTGGTCTGTGTAAACTGAATTGGGAAAAACATACGGGTTGCGGCCATGTTCGGCGGTTTCCCATGCGGTACCGTTAAAGTCGATGATATCTTTGGTACGCGAAACAAACTGTCCGCCGTGTTTTGTATCAAAAAGAATATTGAACCCCCATCCCTTATAGCGTACATTGGCGCCCCATGATGCCATGTAATCGGGATTGTATGATCCAAAATAAACAGCGCCGGGCGTTTCGAGCGGAATACCACTGGCGTCATCTACTATTACTCTTCCCTGGTCGTCATGCAATATATCTACACCATAAAAAGTTCCATACGGTTTTCCTTCGGCTGCCACCACCGCCAAATCGGCCAGGCCGCCTAACGAAACCTGTGTAACGCCTTCGAGCTCAAGGTCAACCACCTTGTTACGGTTGCGGGTATACGTTCCATACAATTCAAGTGAAAATCCCTCTGAGGTACGTATGGGCGTTCCCCGAACACTTAATTCAATGCCTTTATTTTCCACGATACCGCCATTGATCACCATGCTGGTAAATCCTGATCCTTCAGATATGGGAATGGTAAGTATCTGGTCTTTCGACCTGTTTCTGTAATAAGAAAAGTCTACATACATGCGGTTGTTCCAGAGGTTCAGTTCAGTACCCACTTCCCAGGCTGTTGTGATCTCGGGTTTCAGATCGGGATTGCCGATGCGTCCGGAGCGGGTGATGCCGGGCACCCCGTTAAACGGGAATGTAGTAGTTCCAAATCCACCATCTATTTCGGGCCGTGCAAAATAGGTGTTTAACAGGTATGGGTTCGCATCATTACCCACCTGGGCTACACTTGCCCGTAATTTTCCATGACTCAATACATCGGATATTGTTCCTTTTTTCATCAGCTCACTGAATGCAAAGGATGCGCTGGCGCTGGGATAAAAGAACGATCTGTTATCATTTGGCAGGGTAGATGACCAGTCGTTGCGCGCGGTGAGATCGAGGAACAGCGTTTGCCGGAATGAAAGTGTTAACTGACTGTATAAGCCGGTCAATCGCCTGCGGCTGAACTCGTTGAAATTATACGCAGGGCCATTGCTGTTATCAAGATTGTACCAGCCGGGTACTATCAGTCCGAACGATTCATTGGTGCTTGCATCGCTTACCGATACGGTCCGTTGCCTTAAATTATGACCTACCATTAACGATGCGGCGATATCGGATGTTAAATCTGCTTTGGCGGTAACCATAAGGTCATGCACAATTTCGCTTACGTTGAAGTTGTTTTCGCGGTATTGTCCTACTTCCGACTGCACATTGAAGCGGGCGTAATTACCTGTTACTTCATCTGCCGGATAATAAGTGAATTTGGGATACTTGAATCGTCTGCGGTCGGCATACACATCGGCTCCTATTCTTTCAACGATATCCAACCATTCAAGCGGTTTATAGGTGATCGAGAAATTACCGGTTATCCTGTCTACATCATTTTCATTTTTATAATTCTTCAACAAAAAATAAGGACTAACCGTATAAGCTCCGTAAAAGCCATAAACGGGTTCGCCGCGTTCGTTCAAAAAGCCATAGCCATTATATGGATTGTCTAAATCGTCCATTAAATGAATGGGAATATCACGGGCTGTTTGAAGCAGGTTGTCGTAAACAGATCCTGAGCCCTGCCCGCCCTGTACGAGGTTACTGTTGATCCTGCTATAGTTGAGGCCGATGCCGGCTGTAAATTTATTGCTCAGTTGGGCCGTACCATTAAACCGTACATTGTACCGGTTGTAGTTATCTTTATCGTATGGCATGATGCCATCGGAGTTCAGGCTGCTGAGCGATAAATAAAAGGTTGTTTTTTCACCCGATCCGGCGAAAGAAACAGTATTGTTGATCATTTTCCCCAATTCAAAGAACCGTTTGATATTGTTCTTCTGCGCTTCAAACGCTTTTTGCCGGCGTACGCCGTTTATTTCCTGACCCCAATCCTGCACTTCACCTGTAAGAGGTGGTCCCCAGCTCCAGTTCTCGATAGGATCGAGGTAGTACTCGTTATTTCCCGCACTGTCGAGGCCTATTGCATATCCCTGGCCATAATCATTTTGAAAATCAGGCACTTTAAGAACATTCGAAAAAGTAACGGTTGAACTTACCGTTACTTCGGTCTTTTGTCCTTTTCTGCCTGACTTTGTAGTAATTACCACGGCGCCATTGGAGGCTCTTGAACCATACAGGGCCGCTGCTGTTGGACCTTTCAATACGGTGATCGACTCAATGTCTTCGGGGTTGATATCGTTGCCGCGGTTACCGAAGTTCACGGTGCTGCGCGGGTCTACTCTGCCGCTTGTTTGGGTGCTGCGAACATCGCTTCCGCCCAAAAAGTCGGAGTTGTCGGTGGGAATACCATCAATAACAATAAGCGCCTGGTTGTTACCTGTAATAGAAGAGCCGCCCCGCAATACAATGCGCGAAGAGCTGTTGGGAGCGCTGGCGGTGCTGGTGATATTAACGCCTGCAACTTTGCCCTGTAGTGCGTTTAATGAACTGGTGTTGCGTCCGGTAAGCAATTCATCGCTTCGTATTACAGGTGCCGAGTAACCCAGCGACCGTTTATCGCGGCGGATGGCAATGGCAGTAATAACGGTTTCGATGAGTGTGCCGGCTTCAACCTGTAATTCAATATTAATAATGGTGCGACTTCTTACAGGAACTTCCATAGTGGCGAATCCTACCGAGCTGAAAATCAGCGTTGCGTTGCTTTCGATATTATTAAAGCCGTAGTTGCCGTCGGCATCTGTTGATGTTCCCGTGTTGGTGCCTTTAACAGTTACTGAAACACCCTGAAGCGGCTGCTGGTCTTTACCCGAAGTAACCCTTCCTTTTACTGCGAGAAAATTTTCATGATCATCAGTAAATCTGTTTGCATTGGCTGCTGTGGTTTGTGGCACAAAGGGAAGAAAAGTGAGGGCTAAGTAAATAAGCAACGTCCCTTTACTTGCGTAAAAATCAATTTGTGACATAAGTGGTCGGTTTTGATTACTCAATAAAATGAGTTTCACATGTAGGGATCCCTCTGGGTTAGATTATAGAAGTGGGTTGGGGGCGCAGGTGGTTGGTCGTAGCTTGTAACAAAAAGATTTGCTGAAAATTTTGTGCCGCGCTGTGGAGGAAGCAGGGAGTTGTAAGTAATAAGTACAAAAAGCAAGTAGCCCCGACTTCAATCGGGGCCACAATCAGAGTGCTTCACAACTTAGAACTTAGAACGTTCTATCACCCAAACCATGGCTGCAATACCCGCCGGCCTCGAAAAATAAACAATTTATTGCCCTGTAAGTTTCTTCAACTCCGATACAGCTAACAGATATCCCAATTGGGCTGAATATAAATCTGCTTCCGCTTTTGCCAAATGTGATTTTGCGTTCAACCAATCTGTTTTTACATTAAGACCTGCTGCTTGTTTGTCTTCCTGTATTTTTAATCCCTCTTTTTGGTAAGCAACCGCTTTTTGGGCTACGACGATCAATTCCTGTGAGTGGCCGATCTTACGGTATGCTTTTTCAATATTGTTGTTTACCTGCTGCTGTGCATTAAGCAAATTTACTTCTGCTTGTTTTAATTGAAATTGCCTTTGCTTCTGTATTTCTTTGTTTGAAAAAATATCCTGTAAATTCCATTTCAGGTTCACTCCTACAAAAGGATTGCTCGCGGGTAATAAAGGATTACCTGATTGATAAAAATATCCGCCCACCAAACCAACATCGGGCCGGTTACTTTGCCGGGCCGCTTTTATTCCCAGTAAAGCTTTTGATTTTCCCAGCCTGGCTATCTGCAAATCGGTATTTGAACCGGCAGCAGCATTTTTGTATTCGTCTAATGCAATAACCGGCTGAACAGTTGATTCAATATCATTTAATTTCAAGGAAGTTGCATTTATACGGGTGAGGTTGATTAAGTCGCCTGTATAATCCTGTTCCTGTATTTTTAATTTCAGCATATTTTGTTCTTCATCGGCAATGGCTGCCTGCAAACCGGCCTTATCGGCAGTGGTGGTTTTGCCGGCCAGTAACGCATTTTCTACATCCTGTAACCTCGATTGGGCTAATGCTAATTTTGCCGCTGCTTCTTCCTGTTGCTTTTGTGCTATCAATATCCCATAATACAGTTTCTCTATCGCCTGTTGTATTTGCAGCGATATGCTGAGTTTTTCTTTTTCTGTGAGCGCTACATCGGTTCTGTCTATTTCCAAACCGGTTTTTATTTTAGCCTGCTGGGTGATGGGCTGATAAGCAGTTACGCCGACATTATAGTTATTATGATCGCCAACGGTGAAATTTTTATCTGTATTAGGTAGCAGCACCGTATTGGTTGAACTAAGGGGTAATGCGCCAATAGTGCCTGCAGGGATCGTTAGCTCGCCTAAGATGAAATTGTATTGATAATTACCGTTCACTGTTGCCGAAGGGTACTTTTTGATTTCATCTTCTTTGATCTTCGCCTGCTTTTCTTTTATCTGCCATTCCTTAACAGCAAGTGCATAGTTATTCTTTAATGCAGAATCTTTTAATTGCTGTAGTGAATAAGGTTGAACAAACTGCGCCTGCAGCAAGGTGCAGCTGCAGCCGGCTATCATTGGTAATAATAAGAGGTATTTTATAGTACGTTTCATTGATCAGTTGGCTTTTATTGTTTTCTAATTCACTGGTTTTGATTTTATCCATGCTATGTATAACACCGGAACGGTGACCAATGCCATGATCATGCTCCATACTACGCCAAATGCCAGTACGCTTGCCAGGGGCGCCCACATTGATGATCCGGATATGATCATGGGCAATACACCAATGGCAGCGGCCATTGCCGTTAGGAAGATGGGCCTTAACCTTCTTTTTCCCGATTCAATGGCTGCTGGTTTAATATCCATACCGTGTTTCATCAGCTCATGGGTATGATCAACGAGAATGATGGCGTTGCGCACAACGATTCCCGACAGGGCAATCAACCCAACGAAAGCAGTGAAGCTGAAATAGTTGCCTGTAACGAACAGTCCGCCGATGGCGCCAAACAAACTGAGCGGTATGGTAAGCATTACAATCATTGCCTCTTTGATATTTTTGAACTGGAACAGCAGAATAAAAAATATCAGCACAAGGCTCACTAATAAGGCAGTAATTAACTGACCCATGGTCGACTTTTTGTTGTAATCTTCACCGCCGTATTCAATACGATATCCACCGGGGAGTTGCAGTTTTTTAATCGCCGGTTGTATAGCGGCCAGCAATTCTGATGGCAGCACATGGGGCGTGGTTTCGCTTTGTACGGTAAGTGTTCTCACACCGTTGCGGTGCATGATACGGCCGGTTTGCCATTGGGGCACCAGATCGGCGATTTGTCGCAAAGGAACATCGGCCCCGGTAACAGGTGATCTCAGATAGGTGTTTTGAAGGTCGTTGGTAGTTTGCCTGCTTTTTTCATCAAGCCGAAGCAAAATGTTTACAGGATCGTTGCCCTCATATATCGTAGAAATAGCTGCGCCGCTGAAACCGGTATAAACCGATTGCGAAATGCTGGTTGTAGTATAACCTAAACGGTTGGCTGCTGATTTTAGTTTTATGCCGATGCCGTAGTAATCTTCTGCAAAATCACTTCTCACAAAACGGCTGCCTTTTGCTTTTTTAACGATGTCGCTCACATCCGCCGCAATGGTTTTTAAATGATCAATATCTTCACCAATGATCCTCACTTCAACAGGCGCTTTTAGCGTTGATCCCTGTTGCATCAGTTTTACATAGGTGGTGCCTTCCGGTATCAGCCTGTCTACTTTGCTGCTTAGCTCTTCAGAAAGTTCATCGGTGGTTTGTTCGGTAGTAGTGTTAATGAGTATCTGGGCATAATTATTTGTAGGGAATTCAGGCGAATAATTGTAATAGAATCGTGGAGATGCAGTGCCTGTAAAAGTGGCATATGAAACTACGCGCTTATCATTTTTTATCAGTGATTCAACTCTTACAATCGCTTCATGGGTTTTTTCGAGTTTTGTTCCTGTTGGCATCCATAGTTCTACAACAAACTGGTTTCTTTCGGCTGCAGGAAAAAATTGTTGCCGCACGCCCTTCGAAAACAACAAACCTGCCAGCGCAATGGGTATTAAACTGCCGAAAATGGTTAACCGGGGATGCTTTACACACCAGTCGAGTAATGCGTTGTATCCTTTTTGCATTAGATCGAGCAACGACTTCTTTTGCTTTTTTTCAGCAGCGTGGCCGGTTTCTGTTGCTGCATGTTCTGTTTGCTGATGTAATCCTTTTTTTATAAACGTGTAACAAAGCAAAGGCGTTAAAACCATCGCCACAAAAAATGAAGATGCGAGGGCAACGGCCACTGTTATAGGCAATGCAAAAATAAATTCACCAACAGTGCCCCTGAGTAAAACCATCGGCATAAACGATGCAATAATGGTAACAGTGGCGGCCAGCACAGGTATTACCAGGTCGTTGGCGCTTCGCCAGGCAGCGGTCCATCTGTCGATGCCGGCATCGAGCAGTTCAACGTAATTGTCGGCAATTACAATGGCATCATCTACAACCATTCCCAGTACCAGTATCAGGGCTGCCAGCGATACCTGGTGTAACTCGATGCCCAATGCGTGCATTACGGCGAAAGTTACGGCCACCGTCATGGGAATGGCCATGGCTGCTACCGTTGCAATGCGAAAGGGCAGCAGAAAAACGATCACAACAATTACCGAAAGAATGGCCAGAAAAAACTCCCTGATAAAATGTGAAATATTTTCATCAACCACATGAGGCTGATTAATGATGGTGGTAATTTTAATATTTGAGGGAATGGTTTTCTTTACCTCTTCAATTTTGCGGTTTACTTCGTTTCCGAATTTTACAATATTGTTGCCTTCCTGCATTTGAACCGAAAGCAACATGGCTTTGTTGCCATTTACGGTAATGATGCTTTCCGGCTCGGTATAATCTCTTTTCAAACCGGCCACATCGCCCAGTTTAACTACTGAACCCGATTGAGAGGTACCCACTATTTGATTGGCCAGATCTGCTTCGGTATTGTAATAACCATTGGTATAAAGTGGTGCTTTATTGATACCTGTTTTTATATTTCCGGTTGCATTGATGCTGTTTTGAGATTGTAGTAACTTTATTACCTGTTGTGTACTTACACCGTACAAAGACAGTTTTTCTGAAGTAGACGACACAACTATTTCTTCCTGCTGCTCACCGATACGTTTTATTTTTGAAGCGGCGGCAATCGTTCGCAGATAATCTTCTAACTTTTGGGTATACTGTTTTAATTCATCATAGCTGGCGCTTTGGCTTTCTAACCCGATCACCATGGCTTCGGTATCGCCAAAGTCTGAATTAACGATTGGCCCCCTTACGCCCTGGGGTAAATCAATTTGCTTTGAGATCAGCAGCTGATGCCGAAGCTTGCTCCAGAATATATCGGGTTGTTTTACGTTTTCGGTAAGCTCAACGTTCACTACCACCACACCGTCTTTTGTAGTGGAATATGTTTTGGATTTGTCTACTTCTTCATATTGAAAAAGATATTGTTCCAGTTTTTTGGTAACCTGGTCTTCTACCTGCACCGAGTTGGCTCCGGGAAAAAATGCAATCACCAGGCCCTGCCTGATGGTAATTTTGGGGTCTTCCCTGCGTGGCATATTCATCAGGGAGTTTACACCAATTGCAAAAAGCAACAACAATACCGATAATGTTACATGCTTATATTTCAGCGATGCTTTTATAATGTTCATTACAGTATTTATTTAATAATAGAAATTAAAGAACCATCCGATAATTTTTTCTGGCCGCTTATAACTACAACATCCTGGTCGGAAAGCCCCGATGCGATCTCGATTTTATTATCGATCATGCTTCCCAAACTTACCCTTCGTTGAAAGGCTTTGTGCTGCGCGTTATCAACCACATAAACAAAACTCTGGTTGGCTACATCCTTTTGAATGCATTCGGCCGGTACTAAAATCACCTGTTTGGTACTATTGGTGGCAATACTCACATCAGCGATCATTCCCGGACGAATGAGCAATTGTGGGTTGTTTATTTCAATACTGATGGTAAAGGCCCTCGAGGTTGCATCGGCGGCAGAGCCAACTTCTGTTACTTTACCTGAAAATATTTTATCAAGAGCTGAAATATTGATGGCTGCAGTTTGTCCGATTTTTATTTCATGCAGTTCTCCTTCCGGAACATACGCTAATACTTTTACCTTTCTGATATCCGATATTACAAACAGGGGCATACCAACACCAACAATTTCACCCGGTTCAGCCTGTCTTTTAAGTAATACGCCGCTGATGGGAGTATATAATCTGGTATCGGATAAATTTTTCTGTTGCATGTTTTGTTGAAGTCTGGCTTGTTCAAGGCTGAAGCCTATCTTTGAAAAGTCGCTTTCACTCAAACTTCCCCGGTCGTGTAATATTTTTAAACGGTTGTACTCATCGGTGGCATTGCTTACCTGAACATCGGCCAGTTTTTTGGCAATTGAATAATTGGTGGGATCGAGGCTGGCGATCAATTTTCCCTTCGAAATGTTTTCGCCTTCTTTATTGGAAACATAATTGATTTTGCCGCCAACCATGAAACCTAATTTCACGGTGGTATTGCCTTCTATATTGCCGCTTACCGACACTTCACCGGAGATGGTTGTGGGCTGAACTATTTCAGTTTTTACTGCAATAGGAGCGGCCGTGATTTCATCGGAGGGGTGTGTTTCTTTGTTCCTGCAGGCGGCAAGGAACGAAAAGGTAATCAGGGTTAAATAAAACAGCGTTCGTTTCATGTGTTGGTATTTATTTATTCCGAGAAATATTGTTCCTGTATTTGTATGGTCGTTATACCCAGAAAAGTCAACTGGTCTTTCACATGCTCAGCAAAGGCTTCGTTTCCCGATATTATGAAACGCATGTGCTGCATGGTGTTTGCATTCAGCACCGATTCAACGTCATCCTGCTGAAAGATCCATTGGCCGGTAAGTGCTTTTGAAAGGTAACTTACCAAAAACTGCGAAGGAAAATGCTTTTGCAGTATTTCCAGTTCTTTTTTGAATATATGGGTGTTGTTTACGGAGTAATAGAGCAGCGAAACATGTTGGTGTCCCGGTTCGGCAAGCCTGTCTTTTAAGGCAGGAAAAATGGTGGCAATGCCCAGATCATCTGCAAAATATAAATAGTGTATGCTCATCTCCTCAATATTTTCTTTGATCAGTATTTATACTGCAAAGCAAATAAAGAAGAACGAGGTAATTTTTAAGATATCTTAAAAAGTGAGAGACCGGATCAGTTTTTAGCTCTTATAACGCTTAAAGTTTGTTGCGTTATGCCCAGGTAAGAGGCGATATGCCCGAGAGGTACTCTTAATAATATGTTCGAATAATTGTTTATCATATACTTATAGCGCTGTTCCGCGGTTTGAAACTGCAGCGAAAAAAGCCTGTCAGAAAACTGCTTCAACACTTCAACAGCTACCTTAAAAGCAAGGTCTTTGAATGCGTCTATCTCTTTATACAGTACATTAAATTCCCTGAAGTGAATGGTTCGTAAGGTGGTATTTTCGAGAACTTCTTTTCCATAAGGGTCAGGGCTGTTAAAATAAATGCTTTCCAGAGGCATTGTAAAACTGTCTTCATCAAAGAAAAAATGGGTAATGTCTTTACCATCTTTGTTATAAAACGACCTGATCAATCCCTTTTCTACAAAATAACCCTTTTGTGATTGGTTATCGGGATGCACCAGCGTGGTTCCTTTAGGATGCAATTCCCTTTTAAAAGCGGAGTCGATGGCGTCGCTCTCTGCTGCGGTCAATTTTATTTTGGTATTGATGTACTCAATCAGTTCCATAGCTTTCTTTAGATGAAATAAAGATAAGGCTAAGTTGTTAATTAAAAGATTCCCTGAATTGTAACGGCGAAAGACTGGTCTTGCTCTTGAACAGTTTGCTGAATGACTGTGAGTGCTCAAAGCCCAGTTCATACGCTATTTCACTTACTGTTAAATCGGTGGTCGACAATTTTTCTTTTGCCTTTTCGATGAGCTTATTGTGAATGTGTTGCTGGGTGCTTTGTCCGGTCAATACCTTCAGTAAACTACTTAAATAATTTGGCGATACATTTAATGCCCCGGCTATGTATTGAACGGTTGGCAATCCTTTTTGGATCTACTGTTGTTGTAGTTAAAAAGGGGTATTTACATTTTGTAGAGCATTTACTGATTAGAATCAGTTTTCCGGTAATTTTGCGGTGCTAAATTTGTTTATCTGGCATAATGTTCAAACAGTTAACAGTCATATTAGAAAAAATAAAATGAAATATTTACCTGTTTTAATAATAACTATAAGTTGTATAAGCTGCTATAACGGTTCCCAAAAACCGTTTATTAAAGCAGGACCGGCTATGCAAATTGATAGCATTTCCGGTCAATGTCCGTTCCTGACCAAAGATGAAAAAGGTAATACGGTTATCAGTTGGGTGCGTATGAGCAATGACAGCACATCGGCTTTTTGTTATTCAGTTTGTAACAATGGAAAAACGTTTGGCGCACCCATTGTTATACCCGGCAGCGGTAATATTCAACCGCATGGAGAGAATCTTCCAAAGATCATCTTTAAACCATCGCATGAAATCATTGCACTTTGGGGAGCAGCCAACCCCAATCCTAAAAATAAGTATTCGGGTTTGGTGTATTATATTCAGTCGTTTGATGAAGGAAAAAGCTGGACGGCCCCCAAACCGCTGGTTACTGATACGGCGGGCTACGACCAGCGATATTATGATATAGCGTTGTTGCCAAACGGAGAAGCAGGCATTATTTGGCTCGACAACAGAAAAACAATCGCAAAGGAAGGATCGGGGCTGTATTTTGCCGCTACTCATGGTAACAATGGCTTTGAGAATGCACATTTAATCAGCCAGCCCTGTTGCCAGTGCTGCCGCACCGATCTTTTTGTTGATAAAAAAGGCAGTGTTCATGTGTTGTATCGCGGCATCATTCAGGACAGCATACGTGATATGGTGCATATTGTATCAACAGACGGCGGGAACAGTTTTACTTCTCCTGAAAGGATCAGTAATGATAACTGGGTAATTAATGGATGCCCGCATACAGGTCCCACCATGACAGAAAATGCCGAAGGTCTTCACTTTGCCTGGTTTACAGGTGGCAAAAAACGCGGTTGTTTTTATACCAAATCAACCGACAACGGTAAAACGTTTATAATGCATGACAGTGTAAGTGCGTTAGGTTCTCATCCGCAGCTCGTTTCCCTGACCAACGGAAACGTGGTGATTGTTTGGGATGAATCGCAGGTAACCGGTAATAAGGTAAATAAAAAAATTGGCATCCAGGTAAGAAACAAAGAGGGAGTCAGTGAAGAAAAAACTTTCTTAACAAGTGATGGTTCATCTGCCAGCTATCCGGTGTTGTCATCTTTAAATGATCATCAATCAATCGTTGCCTATACTAAAAATACCGGCGATAAATCGTTTGTATCATATCAGGTGGTTAATATAGAATAGGTAATCGCTCACCATTTAATTAAACGACTGCCTGAACGCCAACGGCGACTGGTTCGTTTTTCTTTTAAATAATTTATTGAACGATTGCGGCTGTTCAAAGCCTAACTGATAGGCTATTTCTGCAACCGATAAATTAGTGGTAGATAAAATTTCTTTGGCTTTTTCTATGAGTTTTTGGTGAATATGCTGCTGAGCATTTTGTCCGGTAAGGGAGCGCAACATATCGCTTAAATAATGGGGCGAAACATTCAGTTGTTTTGCAAGATATTGCACAGTAGGTAAGCCTTTTGTTAAACCGGTTTCGTTGTTAAAGTAATCACTCAATATATTTTCCAATGCTGTCAGCAGATCGTTGTTGGCT
>Ga0114129_10007058_pt1 | contig 15993 bp, 16 predicted proteins | sample RhiMetdeltSRZDD1_FD_80071 | JGI IMG/M metagenome (GOLD analysis project Ga0114129, IMG submission 80071) | Populus rhizosphere microbial communities from Tennessee, USA - Rhizosphere MetaG P. deltoides SRZDD1 (version 2) (version 2) | ecosystem: Host-associated > Plants > Roots > Rhizosphere >... | reverse complement strand
GCCTTCGCGCGCCCGCTACAACATCGGCGCGCGCTCCCTCGGGTTCGGCGCGACGATCCGTTTCACGGTTCGCGACGCGGGCGGAGCGATCCGCACGACCGGCGCGAAGTTCTATCCGCCGGTGTACTTCGAACAGCAGACGGCGGAGACCTTTCTCGGCCTCCCTCTGCTCGCCAACGACACTGTGACGTTCCAGGTGGACGCCGGCAGCGCGATCCTCTACGGCGCGACGACCGACAACACGACCCAGGACCCGAGCCTGCAGTTCGCTCGCGCGCTCCGCTCCGGAAGCGAAGCGCGGCGGACGATCGCGGCGGTCGCCGCCGCTCCGGGCATCCTCGACTCCTTCTTCCGGACGACGCTCCAGCTCCACAATCCGACGGCAACGCCGATCGCGGGACGGCTCGTCTTTCATCCGGCGGGCTTGTCCGGCACCGACGCCGACCCGTCGGTGACCTACACGCTCGCCACCGGCGCCACCGCGTCGTACGCCGACGTGCTCGCCGCGTTCGGCCGCACGGGCCTCGGGAGCCTCGACGTCGTCGCGACGACCGGCCCGGTCCCGCTCGCGGTCGCCCGGGTCTTCAACGACGGAGGGGTGCGCGGCACGACGGGCTTCTCGGTCGAAGCGCTGCGTCCGGCGGACGCGCTGCAGGCGGGACAGACCGGCATCCTGATCGCGCCTCCCGATCCGGCAGCGACGCGTTTCAACGTCGGGATCCGCACGTTCGACGCAGGCGCCTCGTTGTCGGTCACCATCCGGAACGGCGAGGGTCAGCTGATTCGCACGTTCACCAAAGTGTACGCACCCAATCTCTTCGAGCAGCAGGCCGGAAGCGTCTTCCTGGGTGCCGCGCCCGGCGCGAGCGACTCGGTCGCGATCACCGTCACCGCCGGGAGCGCGATCGTCTACGGGGCGGCGACGGACAACAAGACGCAGGACCCGGCGATCCAGATCGCGCGGGCGGCGAGGCCGTGAAGAAGAGCTCGAGCTAAAGCTTCTCGACCGCGAGCGGCGGCGGTTTCGCCGGCTCATCGCCGATCCGGAAGAGCGCGGTCAGCTCCCGCTCCATGTTCGGGCGGGGGGGCTCGCGCTCTCCCAGGCACAGCCACGCGAGCGGCTCTCCCGGCTCGACGCGATCACCGACCGTCTTCTCCACGAAGAACCCCGCCGCGGGATCGATCTCGTCCTCGCGGCGTCGCCGGCCGCAGCCGATGTCGATCGAGAGGAACCCCATCTTCTCGGTCGAGATCGACCGCACGTATCCGCCGCGCATCGAAAGCGCCGGAATGCGCTGCCGCGGCTGGGGCAGGAGCGACGGGTCTTCGACGACGCCCGGGTTGCCGCCCTGGAACTCGATCATCTCTTCGAACTTCTTGGCCGCAGCGCCGGACTCGAACGCCTGCTCGAGCCGCTTGCGCGCATCCTCCTCCGAGAGCGCCGACTCGGCGAAGCGGAGCATGTCGGTCCCGAGCAGCAGGCAGATCTCCCGCACGCGGTCGGGGCCTTCGTTCCGCAGGACCCGGATCGACTCGTCGGCTTCGAGCGCGTTCCCCACGGCGCGGCCGAGCGGCCGGCTCATGTCGGTGATCCAGCCGGTCGCCTGCCGCCCGGCGGCGCGGGAGGTGTCGACGAGCGCCCGGCCGAGCTCGCGCGAATCCTCGACGGTCTTCAAGAACGCGCCGTCTCCGGTCTTGACGTCGAAGACGATCCCCGTCGTGCCGGAAGCGAGCTTCTTCGAGAGAATCGACGCGACGATCAACGAGATGGACTCGACCGTCCCGGTCACGTCGCGCAGCGCATAGAGGATCCGGTCCGCCGGCGCGATCGAGTCGGTCTGGGCGAAGAGGGCCGCGCCGACGGTCGTCAGGGCGTCCCGAACCCGGGCCTTGTCGAGGTCCGTCCGAAAACCGGGGATCGTCGCGAGCTTGTCCAGGGTGCCGCCGGTGTGGCCGAGGCCTCGACCCGACATCATCCCGACCCGCGCGCCGGCGGCGGCCACGAGGGGCGCGAGAACCAGCGTGACCTTGTCGCCGACGCCGCCCGTCGAGTGCTTGTCGACGACCGGAGCGAGGTCCGAGAGGTCCCACGTCTCGCCCGAGTCGCGCATCGCCTCGGTCAACGCAGCGGTCTCCGCGGTCGAGAGTCCGAGGATCACGGCGGCCATCAGAAACGCGGACGCCTGGTACTCCGGGACCTCTCCCGAGACGACGCCCGAGACGAGGTAGGCGATCTCCTCCTTCGGAAGCTCCTGCCCTGCGCGTTTGGCGCGGAGGATCTCGTAGACGGACCTCATCGCCTCATCGCTTCGGTTTCCCCTTCGCCGCGACGGCCAGGCTCGCGTGGACCTTCTTGCGCCACTTCACCGCCGCGTCGAGGATCGCCTTCTCGTCCAAGGTCACGCAGCGGCGGTTCGCGAGCAGGCGCTTTCCATCCACCCAGACGTCCGTGACGTCGGCGGTCTTCGACGAATAGACGAGCGTCGAATAGACGTCCTCGAAAGGCTCCTCGTGTGCGGTTCGCGTCTCGACGGCCACGATGTCGGCCTGCTTGCCGGGTTCGAGCGAGCCGGTCTTCGCGCCGAAGCCGAGGGCGCGCGCTCCTTCCCGGGTCGCGGCGGCGAGGAGCTCGCGCGCCGGCAGGACCGTGGGGTCCTCCGTCTTCACCTTCGCGAGCTTTCCGGCGAAGTCCATTGCCTCGAACATCGAAAGGTCGTTGTTCGAGCCGGCGGGGCCGTCGGTCCCGAGACCCCAGAGGAGTCCTTCCTTCTCCCAGGCCGCGACGTCCGCGATGCCGGAGGAGAGTTTCATGTTCGATTCGGGGTTGTGCGACAGCGATAAGCCGTACTGGCCGATGAGGCCCCGATCGGAGGGGTCCATCCACACGCCGTGGGCGAGCACGATCGGAAGGCGCGCGCCGCCGGGCGGCGGATCGAAGAACCCGATCGACGCCAGGTACGAGACGGGGGTCTTACGCCACTTGTCGTGGGCGTCCGACAGCTCCTTGCGGGTCTCCGCGACGTGGATCAGGATCGGCAGCTTTTCGCTCTGTGCGAAATCCCGGGCCGCCGTCAGGGTCTCCTTCGAGCACGTGTACGGCGAGTGCGGAGCGACCGCCGGGACGATCCGGGGATGGCCCCTCCACTTCTTCGCGAAACCCCTCATGAACGTCAGCGTTTCCGCCAGGTCCTTGTGGTCCGGCACGGGGAAGTCGATGAACGTCTCGCCCAGGACCGCCCGCAGCCCGGCCTTGTCGACGGCGCGCGCGGCGTCCGACTCGAAGTAGTACATGTCGGCGAAGGTCGTGGTGCCGCCTTCGATCATCTCCAGCGCGGCGAGAAGCGTGCCGTCGTACACGAATCCGGGCGACACGTTCTTGCCCTCGGCCGGAAAGATGTGCTCGGTCAGCCACCGCTCGAGCGGCAGGTCGTCGGCGAGGCCGCGCAGGAGAGTCATCGCCGCATGGGTATGGGTGTTGACGAGGCCCGGGATCACGAGCTTGCCGGTCGCGTCGTAGCGGGACCGCGCCGTGTAGCGGGCGTTCACGTCCGCGGCCGGTCCGACCGCGAGAATCCTCCCGTCCTTCACGGCGACCGCGCCCGGCGAGAAAACGGAGAACTTCGCGTCCACGGTGACGACGGTCCCGCCGGAGATGAGAAGGTCCGCCGTCTCCCCCCGCGCCACGGGGCCAGCGCCGAGGAGAAGCGCGGCCAGCAGAGCAACGCGTCTCAAAATTCGAACGGCTCCGGCAGGAGCTCCGACATCCGGTAGAACTTGCGCTTTCCGTCGGTGGTCGCGGAGACGACCGGCACGTCGCCCGCGAATTCCCAGAGGATCTGCCGGCACGCGCCGCAGGGAGGGGTCGGCTCGTCCGCCCCCGTCACGACGGCGACCGCCCGGAACCGGCGAACTCCTTCCGAGAGGGCTTTCCAGATCGCGACCCGCTCGGCGCAGACGGTCAGGCCATAGGTCGAGTTCTCGACGTTGCATCCGCCATAGATCGTCCCGTCTTCGGCCTCGATCGCCGCCCCGACGGCGAACCCGCTCCGCTTCGATACGGCATTCCTGCGGCTCGCCGTCGCGACCTGGATCAGACGCTCTCCCTGCTCCGGCTCGATCACGGCCGCCGTGCCGTCCCCGCGATGTCCGGCACCAGCGCCGTCAGCAGGCGGACGAACCGTTCCCCGACCCGCTTCGTCGTCGCGAGCACCTCGGCGTGGTCGAGCGGCTGCGGCAGGATCCCGGCGGCCATGTTCGTGATCGTCGAAATTCCGAGAACGCGGACGCCGGCGTGCCGGAGAGCGATGGCTTCGGGCACCGTCGACATCCCGACCGCATCCGCGCCGATGACGCGGCACGCCCGGATCTCGGCGGGCGTCTCGTACGAAGGTCCGGTGGTGCCCAGGTACACGCCTTCGCGCAGGGGAACCGCGAGCTTCCGCGCCGTCTGCTTCGCGAGCTTCCGCAGGGCCGCGTCGTAAACCGCGCTCATGTCGGGGAACCGCGGGCCGAGGGAATCCTCGTTCGGGCCGATCAGCGGGTTCGTCCCGAAGGCGTTGATGTGATCGGCGATGAGCATCAGGTCGCCCGGTTTGAAGGTGCGCCGGATTCCTCCGGCGGCGTTGGTCAGGACGACCGCCGAAACGCCCAGCCGCGCGAGAACGCGCGCCGGGAAGACGACCTCGGACATCGGCCGACCTTCGTAGAAGTGGACGCGCCCGGAGAGAACCGCCACGGAAGTGCGCTCGACGTCTCCGAGCACGAGCTCCCCGGCGTGGCCGACGATTCCGGAAGGGACCGGGAAATGGGGGATCTCCTCGTAGGGGATTGCGACGCGGTTCTTGAGCTTCGCGGCGAAAGACCCGAGCCCGGAGCCCAGCACGAGGCCGACTCGCGGCGCCGCGTCGCGCTTCCCGCGGATCCAGTCGGCGGAGGCGTCGAGCCGGCCGAGGAGACCGGTCTCCCTCATCCCGCGAGCAGGCCCGCGATCGTGGCCGTCATGAACGAGGCAAGCGATCCGCCGAGCAGCGCGCGGAACCCGAGCCGCGCGATGTCGCCCTTCCGGGTCGGCGCCAGCCCTCCGATTCCCCCGATCTGGATTCCGATGGAGGAAAAGTTCGCGAACCCGCACAGCGCGAACGACGCGATCAGGCGCGCCTTCTCCGACATGCCCGCCTGAACGGTGCTCATCTTCGCGTAGGCGAAGAACTCGTTGATCACGGTCTTGTTGCCGATCAGGTCCGCGACGGTTCCCGCGTCGGGGATCGGCACGCCCATGACCACCGCGAGCGGCCAGAGGACCCACGCGAAGACCTGCTGGAGCTGGAACCCCGGATATCCGAAGAGTCCTCCGACCCAGCCGAGAAAGCCGTTCAGGAGCGCGATGAGCGCGATGAACGCGATCAGCATCGCGACGATGTTGATGACGAGCGTCATTCCCTGCGACGCACCGGATGCCGCCGCGTCGATCAGGTTGGTGTGCGTCTTCTCGACCTTGAGCGTCACCTTGCCCATGGTGACCGGAACCTCGGTCTCGGGCATCAGAATCTTGGCCATCATGATGGCGCCGGGCGCAGCCATGACGGACGCCGTGATCAGGTACTTCGCCGGGATTCCCATAGCGACGTAGGCGAGGAGCACGGCGCCCGATACGTGCGCCATGCCGCCCGTCATCATCGTCAGGATCTCGGACCGCGTCATCGTCGGAATGTAAGGCGCGATCAGGATCGGCGCCTCGGTCTGCCCGATGAAGACGTTTGCGGCGACCGCGAGGGACTCGGCGCCGGAGACACGCATGAGACGCTGCATCACCCAGGCCATGCCCTGCACGATCTTCTGCATGATGCCGAGGTAGTACATGATCGTGAAGAACGACGCGATGAAGATGATGATCGGGAGGACCTTGAAGGCGAAGATGTAGCCGCCGATCGGAAGGCCGGTCGCAGACCCGACCTTCTCCATCCGGCCGGTCAGCCAGCCGAAGACGAACGATCCGCCCTGGTCGGCATAGGAAATGGCTCCCGTGATCGCCATCGAGAAGCGCTCGAGCGCGTTCTTTCCCGCTTCCCAGTAGAGGACGAGGAACGCGAACAGGACCTGGAGCGAAAAGCCCCAGAGCACGGTATACCAGCGAATCGCCCGGCGGTTCGCGGAGAAGAGATAGGCGATCGCGAAGATCACGAGGACGCCCGCGAGGCCGATCCAGCGCATTCGATCCTCCTCTCTCCCAGTCCTAGAAGCGCGCGCTCCGCGCGTCGAACTCTCGGCCCCGCCAGGTGAGGCGCCTTCGAATGAACCTGTGAAACAGAGACCGGCCCATCAGGCCGGCCCAAACTGCGGTCATTATAGGGTGGGCCAGCGCGGGCCAGAGAGGCTCCCCGAGAGCGGCCGCGAGGACGCCCCGAACGAGAATGCTCGAAGCGAAGACCGCAGCCGCGAGCATGACGTCGCGCGAGGGAAACGCAACGCCGGCCGCCGAGAGCGCGAGAACCGCGAAGGGCGCGATCGAGACGGCGAGCAGCAGGACCGTCAGGACGAAGAGGAGAACCCCTCCGAACCCGCTGTAGACCCACGCGACGTTCTTGGTGAACCCGTTCCATACCCCGCGCAAGCCCTGGTACATGCGGACGGCGACGCGATCCGTGGCCCGGAACGCCGCGACCCGGAAGCCGGCGCGCTTGATGGTGACGGCCAGCCGAACGTCGTCCACGACCGAGTCGGAGAGAGCCGCGTGTCCTCCGATGGAATCGTAGACGCGGCGACGGACGAGGTTTCCCGCACCCGCGCCCATGGCGATCGGACACCGGCGCACACGCGCGAGGAAACCGAGCCCGAGAAAGACCGCGACCCCGAGATACGGCATGAGGACGCTCTCCCAGAAGCCGCGCGTTTCGAGCCGCGGGAAAAAAGCGAGAAGGTCGAGAGCCCGCTCGTCCATCACGGCAACCGCCTCGCGGAGTGTCCGCGGGTCGTACCGGACGTCGGCGTCGGCGAAGAGAAGGAGCTCGCCGTGGGCGGCTCGCGCCCCTTGCGAGAGCGCGTGGGGCTTGCCGAGCCATCCCTCCGGCGGTTCCCGGCCGGCGACGACGGTCACCCGCGAATCCTCGCGGGAGAGCGTCTCCAAGACCTTCGCCGTTCCATCCGTCGAGCGATCATCGACCACGACGACCTGCAGATCCGGATAATCCTGCTCGAGGTGCGATCGGACGGTTCGCTCGATCTCGCCCACCTCGTCGCGCGCCGGGATCACGACCGACACGCGCGGCAGGAAGCCCCGAGGGAGGCCGCGGGCCGCCCGCGAGAGCCGCGGGAATGCGCCGAGATTCACGGGCAGGGCGACCGCGGCGAGGACAGTCGCGGCCAAACCCGCGACGAGGAGGGCGTGGATCATGGCCGCTTTCCTGTCATCCCGAGCCCCTCGCCTCGCTCCTCGGAATGACAGAGGGAGCGGTTCAGGCGAGGATCTCGGCGAGCGCGCTCTCACCGCGTGGCGCGGGCACGCCGAGCCACTCCCCCGCCGTCGCGGAGAGGTCCGCAAAACCGCGACGCACGCCGAGGTCGACGTCCCGCTTGACCGACGGGCCGGCGACGAGGAAGGGAACGTGTTCGCGCGTATGGTCCGTCGAGACGTCCGTCGCTTCGCAGCCGTGGTCCGCGGTCACGAAGAGAAGGTCCGCCGGCCCGAGCGCGGAGAGGACCTCGGGCAGGAGGGCGTCCAAGCGAGCGAGATTCCTGGCGAAGCCCGCGGGGTCGTTGCGGTGGCCGTACTTGCTGTCGAAGTCGACGAGGTTGGTGAAGACGACGTCCGCGCCGCCGGAGGAGAGCGCTTCGATCGAGACGCGGACGCCTTCCGCGTCCGAGACGGTGTGCACCGACGACGTGATGCCGCGGCCCGAGAAGATGTCGACGATCTTGCCGACTCCGAAGGTCGTCTTTCCGGAAGCGACGACCCGGTCGAGCCAGGTCTCCCCCGTCGGCTCGACCGCGAAGTCCCGCCGGTTCGCGGTTCGGATGAACGCGCCCGGTTCTCCGATGAACGGCCGCGCGATGACTCGCCCGACCGAGCGCTCCCCGGTCAGGAAGCCGCGCGCGAAACGGGAAACGTCCCACAGCCGTTCCGGGGACCAGACCGCCTCGTGCGCCGCGATCTGGAAGACCGAGTCGCCCGAGGTGTAGAGAATCGGGCGGCCGGTCGAGAGATGCTCTTTGCCGAACTCTTCGATGATCACGGTTCCGGAGGCGGCCTTGTTGCCGAGGACTCTCTTTCCGACGTATTCCTCGAATGGCAGGACGATCTCGGGCGGGAAGCCGTCCGGATAGAGCGGAAAAGCCCGTTCGACGACGAGGCCCATCATTTCCCAGTGACCCGTCGTCGTGTCCTTGCCGGCGGAGAGCTCGTATGCCTTGCCGCGTGCGCCGCTTCGGCGTCCGTCGCGCGACGGCTCGAGAAGAGCGAGGAGCCCGAGCGCTTCGAGGTTGGGAAGCGGGGTCGGACAGCGATCGAGGACGTGGCCGAGCGTATCCGCACCGGCATCGCCGTACGCCGGGGCGTCGGGCGCCGCTCCGACACCCAACCCGTCGCAAACGACGATGAGGACCCGACGGCGGGTCAACTCAACCCTGGATCTTCTCTCGGGCGTCGTTGCGATAGGGCGAGTTGGGATAGTCGTTGACGAGTCGCTGATACGTCGCGCGGGCATCGGTCGAGGAGCCCGCCTTCTCGTACGTCTCGGCGAGCGCGAAAAGAAGCGCGTCCTTCGGGGCCAGCGACTGGGGAGACTCGATCGCCCGCTTCAACCGGTCGATGGCTTCGGTCGTCTTGCCTTCGGATGCGAGCAGCCGCGCCGCGTCGATTTCCGCGGCCGCTGCGACTTCGGCGCGGGCCTCGCGCGCCTCCTTCGAGAGGGTTTCCACGGCCTGGGCGGGTTTGTCGCTGCGCGCCGCGAGAATGACCCGCGCCGCCCGGGCGGCGTCCGTCCCGCCTTTCGCGGCCGCCTCGCGAAGGTGCTTCGTGGCCTCGCGTTCGCGGTCGGCCGTCGTGGAGAACTTCCGGAAAGCAGCGGCCGCGCCGGGGTCCGTCGAGAGCGGAGCCTCCAGGATCTCCAGCGCCGCCGAGAGTTCCTTTCCCGCCTGGTGCTCTCTCCATCCTCGGAACAGGATGAAGCCGGCTGCCAGGACGAGCACGGCAGCGGCCGCCCCGACGGACTCGACGGCGCCTCGCCGGTGATGGGAGACGTAGTCGACCGTCCGGCCGAAACTCTCGGCGAGCTCGTTTCGTTTGAGCTCCTTGCGTTTGATGCGGGCCATGCTCCTCCGAAGCGGGCGATTATCGCGGGACGGCGAGAGCGCGTCAAACCGGAGAAAGCCTCCGGACACGCGGGGCTCGCCCGCGAACCGGGAGGAACGCCGGTTTCGGAGAGGTCTGGCCCGTCAGACGCCGGAGGGGCGAAGGGTCTTACCGAGTGCCGGAGCGGTGGCCGCGGCGCGCGGCGCGGAGCCCCGGCCGGTGAGATAGGACGAGATGACCTGCGCCGGCAGCACGAATGCGAACCAGAGCATGCCGACTAAGACGCCGAGCTGTGCGCCTCCGATCGGCGCATGCGAGCCGAAGAAGGCGACGGCCGATCCGAGCAACACGTTGACCGTGCCCGATGCGAGCGCGAGCCGGAAACCGAGCAGCCGGGGCCGCGTGACCCGGCGCGGCAGAGGAGAAGTCGCGTGCCGGCCGGCGAGCCAGGTAAATGCGACCAGGGCCGCGCCCATCAGGCAGGCTCCCATCGACATGCGCACCCGGGCGGGCGCGACGAAATCGAAAGAGAGAGTTTCCCTCATGAGCGGCTCCATCCAGGGAAGGAAGTTGCTCCCCGTCATGAGGACGAGGATGACCCATCCGGTGCGCTGAGGAGTATGCGGGTTCTGCATTAATCCACCCATTTCCAGGGAGGCGGAACGAAGTTCCTCTCGCCTGCGTTACCGCCCTGCTCGGCGGGAAGCCACTTGAGCAGGGACGCCTTTCCGATCCGGCTGTAGTCGTCGACGCTGATCCGAAAGAGATTCCGGTCCGAGCCGCCGTCGCTTCGGTCCGCGACGAAGATTCCCCGGCAGCCCGCCGGCGCGCAATTCACAGATCCCGGCGGGACGTTCGCTCCGTAGGACACGGGGCGGAAAGGCGGCTGACTGTTGGTCGCCTGGGGCGCGACGAGACGTCCGTCCGACCGGAAGACGATCCGGTCGACGAGCGACGAGTCCCCGAGATAGGTGTCGAACGCGACGCTGTCGGAACCGTTGATCGTCCCGTCGACCGAACGGAAAACGAGGTCCCCGGGAAGGCGGTGGGACTCGAGCACGGGCTCGGCCGAATCCCGGACGAACTTCGCTGAGGGGTCGGCCCAGGACGTCATCTCCCGCGTTGCCAGATCGACCTGCAGGACCACGTTCGAGTCGTGACGAAGAGCCTGCATCCGCGCGGCGAGCACCTGCGTGTAGATCTCCCGGACGGATGCCTTGACCTTTTCGCGGCGAAAGATCGTGCGGAGATAGGCCCCCGCGAACAGACAGACGCTCGCGAGGATCGCCATCGCCACGAGGAGCTCGATGGCCGCAAAACCCCGCTCGAAGGATGATCGAGCGCACCGCCATTTCATCGATTGCAGTCCGAGAGGAGCGAATCACGTACCCGTTGCGGAGATCCGTCGGATCCCGATGGGAAAGCGCGACTTATCGGGATCGGGGGCGAAGTCGAGAGGGCCGAAACCGTCAGGAAATGTCGCGGTCCCGGTGCCTACCGCCAAAAAACGCCGGCTCGATGTCGCGGCTATACTCGAGGTGAATGAGCGACGAGATCCAGATCCGCGGGGAGCCTTCCACGACCGGCGAGCGTTGCAAGTTCATCGTCGACCGGCCACTGGTCCCGAACGAATCCGCCTTCTTTTCCGATTCCGCTTCGGCGGCGGCCGTCTCTCCGCTGGCGGGGGATCTCCTGGCTTTGCCGGGCGTCGCCTCCGTGCTCGTCGCGGACAACACGGTCACGCTCGAGTCCGACGATGCAATCGACTGGCCGGCGCTCGGAATCGGACACGTGATCCGGAAGCACCTGCGGACTGGTCGGCCGATCGTGTCGGAGAGCTACTTCGACAACCTGCCGGCGGAATCCGATCTCAAATGGGCCATCGACGATCTGCTCGCTCGCGAGATCAACCCGGCCGTCGCGACGCACGGCGGATGGGTCGAGCTGATCGACGTCAAGAAGAACAACGTCTACATTCGACTGGGGGGCGGATGCCAGGGCTGTGGCGCCGCCGACGTGACTCTGAAGCAGGGCATCGAAAAGGCGATCCGCGGCCTCGCTCCGTCGGTCGGCGAGATTCTCGACACGACCGACCACGCCGCCGGAAGGAATCCGTACTACTCGCCGGCGAAATAAGTCCGAAGTCCTAGGACCAAGGTCCAATTCAGTTCGGCCGATCGAGCGCGATACCATTCGCGCAACCTTTCCATGCTCATTATCCCGGTCGGTCAGGAGCGGAGTGAAGTCCGCCGGCAGCCGTGGGTCTCCTACGGCATCGTCACGTTGAACGTTCTCATCTTCCTGTTCCTCTGGCTCTCTTCGATGCACTCCGACGTGCCGGCCCGGTTCGAAGCGAAGGCGAAGGAGGTCACCGAATACCTGGTTCGCAATCCCTACCTGTCCGTGCCGCCCGAGCTCGCCGCGTTCTACGGGAACCGGGCACTCCAGCTTCTCGAGCAGGCCCGCCAGGTCTCCTCGCGGCCGATCGAGTGGGTCGTCCGCCGGCAGCAGCAGAAGCTGAATACATTGGCCCGGGAGCTGTTCGCGATCGGCCGGGAGCAGCCGTTATTGAAGCCCGGGTTCGTTCCGGCGGACCCGGACCCGTTCACGGCCCTGTCCTCGATGTTCGTTCACGCCGGGATCCTCCATCTCGTGGGCAACATGCTGTTCTTCTTCGCGACCGGTCCTTTTCTCGAAGACGTCCTCGGACGCGTCCTCTTTTCCCTGCTCTACCTGTTTTCGGGGGCCGCCGCGCTCGCCGTGCACACCTGGCAGAACCCGGGAAGCCTCGCCCCGGTCATCGGAGCATCCGGTGCGGTGGCCGGGATCATGGGCGCGTTCCTCATTCGCCTCCGGACCTCCCGAATTCGATTCCTCTGCGTGCCGATCATCCTGCTGCCGTGGTTCCGTTTCCGGTTTCTCCTGCCGGCGTTCGTCGTTCTGCCGCTGTGGTTCGTCGGTCAGTTCTGGCTCGCGACACACCTGTCCGAGCCCGGAGCGGTGGCGCTCTGGGCGCACGTCGGCGGTTTCGCGTTCGGCGCCGCCGCGGCGCTCCTGATTCTCCTCTTCGGGATCGAGAAGCGGTGGATCCATCCACGAATCGAGGCCCGCGTCGCATGGACCCAGAACGCGGGGCTCGTCGAAGCCCTCGACGCGCAGGTCCGCGGCGACGTGAAGGTGGCCCGCCGGCGAGCCGAGATCGTGCTGCGCGGAGATCCTTCGAACATCGACGCGCTGCGACTTGCGTGCGACCTCGCGGCCGCCGACTGCGACTGGACGAAATTCGGGCGGGACGCGGCGCGGCTTCTCGACCTCTACGTCGCGGGTGGAGAGTACGAGCTGGCGACGCGCCTGATCGGAGAGGCCTCCTCTGCCCCGATGGACGCCCTGCCGCTTCGCTTCCATCAGCGCGCGGCGAGCTTCCTCGACAAGCAGGGCGAGGAGGCATGGGCCTCGCGCTTCCATCGCGAAATCGCCGACCGGCACGCCGAGACGGGCGCGGCTCTCCGCGCCCTCCTTCGGATGTCCGACGTCGCGCGAAAGGACGGAGACACGGCGGGCGCCCGGGACGCGCTCAAGCGCGCGAGCGAGCATCGAGACTGCTCCGGAGATTGGCGAGCCCTCGTGGACAAGAAGCTCGCCGCGCTCGACGCGGGCGCCGACGTGGGAGAGCTCAGTCCCCGATCTGGAAAGTCAGCGCCGCATGCGCCTCGCGCAGCGCTGCCTCCGCGCGGTCGACCGTCGCCGCCCGGCTGAAGATGAACCCGAGGTAGCGGGAGCCCTCGGGCAGCGGAACGAGAAGCTGCCCGGCGTGCGCGGAAACGACCACCTCTTCGACGTCGGGCACCGCGCGAGCCTGTTCGAGGCCGGACACCTTCCCCAGTCGCCCGCGGCGCCGGATCGGAATCATCATTACGCCCGCCGCCCGCGGATCCCGCGGCGTGCGACCCTCTTCTCTTCGAAGAGCGTGGCGGAGGATCAGCTCCTCGAGCGAAATGCCGGCGCCGAACGAGAGCGTTCGCGAGCACAATCCTCCGATCGACCGCGCCGCGACCTCGATGACGGACGGACCGGCCGAATTGATGCGCAACTCCGCATGGATGGGTCCCTCCACGAGTCCGAGGGCCTGGCTGGCCTGCTCCGTCGAGCGCGCGACGGCAGCGAGCGTCGCCTCCGGCAGCCGCGAAGGCGTCACGTAGATCGTTTCCTCGAAGAACGGACCTTCGAGGGGATCCGGCTTGTCGAAGACGGCCAGGACTTCGAGCTCACCCGCCCGCAGGAGACCCTCGACGGCGACCTCGGCTCCAGAGACGTATTCCTCGACGAGGATCTCCTTCGCTGCCGCTCCTCCCTTCGCGGAGACGTCGGGTTGGCGCACGATCGCCTCGATCCTTCTCCACGCCGCGCGGAATGAATCCGGATCGTCGGCGCGGATGACGCCGCGGCTCGCCGCGAGAAACGTCGGCTTGAGGACGCACGGGTAGGTCACCGTCCGAGCCGCTCCATTCGGGCCGTCTTCCAGGAGGAAGAGACGCGAACGGGGATTCGGGACGCCGGCGGCGTCGAGCCGGCGGCGGAGCATCCCCTTGTGCCGCGCGGCGGCGACGGCTTCCGGTGGATTGGCGGGCAGGCCGAGCGCTCGGCTGATCGTGGCCGCGGCGACGACAGAGTCATCGTCGACTCCGACGACTGCGTCGATCGGATGCGTCCTGGCGAACTCCACCACGCGGCGCGCGCAGGCTTCCGGGTCGCGGAAGTCGATCGTCAGGAGGCTGGCCGGCTGCATGCCCTCGAGCGCGTTGCTCTCCTCGGACGCGACCGTTACGTCGACGTCGAGGCGCCGCGCCGCTTCGAGGAAGTCGGGGGCGCGATAGGTCGTCGTCGGAAGCAGCAGGAGCACGCGCGTCACGGCGCGATCCTAGTCCGTCACTCCGCGCGCCGGAGAACTGCGCCTGTCACACAGTTGTCGCCGGGACCCGACGCGCCCGGGAGGAGGCGACATTTGAAGGAAAAGGAGGTCGTCATGAACGTTTCCCGGAAGCAACCGAGATCCTCCGCGCTTCTCGCGCCGGTCCTCGCCGCGCTCCTGCTCCTCCCGATCGTTCCGTCGCCTGCCCGTGCCGAGGGGGACTGTCTCCAGTTGTACGTGACCTGCGTCGTGGAGGCTTCCGATCTCGACGGCGTTCCGAGGAGATCCTGGGCCGGTATCCGCTGCGCCTACGACCTGCTCGCCTGTCTTCAGCGCCGTCTCGTCTGAGTCGCCTTTCCCAACCTCATTCCTTGAAAGGAGGAATCATGAATCTCGTCCGCCTCGCGTCCCCCCGTTTCCTGGCTTCGGGTCTCGCCCTCGCCTCCGGTCTCGCCGTCGCCGCACCACTCCACGCCAACAGCTGCATCCAAAGTTACGCCGAGTGCCTGGTCCGCGCCGCGGACCTCCAGACCTGGTGGCAGCGGTCCGCCGCCGGGATCGACTGCTACTTAGACGGCGTCGCCTGCGTGCGGAGGGCCTACGTCTAAGGGCTCCGCCGGCGCGCTCGCGCTGTTCGGTCTCTCCATGTCCGCAGCTTCTCTTCCGCTGCTCGCCGACGGGCCGCTCCGGCCCGTCGGCGACTACGGCGGGCGATCGATCACGGCGACGGAGATCCGGATCCTCGACGTCTCGGTTCCGGCGATCCTGCGGATCGATCGCACAACCCTGCGGTCGTCGTCGCTGCCGCTCTCGGGCGTGGACGTTCCGCTGGACCCGTACGGGTTTGCCCAGCCGGGGGACGGGACCTTCTGGGTTCTCGGCGGGAAAGGGCGCTTCGCCTTCCGCTTTTCCGAGAAGGCCGGAGAGCTCGTCGAAACGCGAACCCTTTCCAATCCCGGCCAGGGAATCGCGACGCTCTGGGATCGGGTCGGGATCGTCGCCGTGCGCATCCAGCCGGCTCAGCGGTTGCTTCTTCGGCTGGAGAACGGCGCGTTCGTTCCCTTCTCGTCCTTTCTCTCGAGGCCGGCGCCGGAAATCACTGCCCGGCTCATCCGGAACCTGCTGCGCTCCGGCTCGGGAACCTCGAACGAGATTCCGGTCTGGTACACGGCCGGACCTGCCCGGGTTTTCCTCCTCGAACGGCAGGGGCGAACGCGCTCGATCCCCGTCCCGACGTTCGCCACGCCGTCACAGTCCTCCGCGCAGGACCCGGAACCGGAAGCCGTCTTGACCTATCCGCTCCGGGACGCATTCCTCCGCGAAGACGGTCTGTGGATCCTCTCCAACCAGGAGGGGGATCGCACTCCGCTCGAAAGCGGCGCGTCGCGCGCGCGCCATGCCGTCCTCCTTCGCACGGGTCGGCCGAACCGGGTCGTGCCGCTCGACCGGGAAGCGCGCGCCCTCCTCGACGCCGACCCGCGGGGTCTCGTCGTTCTCTTCGCGGACGGGGTCGTGTCGCGGGTCGCTCTTCCGTGAGACGGCTCTCGCCGATCCCCTACTTCGCGGCGGTCTCTCCCCCGGCCTCGCCCCTGCTCGCGACCCTCGTGATCCTCGCGGGCGGCGCCGCGGTGCTCGAGATCGTCGACCGCGGATCCTCGGACTGGGTCCTGGCGTCGATCGGCCTCCTCCAGCTCTTTGCGTGCTCGACCGGATTCCTCGTGCACGCGACACGCGGCCATTACGATCCCATCCTCCTCGCCAGACTCGACCGCCGCCGCGTTGCATTCGCGCACTTCTT
>Ga0114129_10007057_pt1 | contig 15993 bp, 13 predicted proteins | sample RhiMetdeltSRZDD1_FD_80071 | JGI IMG/M metagenome (GOLD analysis project Ga0114129, IMG submission 80071) | Populus rhizosphere microbial communities from Tennessee, USA - Rhizosphere MetaG P. deltoides SRZDD1 (version 2) (version 2) | ecosystem: Host-associated > Plants > Roots > Rhizosphere >... | reverse complement strand
TCGCTCTGCTCGGTGTCACCGAAGACGACCTGTCAGTGAGCGAGTTCGCAGCAGTGGTCCTCGGCGTGTCTACAGAGACTATGACCCGCACTGGCAAGTTACCACGGCTCGATCTCGATCGAGAGCGCGCCGTGCAACAAGCGTGTTTGGAAGCAAGTGAACGAGAACTCATTGATGCGGCACACGATTGTTCCGACGGAGGATTAGCCGTAGCGTTAGCCGAATCATGTTTTTCGACGCTGGCAAGGCCTGCTGTCGGGGCAGACATCAATCTTGAAACTCAGTTATCCACAACGGCGGCATTGTTTGCTGAATCACCTTCTCGAATTATCGTGAGCTTGCCGGAAAGCGCACTGGAAGAGGTTACAGCAGTGGCTAACAGAACTGGCGCACCATTCCAGGTAATCGGACGAGTTGGCGGGGAGCGTTTGCGAATCAGCCACAATAATCAAGAAGTGATTAATGCTACGGTAAGCGAGCTTCAAGAGATTTGGAGCACCGGTTTATCCAACAAGCTGCAAGCCGAGGCGATGGCAGCGGGACGCGAGTAAATTCGTGTTATTTCGTGTAATTTCGTGGATCGGTTTTCTGTCGATCGGCAAAAACGATCCACGAAATCACACGAAAGAACACGAATAAGGTGCACCCGGTAATCTACCTCAACAAGACCATGGTCGAAGCGACCAAAGCACGGGTCGCACCAGTCTCATCCGCAATGCTTTATGGCCGCGGCGTCTTCACAACCGTCGCGATTTACAATGGAAACCCTTTTCTCTGGAACAAACACTGGAGCAGACTTGTCGAGCATGCTGGAAAACTCAGCATCGATTTAAACGGACTGACTGAGAAGAATCTGTGCGAAGGTCTGAAAAAGCTGATCACCGTCAACCAGGTAAACCATGGCAGAGCTCGAGTCATTCTGCTTGCACGTAGTGGCCGCGACATTTGGAAAACCAAACTGCGCGGCGGCCCAAAGACAGATGTGTTAATCCTCACAAGTAACCCTCAACCTGCGAAAGTTGCAGGGCTAACGCTTGCAGTGTCACCTTACCGCTTCAATACCTTTTCGCCGTTGGCCGGAATAAAGAGTCTGAATTATTTGGACCAGGTGCTTTCCTGGGAAGAAGCGCAGGCACGTGACTTTGACGATGCGGTTATGCTGAACGAGCGCGGAGAAATCGTTTCGACTACGATGGCCAACATCTTCTGGGTAAAAGAAGGCACCGTACACACACCCAGCCTTGGCACTGGCGCAATATCCGGAGTAACGCGGGCAGCAGTAATCGAATTAGCGGAGAAACAGTTTATTCCGGTCGTCGAAGGCGTTTATGAGATGGCCGACTTAACCGACGCTGACGAAATATTTCTAACTTCAGCAAGCGTGGGATTGGGGATCGTTACGACTTTTGATTTTCGCCAGTACTCGGTGACAGCTGCAAGTATAGGAGCAAGACTGTCCCAGGCGTTTCGAACGTTAGTGTCGTAACGAAACCGCGACTTATCTTCGATAGATAGTTACTTTCTCGCCAATACCACTGGCGCCTGTTCCGCTTCACGAATGCGGGTGTAAAAAGTGCGCACGCCTTGGTACTGATCCACAGGAATCGTCGTTGCACGCTGAGACAACGCGCGACTGAAAACGAGTTCACCGTCCTTCACCGAGTACTTCGTTTCGTAACTACCAAAACTAGTATCAAGTTTTACTGGATCTGGAAGCTCGTCAACGTCGAAACCGGACGGCAATTTGACCCGAACTGTTTCAGTGAAACTTCGCGCTTCCAACACCACCGGATTCTTTCGTCGAGCATCGGTTAGAAACAACGATTCGCGGCGCGAAACGATTGCCGGCTTAAAAACTAACAGCCTGTTTTGCATTAGCTGCGCATAAGCTCCCGCTGAAAACTCAACGTCCAGCATAAAGGAACCTGCAGTGCTGTTGTCCTGCGGATTTATCTTCACCACTTGAGCAGCGGTGGCGCCACGAGTCACCCAACCCTCGATCATCTCCCTATATGCAGAATTTGAAAGCGAGCGAAACGCACGCCGTTCAGCAACTGCGGTTTGTCCGGTAGATACTTCCTTCAGTGTCGCTGTTATGGATCCCTCGGGGGTGAGTACGACATCAGCTTCGCGTTCCAGTCGACTCGCATTAGCAGGTAAGGCGGGCATTCGCACGAGCGTGCCAGCATCACCTGCGGCGATCAGCGCCCAACTTCCTTGCTCTTCGTCCGGCAGGTCGCCAACCGGTGTGTGCTCATCTGTGGCATCGAAAATCAGCAGTCGTCCCAGCGATTGATGCTCAATTACAGTGGGCTCCCTGGTTTCGTTATTGACCCTGATGGCGATAATGCAATGATTGAATTGGCCAGGAGAAACCCAAGTATCCCGGACATGATCCGCATCGCCTGAGAAAATAAGAACTGGATATGATTCGATGTTCACGGCCTTGAGCATCGCTCGCATCAAATTAGCTTTGTCTTTGCAGTCGCCGTATGACTTTGCGAACACCTGCGACGCCGCATGCGGTCTCCATCTGCCAATGCCAATTTGAATCGAGATGTATTGCAAGCTCTGAACATATCGAGCAATCGCACGCACTTTATCGCCCTCGGTTTTCGCGGTCGCAGTTAATTCACGTGCTCGAGCCGCGATTTGTTCGTCTGGAACCGCCTGCGGATCCGCCAGTTCGCTATACCATCGCGAGACCTCACGCCAGTCGTCGAAAGCTTTAACACCGGGATTCCGTGCACCTTCACCTGGGAAATATTTGATGGCAATTCGTGGCGCAAGATCGGTGAGCGGCGGGCTCGCGGGCTCGCTTTCAATCGGTGGCAGGTCACGCAATTCCCATGTGTAGGATGTTCCCGATATCGCCGGTTCCACGGGCGAGTGATTAAGTGTCGTACCGGTCACTTTCCATCCTTGCGGCACAACGACGGAAATCTTCGATGAAACGACCGGATCTGTATCCTGAAAATACCAAATTGATTGATGAAAATAAGGGCGGTTCTCGCTTACGGTTTGAAAACCGAAAACGGCGCCGGGCTCAGCATCCGCAGTGGCTGAGATCCGTTTTATTCTTGATTCATCGTAGACATCGTTCAGGGCTTGCGCTTCGTCGAGCGTTTCGTTCTTTCCGTACGCCTTAACCTGACCCGAGGGTTTGATCAGCCATGCGTGGAATTCACGGACTTTTTCCCGATCAGTTGTATATGCCTCCAACGCAACGGCGGAGCTTCGTCCTTCACGCGTCAAAATCCTGACAGCATACTTATAAGTGGTTGTGATACTGCCATCCTCAGAGACGGTTACTATGGAATCATCCACCAGAACAAGTGCCGAGACATTTTTATCAAACGTTGGCGGCGTGAGCGCGGCTGCCTGAAGTAACCACGGCGGCGCATCTTCCCTCGCTCCGGCCAGCGCCGCCACGGGCAATAGAAGACAGAGGAAAAAAACACCGAGCATTGCACGAAGACCCATCATATGTTCTCCTCCTTTTATTCGCCGCTTTGCCTTACTGAGCTGAGCTGACCTGCTTCAAAGTCACTGTATGGTTATCTTGTTTGTGAAGAACATCGAAGTAATTCTTCAATTGCGCGTAAGAGTTTACGGGAAAGAGAATCGTTCCAGCGCCTCCGAAGAAAAAGTTACGTTTGTAGACCAATGTCTTGCCATCTTTCGTTACACCTAACGACGGCTTGTAATCACTGATCTGACCGCCGCTGAACGCAGAAGGTGCGTCCGCGTTATCCAGGCTGTAACCCGACGGCAAATCGATCATAACCTCATCATCTTCGGACCACGGAAAATGGAAGTAGATTGGATATGTGCGTTCACTTTTTGAGAAGAGCGGGCTTATACCGTGCTGAAACAGAGCAGGCTGAAGAAATATCCTCTTTCCGGTTCGCTGCGCATACCCTGATATACGTAGGTGATATGCGTAGATAAAAGGTTTCGCGGGATCCGTAACATTCTCAATGCGAATGTTTGATACTTCCGCCGTGCTCATTTGGTTCTTAAGTTCGTCTTTCAGTGATTCTTCGCGTTGATTCTCGGAATCCGCGTCGTTTTCTTCTTTTTGCTGGACTGAGAAATGTCCTGTAAATTCAATTTGAACATCGCCTTCGATCGTCCCGTCTTCAAGAAGAGTAAATTTGCCGCGCCGCTTGACGAGTGATTTCTCCGGTTCGGACATTGGCGTTCTTACCCACACCGGCTCCTTCGGGTCTGTGATTAACGCCATCTCACCTTCTTCCTGCCAGCGCAACATGCCAATGGGAATGTAGTTGTAGCCTGGATTAAAAAATTTCCAACTGTTGTCGATGTGAACTGCGATGTTCGAAGGTTGCAGGAAATATGCGTTGAGCAAGCTCTGGTCGAAGAAAATATCGCCACGATCGGACTCAAGCACGATGCGCGCATCCAAGCCTGCAGCCGTAGCGAAGGCGGCGAAAAGCAGATCGATATCTGCGCCCGTACCACTTCCTCTTTTCAAAGTGTCGGCGGGAGACTTATTTTCCTTTAGTTTCTTCTTATCATCGGCTGTGAGCCCTGAGGCGTCGTCGCTGGTGTTCTTTATCTTTGTTCTGCAGAAATCAAAAAACCGTTTCAGTTTTTCATCATCCGTTTTTGCGTCCGCAGTTAAACTGGTCGCCATCTGCCGCACATCATCGTTCGGCTTCATCAGTGACTTCGTGTTTTCATAGACGCGCTTGCCGATATCGACCCAATACTTCTCAGGATCTAGCTTTTCATCTCTGGTGTAAAAGAGCAGCATCCAGGTCTTGACCTGATCTTCCGGCGGCATGCGTGATTCTTCATGCACGGCGGGCATATTCGTCATGGTCGTGCTATAGAATCCATCCTTCTCTTTTGAAAACTGAGGATTAGAACCATGTAGAGTTATTGATCGCATGGACAGCCCTTCAAATGGAAACGGTTTAACGAAATATTTCACTCGCTGCACAGGAATGTCACGCTGAAACTGTAAGCGGACGTAATTCGCATCCCGCTGCACTCGAACCTCACGCCATCGATATTCAACTATGCATCCAGGTTCAACTGCGGGAATCGCAAACGATTTCGCCTTAACCTTCAAGCCACTCGCCTTCACGATGGTGCGTTCAAAAACGTCTTCTTTCTTCAACTCGACGATGGTTCCATCCGGCTTAATCGTTCTGGCCGCGATATCTTTGATTTTGGTTTCCGTTCCGTAAAGATTGCCAAAGGGAATGTCGATTTTGCTTTGTGACTCTCTGCCTCGATCAGTAAAGACTTTAATACGAATGTAGTGGTTGAAAATCAGATCGCCCTCGGGATTGTCGTCGACTTTTACTTCCCAAAATAACGCTTCAGCATCAGCGTCCTTTTCCACTACTGATGTTTTTAATGAGAGTTCGACGGGATCGATCGGCTTCCAATCATCACCAGTGGCGGCGCCTTCGGCGACAAATAGAAGGGCAAAAAACAGAGGTAGACCTAAGAACGCACAAATGTAGCGCGGGGACGTCATGTCTATGACCCTTTCACCAGGTCGCGGCGAATCGAACGATGACTTGGTCGCGAAATGGAAATGAATAGTGAGAACTAGTACAACGAGCACCGCCCAGGTAGAGGAGCGGCATAAAGGATTTTAGTTGAGGGCATTTGTGTGACGCAAGAGAATAGTCAATAAGGCTGGCAAGCTAGCGAAAGCTCATAACCAATTGCTATAATTAAGCCCTCAAGATCACTTCAAATCTGCCCAGTCAGACTGATATCAGGAGGATCCGATAAACATGGCTACCGAACTAAAAAGAGGAGAAGCTTCTCTCGATCGCATTGAGGAACTACTCGGATCCGACGCACAAAAACTTCTCGAACACCGGGCAACAACGATTCCGAAAGAGAAGATCCACCTGCCGGGACCCGACTTTATTGACCGCGTTTCGTCGATTTCGGATCGACCTGTGCGTGTTCTGCGCTCCCTTCAGACGCTGTTCAATAATGGGCGGCTCGCTGGAACAGGCTACCTCTCAATTCTTCCGGTCGATCAGGGCGTCGAGCACTCGGCGGGAGCTTCCTTTGCGCCCAACCCGGATTATTTCGATCCCGAAGGCATAGTTAAGCTGGCGATTGAGGGTGGATGTAATGCCGTGGCGTCAACATTTGGCGTGCTCGGAAGCGTAGCTCGCAAATACGCCCACAAGATTCCGTTCATCGTGAAAATCAACCATAACGAATTGCTGACCTTACCCAACAAATTCGATCAGGTTCTGTTTGGAACTGTGCGTGAAGCTCACAATCTTGGGGCGGTCGCAGTTGGTGCAACGATCTACTTTGGTTCGGAAGAGTCGACCAGACAGATTACGGAAATCAGCGAGAGGTTTGCTGAAGCTCACGAGTTGGGAATGGCTTGCATCTTGTGGTGTTATCTTCGCAATCCGAAATTCAAAACTCCCGAAGGGGATATGCACTCGTCAGCTGATTTGACAGGCCAGGCGAACCACCTGGGAGTGACAATTCAAGCGGACATCATCAAGCAAAAACTGCCCGAGCGGAACGGCGGGTACAAAGCCGTAGAAAAGGAACTCGGCTCGTCATATGGCAAGACGAGTAAACTGGTTTATGAGCGTCTTACGACTGATAATCCTATCGATCTCGTGCGTTACCAGGTGGCGAATTGCTACATGGGTCGCTGTGGCTTGATTAATTCGGGCGGCGAGTCAAAGGGTGCGAGTGATTTGGCAGAAGCAGTCCGCACCGCAGTGATTAACAAACGTGGTGGCGGCATGGGATTAATTTCCGGTCGCAAAGCATTTCAGCGCCCGATGACGGAAGGCGTCGAATTGCTGAATTCGATTCAGGACGTTTATCTATCTGAAGAGATCACCGTGGCGTAGATTTCGCCGCAAAGAGGCACCAAAAGCGCAAAAGTGCTTAACAAGCTATAGTTTTTGCATTTGTGCTTTTTGTGCCTTTTTGCGGTCTAGTTAATCAATCCATTCCCCTCTCAATTCCGTATTTTAGCTGAGCCCCGAGCTAACGGATTGTCGACCGACACTGTAAAACCTTCCGATATTGAACTTCTGCACGCGATTGCTCGCAGTGACGAGCAGGCGCTGGCATCCCTTTATGACCGTTACCGCGTGATCCTGTTTGGACTGTTGATGCGTATATTAAATAGCCGCGAGGAGGCTGAAGACGTCCTGCAGGACGTCTTTTTGCAGGTGTGGAGGAGAGCGTCGGATTTCGATGAGCTTCGCGGAAAACCCTTCACGTGGCTAGTTACGCTGGCTCGGAGCCGAGCGATCGACCGGCTAAGAACCTTGACCGCTCGCAGTCGTGCCGCTGCAGGTAGCGCCAACGATCCAACTGAAGCTGTCTCAGATGCAGTAGCCGATACGTTTCGCTCTGAACAGAGAGGTATTGTCAGCCGGGCGCTGACGCAATTACCTGAGGAGCAGAAGATTCTCCTCATACTCGCTTATTTCGAAGGACTTACCCAGTGTGAGATCGCGAAGAGATTAGGAGCACCGCTGGGAACAGTAAAGACGCGGATGCGATCAGGCATGATCAAATTACGCGAGCTACTGGCCGACAAGGTCCAGAGTTTTGGTCTTTAGTAACGCGATTGTATGGACCACGAGGAAATCAAACAGCTACTCAGTGCGCACGCGCTTTCGGCATTGGATAACTCCGATCTGCGAGCTGTAGAACAGCACCTGGCTGACTGCGTGTCATGCACAACGGATCTCGCTGAGTGGCGTTCCACGGCGGCGTCGTTGGCGTTTGCTGCGGAAAGCCTTGAGCCTTCCTCCGTCGTACGAGACCGAATTTTGTCGGAAATTCGCGAAGAGAAACGTCGTCCGACAAATGTTACGTCGGAAAGTGTAATTGCTTTCTCGCCGAGTGCCCGCAGGAATTTGTGGACCTCCATGGGTTCATTAGGGACGATTGCAGCGGCTCTGGCAGTAGTTGCATTGCTTGTCTCAACGATTGTGTTGTGGCGAAAGAACAACGCCGCTCGGGCAGAACTGTCGCGGCTGAATTCTGAAATTCAGTTAACGGAACAACAGAGGCAGCGTGACCGCGAATTGATCTCTTTTCTTAGTAAACCCGGCGCGCGCGTAGCCGCGTTGGCCGGCACAAACGTCGCTCAAAGCGCTCACGCAACAATTGCCTACGACAGTAATGGCGCGGCGATGCTCGTCGCCAGCGGGCTACCAGTACCGCCTGCCGGCAAGGCTTACCAGCTTTGGTTCATCGTCGGCAATCAAAAATTTCCGGGACGCGTGTTCACAATTGATGCATCAGGAAATGCTGATTCTAAAGACCAAATTCCGCCCGCAGCGCTTCGCGGAAGTGTGTTTGCGGTAACACTCGAACCCGCCAGCGGTATGAGCTCCCCAACGGGCGCCATCTTTCTTCTTAGCGGTTCATGAAGGCTTTGCAGTTCACGTAATTACTATGAAATCCAAAATCCGGTGAGGTTCGTAATTTCGCTGTTCGTAATTCAATTCTCTCCCTGTGGAGACCGGAAAAGGAGCAAACTCGTGAAGCACAACAGCCTTCTTTCAAGAACATTCGCACTGCTCGTTCTGGGATTGATTTTGTTGGCGGCCACTTCGAGGCCGGCCATATCTCAGGACAAAAAATCTCTATATGACCGTCTCGGTGGCTACAACGCGCTGGCGGCGGTTGTTGATGATTTCATCGGGCGCCTGGTTGCTGATGAGCGATTCACTAAGTTCTTTGTAGGTCACAGCATAGATTCACAGAAAAAGATCCGGCAGCACATTTTGGATCAATTTTGTCAGGCCACCGGTGGTCCGTGCATCTACACTGGACGCGACATGAAGACGTCTCATCAGGGCCTGAAGATCTCAGATGCTGATTGGGATGCGGCCGCCAAACATCTCACGGAATCGCTTGATAAGTTCAAAGTGGGTAAGCAGGAAAAAGACGACGTCCTCGCGTTCGTAACGAGTTTAAAGAAGGATATTGTTGAGAAGTAACAAGAAATTCGCATTTTGCGTCTGCCTTACTCAACCAACGCCGGATGAGGTCAGCATCCCGACACGTCGGATAACGTCGGGTAACCAACATCACGCTTCTGAAATCTGTAGGGGCGTCCCTCCTGGGCGCCCCTTCTTCGTATCCGAGTGCTCGTTAACAAAGGCAAGGGGTGCCCACGGAGGTGGACGCCTCTACAGTACGCACGCATCCGGCCCGCCGCTCGTCTGGACACTTCCCTCGTTAATAGGGAATAATATGCGCTTTTGGTGCGACGGCTGCTGCACGCTGTACTGGCTGGAGATCGCTTCAAACCTCTCCAAAGCCTGCAATTGCGTGCAAAAACCAACCCCTTGCAGCTTTTCTCGCCGGTTATTTAACGAACAGAAAGGACTTATTTTAACGTGGAACTATCGCTGATTCTTATCATCAGCCTGTCGCTTTGTCTGGCAGCTTTTGGGAAGAAATTTATTAAAAATCCGCTTATCAGTCGCATCCCAAGTAAAGCGATGCGCAACGTTGCAGGGGCAGTTTCGACATTGCTGCTACTTGTTCTCAATGCGATACCCGTCGCTGCCCAATCGCATGAGGGTGGCGAGGCGAGCCTGAAACTGCCTGATCTTACAGAAGTCACGTTCATTGGCGGCACTAACGGCCACACGCTTTTGCTAGGCGGTATTGTCATTTGCGTGCTCGGTCTCGGCTTCGGTCTCGCGATCTACTTGAACCTCAAGAAGCTGCCCGTCCATCGAGCCATGCGTGAGATCTCGGAACTTATTTACGAGACTTGCAAAACCTATCTGATCACGCAGGGCAAGTTCATCCTGATACTTGAAGCGTTCATTGCAGTGATCATCGTGCTGTACTTCGGCATTCTCCGCGGTGCGGAGTTTGGGCCGGCACGAGTGATCATCATTCTCGCGTTTAGCTTGATCGGAATTGCCGGTAGTTATGGCGTTGCGTGGTTCGGCATTCGCGTAAACACGTTTGCGAATTCACGCACTGCGTTCGCGAGTCTTGAAGGAAAGCCGTTTCCCCTGTATGCAATTCCGCTGAAGGCAGGGATGAGTATCGGCATGATGCTTATTAGCGTTGAATTGCTAATCATGCTCTGCATTTTGTTGTTTATTCCGGGTGAGTATGCCGGTCCATGTTTTATCGGCTTTGCAATCGGTGAGTCGCTCGGTGCTGCTGCTCTGCGAATCGCGGGTGGCATTTTCACCAAAATCGCTGACATCGGTTCCGACTTGATGAAGATCGTCTTCAAGATTAAGGAAGACGACGCGCGGAACCCGGGCGTAATTGCGGACTGTACCGGTGACAACGCCGGCGATTCCGTCGGACCGAGCGCGGACGGTTTCGAAACGTACGGGGTAACCGGTGTGGCGCTGATCACATTCATTCTGTTGGCGGTCAGTAATCCGATTGTGCAGGTGCAATTGCTGGTCTGGATCTTCGTCATGCGCGTCATGATGATCATCGCCAGCGCGCTCTCGTACTTCGTAAACGCCGCTATCGCTCGTGCACGGTACGGGAATGCTTCGGAAATGAACTTTGAAGCGCCACTGACGTCCCTGGTGTGGATTACGTCCATCGTCTCGGTGGTACTTACATTCGTTGTTTCCAGGCTGACAATTCCCGTTCTGGGGGCCGACAACACGCTGTGGTGGAAGCTCGCCGCGATCATCTCCTGCGGCACACTTGCGGGTGCCATCATTCCCGAACTTGTAAAGGTGTTTACTTCAACTGAGTCGCGTCACGTCTCGGAGATTGTGACCTCATCGAAAGAAGGCGGGCCTTCACTGAACATTCTTTCAGGACTGGTTGCCGGAAACTTCTCGGCCTATTGGCTGGGCATTGCGATGGTGGGATTAATGTCCATCGCGTATTACATCAGCACCATGGGATTGGATCCGCTAATGGTGGCAGCTCCAGTATTCGCTTTCGGCCTCGTTGCTTTTGGCTTCCTGGGAATGGGTCCGGTAACGATTGCCGTCGATTCATATGGACCAGTTACTGACAACGCTCAATCCGTTTACGAACTATCGCTCATCGAGCAGGTTCCGAATGTCCAGGAAGAAGTCAAAAAGCAATTCGGGATCAACGTAAACTTCGATCGGGCCAAGCATTTATTGGAAGAGAACGATGGCGCAGGTAACACGTTCAAAGCAACAGCGAAGCCAGTGTTGATCGGAACCGCTGTTGTGGGCGCCACCACCATGATCTTTTCGATCATGATGGCGCTGACGAACGGTCTCACTACAAACACACAGAACCTTTCGTTGCTGCACGCGCCCTTCGTCCTTGGACTGATCACGGGCGGCGCCATAATCTACTGGTTTACCGGTGCGTCTATTCAGGCAGTGACAACAGGTGCATACCGAGCCGTTGAATTCATCAAAGCGAACATTCGACTCGAAGGCGTCGAAAAAGCGTCGGTTGAAGACAGCAAAAAAGTCGTCCAGATTTGTACGCAATATGCACAGAAGGGAATGTTCAATATATTTCTCACTGTATTTTTTTCGACGCTGGCCTTCGCCTTCATTGAACCATTCTTCTTCATTGGCTACCTGATTTCGATTGCCGTGTTTGGATTGTATCAGGCGATCTTCATGGCTAATGCCGGCGGCGCCTGGGACAACGCGAAGAAGGTCGTTGAGGTTGAGTTGAAACAAAAAGGCACCGCGCTTCACGACGCGACAGTTGTGGGCGATACTGTCGGCGATCCATTCAAGGATACGTCTTCTGTCGCTATGAATCCGGTAATCAAATTTACGACGTTGTTTGGTCTGCTGGCAGTTGAACTGGCTGTAAGCCTGACGAATAGAAATAATGGCGACACGCTAACTCACGTACTGGCGGCTGTGTTTTTCCTGGTATCAGTCTTCTTCGTGTGGCGTTCTTTCCATGGAATGCGAATTGGAACGATTGCGGCGGCTGAATCAACCTCGACGCGTCAGCTCGCGAGTGGTGCGTCGTTCCAGGCTGCTCCTTCAGACTTTCGCATGAAGGATTCAGAACCTAGTTTGAAGCCATAGACTCTGAGGCTTGAGTTAACCGATGAACTCTTTTGCCAAACCTGAAACGTTGGTGGCGACTGCGCTTGCGCCGCTTGACTGGACACGCTCAGTCGCCCTGGTTTTTGTTTTTAGTCTATTGACGGCTTTAGCCGCACAAGTCTCTATACCGCTTTTGCCGGTTCCGATCACGGGCCAGACTTTCGCAGTGCTGCTTACCGGAGCCCTGCTTGGTTCAAGACTTGGAGCCGCGGCACTAATTTTGTATTTGGTTGAAGGCGCGTGCGGTCTGCCGTTCTTTTCCGGTGGAACTGGAGGCCTTCACATGCTGTTAGGACCAACTGGCGGGTATCTGGTTGCGTTTCCGGCCGCAGCGTTCATCACCGGAGCCTTCGCCGAACACGGTTGGGACAAGAAATTCATTACCGCCGTCGCAGCCATGGCGATTGGGTCCGTAGTAATTCTGTTGACGGGCTGGGCCTGGCTCAGCCAATTCATGCCACCGGCAATCGCCTGGCATGCCGGCGTGACCAGGTTCATCGTCGGGGACATCATCAAAATCTTGCTTGCTGCCGCGGTGCTGCCTACTGGTTGGTATTTGCTGAACCGGCGTGCGTCACAAGATCAGTAGGTTCGCGTCATTACAAATCCCGGTTCACGATTTCAGTTGCATCCATTGAATGCACGTAACGTTCAAATTCCGGTAAGTCTTCGTCATCAAAAATCATTCCCGCAATATCGTTGATCACCAGATACCGTGGAATCGCGGTTTGCACTTCCCACCCCGGTTTAGTGTTGGCGTTGCATCTATTTGGGCACTTCCAATAATCAAACCGTGCGGTTCGTGCTGACGGGCCCACCTCTGCATTGAATGGTTCCCAGCGCCGTTTACATACATCACACTGAACAACCGGGAGCCAGCCATCCAGACTAATTCCGATTTTTTTTAATTCACGTTTGAGAACACTTCGGTTCATATTAGATTCTCCTGGGCTAAGAGCCGGCATTGCGCAAAAAGCGAAAATTCCACCAACCGCAGTGGCTATGTCAAAAAACCCTCCTCACGGCAGTGAGGGGATTGTTAAAGTCCTTTCTATCATCGGTCCAGACGAAAAAAGTTTACGCGCTTGTGAACGATCTTGAGCTGGAAAAATCGATGTTCATTTCGCAAGCGCGTAAACTTCTGCAAATCAATCGTCAGTCACGGAAGCGAAATTCCTCCGACGCACTGGTGTGTAGGTCGGATCTGAACTATCCACCCACTGCGATTGGTGGGATTTTCGCTCTTTGTGCAGGGCCTTAAGTGGCAGCTAGTTTCCTACTTTATTGTTGATTTGTACAAGGCATTGCGGAACTGCATATAAGTCAGTGAAGCGACGCGAGTATAGAGCTTGGAGCGTCAGCACTCTCAATACTGTAAAATCCCGCTATGTATGTCTTAAAGGTCCGTTCTCACAATCGCGAAGAACTAGTCGAATTCACGGACAAGGTTCAGGAGAAGCTCGCGGAATCAGGCGCGCGCGAAGGCATAGTCGTTCTTTACGTACAGCACACTACGGCAGGTCTCACGGTCAATGAAAACGCCGACCCCGATGTTCCTCGCGACATGCTTCATGCTCTGCGCACATTGATTCCGCAACATGGGATGGGGTTTCGTCACGGGGAAGAAAATTCAGACGCACATATCAAGGCGAGCCTGACGGGACCATCAGTCACAATTCCATTCAAAGATGGAAAACTGTTATTGGGCCGGTGGCAAGGAATTTTCTTGTGTGAATTTGACGGCGGCCGCGAACGCCTGGTGATTATGATGATTCGGTAGTTCGTGTGTTTTCGTGTGGTTTTGTGTTTCTTCGTGTTTTCGTGTGACCTCGTGGATCCGTATCTCGTAAGTGCTCAGACGATCCACGAAATCACGCGAAAGAACACGAACAAGGTCACCAAACAGCAAATGAGAAACGTCCAATGTCCAACGTCAAATGGTCTTTTTGGATCGTTGAATAGTGTCTACTCTTCATCCAGTTGCTTGAGTGCCTCAGCAAATTTCGAAACATCCTCACGCGTGCGTTCCATTGCGCGACGGCTGTCAAGGTAAGCCGCCCACACAGGCGTTTGCGTCAGCGCCTTCGTGGTGTCCTCATCCAGCGTTTGTGCCATCAATGCAATCAGATCACTCACGACGCGTGTATGATCAAGCAGCGACTCAATGATCGAATATGCCAGACGCGCTTGCTCGGCATTGAGGTCCTTTCCAGTCTCAGTCTCGTCTGCCATTCCCTAACACTCGCAAAACTCATCCGTCCAAGGAACGCGCTAAAGTGGCACAGACTTCAGTCTGTGAAGCTTGAACGGATTCAAGGAACATAGCACAAAGATCTTCACATTTGATTCCAACCACCGCGTACGAACGGAAGATCAATGACGGTCGCGGTTACCTGCTCATTCGAGTCCGCATTCAACTTTGTTCCTCGCTGAAGATAGTCGTATTTGATGTACGCAAGTGCGATTGTACGATTCAACAACGGAGAGAACGTCACGGATGTGATGCGGCCAACCTCCTTGCCAACTTCGGACAACAGATTCGTGTTTCTCTGAATGTCTACCTTACGATCAAATGTCACTCCAGTAAGTTTTTTCGCGACATGACCCCGATGCTTGATGCGTACAATTATTTCCTGTCCGATATAACAACCCTTTGTAAAGCTTATCGCTTCATCCAGATTAGTCTCTGAAACGACATTCGTTTCATCAATGTCGACACCGTAGCGGGCATGACCAGCCTCAATCCGCAGTGCCTCAAGCGCATCGAAGCCGACAGGACGCGCGCCCGCACTCATCAGCTCCTGCCATAATTCTGACGCACCTTCCGAATCCACGAAAAGGTCGAATCCATCTTCGCCGGTGTGAGTCGCTCGAAGTATGGTTACCCAGTTATCGTTCCACCTCGTTTGCGTCACCCGAAATTTACCAAGATCAGCAGCAGATCCAAGGAGCTGCCGGAGCAACGCTGCCGCGTCCTTTCCCTGCAGCGATAACAAAGCGGTATTGTCAGTCAGATCTCTCACTCGAAAATCGCCGGCCAGTGTGAAACGTGTCAGCGTCTTCAGCACCACTTCATGAGTTGCGGGTTCGGTATCGATCAGAAAACCGGGTCCATCGTTGGAGTCGTACTTATCCTTAATGCTGCTTACGCGAACACTGGCTAATAACCTCCCCTGGACGTTCGCAAACACTGCCGGCATCCACTGACTCTCTTCCAGCGTTTTCATGTCGTTCGTGATCAGACCATTGAGAAACTGGACCGCTTCAGAGCCAGTTACGAGCAAGCGGCCACGAGACGAAACATCGATCAGGCCCACTCCGCCTTCCCTCACCGCAGAATACTCTGCTTGTTCGTCTCCGTACGACGAAGGAATGGCCCAGCCGGCTTGCTCTGTCATTACAGCACCGAGCCGCTTATGGACTTGGTCGAGCGGTGACTTCTTGATCGTAATTTGTTCACCAGGTGCTTCAGTCATTTGATTCTAAAGATTCAGTCGTCGCAGTACTTGCGACACCACTGCATAATCGCGTAATTGTTCAGCTTCACGCCGGTGCGAAGCCAGGACCTGTGGACTGGGATGGTAAACAGGCACCAATATTCGACCATTCCACGGTTGCATCGTCGCGGCATGTTCTTTCAGATTCAGTTCATGATAGTGAATGCGTTTCAGTGCCTCAAGCGCTACCGAGCCAAGCGTCACAATCACGGCGGGATCAATTAGTTCGATTGTCCGTGATAGAAAATGTGAACAGTTTCCCAATTCTGTTTTGCTGGGCTTTCGGTTTGCGCCCGATTCGGTCCTCGGATTGCAAAGAGCCGCGCTGGTGATAAAAATCTGCGCGCGTGTCAGGCCAGCCGTTGCCAGAAACCGGTCAAAGTTTTTACCTGACTGGTCACCTGAGAACGGAATGCGGGTGCGATCCGCGCCCTTTCTTC
>Ga0114129_10007055_pt1 | contig 15995 bp, 15 predicted proteins | sample RhiMetdeltSRZDD1_FD_80071 | JGI IMG/M metagenome (GOLD analysis project Ga0114129, IMG submission 80071) | Populus rhizosphere microbial communities from Tennessee, USA - Rhizosphere MetaG P. deltoides SRZDD1 (version 2) (version 2) | ecosystem: Host-associated > Plants > Roots > Rhizosphere >... | reverse complement strand
GGGCCGATCGAGACGGCGAAGTTGACCGACTCCTCCCGGAAGGGCGAAGGGATATACGCGAACTCGAGGCGGATCTCCTTCAGGCCCTTCGGCTTCAGGGCCTCGGCGGGGAACTCCACGTCCAGGGATTGCATGGCCTCTTGCCCCGGATCGAGCCGCTCGCTGCCGCCGTACGCGGCGAATTTGAAGGTTGGTTCGGTCCGCGCGTCCTCGAGCTTGATGGGCTGTCCCTGCGCATCGATATAGAGAAGCCTGCCCTCGAGCAACCGCACCGTTTGGTTGGCCGACGTGTTCTTCAGCTTGAGCATACCCGTGAGCTTCGCGGCGCTGACGACCCGGTCGGACCCTTTCTCGACTCGCTCCGCGACCTTCAGGTCGCTGACTTCGCCCGTGACAATCCCGGCCTTCACCTTCACCGCCGCCGGCGTCACCGCGTACGACTTTTCCTCGATCGCCGCAGCCACCGCCGCCGGCTGCTGCACGGGGCCGAGGGTCATCCAGGCGACGAGGGCCACGAGAGCCGCGCCCAACCCCCACCGCCAGTAAGCATCCTTCTTCTGGACCGCACGCTCAGTGGCGAAGAACTTGCGCTGCGCAACGATCGGGATCACCGCCACGATGAACGCGACGACAGCAGTCGCCACGATTCCAGCTCCCGAGAACCCGAGCGATCGAAGTATCCAGCTCCCCCCGATGCTTCCGACGAGACCGAGCGTGATGTCCCAGTTCAGCCCATAGCCTCCGCGCTTGAGAACCCACCCAGCCAGCAAGCCGGCCAGCAGCCCCGCGAGAATCCACGTCAAGAAAGTCATGACTCGTCCTCCTGCATCTGGTTACAGATCATTCGCACGCTTTCCCGGTACCGTCTTGCGCGTCCCGCCCCCTCTCACGACTTGCGCCCACCGGCCCGGCGAGATCGCGGCCGCTTCGGCGCTTGAGCGGCTGTCGGCCGATCGCCGTTTTGTTGCACCAGAAGGGTCGCGAGCATTTCGATCGCCCGCGGGTCGAGGGCCCGGTCGTCGATCAACACCTGCGCGGTGGAACCCGCGAGTCCCCGGACCCGCTCGGCCGCCGCGGTGGAGCAGACGATGACATCCGCCCGCCGCACCAGGCGACCGAGTGCGACCCCCTCGGCGGGGCAGACGCCGACGAGCGCGATGTTCGGCAGGTTGGCGTTCGCAATCGAGTGCTCCAGGTTGTGGGCCGTCTCGACGGTGGTCGAGGCGACGCCCACCCGTGTCCCCGACGGGTACTGGGCCAGGCGATGAAGGGTCTCGAGATGGGCCTCCGCGAGCAGCGCGATTACTGGAATCCCCTTGCCCTTCAGAAGGCGTTCCACCTGCGGAAGATGACAGAAGCTCGTGGCCGCCGCCCGCCAGTGACCGGCTTGCTTCGGGCGCCGCGCGACCGCCGATAGATCGGCGAGGAGCATCTTGTCGATGCGAACCGGTAGGTGGGCCTCGAGTTGCCGGGCAAAGAAATCGAGTTCCGGCGGGCTGCACTCGACCAGCAGGACCTCGGCCGCGCCGCGAATGGCGGCGGGCCGGACCCCGGCCAAGCTCAGAACGCCCACCGACAAGTCGTCGGCCGTCATCCCAAGGGCCGCCGCCCGGATCACCGTCTCCTGCAAGAAGGTCTCGCGAAGGTGAGGGGAGGGGCGGGTGGGCGGCGCCGCCGCCACGAACACGCCCTTTCCCCGCCGCGCCTCGACGTATCCACTTCGCTTCAAATCGTCGATGACGCGCGCGACGGTATTGGGATTGACACCGAGGAAGCCGGCCAGCTCCCGGATGCTGGGCAGCGCCTGGTCCCGCGCGACGCCGCCGGCCTCGATGGCGTGGCGGAGCTGCTCAGTCAGTTGGCGCCGGATCGGGATCGGACTGTGCCCGTTTATCCTGAGGTTCATCGCGCTCCTCATACTGTATGACTACATTAGTACACTAGCGCGAGCTCTGGAGTCAATGTGTACTATCTAAGTGGTACACTGCGCCCGAAGGGACGACCATCGGGCATGGCCGACCAAGAGGGCGAGGAGGCGAGCGTGAGTGACGGCGGAGTGATCCTGGCGAGCGACGGACCAGCGACTCGTCGGAACTCACCGGCTCGCCGAGGTCGCCCGGATCGCGCCGCGCCGGGCCCAGCGCGCACCTCCGCCGCGCCAGGGGACACTTTCTATAACGCTGTACGGCTTGTCGTTCGGTTCTGGCTCTGGTTCTGCTTCAAGCCCGTCGACGTCCGGCACCCGGAGCACGTCCCAGCCCACGGCCCGGTGCTCCTCTGCATCAACCACCCGAACAACCTGATCGATTCGTTTGTCGTCGCGACAGCGCTCCGGAGGAAGATCCACTTTCTCGCCGCGGCGGCGATGTTTCGTCATTGGCTAGGCGCTCGTTTCCTGCGTGCGTGCGGGGCAATCCCCGTTTGCCGGAAGGACCACGACCCGGACAAGATGGATCCGAATGCGAAAGCGTTCGCCGCGTGCTTCCAGACGCTCGACCGCGGCGGCCTCATCGCGATCTACCCAGAAGGCTCGACGCATGCCGAGGCGCGCGTTCGGCGTATCAAGAGCGGCGCCGCGCGAATCGCGCTGGGCTACGAGTCGGCCTGTGCGGGCGAGCTGTCGCTCGTCCCTGTGGGGCTCACGTTCGAGGCGCGCAAGTCATTCCTGGGGCGGGTGCTCGTCTCCTTCGGAGCGCCGATTCCACTGTCGTCGTACCGCGAGGCCCATCGGGAGGACCCACGCAAGGCGGTCGTCGCCCTGACACGAGCAATCCAGCGAGCGATGGAAGCCGAGATCGTCCACGTCGAACCGATCGAGGCGATCGAGCTCGTTCGCGCAATCGAGGAGCTTCACCAGGGCGGGCTGATCAGTGACCTCTCGACCAAACGAGGCCTCGATGCGTGGCAGATCGATCCCCTCGGGCTGCCTCGCGTCAGCGCCGAGGCCGTGAACTCCCTCAAAGCGCGAGAGCCTGAGCGTGTAGAGCGGCTCTGGCACCGGATCCAGGGCTACCTCGCCCTCCTGGCGGAGTTTCACCTGACGGACGAGTCGGTGCAGTCGCGACGGCGACGGCCATCACGCCTCGAGCGGATCGGCAGGTCGGGGGAGGCGGTCGTGGGCTTCCCCTTCTTCGTCTACGGCGCCGTCGTCAACGGCCTTCCGTACCTGATCCCTTGCTGGCTGGCGCACCTGCTGGCCAGGAAGGAAACCGACTACGCGACGGTGCGCTTCCTGGCGAGCGTCGTCGCGTTTCCGCTGTTCTGGGCTCTCGAAACGTGGGTGGTTGGACAGCTATCCGGGGCGGCTGAGGCCGCGGGCTTCGCGCTTTCGCTGCCGCTGACCGCCGGGGTCGTGTATCGCTACCTGGGAAGCGCCGGCCGCCTGCGGCGCCGGCTCCGCGTCGGCGTCCTTGCTTTGACCCACGCGCAGGCGGCTCGATGCCTCATGGCCGAGCGCGGAGCGATCATCGCCGGGCTCGAGCGCGCCCAGGCGGATTGCCGCGCTCCCGAAAGACGACAGCCTTTGAGCCCGCAAGACCTTCGCTAAGCCTGCGCGGACGCCAGGAGAGCGGTGAGATCGTCGCGGCTCACGACCTCCTTCTCGATGAGCAGCTTGGCCAGCGACGTGAGGACTTCTCGCTTCTCCGTCAGGGTTTGGCGGACTCGCTCGTGGGCGGCCTCGAAAAGGTTCCGGATCTCGTCGTCGATGCGCCGGGCGGTCTCCTCGCTGTACTCTCGCTGAGCGATCGACGGCACGTTGAGAAAGAGCGCCTGACGGGGCGGTTCGAACGTCGCCAGGCCCAGGGCTTCCGTCATCCCGTAGCGGGCGACCATGTGGCGCGCCATATCGGTGGCCCGCTGCAGATCGTCCTGGGCGCCGGTCGAGATGTCGCCGAACACGAGCTCTTCCGCGACGCGACCGCCGAGCAGCACGTCGAGTCGATCCAAGAGCTCGGCGCGCGTCATGAGGTACCGGTCCTCGGTCGGTTGCTGCTGCGTGTAACCGAGCGCGGCCACGCCGCGAGGAATCACCGAGATCTTCGCAACGCGATCTGCGTTCTCGCGCGACTCCGCCACCAGCGCATGGCCGGCTTCGTGATAGGCGACGATCTCCTTTTCTTTCGGATTGATCACGCGCGATCGGCGCTCGAGACCGCCCACTACGCGGTCGATGGCCTCGTCGAAATCCGTCGCATCCACGGCTTCCTTACCGGTGCGGGCGGCGTGGAGGGCGGCCTCGTTGACGAGATTGGCGAGATCAGCGCCGACGAAGCCGGGCGTCCTGGCCGCGATCAGGGAAAGGTCGAGGCCGGGGGCCAACTTGATGTCACGGACATGCACGTTGAGAATCTTCTCCCGCCCTCGAAGGTCAGGACGGTCGAGAACCACCTGGCGATCGAAGCGACCGGGCCGGAGCAGCGCGGGGTCCAGAATTTCCGGGCGGTTCGTCGCCGCCAGGATCATCACGCCCATCTGGGTGTCGAAGCCGTCGAGCTCGGCCAGAAGTTGATTCAGGGTTTGCTCTCGCTCGTCGTGCCCGCCCACGATCGGGCTGACACCTCGTGCCTTTCCCAACGCATCCAGCTCGTCGATGAAGATGATGCTGGGCGCCTTCTGCTGGGCCTGCGCGAAGAGGTCGCGGACGCGCGCGGCCCCGACGCCGACGAACATCTCGACGAAGTCCGAGCCGCTCAAGCTGAAGAACGGCACGCCGGCCTCCCCCGCGACGGCCTTGGCCAGCAGCGTCTTGCCGGTGCCGGGCGCCCCGACGATGAGCACCCCTTTGGGAATCTTCCCCCCGAGGCGCCGATAGCGGTCCGGGTTCTTGAGGAAGTCGACGACCTCCATGAGCTCGCTCCGCGCTTCGTCGATGCCCGCGACGTCGTCGAAGGTGACTCCGGTCTTGTGCTCGACGTAGACCCGAGCCTTGCTCTTGCCGATCGCCATGAGCCCCTGCTGCGGGCCGAAGCGACGCATGACGAAGAGCCACACGCCGGCGAACACTACGGCGGGAAGGACCCACGAGAGGAGGGTCGACAGCCAGGTATTCTCCGCGTGCCCTGTGAACTTGACGTTCGCCTGCTCGAGATCGGCCACCAGCCCCGGATCCTCGACACGAGCCGCCACGAAGCGGTGCGTTTCCCCGCTCGATCGCTTTAGCTCCGCGATTTTTTCCTTGGGGAGCACGGTCTCGAGCCCATCGGTTGAGAGCGTGCCGCTGATGGTTTCTCGGTCGACGATGAGGTTGCTGACCTTGCCCTTCTTGGCCAGCGCTTTGAATTCGCTGTACGACAGGATCGCGGCCTGCGGTCCGAAGAGCGGGAATTGAAAGAGGGCAATCGCGACGAGGGTAATCGCGAGATAGCCGATCGCGAACTTCCGCTGTTTGAAATCCATGCGGGCGCGTCTCTACGCCCCCGGCGTCGCGACGGCGTCAGGTGATCCTGGCGCGCCCGCCTTCACGATTCGGTGAAGGACCCACCCGCTGGGGTGTTGCCCCCCGACGCGGTCGGCCTGGTCGAACAAGCTGAGGCGGCCCTTTCGCGGAAGCGAGGGATACTCCGCGAGCGCCGCGTTCAAGCCCAATAGGGCGGCCGCCGCCGGCAGCGGCGCCTCGATACTGTAACGCGCCAGGATCCCCCGTCTCTCGTTGTAGAACTCCATCAGCCACCTCATCTCGCTCCTCGCGCTCTCTCATTCCGTTGTCAGCGGGAATCTCGTCTCGCCTGTTGTCGCTGCCCGCGGGCGCGGCTGTGGGCCTGGATGGCGCTCGCGCGAGTCTTGGTGAATTGCCGAGCACTGCGTGTTTCGCGCGCCGCCGCGCTCGTGGCCTCCTGGCGCTGGGCCCTACGAGCCTCGACCTGCTGACCGGCGGCGGCCTGCTCCGGCGACGTCTGTCGCTCGGATGCCTTCGTGCTCCTCGTGTTTGGCGCTGTGCCTGGGCCGCCCGGAGTCGGCTGGAGATTCGTCAGACGCATCGGGTTGGCCCTCCTTTCTGGACTTCTGTATTAGCATAATAGTACACACGAACAATCTGAGCAATGTGTACTACACAAGTGGTACACTCCTCCGTGCTGGACAATTCCACCAGCCGCGCTCATCCCCCGGACGAAGAGGAGGCACCGCACCATGGCTCAGGCAACGACGACGAAGCTGCGACCGGTCCCAAACCGCGGTCCGGTCCGCCCGATGGCTCCGACGATGAAACTGCGCCCGCTCCATGACCGCGTGCTCGTCAGGCGGCTCGAGGAGCAGAGCGACAAGCACGGCAGCATCATCATTCCCGACACCGCGAAGGAGAAGCCGCAAGAGGGCCAAGTGGTCGCGGTCGGGACCGGCCGGGTGACCGAGGAAGGCAAGAATCTTCCTCTCGCGCTGAAGGAGGGCGATCGGATCCTCTTCGGCAAGTACTCCGGCAGCGAGGTCAAGCTCGACGGTCAGGAGTACCTGATCATGAAGGAGGAGGACGTCCTTGGCATTGTCGGCTCGTGAACGAGCGGCTCAGCCGCCGCAACCATTCGCGCACACTCGAGAGGAAGGCTAGTCATGCCTAAGCAGCTACTGTTCGCCGAGGAAGCTCGCGCCGCGCTCTTGCGCGGCATCAACACGATGTCGCACGCCGTCAAGGTGACGCTCGGGCCAAGGGGACGGAACGTCGTCATCGCCAAGAAGTTCGGTAGCCCCACTTTGACCAAGGACGGCGTCACCGTCGCCAAGGAGATCGAGCTCAAGGACCCTTACGAGAACATGGGCGCGCAGATGCTGAAGGAAGTCGCGTCCAAAACCTCCGATATCGCGGGCGACGGCACAACGACCGCGACGGTCCTGGCCCAGGCCATCTTCCGCGGTGGTCTCAAGAACGTAACCGCCGGCGCGAATCCGATGGCCCTGAAACGGGGGATCGAGCAGGCGGTCGACACGGTGGTCGAGGAGCTGAGACAGATGTCCAAAGCCACCAAGGACAAGAAGGAGATCGCCCAGGTCGCCACGATCGCGTCGAACAACGACAAAACCATCGGCGACCTGATCGCCGAGGCCATGGAAAAGGTCGGCAAGGACGGCGTCATCACCGTCGAAGAGGCCAAGGTGATGGAGACCACCCTCGACGTAGTCGAGGGCATGCAGTTCGACCGGGGCTACCTCTCACCGTACTTCGTGACGAATCCGGAGCGAATGGAAGTGGTGCTCGAGGACGCGGTCATCCTCATCCACGAGAAGAAGCTCAGCGTGATGAAGGACATGTTGCCGTTGCTCGAGCAGGTTGCGCGGGCGGGTAAGCCGTTTCTCATCATCGCCGAGGACCTGGAGGGCGAGGCCCTGGCGACCCTGGTGGTGAACAAGCTGCGCGGGACACTGGCGTGCTGTGCCGTCAAGGCGCCGGGCTTCGGCGATCGCCGCAAGGCCATGCTGGAGGATGTCGCGACCGTGACCGGCGGCAAGGCGATCACGGAAGACTTGGGCATCAAGCTCGAGAACGTCAAGCTCGAGGACCTCGGCCGCGCCAAGAAGGTGGTCGTGGACAAGGACAACACCACGATCATCGAAGGCGCCGGTAGTACCAAGCAGATCCAGGGCCGGGTCAAGCAGATCCGGGCGCAGATCGACGAGACGACCTCGGACTACGATCGGGAAAAGCTACAGGAGCGGCTCGCGAAGCTGGCGGGTGGCGTTGCCGTCATCAAGGTGGGCGCGGCGACCGAGACCGAGATGAAGGAGAAGAAGGCGCGGGTCGAGGACGCGCTGAACGCCACGCGGGCGGCGGTCGAGGAGGGGATCGTGCCGGGGGGCGGTGTCGCGCTGCTCCGTGCGGCGGACGCGCTCGACAGCCTTAAGCTCTCGGGCGATGAGGGCACCGGCGTCGGCATCGTGCGTCGTGCGCTCGAGGAGCCGATCCGGCAGATCGTCGAGAACGCCGGGCTCGAGGCCTCCGTGATCGTCGAGAAGGTCAGGGCCGCGGTCCCGCTGGCGCGCGGCTTCGACGCCGAAACCAACGAGTACGTCGACATGATGGTGGCGGGAATCATCGATCCCACCAAGGTCGAGCGGGTCGCGCTGCAGCACGCGGCGTCGATCGCCTCGTTGCTGCTCACGACGGAAGTGATTGTCACGGACGGCCCAGACGCCGGGAAGGCCGACCACGCCATGGGGCACGGTGGGGAGTTTTAGGCCTCGAAGCTGTGACCAGACAGCGGCGCGCGGCAGCGCGCGCCGTTGCCGGCGGCGTGATCGCGCAGCGCCGCCACTTCGCCGACAATCCGGCGACCCCCGGGGCCGGAGGGCCCCGCCGGTGAAGCGACGGCGAGCGGCCGCGCCGTACGCGAAGGCGCTCTTCGAGCTCGCGCAGGAACGCGGCGAGGCGGAGCTCATCGGCCGCGAGCTCGGCGAGGCCGCCGCGACGTTCGCGGGCGAGGCGGAGCTGCGCAACTTCTTCGCCCGGCCGTGGATTCTGCCGATGGTGAAGCGGGCGGTGGCGACGGAGATCGCGCAGCGGTCGAAACTCTCGAAGCTCATGGCCGATTTTCTGGCGCTGGTGGCCGGTCGCGGTCGGACCGATCATCTGAACGTGATCGCCGAGAAGTACCAGAAGCATCTTGACGAGGATCTCGGGCGCGTCCGCGCCCTCGTTCGGACCGCCGTGCCGCTCACCAACACGGAGCGCGAGATGCTGTCAGCCAAGCTCGGGAAGCTGCTGGGATGTCGCCAGGTCGTGCTCGAGGAGATCGTCGACTGCGGGATGCTGGGCGGCCTCATCGTCGAGAGCGACAGCGTGGTCCTGGACGGAAGCCTCGAAGGCCAGCTCGACCGGATGCGCCACCGTCTCGCGAGTGACGACGACGGGACGGCCGCCACGTGCGCAACGCCCGGCTCCAAGGTTCAATGCCCGACGGGGACCCGGCCGGATGGCCCGACAGAGAGCGAGCGATGACCATCGAAGGGTTCAGCAGCTTGCGGGAGTTCATCCGTCGAGCGGTGCGACTCAACGGGGCGCCCAACGATGTGCTCGCGGCGCTAGAGAATCAGGTGCGGCTCCGTCACGAGCTGCTGCTCGATGCGTGGCCCGAGATGAGGAATCGGGGCACCGCGGTCACTGACGTCACCGATCGCGAAAGCGCGCGAGCGCGTCAGCTGGTCGACGAGGTCCTGCAAGCCGAGGGCGCTGAGGCCGCGACGCTCTGGCGAGCTCAGAACCCGGTTGCGCGAGCGTTGATCGAGATGATCGTGCAAGAAGTTGCGGCATACCACAAAGCGCCACGCGCCCGGCCGATGGTCGGACGGGAAGAAGAAATGAGGGCCGCCGGGATCCGTCAAATCCTGCGAGGGTGATTCTGATGGCTGATGTCCGGTGCGAAAAGTTCGAGCTGGTACGACGCGATCCCCAGAGCGGAAATCTGAGGTTTCGCGCGAAGCTTATTCCGGCCCCAGGCGCCTATTGGACGACAGTGTTTCACGAATTTCAGGCCAGCGAGCGGGGACTCGGTAACCTCGCCGTCGCGCGCATCTTCAAGGAAGATATCATCGAGTTTGATGTCCCCGAAGCCGGTTCCAGAGCGGCGGCCGAGGTGATTCGGCGCTGTGTTGAGAGGACGAACCCCGAGGCGACCAAACGCCAGGCTGTTCGACAAAGGCTCAGCGAGGCTCAACAGAGGCAGGTCGATGACGAGTGGAAGCGCGTGCGGAACGAGTACCGCGACGGGCTTTAGCAAACGAATAGGCTAGGAGAATCACGGACTGTCTTCGAGCGACCGGGCTGCGGCCCGGGGCAGAAGGCGGCCGGATGACTCGCCGGGAGACGGACTACGCGACAATCCGCCGAAAGGAACGAGCGTTTGAAGTAGACGCCGGCTGCAGTCAACGTCAGGCGCACTCACCGCTGTGTGGTCGACTTTGCCAGACATCAGAACCCGTCCCTCTTCTGCTTCGTCCTGGGCGATGAGGAAAGGCGTGAGCCCCAAGAAGACGACCCTCGGCGTGCCATTGAGGCTGCGCTCGCGCGGCGGAAGGACGAGTTCGCACTCAGCCGTCTGGTGGTGACAGCCGATGGCTACATCGTGAAGTTTCGCCTGGGCGCGAAGATGTCGTGAGGACAGCGGTTGAGGCGCGCGTCTCCGCAACATCGTCCTGCACGATTGGGTTGGTCAATACAGCACAGACTCCGCAGAGCGAAGAGCGTATTCCTGTGATAGGCCCACTCTGACGTCAAGCGGGCCTTAAACGATAGTTCACAGCTGATTCGCGCCGGCGTCTCGGCCGACCGGATCGAGACGGGCGGGTTCGGCGCTGAACGGGCCAGGTGCAATGACACCAACGAGCAGTGCAGCCAGCGCGACGGCCGAGTCGAGGTGATGGTCCGCCCCGCTAGCTAGCTTAGCTAGTGGATGTCCGCACCGATGCCGGTGTCGTCACGCTGACAGGCCAGGTGGCGACCATCGGCGCCAGCGCCAAGGCCTCCGAGATGGCGCGCGGCGTTCCGGGCGTGAAGTCGGTCAAGAACGAGCTCGCCTTTGCGAAGTAAAGGACCAGAGGTCTGAGGGGCGGAACGGGAGAGCGGCGGCAGCGCCCGTCGTTCGTTAGCCACGCGAAGGAGCTGAGACGGCGGGCGCAAGATACTGGAATTGCTCGGTATTGACGTCCTCCGAGCCGTTGAGCTAGAATTTCGCTGCAACGAAGTCCGTAGCGAAATCCCCGCTTACAGGGGGGGCGAAACATGGCAAAGGAAAAAAGCGCGCCACTCGACCTCAGGACGTACCTTGCGAAAGCCCGGGGCGGGACGACGAAGGACTATCGCAAGAGGGCCCCGATCTTTTCCCAGGGCAGCGCCGCGGACGCAGTCTTCTACATCGTGAAGGGAAAGGTGAAGCTGACGGTTCTCTCGACGCGCGGGAAAGAGGCGGTCGTCGCCATCTTGAACAGCGGGGATTTCTTTGGTGAAGGAAGCCTCGCGGGGCAGCCGCTGCGCATGGCCACGGCGACGGCGATGACCGAGTGCGCGATCCTTCGAGTGCAAAAAGAAACAATGGTCCGGATGCTTCACAATGAACCCGCATTATCAGAGCTGTTCATGTCGTATCTGCTGTCTCGGAATGTTCGGATCGAAGAGGACCTCGTTGATCAGCTCTTCAATTCCAGCGAGAAGCGGCTGGCGCGAATCTTGTTGTTGCTGACCCGCTTCGGCAAAGACGGGCAACATGAGCCCGTCGTGCCGCGGATCAGTCAGGAAACCCTGGCCGAGATGGTTGGGACGACGCGGTCAAGGGTGAGTTTCTTCATGAACAAGTTTCGGAAGCTGGGCTTCATCGATTATAACGGCGGCTTGCAAGTTCACAGCTCCCTCCTGAATATCGTCCTCCACGACTAGAGGGCGCGCCGAAGCCGTAGCCTCTTTCGCGTTCACTCCGTGGATTCGGTGCTGGTCGTGCCGTTTCACGACGCAAGGCATGTCCTCGAGTCCGCCTCGGTAGTCGCCGAGCAGGTCCAGCCAGGACACAACGCGGTCCCGCCGGGCACAATTCTGACCGCAACCCGAGTTCAACCAGGTGGCCAATCTTGAACAGACAAAGAACCCGCAAGTGATCATCCTTCAATTAATGGCGTAACGTACCTCGACGGATCGCGGCCCGGGGAACGGTGTGGAGAGCTGGGCCTCGCTGCGAGCGACCCACAACGAGGGGAACACATGGCACTGGTGGGAGGTGATGGCACATGGAAATCTGGTTGATTGTTCTTTTGGTGGTGGTCCTACTCGGCGGCGGGGGCTGGGGTTACTCTCGTTGGCGTTAGGTCGCGGTCCGCTGGCCCCGGGGACCGCACCTGACATGGCCGGATGTCGCGAATCTCCCCTCATCAGGAGGTCATTATGCGAAGGATCGTCGCGTCGCTAAGCGCAGTGCTCATGCTCGCCGCCGTCACCGCGGTGGCGCAGGAAAAGATGAAGGATGCGCCCAAGTCCGGCCACGAGGGCATGGCCAGGGCCGGCGGAGCCCAATCCGACGCCGCCGTCATTGCGAAGGCGACGAGTGCCGCGCCGCCGGACATCGGCCGCAACGCCGCGGTCATGGGCACCGGCGCCGACGGCAAGATGAAGGAGCTGCGCGCCGGCACCAATGGGTGGATGTGCATGCTCGATCTCGCCGGCGACTCGATGTGCCTAGACAAGGAGTGGCAGGCCTGGGGCGACGCCTGGATGAACAAGAAGGAGCCGCCGAAGCCGGCGACAGTCGGCGTGGCCTACATGCTCAAGGGCGACAAGGGCGCCAGTAACACCGATCCGTACGCGACGAAACCGACGGCGGACAACCAGTGGGTCGTGAGCGGACCGCACATCATGATCCTTCCGACGGACGTCAGTCAGCTCGAAGCGTATCCGACGGATTGGACCAAGGGCGGTCCGTGGGTGATGTGGAAGGGAACGCCGTACGCCCACATCATGGTCCCGACGACGTCGATGGCGAAGTCAGCGCCCAAGGCTCCGGCCGAGAAGAAGGCCGCCGACAAGAAATAGACCTCGTGAGGGGAGTAGGACGAGTTTTGCCGCCGCCATCACGAGCGCCCTGCGAGGAGGTTCGACATCCGCCGCTGATACTTCGCCTGGCGTTTGCTGCTGATCCCCGCCGCGCGCAGCGTGTCCTCGGGTCTGACGGTCATCTCTTCGCCAAACAGTCGAGAGGCCGCCAGCTCCGCTACCTCGCGATCCAACGTGAGCGCGGAAAGCTTCACCGCCGTGTTGAGCCAGAGTAGGAGCTTGGACCTTCGGGGGTTTAAGAAGTCTTCAACCTGACATTGCGGCTCGGGAGGATCGGGTCGTCGCGGTGTAGCCACTGCCTTCCTCCTGTCGATCCCCGCATCGCATCTCGGTTGAGGATAGCTGGATAAAGTCTAGCCGAACGCTGGGACGCGCACCAGCGGCAGCCGCATTACCTCACAAAGACGGTCGCCGTCGGCCTGCGTCTTCTCGCCCCCGTCAAGTATCCTGTGGTCAGTGTGAGCGCGCGCGTTCACGACACGAACCCGCAACTCCCGGTCGATGGCAAGACCGGACGATCGCGGCATCGCCCGACCGTGTACGCGGCTCCTACGGGACGGCGCCTCGCGACTCTCTCGGTGACCGCCCTGGGTGTTGTCTACGGCGATATCGGCACCAGTCCCCTCTACGCGTTCAGGGCATGCTTCAACCCCAAGTACGGGCTGTCGCCCACTGTCCTGACGGTCTATGGCGTGCTCTCGCTCATCGTCTGGTCGTTGATCCTGGTCGTCAGCGTCAAGTACCTCGTCTTCGTTATGCGTTTGGACAATCGCGGCGAGGGCGGTATCGTGGCGCTGCTCGCCCTGCTGCGACAGAAGCGCCGGCGCGGCATCGTCGTCGCGCTAGGACTCTTCGGCGCCGCCCTGCTGTACGGAGACGGCGTCATTACCCCGGCCATCTCCGTGCTCAGCGCCGCTGAAGGTTTCGAGGTCATCACGCCGGCGTTTAGACCCTACGTGCTTCCCGCCACCCTTCTCATTCTGTTCTTGTTGTTCTTCGTCCAGAAGTACGGGACGGCGAAGGTCGGCGGCGTCTTCGGCCCGATCATGCTCGTATGGTTCGCGACGATCGCGACGCTCGGCGCCCTCGAGATCGTTCGCGAGCCGTCGATTCTACGCGCGCTGAATCCATGGTATGGCGCGAAGTTCCTCCTCGTTCATGGCGCTTCCGGCTTTCTAGTGCTCGGTGCGGTTGTGCTTGCCGTGACCGGAGCGGAAGCGCTCTACGCGGACATGGGGCACTTCGGCCGCACCCCCATTCGCCTCGTCTGGTTCGTGGTCGTCCTCCCCGCGCTACTCCTCAACTATTTCGGCCAGGGTGCGCTGGTGCTGCGCATCCCCGACGCAGTCCAGAACCCGTTCTACCTCCTGGCGTCGCGCTCCTTCCTGTATCCGCTTGTCGTGATCGCGACGCTCGCTACCGTCGTGGCTTCGCAGGCCCTCATCTCCGCCGCCTTCTCTCTGACACAGCAGTGCGTGCAGCTCCACTACTGGCCGCGCGTCTCGATCGTTCATACGTCGCGATCGGAGGCCGGGCAGATCTACATTTCTAGCGTGAATACAGCCCTGATGATCGGCTGCTTGCTGCTCGTCCTCGGCTTCGAGTCGTCGAGCGCGCTCGGTGCCGCGTACGGCATCGCCGTGACGGGAACGATGACAATCACGACGGTATTGTTCTACGTCATCACGCGCCAGCGCTGGCACTGGTCGGCGCTGTGGGCCGGCGCACTGTCAGGGGCGTTTCTCACGATCGATCTCGCGTTCTTTGGCGCCAATGTCATCAAGATCGCGGATGGCGGCTGGGTGCCGCTCGCGATCGGTGGCGCCGTCTTCCTCCTCATGAACTCCTGGCATCGAGGGACCGAGCTGCTACGCGGATTCCTGGCGCGGGCCGCGGTTCCGATGGACCGCTTCCTCGAGGAGATCGAGCGGGCGAAGCTACCGCGCGTGCACGGAACAGCGATCTTCTTGACGCCCGACGTCGACGGCGCGCCACTGGTCCTGCAGCGTCACGTCAGCTACAACAAGGCCCTCCACGAGGAGGTGATCTTGCTCTCGATCGTCACGGAGGAGATACCGGAAGTGGAGCAGGACAAGCGCGTGGCCACCGAGGCGCTCCCGCAGGGATTCCATCGGGTCAGGGCGTACTACGGCTTCATGGAGCGGCCGGACGTGCAGGAGATCGTCGCCATCTGTCGTGACCTCGGCCTCAAGGTGGAGGCGGACGAGACCACCTACTATCTCGGCCGTGCGGAGCTCTTATCGACTGGTCCAGCTCCGATGGTGCGGTGGCGGAAGCGGCTGTTCAGTCTTATGTCACGAAATGCAAGCGCGGCGACCGACTTCTTCAACATCCCGCCAACCCGCGTCGTCGACCTCGGCGCGCGCATCGAGCTCTGAGGGACGGTCATGACATGGATTCTTTCCCGACGAGTGCACGCTGTTGTAGGCGCTCGATTTCCGCCAGTACGTCTTCGGGCTTGGTTTCCATCTCGAGGTCCGCAAGCTCGCTGGACTCATCGTCGTCAATACCCATTTTGCGTTGAATTGCGTCGAGCATTTGCAACACCCGTGTCACCTCATGCTCGGTCAGCAACCCGATATGCAGATCTAGGTCGGCGCGGCGTTCGATCTCGCCACTCAAGCGATTCTGGCTGATGAGGACGACCGTCGATAGGAAAATCGCTTCCAGAGACACGATCATCGTCAACAGTCCGTACGGGAATGGGTCGAACACCCCCACGCCTACACGTCCGGTGTTCAGAAGGATCCACAGGCCAAACCACACGATATGCACGTAGACAAACCCCATCCGCCCCGAAAGCGAGGTGATGGTGTCGGCAACACGGTCGTGCACGGTTCGCTCATGAGCCGCCTTCAGGCGAAGGCGGATAATGGTGCGGATGTTGCGCTCAATGACCTTGTTCAGTGCCGGGTTGTCTCCTGCATGGTCTTTCGTTGTCTTTTCATCCGGGCGGCTTTGCTCCATAAGACTTCTCTCCTTTTGTTTCTCGAGGGAATCGCCCCAGAGTAGCGTGGCGCCGGGCGGGAGCGAAGTACTCCACGGGTGGCGTGGACGGCTGGCCGGTTGTCGACGAAGCCGGCCTCCCGCTCAAATGACCAGGCGTGAGCAATTCTGACCAGACAGCACAGACCGACCGGCGCACACTGCTGTGCGTGGTGCGACGTGCCTCGCAAACCCTTGCTGACGACACCCTGAGACCTCGAATGAAGGTTGAACATCTTCGGCTCCTCATCCGGGAGAGGCTCCAAGACGGCCGACTGCCTCACGAGCGGATCTCGAGAGTGCAGAGCGGTCCAGCCGACGGACGGAAATGCGACGCCTGCGAGACGGTCATCAGGGTGGCCCAGCTCGTGGTGACGGGGATCACCCTCGCGGGTCGGGGGTCCATTCAGTTGCACGTCCAATGCTTCCAGCTCTGGAGTGACGAGAGGTGCGCGCAGGCGTCGTCGCC
>Ga0114129_10007054_pt1 | contig 15997 bp, 15 predicted proteins | sample RhiMetdeltSRZDD1_FD_80071 | JGI IMG/M metagenome (GOLD analysis project Ga0114129, IMG submission 80071) | Populus rhizosphere microbial communities from Tennessee, USA - Rhizosphere MetaG P. deltoides SRZDD1 (version 2) (version 2) | ecosystem: Host-associated > Plants > Roots > Rhizosphere >... | reverse complement strand
GTGAAGAACGAGCCCGCGAGCTGCCAGAACGCGAGCGTCTGCAGCGCCTCCCCGGCGCCCACGCGCTCGCTCGCGGTCGCGCCGGCCTTCGCCTTCGGCGCCTCGCCGTCCGGACGCAGACCCATGGACTCGGGCGAGTCGCGCACCACGAACAGGCAGAGCGGCAGCACGAGGAGCAGGATGCCGGCGGCGATGACGACGTAGGTGATGCGCCATCCGGTGTTGAGAATGAGCCACGTCACCGCCGGCACGAGCAGGCTCATGCCGGTCATCGACGCGCTTCCGAGCACCGAGAGCGCCGTCCCGCGGCGCTTGTTGAACCACCGCGCGACCACGCCGGAGGCGATGACGGGGCCGGTCCCCGCCAGGCCGAGCGGCACGAGCACACCGTAGACGACGGCGAATTCCCAGACGTCGCGCACCATCGCCGTCATCACGAGCGAGGCGACCAGCACGAGCGTGCCGACCGAGCTGACGAGCCGCACGCTGAAGCGATCGAGCAGCATGCCGGCGAAGGGCATGAACACGCCGTACAGCAGGAGGCTCAGCGCGATCACCAGCGAGAAGCTGGCGCGATCGAGATGCAGATCGCCCACGATCGGCTTGAGGAACGGACCGACCGCATGGCGGATCCCGGTGGAGATGAAGGTCGTCACGGAGAAGGCGGCCACCACCCACCAGCCGTAGAAGATCGCGCGGTCTCTCATGCCTTGAACGACTTTACCGCATCAGCTCCTGCCGCAGCCGGTCGGCGACGATGGCCTCGTCGCCGGGCTGCAGATTGATCGGGTCCACGGCGATCTCGTCGACGTACCCGCCCTGATGCGCCCCCTGCTGGACGTAGATGTGCGGATCGCCCTGCGCCAGCGCCACCTGCACCGCGTGGCCGGAGCGCCCAGCCCAGTCGGGCGTGAAGTAGACGACGGCGTGAGGAATGACGCGATTGACCGAATCGTGCTCGACCACCGCGCGCAGGCCGGGGATGTCGGCCAGCGCCTCGACGATCGTCGCGCAAACGTCGGTGTAGCGTTTCATCTCGGCCTTCTCGTCCTCGGCCATGAAGCATTCGAGCGCGGTGACGAGCCCGCAGATCTCCTCCTTCGACGTCTTCGCCGCACGGCCCAGCGCCTGGTTCGGGCTGGCGTTGAGCGCGACGGCGCGCACGAGATCGCGGCGCCCGGCCAGGATGCCGGTCGACTGCGGCCCGCGAATACCCTTGCCGCCGCTGAAGCTCACCAGATCGGCGCCCAGGCGCACGAACTTCGTCAGGTTCTCGCGCGGCGGCAGCATCGACGCGGCGTCGACGATCACGGGGACGCCGCGCGCGTGGGCGATGGCGATCACCTGCTCGAGCGAGAGCACGCCCGGCGGGCTCGTGAACGGGGAGACCAGGTACGCCACGGCCGCGGTCCGCTCGCCGATGGCCGCCTCCAGCTCGAACGGCTGCGTGCGACGCGCGAGCCCGATCTCGACGAGCACGCCGCCGGCCACGCGGTAGGCCTGATCGTAGGCGAAGCGATGCGCGCGCTGGATCACGATCTCGTTGCGCATCCCCTGCGTGTCGGGCAGCCGTGTGATCTTCGCGGGATCGGCGCCGGCGATGCACGCCGCCGCCTGCAGGATCAGCCCCGAGCTCGCGCCCGCGGTGACGAACGCAGCTTCGGCGCCGAGCATGCGCGCGATGGCGGCGCCGGCCGCCTCGTTCAGCTCGTCGAGGTTGACCAGCGCCGTCGATGCCTCACGCATCGTCTCCAGCGCCTCGGGCCGGAGCAGCGTGCCACCGTAGCGCGTGGTCGTGCCGCAGCCGTGGATGATCGGTCGAATGCCGAGTCGGCGATAGATCGCGGGAACGGGCTTCGCGGGCGTCACGCGCAGATCCTCCTCTATGGCTGTATGTACTTCACTTCGGAGCGATAGGTCTTGTAGTCCCCGACGAAGAATGGCTGGAGCGCGGGTGCGAACTCCTTGCGGTAGAGGTCACTCTGCTCGTACGCCTGCATGTCGCGGGCACTGTCCCAGAGACTCACCGCAAAGCCCGTGTCCGTGTCCTCGGAATCCTGGAGCAGCCACCGCCCGCGCAACCCCGCGACGGCGTTCCCCTTCGCGGCCACGGTCGCCCGATACGTCTTCTCGAACTCGTTCCAGGAGCCGGCCCGGAGCTTTCCCCACGTAATCCGCATGATCATGTCGTTCCTCCTGCGTCATGAGGGCCAAGCGCGTTGTCGCGAGAGCCGTCATTATGCTACGGACTCGGCCGCGGGGCGCGCAGCCCGGCCGCGACGTTGCGGGCGGTGGCCGCCCCGCGCTCGGCGAACAGGCGGCAGAGGCCCGTGTACTGCGCCGGGTCGAGCAGCGCGTCGACCTGTGCCTTGGTGAGCCGGGCGCTCACGTGCGGCTCGGCGGCCAGCGTCTCGCGGAACGGCCGCGCCTGCGTCGCCGAGGCCTGCGCCGCGTCGTAGATCGCGTCGTGCGCGCGCTGGCGGCCGATCTGCTTGCCGAGCTCCAGCATGAGCGCCTCGGCCATGATGAGTCCACCCGACAGCTCGACGTTGGCACGCATGCGCTCGGGAAACACCTGGAGCCCGTCGAAGAGCGCGACCATGCGCGCGAGCACGTCGCCGGTGAGCTCGCAGGCGGGCACGATCGCCCGGCTCATCATGATGCTCGTGGTGCGGTCGGCCTCGTGCTCGGTCTGCATCGCCTCGAGCGCCAGTGGTACCAGCGCGCGGATCTGCGCGGCGGCGGCCACGATGTCCTGCGAGAGCTTGGGATTGCGCTTCTGCGGCATCGTGCTGCTGCCGACGGTGCCGGGCGGCACCGGCTCCTCCACCTCGCCGAACTCCTGCTTCATCAGCGTGTAGATCTCGCGCGCGATCTTGCTGCACGTCGCGGCGAGCATGCCGAGCAGGAGCACGTACTCCGCCTGGTGATCGCCCAGCGTGCGCGCCGGCACCGGCATCGCGGACAGCCCGAGGCGTGCCGCCATCTTGTCCTGCGTGGCGAGGCCCGGCTCGCCGAGCGAGGCGAGCGTGCCCGCGCCACCGCCCAGCATCGCGACGAACACGCGCGGCTCGCAGCCGCGCAGCCGCTCGACGTGCCGGCACAGCTCGTCGATCCAGACGGCGACCTTGAAGCCGAACGTCGCGGGCACCGCGTGCTGTCCGTGCGTGCGGCCCGGCAGCACCGCGTTCTTCGTGCGCTCGGCGAGATCGGCCAGCGTGGTCAGGATCGTCGCGAGCTGCCGCAGGAAGATGTCGTGGGCCCGGCGCACCTGCAACAATTGACCCGTCTGCGTCACGTTCTGGGTCGTCGCTCCCCAGTGCACGTAGCCGCCGGCGTCGCCCTCGCACGCGCGATCCAGCTCCCAGACGAGCGGCACCAGTGGATGGCCGGTCTTGGCCAGCCCCGCCCGCACGGCCGCCAGGTCGAGATATTCCAGACGCGCCTTGCGCGTGATCTCCCGCGCGGCGGCCTCGGGAATGATCCCGAGCTCCGCCTGCGCCTGCGCGAGCGCGGCCTCCACGTCGAGCCACGACTGAAAGCGCGCGCTCTCGGTGAACAGCGCGCGCACGCCCGGGTCCTCGATCCGAAGGGAGGTCGGCTCCTCGAGCATGCGGTCCTCGTCAGCGGGCGCGGCGCGCCGCGCCCGGCGCGTACACGGCGGGGTTGACGACGTTGAGCGGGCGCTGGCCCGTCAGCACGCGCGCGACCTCCTCGCCGCACCGCCGCGGCACCGCGGCCACCGCGGCCGTCGAGAAATATGCCGCGTGCGGGGTGGCGATCACGTTGTCCATGGCCAGCAGCGGATGGTCGGCGGCGATCGGCTCCTCCTCCCACACGTCCAGCGCGGCGCCGGCCAGCCGCCGTTCCCGGAGCGCGCGCACGAGCGCCCGCTCGTCGACGACCGGGCCGCGCGAGGTGTTGATGAGGATGGCCGTGGCCTTCATGCGCGAGAAGAATTTCTCGCCGATCAGGTGGCGCGTCTCGTCGTTCAACAACGTGTGCACGGAGACGTAGTCCGATCGCTCGGCCAGCGTCTCGAGGGACACGCGCTCCACGCCCAGCGCGGCGAATCGCGCGTCGTCCACGTACGGGTCGCACGCGATGACCTTCGTGTCCAGCGCCGCCACGCGCCGGGCGAACGCGCTGCCGATGTTGCCCAGCCCCACGATGCCGACCGTCTCGCCGTGCAGCGCTCCGGCCCCGCCCGGCACGCCGGCGCTCCAGACACCCGCGTGCACCTGGCGGTCGAGGGTCACGATCTTGCGGTTCCACGCGAGCAGGAGCGCCAGCGCGTGGTTGGCCACCTCGCGGACCCAGATGTCGGGAATGTTGACGACGATCACCCCGAGGTCGGTGGCCGCCGGCACGTCGATGACGTCGTAGCCGACGCCGGTGCGTACCACGGTCTTGAGCCCCTCCAGCGCGCTCATCACCGCGCGGGTGATCGGCGAGAACGCGACGACGAGCGCGTCGGCATCGCGCGTGCGCGCGATGAGCGCGTCCGGGTCGCCGATGTACGGCAGCGCGGTCATCTGCGCGGGAACGTGGGCGAGCGCGGCCTGGCAGTCGCTCCAGTCGCGCTCGGTCTGCCCCTGCACGACGTACACGCGGTAAGACCGTTCGACCATGTCGATTCCCGCCGAGCAGTGTATCCGATGCCGCGGCCACCGCATCGCAAGGCGCAGGACAGGAGGTCCAGCATCATGAAAAAGCTGCAGGACAAGGTGGCCATCGTCACCGGCGCATCGAAAGGCATCGGCGCGTCCATTGCCCGGCATCTGGCCGAGGAAGGCGCGGCCGTCGTCGTCAACTACGCGTCCAGCGCCTCCGACGCCGCTCGCGTCGTGAGCGACATCACGCGCAGCGGCGGGCGCGCCATCGCGGTGCAGGCCGACGTGGCCAGGCAAGCGGACGTCGATCGGCTGTTCGCCGAGACCGAGAAGGCCTTCGGACGGGTCGACATCCTCGTCAACAACGCGGGCGTCTACGAGTTCGCGCCGCTGGACGCGGTCAGCGAGGCGAGCTACCGCAAGCAGTTCGACACCAACGTGCTCGGCGTGCTGCTCGCATCGCAGGCGGCCGCGCGCCGCTTCGGCGCCGGCGGAGGGAGCATCATCAACATCGGCTCGGTGGCGGGCACGGCCACGCCGCCGATGGGCGCCGTCTACAACGCCACGAAGGCCGCCGTGGACGCGATCACGCGGACCCTGGCGAAGGAATTCGGGCCGCGCAACATCCGCGTGAACGCGATCAACCCCGGCACGGTCGAGACCGAAGGCGTGCACGCCACCGGCATGTTCGAGAGCGACTTCCTCAAGGAGGCCGTGGCGAAGACGCCGCTGGGTCGGCTCGGTCAGCCGCAGGACATCGCGCCGGTCGCCGTCTTCCTCGCGTCGTCGGACGCCGCGTGGGTGACCGGCGAGACGCTCAGGGTCGCGGGCGGTCTGCAGTAAGCACGTACCGTCAGCGGGCGCCTTCGATCAGTTGATCAAGCCATAAAACCGGCCGGCGTTGTCGCAGGTCATCTTGCGGACGACGTCGGCCGGGAGGTGCTTGAACTGCTCGCTGATGTACTTCTCCGACTCGGGCCAGACACCGTCGGGATGCGGATAGTCCGAGCCCCACATCAGCGTCTCCACGCCCATCTCGTCGATCAGCTTCGTCCCCACGCGGTCGTACTGGAACGTCGCCTTGCACTGCCGCCGCCAGTACTCGCTCGGCTTCAGCTTGAGCGGGAGGTCCTTGTACTGGTCCTCGTACTCGAAGTCCATGCGATCGAGCACGTACGGGATCCAGCCGATGCCGCTCTCGCCGAAGGCGATCTTCAGATTCGGATAGCGCTCGAACACCGCGCGGCCCATCAGCGCCGTGAGGATGTTCGCGAGCGTCATCTGGAACAGGCAGAGACCGCTGTACATGAGCGCGCGCTGGGTGAGCCCCGTGTACTTTTCGCGCAGCGACGGCGACACCGACGGGAAGGTGTGGAAGTGCAGCGGGATGCCGACCTCGTTGACGGCGGCCCAGAGTGGCTCCCACTGCTCGTGCCACATGGGCTCCATCTCCCACGAGCACGACAGCTCGATGCCCTTGAAGCCGAGCTTGGCGACGCGATGGACCTCGGCCACGGCCGCGTCGATGTCGCCGTACGGCAGATTCGCGAGCCCGATGTGGCGGTCGGGATAATGGCGGCAGAAGTCGGCCATCCACGTGTTGTAGATGCGCACCATCGCGTTGGAGGCCTCGATGTCCTTGAGCTTTGCGGCGGCGGCGAGGATGCCGTAGATGACCTCGGCGTCCACACCATCGCGGTCCATCTCCTTGACGCGCAGGTGCGGATCGCCCGGTCGGCGGATTCCCTGCTTGCCGTCCTCGTAGAGGCCCGTCGACGCCATCACATCGACGCGCAGCTGCTTGCCCGGCGCGTACTTGGTGCCGGAGGCGCCCACGCCGCCGGCGATCCCGAACTTGACGCCGTTTTTCGCCACCCACCAGCGGTCGCCGTCGGGCCCGTCGGCCACGTACGGCATGCGGTCCTTCAAGGCCTGGGGCGCTTCGGACGTGAACAGGTCGGGAGGCAGCCAGATCAGGTCGAGATGGCAATCCGCGGAGATCCGGTTGTAGCGCATGAGGCCTCCTCGTTCAGCCCAGGAACAGCTCGCACGTGTCGAGCCACGCCTGCGTGGTGAGCGCGAGCGACTCCACGTCGATGCGCTCGTCGTTGCCGTGGAAGCGGCTGGACATCGACTCCGCGGTCAACGCCCGGGAGAACAGCCCGAAGCCGTAAGCGACGGCGCCGTGCTCCCGGAAATATGGCGCGTCGGTGAACCCGACGATCAGCTTGGGCAGTAGACGCGCGCCGGGGTAGTGTCCGTCCACGACGCGGCCGAGCACGTCCCACAGCGGCGTGCCGATCGGCGAAACCGACGCCTGCTTGGAGAAGAGCTTCTCGATCTCGACCTCGTCGACGAGGTCGCCAAGGGCCTTGTCCAGATGCCGCCGCACCTCGTCCTCGTTGTCGCCGGGGATCGTGCGGATGTCGACCTCGATGTCGACCACGTCCGGAATCACGTTGGTCTTCACACCGGCGCGGCACATGTTCGGGGAGAAGGTCGTGTGGGTCGCCGACCACGCGAAGCGCGCCAGGGCGGGCGCCAGATGCTCGATCGTCTCGTCCACCCGCGAGGGATCCAGCAGCGCGGTCTTCACGGCCGGCTCGACGTCGAGCGTGCCGACGAACGTCGTCCACAGCTCGTCGACGTACGGCGAAGGCCGATACTCCGCGAGACGGCTCACGACGTGCGCGGCCTTGACGAGCGCGTTGTCCGAGCCGTACGGCATCGAGCCGTGGCCCGGCGTGCCCTTCACGCGCAGCCGCCGCCACGCCACGCCCTTCTCGCCGACGTGCGCGGTCACGTGCAGCTCGCCATCGTGCGAGCTGACGGTGCCGCCGTTCTCGGTCAGAAGATAGTCGGCGCGCAGCGCGTCCCAATGCTTCTTCACGACGTGTCCGGCGCCGAGCGCGCCGCCCGCCTCCTCGTCCGCGCACGCGAGGTAGACCAGCGTGCCGCGCGGCCGCCAGCCCCGACGCGCCAGCGTCTTGAGCGCGACGGCCTGCGAGGCGGTCAGGTTCAGCATGTCGACGGCGCCGCGTCCCCAGACCTCGCCGTTCACCAGCTCGCCGCCAAACGGATCGCGCGTCCAGTGCTCGGGCGTCACCGGCACGACGTCCGTGTGGCCCATGAGGCACAAGGTCGGCGCGGCCGGGTCGCTGCCCTCGATGCGCGCCACCAGGCTCGCGCGTCCCGGCGCGCCGTCGGGCTCGTAGACCTCGAGGTCCAGACCGCTGCCCTGCAGATACGTGCGCAGCACGTCGCTGGTCCGCACCTCCTGTCCGGAAGCCACGGAGCCGTCGTTGACGCACCGGTTGCGGATCAGCTGCTGCAGCAGCTCGACGGTCTGGCCGGTCACGACGGAGTTCATGCGTCGAAGCCGTAGAGGCGCGCGACGTTGTCGCGCGTGATGCGCCGCCGTTCGTCGTCGGGCACGTCGGCGAAGACGCGATCGAGCAGCTTTTGCGACTGGGGGAACGTGCTCTCCGTATGCGGGTAGTCCGAGCCCCACATCATCGAATCGACGCCGATCAGGCGGCGGTCGCGCATGCCGAGCGCGTCCTCCTGGAAGCTCAGGAACACGTTGCGCCGGAAGTAGTCGCTCGGCAGCCCCTCCTTGAAGCGGTGCCACCACGGCCGACGTGCGCGCTGCGTGTACGTGTAGTCGAGGCGATCGAGGAAGAACGGCACCCAGCCGAGCTCGTGCTCGACCGAGCCGACGCGCAGCCGGGGATAGCGCTCGAAGACGCCGGACAGGACCAGGTGGGCCAGCGAGACCTTCATGTAGCGATCCCAGGTGGCGATCAGCCCCGGACGCGCCGTGCGGTTGTCCTCGTACGCCACGCCGGCCGCTGGCCGGAAGGTGGCGATGTGCAGGCTGAGCGGCATCTCGAGATCCTGCGCCGCCGCCCAGAACGGCTCGTACTCCGGCCGATCGTACGACGCGTTCTCCGCGGGACCGACGGTGATCATCGCGCCGACCAGGCCCAGCTTGCGCGCGCGCGTCAGCTCGGCGACCGCGCCGGGCACGTCCTCGACGTGGATGGTCGCGACCCCCTTCAGCCGCTTGGGATCGTGCCGGCAGAAGTCGGCGAGCCAGTCGTTGTAGCCGGCGAAGATCGCGGCGAGCAGCTGGCCGTCGGGCACCTGGTAGAGCGAGAGCCCCTCCGTCGGATAGATGACGGAGCCCCACACGCCGTCGAGATCGTTGTCGGTGAGAAACTCCTGTGGATCGTACGCGCCGCGTCGGACGTCCTCGAAGCGTCCGGCCGGACGCAGCTCGTCGGGACGATCGAACCGCTTGCCCGTCTGCGCGCCGCCCTGGAACGAGTTGGTGCGCACGCCGTCCACGAACCACCAGTCGCCATCGGCGTCGCTCACGACCCGCGGGGCGCGCTCGGCGTATGTCGCCGGCAGCCGGCCCTTCCACGTGTCGGGCGGCTCCACCACGTGCGAGTCGGACGAGATGACCCTATAGGTATCCATGGTGCGCAGAGTGTACTAGGAACGGGCCGTCATTGTGGAGACGTGGGCGCTGATGACCTTCCAGCCCAGGTCGGGAAACCGCACCCACGTCTGGCTCTGGCGGCCGATCGCGTCCCGGCCGCGCACCTTGAATTCGAGGTTTACCGTGGCCAGGTCGCGGCCGAGCGTGAGGATCTCCAGGCGGATGCGCCGCTCCTTGGTGCCGGGCCCAGGCGGCCGCGCGACGCGATGCGCGTGGATCTCGTCGAACCCGTAGCCGTTTTCGGCGAACGCGTAGCGGATCGTGTGGGGACTGTTCCAGAACGTCGCGTCGAGGACGTCGACGTTCTTGTCGATCAACGCCTGCTCGTAGCGCTCGAAGAGCGTCCGCACCTCGGCCATGACGTCCGGCAGGTTGGGTGTCAGGTCCATCGCCTCAGGGGCCGAGCCGGCGCAGCTTCTGCAGGCTGCGCAGACCCGGCGGGTGCGGGCCGCGCCGGCCCCAGTTGGTGAACGAGACTTCGCCGACGTAGATGTCACCGCGCGAGTCGACGGCCAAACCGTGCGGCGAGATGAACTGCCCCGGCTCGAGCCCGGCCGGGCGATTGCCCAGCCGCGCGAGCAGCTCGCCCTTCGCCGTGTAGATGCTCACGCGCGGGCCGATGTTCGGCATGTCCTGGTTGACCGCCACGCCACCGCCGATCTCGCCGACGTAGAACCGCGGCGAGGCGCCAGGCTTCAGATAGAGCCCGGACGGACGGTGCATGTTGTTCCACTGCGTCTCGTAGCGGCCGTGGCCATCGAACACCTGGACGCGATGATTTTCGCGGTCGGCGACGTACACCCAGCCCTCGGCGTCGCAGCAGATGTTGTGCGGGATGTTGAACTGCCCGGGATCGGTGCCCGGCTCGCCCCACGAGCGAAGCAGCGTGCCGTCTGGGGCGTACGTGTGCACGCGCGCGTTGCCGTAGCCGTCGGAGACGTAGAGGTCGCCCCGGGGCGACAGCGCCGTGTGCGTGCAGCGATGGAACGGCTGGCCGCTCATGTAGGCCGTCGGCTTGCCGGGCACGCCGAGCGTGAGCAGCACCTTGCCTTCGAGCGTGCAGTGGCGAACCGTGTGATCGCCGTCGTCCGTCAACCACAGCGTCTCGTCGGGGGCCATGTGCAGTCCATGAGCCCGGCGGAAGACGCCCTCGCCCCACGATCGCAGAAAGTGACCGTCGCGGTCGAAGACGCACATCGGGTGGGCGCCGCGATTGAACGCATACACGCGGTCCTGCGCGTCGACGCCGACGGCCGCGACGTCGGCGTTGAACTCCATGCCCGGCGGTAGCTTCGCCCAGCCGTCGACGACTTCGTAGCGATACTCGCCGGTGCCGAGGATCATGGTCATCTGCCTAACCCCCTCATTCGCGTGGCGCGCGACGCCCGAGCCCAGCGACAAACTCGCGAATCGCCGCCGTCGTCTCGCGTGGCTTCTCGACCTGGACGTAGTGCCCAGCGCCCGGGACGACGACGACGCGCGCGCCCGCGATGCGCTCACCGAAAAATCTCGAGTACTTGGGCGGCGTCAGCCGATCCTCTGCGCCACAGATCGCGAGCGTGGGCACGTTCACCGTCGCGATCCGGCTCATGACGTCGAACACGTCGCAGGCCTGCAGATCCCCGAGCACCACGCCGGGTGGATTGTCCGCGGTCGCCCGGTGCAGCGCGGTCCTGAGCTCGGCCGGAGCCTCGGCGCCGATGGCGAGGCTCATGAGCAGATCGACGCCGCGCTCAGAATCGCTCGCGAGCAAGTCGAGCAGCCGCGGCAGCACGCGCAGACGCGCTCCGGTCCCGACGAGAACGAGGCCCTCCACGCGGTCGGGATACGCCAGCGCGAATTGCTGAGCGATCGCGCCCCCCATCGAGTGCCCGCCGATCACGACCCGGCTGATTCCGATCGCGTCGAGGAACGCGGCGACGATCGCGGCCGCATCCTCGATTCGCTTGGGAATGGTGCCATCCGAGCCGCCGTGCCCCGGCAGGTCCACGGCGACGGTGCGCGCCACATCGGCGAGGCCGTCGAGCTGATGCGCCCAGACGTTCGTGGAGCCGCCCGTGCCGTGCACGAGGCACACCGCCGGCGAGCCGGCGCCCGCCGTGGCATACGCGATGCGAAGCCCGTTCACCGAGACAGTACGCATGAGGAACTGCGTTATATCATGCCCGCGCGGGGGGTCAGCGATGAGACAGGGATTCCGCGTCATCGACTCCGACACGCACGTCAATCCGTCCCTCGACGTCCTGCTGCGGTATGCGGACAAGCCTCTGCGCGAACACCTCGACGAGCTCGCGCCCTACACTCGGAAGGTGAAGGTCCAGCCGGGCCGCGGCGACGCCGAGGATCAGGCGGAGATGACGATCCTGGCGATCAAGCAGCTGCGCTATCAGCGTGTCGCCGGCGAGAAGCCGAGCGTGCCCAGCGACACGGGCGGCGATCGCGGGTTCCTCTCGGGCCGCACGCAGATGGTCACGCGCACGCCCATCGCGACGCGCGTCGCGGAAGACAACGCGCGCGGCCGGCTCGCGGACATGGACACGGAAGGTCGCGACATCGACTTCATCATTCCTGGGCCGTGGGCGTACGGCGCACCCGCGCTGGCGCCGCATCTCACGCGCGGCATGTTCGCCGCATATCACCGGTACATGCGCGAGTACTGCGCGGCCGATCCACGGCGGCTCAAGAGTATGGTGCTGGCGCCGGCGACCGATCCGGCATGGGCGGCGCAGGCGATCACCGAGCTGGCGAAGGACGATTGGGTGGCCGCCGTGTGGCCGTTACTTCCGGAAGGTCTGCCCGTCGACGATCCCGACCTCGAGCCGATCTGGGCGGCCGCCGACGCGGCCGACCTGGCGATCATGTATCACGGCTTCACGATTGAGACCCCGTACTTCCCCGGCTATCGGGACGTCTGGGACAACCCGGCCATGGGACGCTGCGCCGGCCAGACGTGGGGCGGCCAACGCTTCCTCTCGTTCATGCTCATGGGCGGCATGCTCGACCGTTATCCGCACGTGCGCGTAGGCACGCTCGAGTGCGGTCACGGTTGGCTGCCGCACTGGCTGCTTCGGCTGACGCGGCAGATCGCCTACGTGCGCGGCTCCGTGTCGCCCCGGGTGAAGCACACGCCGGTCGAATACGCGCAGATGGGGCGCATCTTCTGCGGCATCGATTTCTCGGAGGGCGTGGAGCTCACGCGTTCGGTGATCGAGCTCATCGGCGATCACGTGCTGATGTTCGAGTCGGACTATCCGCATCCGGAGACGATCTTTCCCGATCACGCGGACGCCGTGATCGCGTGGAGAAAGACGCTCGGAGAGGCGACGACACAGAAGCTCATGTGGGAGAACGCCGCGCGGTTCTTCCGCCTGACGTCCACGCCGTGGAGCTGACGCGGCCGTGAGATCAACCGCTCAGCGAGATCACTCCGCGAGATAGTCCGCGAAATACTCGTCGCAGGTCACGCGGCGGCTCGTGAGCCCGAGACGAAACGCTTCCTCGGCGAACATCTCGATCTGCGCGCGATTGCCCTCGAGCCCATACGGATGGAAGTCCTCGCCCATCACGGCGCGCGTGTCCTCGAGCTCGGCCTCCAGCCACGGCGTCGCGTACGGAAAGCCTCGCTGCGCCTCGATGAAATACTCGTTGGCATCGGCGAAGGCCTCGGTGAGGCTCCGCGCGATCCACCGGTTCGCTTCCCACACCTCCCGGCGCAGCACGATGAGATGCTGCGGCGGAAACGCGCCGGTCTTGCGGAAGTAGTCCTGCTCGACGGGGCGAAAATCGGGAAACAGACGCGCGATGGGCCCGCGGACCGGATCGTAGAGCGCCGGCCGCGGCGGACTGTAGATGGCCTCCAGCTCGCCGGCGACGAGCATGTCGGACAGTGAGCGGCCTTTGGGTGGGGCGTTCACGCCGGGCGGCAGCGTCGTGTCCATGGGTGCCGACCACGGCGTGTCGATGTCCCCGATCCACCACTGGATGGCCTCCGGGTCGAGCCCCACGAAGCGCAGGAAGTGGCGATACCAGATCGAGCCGCTGGCCGTGTAGCTGTACATGCCGATGCGCTGGCCGGCCAGATCCTTGGGCGCTCGAATCGGCCCGCCGCGACGCACGTACAGATCGCGCGCCGTGAAGTTTCGCAGCGGAAAGACTGGAAGCCCGACGTAGCGATGATCGCCCCGATCGATGCGGTAGAGGTACTGCGCCATCGACCACTCGCCGCCGTGCACCGTCGGATCCTGGACGGCGCGACGGAGCATTTCCGCGCGCGCCGGCCACGAGCCGCGGCTGCCGAGGATCATCGTGAGCGCGATGCCCTCGGCGGCAACCTCGCCGGTGGCGAGCGGCAGCACGCGCCCGTAGTCGGCGCACGTCAGCGAGATCGGCAGCTCGGTCACGGCGGGCAGTGTAACGCCATTACCGCGCGCGTGGATCAGCCGCGGGGTCGGATCAGCGGCGCGCCCCCGCCGCCGCCCGCGCCACCAGGTCGGTCACGCCCGCCTGAATCCACGAGAACAACACGCCGAACACCACGCGCACGCCCAGCCGCGTGTAGCGCTCGACGTTGGCCGTGGTCACGAGCGTGCCGGCCACGCGGCCAGCCTGCACGATCTTGGTGATCGCCCCATCGATCGTCTTCTGGACGTCCGGATGGCCGACGTTGCCGATGTGGCCCATGGAGGTGGCGAGATCGCTCGGCGCCACGAAGAACACGTCGATGTGATCGACCTTGAGGATGTCGTCCAGGCGCGGGATGGCCGCGATGTCCTCGATCAAGACCATGAGCATGCTCTGGTCGTTGGCGGTCTTGAAATAGTCGTCGACGCCGAACCCCTGGCGGCTGGTGAACATGCCGCGCTTGCCGAGCGGCGCGAACTTGCCGGCCTCCACGACCGCCTCGGCCTCCGCGCGGCTGTTGACGTGCGGGACGACGATGGCCTGCGCGCCGCGATCGAGCGTGCGATAGATCGTCGCGTAGTCGTTGTCCATCACCCGCACCACCGACGTCTTGCCCCAGAGGTCGCAGGCGCGCGTGAGGTTGCCGAGGTCGGCGTAGTCCACGCCGCCGTGCTCGCCCTCCAGCCAGATGCCGTCGACGTCGAGCGTGCCGAGCTGGTCGATGAGGTCCGGATCGTTGCTGCCGCCGATGATCGTGGCCACGCGGCCGGCGGCCAGCGCCTGCTTCATGCGATTGGGTCGGATGTTCATGAGCTCTCCCTGTTGCGCTGCAGTCGCTGCACCATCCCGAGCGCGTACGGCGCGCCCTCGAGCAGCTGGGCCAGCATGAGATCGTCGAGCGGGATCCCCGCGCGGCGCGCGCTCTTCACACAGAGCTCGCGCGTGTCCGCGTCGACCTGATCGGCGCCGCCCGACAGCACCGGCGGCGGCGTGACGTCCGGCGCCACGGCGCCGGGCACGAGCGGCGGCCGGCGCGCGTGCCATTCCGTGGCGCGCTCATAGGCGTGCCCGATTCGCAGAATGGTGCTCTCGCCGAACGGGCGGCCGAGAATCTGCATGCCGAGCGGAAGCCCGTTGGCGCCAAAGCCGTTGGGCAGCGCGAGCACGGGCTGGCCGGTGACGTTCCACGCCGTCAGCAAGCTCGGCTTCTGCCAGAACGAGACGCTGCGATAGTCGGCCAGGCGCGGCGCCTCGCCCATGCCCGCCGTGACGAACGCGTCGAATCTCTCGTAGAGCGGCCGCATCTCGAGCTGCATCCGCCGCCGCGCGCGCGTGGCCTGCACGTAGTCGTTCGACGTGAACAGCACCGACGGCAGCACGCGCGAGCGAAAGTCAGCGCCGAAGTCCTTGGGCCGCGCGATCAGGTTGGCCTGATGCACGCTGAAGATCTCGCTCTCCGCGACGATGATCTTGACGTCGAAGTACTCGCCGAGCGGCCGGACGCGGCAGTCTTCGAGGGTCGCGCCCAGGCGGCGCAGCACGTCGAGCGCGGCATCCATCGCGCGCCGGCCGTCCTCGGACGCCGGGATGTCGTGCTCCCAGTGATGGCGCAGCACACCGATCCTGAGCCCGCGAAGATCGCCACCGAGCGCGTCGCGGTACGCGGGAATCGGACGCTCCAGACTGCCCGGGTCGGTGGCGTCGTAGCCGGCCAGCGCGGGGAGAACGAGCGCGCAGTCCTCGACGCTGCGCGCCAGCGGCCCGCAGTGATCGAACGTCCACGAGTTCGTGATGACGCCGGTGCGGCTCACGAGCCCGAAGGTCGGCATGAGGCCGACGACGCCGCAGAGCGAGGCCGGCCCGCGAATCGAGCCGCCCGTGTCCGAGCCGAGCGCGACGGGCACCATGCCGGCCGCGACCGCGGCGCCGGAGCCCGATGACGAGCCGCCGGTGAAGCGCTCGAGGTTCCACGGGTTGCGCGCGGGCGGCCACGGCAGGTCGAACGACGGGCCCGCGTGCGCCATCTCGTGCGTGGCGAGCTTGCCGAGCAGCACGGCGCCGGCGTCGTAGAGCCGGCGCACCGTCGTCGCGTCCTCGTCGGGAATGCGAGCGATGAACACGCGCGAGTGGCCCGACGTCACGATGCCGCGCGTGTCGTAGATGTCCTTGAGCCCGAACGGAATGCCGTGGAGCGCGCCGCGGTATCGTCCGCCCGCGATCTCGGCCTCGGCCTCCCGTGCCTGACGCCGAGCCAGCTCGAACGTCGGCGTGATGAACGCGCGTATCTGCGCGTCGTACTGCTCGACGCGGCCGATCAGCGCGTCGACGAGCTCGAGCGGAGACAGCCGGCGCGCCCGGATCAGGTCGGACGTCTCGGCGATCGTGAGGTCGTGGAGCGCCACAGTCCTAATCGTTCACATCGACGCCGAGCGCCAGGCGCCCGGAGTATCGCTCCTGCGCGTCGGCGCGCAGCGCG
>Ga0114129_10007053_pt1 | contig 15997 bp, 13 predicted proteins | sample RhiMetdeltSRZDD1_FD_80071 | JGI IMG/M metagenome (GOLD analysis project Ga0114129, IMG submission 80071) | Populus rhizosphere microbial communities from Tennessee, USA - Rhizosphere MetaG P. deltoides SRZDD1 (version 2) (version 2) | ecosystem: Host-associated > Plants > Roots > Rhizosphere >... | reverse complement strand
GGCACGCCGCACACCGAGCGGCTTCACCTCATCGAGCGCTACACGCGCCCCGATTACAACACGCTGCAGCGCGTGGTGACCATCGACGATCCAGGGACATTCACCAAGCCGTTTGAGGTGACCTATACGGCAAAGCTCGGCGAGCCGGACAGCGAAATCATCGAGTATTTCTGTATCGAGAACAATCAGTGGGGCGAGAGGACCAACACCAACCCCACTGCGCCGTCGATTCCAGTCGCCAAGTAAGGCGTCCATCTCAGGCGGGCCGGCCTAGGCCCGCCTGTCTTTACGGCCCGTTTCGTGCACCTCCACCGCGCCTGATGGGGTCGCTCGGGGTCGTCGTACTGTTCAATGCGAATCTTGAGGCGGTCGTGCCCCTCGCGAAGTTGCTCGAGAGCGCGGGGTTCGACGCCGTATCCGCGCTCATCCCCGAGGTGATTAACGGCCGATGCGATGCGATCGGCATCATGGAACGGCATGATCCGGCGGTTGTCGTCTACGACATCGGTCCCCCATATGAAGAAAACTGGGAGATATTCCAGATTTGCCGCGCCACGTCGATGCGGGACCGGCGATTCGTCATTACGTCGGCGAATCCGGCGCATGTGCAACGGCTCGCCGGACGCGATGAGCGCATCTACGAGATCGTCGACGAACCGTGGGATCTCGACACCATCGTGCACGCCGTGAAGGAAGCGGTCCGCGCGCGCCGAATCATCCCGGGCAACGGGAGTCCCCATCACATCTCCAACGTGACGACGATGCCGGAACGGCGTCACTCGGATCGTCGGCAGTCATCGTCCTGGACGTCGAATGACATCTATCGGAAGCTCCGCGAAAAACGTGAAGAAATGGAATTCGAGCGCCGCCGAGTGGGACGCCGCGCGACCGACCGGGATCACGGTCCCAGCAGTCACGCGGCGTGAGCGATTTGCGATTTGTGATTAGCGACTTGTGATTTCACATCACAAATCACTAATCACCAATCAGAATTACCGGTGTGCGTGTGCCGGAATCTTCAGAACCTGCCCCGGCTTGATCTTGTCCGGATCACTGAGAATGTTCTTGTTCGCATTGAAGATTTCCGTGTAGGCGTTTGCGTCACCGAGCGTCTCCTTCGCAATCTTGCTCAGCGTGTCGCCCGGCTTGACGGTATAGGTCTTCTCCCCTTGCGTGCCCGGCTGACCCGGCTGCGTTCCCGCCGGCGCGCCGGTCGCGCGGATATCAGCCACGACCTCCTGCTGCCAGGTCGGAATCGTCTTGATCGCGTCCCAGATCTTGTTTGCTTCCTCCTGCGTCTGGACAGTCCCCTTGAAATGCAGCTTGCCGTCGCGTTCTTCGGCGTTGCCCTGCATGTGGAAATTCTTCGCCGTCTGAATGGCGTAGTTGTACTTCTCCCGAAGAGCCATGTGTTTCTCCTCCGGGGGATTGACGGCAAGCAAGTTCAACTCCCGGCGCCGCTCGACAGATCCCGAAGGTTTTCAGCTCTTGTGGATTACAGCCATGCTACTGCTGACCAACGCTCGTCAGAACGTGACCCGGAAACCTACCTGCGCCGTACGGTTTTGGCCGGCAGTCCGCTGGAGGTACTGCGGGCTCGTCTCAACCGTCGTAATCGTCCAGTTTGGCGAGTTGAAGACGTTGAAGACCTCGGCAATCCCTTCGACCGTTATACGACGTGGCAGCGTGACTCTCTGCTGAACGCGCAGATCGACTTTGCGCCGAGGCGGCTGCGTGAACCAGTTCCGCGACACAATCGTTCCGTCGGGTCGCGCGCGCAGACGGCTTGACGATTCCGGCCCACCGACGCCGGCGATGTTGCGCACGTCCGCGCCATAGGTCGTCGTCGCACGCTCGCCGATCCCGGTGTAGAAGACACCGCTCGCCTGAAGGCCGCGACCGATTTCCCAGATGCCATTGAGCACCGCGCGGTGCCGCAAGTCGCCCGCAGATAACGACCATTCGCCGCCGAGATCAGGTGTGGTCTTGAAGGGCGCCGGATTGATGCCGCTGAACGCCGGTGGGAACGCGTCCCACAGCCCCGACAACGTGTACGTCGCGCCTCCCTGCCAGTGATTGCTGAAGCGTTTCGTCACCGCCGTCTGCAGCGCGTGGTAGCGGGAGCGCCCCATCCGCACCACCATCGAAATCGCACCGAAATCCGGGTACGCACGCCGTGAGATGTCGGAGAACGGATAGTTGGCGCCAGTCGCGGGATTGAACGTCAGGTTCATGTTGGAGATGACGTCCTTCTCGTTGCGTCCCTGGCTGTAAACGTAGTCCGCCTCGACGGCCATCGTGGCGCCAATCTGGTGCTGGAAGCCGATGGAGTTCTGCCACGTACGTCCGAGTTGTGTGGAGTAATCGGCGGGCGCGACCAGTTCCTGCAGCGATCGGCGAAGACATCCAGGCACGTTACGAACGTGACAGAACTGCTGCTGGCCCTGGGCGACGGATGGCAATGGCTGACCGTTGGTCGGATTCGAACCAAAGTCCGGCCGGCCGTCGTTGGTGTACTGCACGACCACGAGCCGATCGATCTGCGCCATGAAGAACGTGTCGATCTGCAACGGCGTCGAGAAATACACGCCGGTGCCGCCGCGCACCACCGTGTGGGGGGTGATGCGATACGCGAACCCGGCGCGCGGCTGAATGTTGTTCTTGTCCGCCGGGCGCCCCTTGTCGACAAAGGGCGGCACTGCGTAATTGTTGCCGTTGGCGTTGATGCTCAGGTCGTAGCGCGCACCGAGATTGAGCGTCAGTTTCGGCGCGATCTGCCAATCGTCCTGGAACCACGCCCCGTACTGCGGACGCACGTCGCGCGTCGCGTAATTGCCCACGCCGATGCTATAGGTCTGAATCAACGGCGAGATCGCGTTCATGTTCCAGGTGTCGGCGTTCCACGGATCCGGGAACCACGCCTGCAGCTCCGCCGCCGACGGAGTGCCGCGGCGCGCATCAACGGTGCCCATACAAGATTGGCAGTTGTTACCCGAATCGACCATGACGACCACGTCGGCGCCGGCTTTCACATCGTGGCGGCCACGCGCGTCGTAGGAGTAGGTGAAGTTGTCACGCAGGCTCCAGTTGTCCTGTGCGCCGAAGCGCGGATAGAACGTGTTGCCGCCGATCGCGAAATTGCCGAACGTAATGCGCGGCGAACCGGTCGTGACGCCGTTGGCCGCCTGCCAGTGATGGGACCAGTTCGTGAGGTTCGCATTCTCGAAGATCCACCGCGTTTTGCCGGCGTTGATTTCGTTCACCGCGCTGTTGGAGATCACGAGCGTGAACTGTCCCGCATACTCACGATTTGTTTCGAGCGTCGAACCGGTCGCCGCCGGATGGCTCTGGTTACCCGCGGTAAACGGCTGCCAGTGCTCGGCGTCGGTGATCTTCCCCATGACGCGCATATTCGACGAAAGCTGGTAATCGAGTCGCCCGCCGCCCATCTTCACGGTTTCAGGACCGTGCAGCTCAACGTTGAACGCGGGATATGGCGTGTTCCAGACGCTCGTCTTCGGCTCTCGCTCGTAGTCGAAGTGCGTGAAGAAATGAAGACGATCCTTTCGGATGGGGCCACCAAGTGTGAAGGCCAGCTGCTGGTTGTCGATCGGGACCACCTTGTGGATCACTGGATCCGGCGCGTTCAGCCGACTGTCGCGGAAGTTGCCGCGGACCGATCCGGAAAACCGATTCGTTCCTGACTTCGTGACCGCGATCACCTGTACCGCCGCGGAGCGGCCCATCGTCGCGTCGAACCGGTTGGAAATGTACTGAAATTCCCCAATGGACTCCTGGCTGTAGCGCGGCTGGTTTCCAAAGCCCATTTCCGATGTGACCTGCTGACCGTCGAGGCTGAACTGATACTGGCGGACGTCGCCGGCGGCGCCGCGGTTGGCAATCGGCGTGTTGGCGGTATCGGACGTCATGCGGCTGCCAGGCGCGAGCATCGCGAGCGCCATCCAGTTGCGCCCCTGAACCGGCAGCTCCTGAACTTGCTGCGGATCGATGTTGCCGCCGAGCTGCGATGTCGCGACGCTGATGAGCGGCGCCTCGCCGCTGACGGTGACGGTCTCGGCGACGCCGCTCGGCGCCAACTGCAGATTGATCACGAGCGTCTGCCCAACGAGGAGCTCGATGTTGCTTCGCTGCGCCGTTGTAAACCCCTGCAACTCGGCAGCGATCTCATACGCGCCGACGCGCGCCGGAATCCGATACACGCCTCGCTCATCGGTGACAGCGAGGAAGCGATTGCCCGACGCCTGATGAACGACGGTGACCGTGACGCCAGGAAGGACGGCACCCGTAGAATCGGTAATCGTGCCTGTCAGCACAGCTTCCTGAGCAAACGCTTGGATGGGGATAACCAGCACCAGAGCCGCCAGAAGTACCCGACGCAGTCTCATCGTTCCTCCCTTGTTGGTTAGTGGTTGGTGGTTCGTGGTTCCGGTCCCGAACCATGAACCTGAAACCACGAACCACCAACTACGAACCACCAACTAACGAGTAGCCGCCACGGCGCTCGCGTCGTAGACGATTCGTCCGTCCACCATCGTCAGCACCGGTTTGATGTCTTTGATTTGATCCGCCGGGATCGTGAGGTAGTCGCGATCGAGGACGACGAGGTCCGCGAGCTTCCCAGGCTGGAGCGCGCCAAGATTATCTTCCTGGAAGACGAAGAACGCGTTGCGCCTCGTGTAGGCAATCAGCGCATCCTCACGGCTGATCGTCTGCCGCATCGCCTTGAGGCCGCTCAACATCTTTCCGGTGACGGCGTAGTTGAGCGTGATGAACGGCATGTATTGATTGGCCGCGCTGCCGTCGCTGCCAAAGCCCCACATGATGCCGCTCGCCTGGATGGTGGCCAACGGCGGCTGGTCGTATGCATCGTCGCCGAAGACCTCGTGCATGATGCCGCCATTGATCACATTCCACGGGTGAACAGCCGCATACATGCCGAGTCGCTTCATGCGTTCCAGCTGCGCCGCGTTCGACTGGTTGAAATGCGCCAGCATCCACCGAAGGTTTTTGACCGGATACGCTTTGTTGATCGCCTCGATCTGATCCAGAAACGCATCGATGGTATGCGTGAGCTCTGCATGGACATGAAGCGGCAGGCGGTTTTTGGCGACTTCGGTTGCAAGCCGGCGCCACTGCGTCAGCTGGTCCGGCTTCGGGTCGGATATCGAGTCGAACATCGGATCGTGCAGCGGCCCGTAGACGCTCTCGCCATACAGCACGCTGTCGATGAAATCGTCGCCCTGAAACAGCTTGATGTTCGCGATCTGTGGCAATGCGCGCTCGACCTGTTCGGGCGTTCCCGCACCAACGCCGTCGATACAGAAGATCCGTACGTTCAGTTGATGCTGCGCTTCCCATTTGCGGTACATCGGCAGCAGCGCCGGGTCGCAGCCGGCCACGCCGAACGCTGTCAGCCCGGCGCGATTCATGTCCTTAATCATCGAGAGCGTGCTCGCCTCGACCGCGTTCTCGCCGACGCGAGGCATCTTTGCGGCGATCGCGCGCACCGCGCCCATCCCGCCCTCGACAATGCCCGTGGCTCGGCCCGAGCCGTCACGAACGATCGAACCTTTGGGGAAATCGGCCGGATCCGGTGCGCCGTCGCGGATGCTGAACGCTTCGAGTCCGCGGGTGTTCAGATAGGTGCGGTAGTACGACTCCTGGAGCGCGACCGGATTGTTCGGAGCGATGCGATCGAGCTCCTCGCGCGTGAATTTGGCGCGGCTGTCAGCGAACTGATCGACCGACCAGCCACCGATGTTGTACACCCAGTCGCCGGGCGGAACCGCCTTGGTGCGCGCCGCCACCATATCGAGCGCTTGCCTCCGCGAGTCGACGCCGTCGAATCGGACCTCGCGCGTCCACGTCGTGCCCGCGCGGAGCAGGTGCATGTGGTTGTCGATAAGTCCGGGCACGACGGCGCGGCCACGCAGATCGATGCGCCAGGCGGTTGGCGTGGCCAGTTGAGCGATCTGCTGGTTTGTGCCGACCGCGACAACCCGATTGCCTCTGACCGCGAGCGCCTGCGCGATCGTGAACTTCTCGTCAACTGTGATGATCTTGCCGTTGGTGAGGATAAGGTCCGCGCCCGGCCTCTCCCGTGTGGGGTCAACGGGCTGCTGGGCCCTGACGATCGCAGCCGCGGCACCGATGAGGAGCGCTATCGCGCTGCCAGCGAGGAATCGCCTGCTGTCCATGGCGCGCGACCGTAGCACGCGCCGAAATGCAGGTCAATCGCTAGCGTCGGACCTAGCTTCGGACCCTTCGATCGCGGCCAGTGCGCCGTTGGGTCTTCCGTCGTTCACCACCATTGGGCGAGCCGAGATTGACGCGGCGTCGATCGCCCCGGCGACGCTCGCTGCCGGTGCGTTTCTCGCGCGACATGACCGATAACCGAGCCGCGTCACTGAGCTCGCGTTGCTGGCGGATGGTGCGGCGCGCGGGTTCGAGCACCTCGAGCAATCCGTCATACACGGAGTGCGCCTTCACGTCGTCAGGCCGCCGGGCGACGACGTCGCGAAGATACTGCGCGGCGGCCAGAACGTTGGCGCGCTGCCATCCGGACATCGGCGTCGACGAACCGACGCTCATTACTCGCAGTTCTCCATTACCGAACGTTATCGGTCGCTGACAACGGAACTTAAGGCGAATTATCGGCGCGCAGTGCTCGTCACGGGAGCGGGGAGCAGCAGCGGCGGTGCAGCGGCCGGCGTCCCCTGTCCCAGCGACGCGAGGTACGCGGTGATCGCGACCATGTCTTCGTGGGTGAGGTTTGCCACGACGGGACGCATGAGCGGCGCTGCGGCGCCGTTGCGTGTGCCCTGCTGGAAGTCGTAGAGTTGCCGCGCGAGGTAGCTCGGCGATCGCCCGGCGAGAGGCGGGACGTCGTCCTTGCCCTTCAGGTCCGGACCATGGCAGCCGGCGCACGCGGTCGTCTTGCCCTGGACGACCTGGTTGTTGATGACCATCGAGCCGCCCGTCGTCACCAGTTCGCGTCCCCGCGCGACGCTGCCGATCGGCGCGTAGGCGACAAAACCCACGTGCGGGTTGCGAACCAGCTCGGTCTGCTCCTCGTCACCAGGGACCTCAATGATGCGCCCGGCAATCGGCTCGGTGCGTGCGCTTTCAGTTGCAATGAACAGATTGCCCTGGATGCGCGTCTTCGGGACGAGATCGGTTTCGACCACGCGTATCCATCGCGTGTTGTACTTCACCGCTGCGAAGTATGCGGCGGCCTCGTGAATCTCCTCGTCGGACATCGACATGGCGAGGTTGACCATTGTCGGGGTGTTGGTCTTGCGCCAGTCGGCGCTGCGCCTAAATCCCAGGCGGAAATCCTGGAGCTGACGCACGGTGTAGGCGTACGGCAGGCCGCCGGGCTGCGCGTTCTCAGGGCGTCCTTGTCCGTTCGGCAGATGGCACGAGCCGCAGCCGCGCGCGCGCTCACCGAGCTTCTTCGGGCCGTGCGCGATGATGTCGGGCATCGGCGAGGGATGATCGCCGGGAAACCAGTCGATCACGTTGTGGCCATCGCGGACGTCGACGAGCGTGTAGGTGGCGTTCGACCCCTCGATACGTCGAGGCCGAAGCTGTTCGACGGAGTCTTCATTCGGGCGGAGGCTGCGAGTGGGCGGGTTCTGCGGAGGCGGCGCCTTCTCCCCGAGCGCGGGCGGAGTTAAGAAGCCATACGCCCAGATCGGTTCCTTCGCGGGAGTGCCGCTCGCATGCACGAACGCAGTAATCGCCAGCGCGGTGGACATGAAGACGAGGGCGCCGGCGCAGCGCTTCACGGCGTGGTTTATACACCCGCGGGCGCACGGTTTCAATCGGAGGTATGCTTTCGGACGTTGGAGGTTCTCATGAGACGAAGCGCGGTGCTTGGCGCAATCATCGCCGTTGGCGCTCTGTCTATCGCCACCTCGGCGTTTCAGGGGGCGCCCGCCGGCGGACGGCAGGGAGCGGGCGGCGGTGGACGCCAGGGAGGGCCGAACGTCGCGCAGATCGAAAAGGTCAAGGACAACCTCTACATGATTACCGGCGGAGGCGGCAACACCGCAGCCTTCGTCACCGACACCGGCGTCGTCATCGTCGACACCAAGCTCGCCAACTGGGGACAGGCCATCCTCGACAAGGTGCGGACAGTCAGCGACAAGCCGATCTCGCTCATCATCAACACGCACACGCATCCGGATCACACCGGGAGCAATGAATTCTTCGGCCCGACCGTGGACGTCGTCGCGCAAGAGAACACGAAGACGTACATGCAGAACATGGACGCCTTCAAAGGCGCGGGCGCCCGTTTCCTGCCGAAGCGGACCTTCAAAGACACCATGAAAATCGGCAACGGCAAGGACGAGATCGATCTCTATTACTTCGGCCGCGCCCACACGGGCGGAGACGCGTGGGTGCTCTTCCGAACGCCGCGGGTGGTGCACGCCGGTGATGCGTTCGCGGGCAAGAACATCCCACTTGTGGACACGGGCAACGGCGGCAGCATGATCGAATACGGCAAGACGCTGGCGAAGGCGGGCGCAGGGCTGAAGGACTACGACACGATCATCACCGGCCACAGCACACTGATGAAACCCGCGGACCTCAAGGAGTACGCCGACTTCAACAACGACTTCGTCACGTGGGTGCAGTCCGAGATGAAGGCAGGGAAAACTGCCGACCAGGCGGCGGCCGAGTACAAGATTCCCGAGAAGTACAAGGGCTATGGGCTTGGCGGCGATCTCTTCGGCGGCTTCAAGGGGCGGGTCAGCACCGCCTACGAGGAGCTGGGGAAGAAATAGATTGGGTAGAGGCGGACCTTAAGGTCCGCCTCTACATACACTAATTCGTCGTCGGATTCGCCGGCAGTCTGAACGCCACCAGCTCGCCGGGCACTCCACCGCCGCCAACGGCCACGACGATGTACTGCCTGCCATTCAGCATGTAGGTCATCGGTGATCCACTCTGACGGGCGGGCATCAACACGCCACCGACATCCTTGCCGGTCGCTTTGTCATAGGCACGAAGCAGCGCGCCGCGCGGATGGTTTCCGGTCGTCTCGACCGCTTCGCCGGCGATCAGCAGCGTCTTGGTCACGAGCGTGCCGATGATCCCGTTCTGTCCGGTGCGTGGAATCGTCACACCTTTCAGCGCGGCGTGATTACGGATGTTATCCGGCGTATCGCCGTGCGCGATCTGCCAGAGGATCTCGCCCTTGTCGAGGCTGATGGCGCTGATGCTGCCGTACGGCGGCTTGACGATTGGCAGCCCCTCGACCGTGATCGCCGGTCCGCCTTCTCCACCACCGCCACCTGCAGGCGCCGCCGCAACCGGTCCACCTTCGGCGCCATCGGCTCCGGTGTCGCGCGCGCCATGCGCGACGATTGCGCCCTGGCCGGGCGGCGCGCCCATCGGCCTCGCCTGACGTGCGCCGGTAATCGCGTTGCCCGACACGTAATTCATGTCGTTGACCTTCACGTCATCCGGCTTGACCAGGTTGAGTGAAGCGGGATTTCGGCGCGAGTACACGTACATGATGTGTGTGTCGGGATCGTAGGACCCGCCCGCCCACACGGTGCCGCCGCCATTGATCGCGAGGCTCAGCGTCCCGAGTGGCCCCTCAACCCTGCTGACAACTGGCGGGGTGAAGACAGGACCGATCTTGTACTTCGAAACGATCTGCTCGCCTTCCGCACGGAGCTGCGGGGTGAAGTCGATGATGTAATCCTTCTGGAAGCCATTCCAGTCGTACGCGAACGGTTTGCCATGCGAATCCAGCGGAACCGGCTGCGTCGGCGCGTACCATTCGCCGGGCACATCACCCTTTTCGACCGGTCGCTCTTCGATCGGCCAGATCGGCTGACCGTTCGTACGATCGAACATATAGAGCATCGCCTGCTTGGTTGGCTGCGCGAGCGCCTTGATCGTGCGTCCGTTGACCGTGATGTCCGCGAGAATGGGCGCGCACGGGATGTCGAAGTCCCAGATACCGTGGTGCACGAGCTGGTAGTGCCACTTGCGCTGTCCGGTCTTCAGGTCCAGCGCGACGACACTTTCGCCAAACAGGTTGTTGCCCGGACGATGGCCACCGTAGTAGTCGCCGGTGCCCATCTCCACGGGCACGTACACCATTCCCAGTTCTTCGTCGATTGACATCTGGCCCCACGACCCGGTGTTTCCCGTGTAGGTCCATGAGTTGTTCAACCACGTGTCGTTGCCGTACTCGCCGCGCTGCGGAATCGTATGGAAGATCCAAAGCCGCTTGCCCGTCTTGACGTCGTAGCCGCGGATGTATCCCTTCTCATTGGTCTTCCCCTTCGGGGGAACGCTTCCGCTCAGGTGCGCGGCGCCGATGATGACCGTGTTGCCGGCGACAACCGGCGCTGAGTGCAACCCGACCTCGCCGTTGACCAGATCCATGTTCTGGTCATCCTCGAGCTTCAGGTCCACGATGCCGTCCTTGCCGAAGCTCTGGATCGGATTGCCAGTCTTCGCGTCGAGCGCGACGAGCCGGTAGCCTGGCGTGACGTAGACGATGCGTTCCTCGCGGCCGTCGGTCCAGTACGAGAGCCCGCGGCCCGAAAGCTGACGCGGGGCCGAGTCACCGCGCGGCCCTTCGAATTCCTTGTGGACCCAGAGGAGCTCGCCCGTTGCCGCGTCGAGCGCGACGACGGCTCGGCGCGTACCGGCGGTCGAATACACGACGCCGTGGGCCATCAGCGGCGTCGATTCAAACTGGAACTCGGGCCGCGGACCCAGATTTTCCGTCTTGAATCGCCACGCAACTTGTAATTTGTCGAAGTTGCCGGCATTGATCTGATCCAGCGGGGCGTAGCGCGTGTTGGCGAGATCACCCCCGTACGTTGTCCACTCGCCGTTCTTCGCGCCCGCCTGGCCGGCGACCGGAAGCGTCGCCCAGATCAGCAAACCCACGAGCGGGACGAGACCGAGATACCACCGATGAATCGCTTTCCTCATGATTCCTCCGTGATTGGCCCATGGCCGACACCTGGGCGTGCGGAGCTTATACACCATAGAGCCACGAGTGCGCGAGTTTTCTTCCGTCGGAACAGTGAAGAATGCTCCCAAAAGCAGTCGGCTCCCGCAGTATCATCGCGCGTCTCGCACAATCCCTGACCGCTGGTTCCGATCGACGAAGGAGGACGTCATGCGTCGACTTGGATGGATCGCGACAGTTGCGATCGCGATTTGGGCCTGCACGGCCGTGGTGGCTGCCCAGCACGGCACAAAAGGCGGTCAGTGGCGAAGCTACAACGGCGACCCCGGAAGCACGAAGTACGCACCGCTCGATCAAGTCAACAAGAGCAACGTCACGAAGCTTCGAATCGCATGGCGGCGTCCGGCCGTTGATCCCACGCTCGCGGCCAAAGACCCCAAGCTGCGAATTCCACCGAATTTTCGTTCGACACCGCTGATGGTCAACGGGGTTCTGTACGCTCCGAACGGGATCGGCCTGACCGAGGCATTCGACCCTGCGACTGGCAAAACCGTCTGGGTGCAGGAGCCGTTCGCGCCCGGCGAGCTCGAGGGCGACAGCACACGCGGTGTCGCCTATTGGACTGACGGCCGCGATGAACGGATCCTCGTCCAGCGCGGAGAGTATCTCTACGCGTTGAACGCGAAGACCGGCAAGCGGTATCCCGGTTTCGGCGATCAGGGCCGCGTCAATCTCACAAAGGGCCTCGGTCCGATGATGACCAAGTACTACTGGACGGGCGCGCCGTTTGTGATTCATGACGTGGTCATTGTTGGTGCGTCGATGACCGACTCCCCGGGCAGTAAAGACCAACCTCGCGGCGATGTTCGGGCGTTCGATGTTCGAACAGGAACCTTGCGGTGGCAGTTCCACGTGATCCCCCAGGCCGGTGAATTCGGCGTCAACACGTGGGAGAACGACTCCTGGAAGTATTCAGGCCAGGCGCCTGTGTGGGCGCTCTTCAGCGCTGACGAGGACCTCGGCTACGTGTACATGCCCGTCACTTCGCCAACCAGTGACATGTACGGCGGCCACCGCCTTGGCGACAACCTCTTTGGTCAGAGCCTCGTGTGCGTGAAGGCGGACAGCGGTGAGCGTGTGTGGCACTTCCAGCTGACGCATCACGACCTGTGGGACTTCGATCCACCGGCAGCTCCTATTCTCGCGGACATCCGCGTCGACGGCCGGGCGATCAAAGCGGTTGTCCAGGTGACGAAGCAAGGCTTTGCGTACGTCTTCGATCGCGTGACCGGCAAACCAGTCTGGCCAATCGAGGAGCGGCCCGTTCCGCAATCGACGACGCCGGGAGAACGAACATCGCCGACGCAACCGTTCCCGACGAAGCCCCCCGCTTTCGATCGCCAGGGATCGACTGTCGACAATTTGATCGACTTCACGCCGGAGCTTCGTCAGGAGGCGCTCGCAATCGTCAAGGGCTACGTGACAGGCCCGCTGTTCACGCCCCCATCCATCCGCGGAACGGGTCCGAACGCAACGAAAGGAACAATCCAGTTGCCCGGCTCGGTTGGAGGCGCGGATTGGCAGGGCGCGGCATTCGATCCCGAGACCGGACTCTTGTACATCCCATCGATTACGACGCCGTTTGTTGCCGACCTTCTACCGGGCGATCCTGCCAAGACGAATCTTCGCTACACGCGGGGCACGCGGGAATGGATTGGCGGACCGAGAGGCCTGCCACTCTTCAAACCACCGTACGGACGGATCACGGCGATCGATCTGAACCGGGGTGAACATCGCTGGATGGTTGCCAACGGAGATGGTCCGCGCAACCATCCCGCGATCAAACACCTCAACCTTCCTCCGCTCGGCAATCCGGGACGCGCCGCGCCGCTCGTGACGAAAACGCTGCTGTTCGTCGGCGACGGATCACCGACGATGGCAAACAATGGACCGCGGCTGCCGCCCGGCATGCCTCCTGAAATTTCACCTGGCTACGGGGGGAAGGGCTTCAAAGCGCTGGACAAGGCGAGTGGTGCCACGCTCTGGACAACAGAACTTCCCGCGGGCACGACGGGCGCGCCGATGACATACATGCACGAAGGCAAACAGTACATCGTCGTCGCTGTCGGTGATGCAAATCACGGCGCCGAATGGGTGGCGTTCGGCTTGCCCTGACGTAACTCCTAGCTTAAGCCTCGGCGCGGGCTCACGAGGCCGCGGCGTGTCGGGCGACGGTAGTCAACAGCGTACTCACGTCGAAGGGCTTGCGCAGAATCTCGAGGTCCGAGAGCGTGTGAACACCGTCGCTCAACATGTTCGCGGCGGTCACGACCACGACCGGGATGGAGAGGAGCTTCGGGTTCGCGAGCTGGGCGGCGCGGAACTCCCAACCCGACATGCCCGGCATCATTAGATCGAGCAGGATGAGAAAAGGGGTCGGGCCTTCCTCGAGCGCAGTGAGCGCCACCCGCGCGTCTGCGAAGGCTGCGACTTCGTACCCTTGTGCAGACATGACGTCCATGAGCGCCTCTCGCAGGTCGTCATCGTCGTCGATGATCATCAGGGGTTGGCTGGTTGCCGGACTCACAAGGGCAGTTCTACCGTGAATGTCGAGCCTTCCTTTGGCCGACTGTCGACTTTGATGCGGCCGCCGCTTGCCTGCACGATCTGAGACGCGACCCACAGACCAAGGCCCAGCCCCTCGTGATGCTTCGCAGCGACGGCCCGGGTGAACGGACCGAAGATCTTGCTTTGTTCATTGTCCGGGATCCCGACTCCGTGATCGCGTACGACGATGACGGCGTGCGACGTCTCGGCGCGGACGGAGACCTCGATGGGCTGTCCAGCCCCGTACTTGAGAGCGTTCGAGACAAGGTTCGTTACGACCTGATCGATGTGGGCCGCATCCCAAATCCCCCGCACCGGGCCGGGTGCGTCCACTTTGACGGTTACATCGCGTCGCGTGATCTCCAGATCGAAGCGGTCGAGAACCTCGTGCACCACATCGCGCAGATCGACGGGGCCGGGGACGAGGTCGAGGTGACCTCTGGTGATACGCGAGACGTCCAACATCTCGGCGACCAACGCGGTCAGACGCTCGACCTGACGCTTGAGGCGCCCCAAGTGGTGCTTCTGGATTTCCGCCGCGCCGGAATCGGCAACGCGGCCGGGAGTCTGCATCGCAATCAGATGATCGGCGAGCAAGCTCAGCGTCGTGAGCGGCGTGCGCAGTTCGTGCGCCGCGACCGCCAGAAATTGGTCGCGCGCCTCAACTGCCTGCCGCCGGTCCTCGAGCAAACGCTCGCGCTCTTCAGCCACAACTCGTAACGCCGTTTCCGCCTCGGTACGCTGGCGGCTGGCGTAGCTCAGGTCCTCATGCAAGACGAGTAGGCCCACCAACACCTGGCTCATCTCTGGGTCCGGCTCGGCGACGACGATGTCGTCAGTAATCGTGCATCGACCGGCGCCAATCTCCGCCAAGTGCATGAGAATCCGATCGGTCGACTTGCTACCGCCCCATGGCACGCCGGACCTCCTCGAACGCCTCGGCGCGCGTCGCGTGAAGGCTCACACTCGTCAACCCCATGCCGTATGCAATCAGCCGTGCCATCGCGCGCATGATCAAATTGTTTCCAACCACGAGAGCGACGTGTGTGACATGCGGGCTGATGCGGAGCACGCGGGCTTTGAGTGCAGCCCGCGTTTCCGGGTCTGGACGCTTCGCCTCGGTCAGGTCCGCGACGTAGGCAAATCGATCCCATTCGCCCGCCAGCGTCTCGATTCGATCGAACATCAGATTTACAGAGAAGGGGGACTGAATCGGCAGCTCGCGCAGGAACAAGATCCGCTCGTCAATGACCGATACCCTTTCGGCAATCGCCTCGCTCTCTTCACGGGTCGCCTCCGGCCCGTATGCACGTTGTCCCAGCTCCACGTTTCCGCGCATCCGAGCACGCATCATATCGAAACCAGTGTGACGCCTGACCCGCGTGCTTATACACTGTGCATCCCGACAACGGGAATGTTTCTAGGAAAGCGGTGTTATGAAGTCACGAGTTCGCGGCCTGATCCTGCTCGCGGCGGTCGGCCTCCTTTGCAATTCGGCGTTGCAAGGGGCGCAGCCGCGCAAGGCGCAGCCGCCCGCGTCCGTCCGGCTGTACGTCTTCGACTGCGGAAAGCTCGATATCCCCGACATCTCTCCGTACCAGCTCACGCGGGCCGAGATTGCCACCAATGTGATGTCGGTCCCCTGCTTCCTTGTGGCGCACCCGAAGGGCACGCTGATGTGGGATGTCGGCGTCGTCCCGGATCGGTTGATCGCCCCGGGAAGAACCGGCACGCTGCGCGGCTACGCCTCGGCCACCAGGAGGCTCGAAACGCAGCTGAACGAAGTCGGCTACTCAGCCTCCGACATCACGTACCTGTCGTTTTCGCATTTTCATTGGGACCACGTTGGCAACGCGAATCTGTTCGCGAGTGCGACGTGGCTCGTACGGCGAGCCGAGCGCGATGTGATGTTTGCGGACCCGCCGTCTCCGCGTACCGAGCCCGAGAACTTCAGCGCTCTGAAAGGCAGCAGAACGACGTTCATCGCAACGCCGGATTACGACGTCTTCGGCGATGGGAAGGTCGTCATCAAGTCAGCGCCGGGTCATTCGCCGGGACATCAGGTGCTCTTCATCAATCTGAGCAAGACCGGCCCGCTGGTGTTGAGCGGTGATCTCTACCACTATCCCGAGGAACGCCGGCTGAAGAAAATCCCGACCACAGAATTCGATCGCGACCAGTCTGCGGCGTCACGTGCCGCGATCGAAGCGTTTCTCACCAGAACGCACGCACAGCTGTGGATCCAGCACGACTTCACTTTGGTGGCAAAGCTGAACAAAGCGCCGGCATATTACGAATAACGGGCTCACGCAGGAATCTGGCGTGCGTTCGATGCTAGCCTTAGCCTAGTCGGTTATGGACGGTGTCAACGGTCTTCATCACATCACCGCGATCGCGGGACCCGCGCAGCAGAATCTCGAT
>Ga0114129_10007052_pt1 | contig 15997 bp, 16 predicted proteins | sample RhiMetdeltSRZDD1_FD_80071 | JGI IMG/M metagenome (GOLD analysis project Ga0114129, IMG submission 80071) | Populus rhizosphere microbial communities from Tennessee, USA - Rhizosphere MetaG P. deltoides SRZDD1 (version 2) (version 2) | ecosystem: Host-associated > Plants > Roots > Rhizosphere >... | reverse complement strand
TCGGGACCGTGCAGCCCATCGCCGAGTTGGCCGCGATTGCCAGAGAGCGCCGCGCGGTGTTCCATACCGACGCCGTGCAGTCGGCCGGCAAGATCCCGATCGATGTGAAGGCGCTCGGCGTCGACCTGCTGTCGATCTCGGCGCACAAGTTCTACGGACCGAAGGGTGTTGGTGCGATCTGGATCCGGCGCGGCCTGCGTCTGCTGCCGATCATGACCGGCGGTAAGCACGAGCGAAACCGACGCGCCGGCACCGAGAACGTCGCCGGCATCGTCGGCATGGGCGTCGCCGCGGAGCTGGCGCGCGCGAAGCTCGCGGAGGAAGCCGCTCGCGTCGCGCCGCTGCGCGATCGGCTCGAGGCCGGCATCCTGACGGGCGTGCCTGGCACCGCCGTCAACGGTGGACTCTCTCCACGCGTGCCCAACACGACGAACATCAGCTTCGACCGCATCGAGGCCGAGTCGCTGTTGATTGCGCTCGACCTCGAGGGCATCGCCGTGTCCACCGGCTCTGCGTGCTCGTCGGGGACGCTCGAGCCATCGCACGTGCTGAAGGCGATGGGCTTTCCGCCGCATCGTACGCAGAATTCCATCCGCTTCAGCCTCGGCTCGTCCAACACCGTTGCCGACGTCGATCGGGTGGTCGCCGTGCTTCCCGGCATCGTTGACAAGCTGCGCAACCTGACGCGTACGCCGGTGCGCGCGTGACGCGCATCGTCGTGGCCATGTCGGGGGGCGTCGATTCATCGGTCGCCGCGGCGCTGCTGGCCGAGCAGGGTCATGACGTCATCGGTCTGTCGATGCAGCTTTACGACCAGCGCGGAACGGAGACGTTTGGCACGTGCTGCACGCTCGATGACCTGTACGATGCGCGACGGGTGGCGGAGGCGATCGGCATCCCCCATTACATCCTGAACTTCGAGCGGCAGTTCCAGGACACGGTCATCTCGAACTTCGTCCGCGAGTATGCGGCGGGCCGCACTCCCCTGCCGTGCGCCCACTGCAACAGCGACCTGAAATTTGCAACACTCCTCGACCGGGCCCGGGGTCTCGGCGCGGAGCGGGTGGCGACGGGACACTACGCGTGCGTTGGCCAGGCGGCTGATGGCCGGTGGCTGCTGCGCCGCAGCGCCGATCCGGACAAGGACCAGTCCTACTTCCTGTTCTCGCTTACGCAGGATCAGCTCGCCTGCGCGTCATTTCCCGTGGGATCGCTGACGAAAACTGAGGTACGCGCCCAGGCGCGCCGGCTGGGGCTGAAGGTCGCCGAGAAGCCGGACAGCCAGGAGATCTGCTTCGTTCCCGACGGCGATTACGCCTCGTTCGTCGGCCGCAAGGCGCCCACTGTTGCGCGGGCCGGGGCCATCGTTGACACGCGCGGCCAGGTGCTTGCGACCCACGAGGGTGTGCATCGATTCACCGTCGGCCAGCGCAAGGGACTCGGTGTGTCGGGCCCCTCGCCGCTATACGTGCTGAAGATCGAGGCCGAGTCGGGCAATGTGACCGTCGGCCCGCGGGCGGCACTGGATCAGACGACGCTGACCGCCTCGGGTGTGAACTGGGTCGCGAGGGATACGCCGTCAGGATGGCTCCCGGTCTCGGCCCAGATCCGTCATCGGCATCGCGCCGCCCCCGGCCGCGTCCGCGCGCTCGACGGCGATTGCGCCGAGTTCGTCTTCGACACGCCCCAGCCGGCCATCACGCCTGGACAGGCCGTCGTTTTTTATGACGGCGATCTGGTTATCGGCGGGGGGTGGATCGACTAGATCAAGGCACAAGTTACAAGTCACAGGTCACAAGGCCCAACCACCAACGCCCAAGCCCCTACTCCGCGTTGTAGAAGACCAGACACTAGGAGTGCATCGCGTCGCGGACGGACCTTGATCGCGCCGACCTGCGCAGCACGCCGCTTCGAGATCCGGAAATCGCACGTAGCGAGGTTTCCGCGGCGACTCTGGACCGTGTGCAAGCTGAAGCAACGGATCACCACTGAAGGTCCGATTGCGCCTGACAGGCCAAGCAACGAAGTAGCTGATAGTCGCCGCGTCTGCGTACGGACAGCGAGTCGGAGCGCGATTTCCCGGCGTGCGGAGCGGGGAGGCGCGAGACGGTCCGTCCGCGGCGCGATGCTCAGGCGGACCTGAAGGTCCGCCTCTACGAGGTCGGGCTCTTCGAGGTCCGGCTAAAGCCGGACACTACGATCTGACGAGCCGGCTCGCCGAAGCCCTATGCGAAGGCGGCCGGCCCCCACGAACTGAGTCTTGGTACAAGCGCTTGAGGAGTTGGATCTGGCCCGCGTGGTAGAGGTCGTGCGCGGCGACGCCTGAGAGCAGCGCGAAGTTGCTGACCTTGCTCCCGCGAGGCGTCTTCGTGAGATCGACGGGCGTGAGCTGAGCGACGGCGGCGCGAAGGTCTCGATGGCTGCGTTCCAGAAGCACCACGTCCTCGCGCCAGGCGCGGTCGTCGAGCCGCTCACGGCGATCGAACCAGTTCGAGCCCTTCAGCGCAAACGACCCGCGCCGCGCGTCAGTGAATCGTCGGAAGGCGGTGTACTTCCAGTAGGCGGCGTGCACGACGAGCTCCCAGATGTTGTGCCGCTTCGGCGACGGCCTCCATGCGGCCTGGCGGATGGTCAGGCCGCGAATCGAACCGCGCAGGTTCGTGCCGTGCCACGACTTCCGGTCGTAGGCGGCATCCATGATCGCGAGAAGTGTAATGGGGTCGGGAGTCATTTTAGGAGGACACTCGGAATCGAGTGTCCTCCTAAAATGACTCCCGACCCCATTACGGATTTTGTCGGGCGATGGTCTCTTCCGGCTTGGTGACGTCCTCAGGGACGTTGTCCAGGTAATGCTCGGCGTCGATCGCCGCCATGCAGCCCGATCCGGCCGCGGTCACGGCCTGCCGGTAAACGTGATCCTGAACGTCGCCCGCCGCAAACACTCCGGGGACGTTCGTATGACTGCCGTCGTGGGTGACGATATAGCCGTTGGCGTCGAGCTCGATCTGCCCTTTGAAGAGCGCGGTGTTCGGGGTGTGGCCAATGGCGATGAACACGCCGTCGAGCGCGACCTCCGAGAGTTTCCCGGTCTTCAGATTCCTTACGACGACACCGGTAACCTCGCCCTTGGCGACGTCCTTGACCTCGGCAATCTCTGAATCCCACACGAATTCGATTTTGGGATTCGCGAACGCCTTGTCCTGCATGATCTTCGACGCCCGCAGCGAATCGCGGCGGTGGATGACGGACACCTTCGACGCGAACCGCGTCAGGTAGATCGCCTCTTCCATCGCGGAATCGCCGCCGCCGACGACGGCAATGGGCTTGCCGCGGAAGAAGTAGCCGTCGCACGTGGCGCAGGTAGAGACGCCGTGCCCCGACAGTCGCCGATCGGAACCGATGTCGAGCCAGCGCGCCGACGCCCCGGTAGCGATGATGAGCGAGTCGGTGGTGACGACCGGGCTGTCAGCCAGCGTAATCGTAAAGGGTCTCCGGCGGAGGTTGACGCTCGTCACGTCGCCGCCGAGGATCTCGGCGCCGAACCGCTGCGCCTGCTCCCTCATCACGCTCATCAGTTCGGGTCCCATGATCCCGTCCCTGAACCCGGGCCAGTTCTCCACCATCGTCGTCAGCATCAGCTGGCCGCCCGCTTCGAGTCCCTCGATCAGGAGCGGCTTCAAGTTGGCCCGGGCGGTGTACAACGCGGCAGTAAGCCCGGCCGGGCCCGACCCGATGATGACAACCTGCCGATCAGCCACGGATTAGAGGTGTTTCTCGATCAGGCGCGCGATCTCTTCCTTCGGCGCCAAGCCAACCAGCGTTTCCTCGAGCTTGCCGTTCTTCAGCACGACCAGCGTCGGAATGCCGCGCACCTGGAAGCGGCTCGTCGGGATGTTCGGGTTCTCATCGACGTTCATCTTGCCGATCGTCGCGCGCCCTTCGTAATCGGTAGCCAGCTGCTCCACGATTGGCGCGATCCGCCGGCATGGCCCGCACCACTCCGCCCAGAAGTCCACGAGCACGACGCCGGTCTTGGTTTCCTCTTCGAAATTGCTGTCGGTAAGCGTCTTGATCTTATCGGATGCCATTTATCTCTCCGTTTTACCCCGACCCTGCCTCGCCGAAACCGGCGAAGGCGGGACCCTGCCTGAACCTTAGATGCACGGCCCGGGCCCGCGGTTACGCCTGCGCCGCCTTTTCGTACACCTTCGCATATTCCCGGGCCGACGCGTCCCAGGAAAAATCCTGCTGCATGCCGGCCGCCTGAATGCGCCGCCAGGCCGCACGGTTCGCGTAGGTCTCCAGCGCCCACCGCAGAGTGCTCAACAACGCCTGCGACGAGTATTTCTCGAATGTAAACCCTGTGCCGGTTCCGGTGCGCGCGTCGAAGTTCCTGACCGTGTCGTACAGCCCGCCGGTCTCCCGTACGACCGGTAGCGTGCCGTAGCGGAGGCTGTACATCTGGTTCAGCCCGCAGGGCTCGAAGCGCGACGGCATCAGGAACAGGTCGGCGCCCGCCTCGATGCGGTGCGCCAGCGGTTCGTCAAAACCAATGCGCGCGCCGACCCGGTCGGGATAGCGGGACGCCAGCGCCAGCCACAGATCCTCGTAACGGCGTTCGCCGGCGCCGAGCAGCACGAAAGACGCGTTCAGGCGCGGAAGCTCGTCGCTGAGCTCAGCGAGCAAATCAAATCCCTTCTGGTCGACGAGACGGGAAATCATGCCCACGATCGGCCGCGCACCCTGCGGATCCGCCGGCAGGCCGAATGCCTCGAGCAGCGCGCGCCGCGCCGCCTGCTTCCCCTGGAGATTGATGGCATCGTACGGCTCTGGCAGATGCGGATCGCGCGCCGGATCCCATTGATCGTAGTCGATTCCATTCAGTATCCCCACCAGGTCGTCGGATCGGTTGCGCAGGATGCCGTCGAAGCCGAAGCCGTACTCGGGCGTCTGAATCTCCTGCGCATACCGCGGGCTCACGGTGGTAATCACGCGGCTGAACACGATGCCGCCCTTCAGCAGGCTGATGCGGTTCCAGAATTCCAGCGCGTTGATGTTCATCCATTCCCACCCCAGCCCGAGGCGCGGCAGCCAGCTCGCGTCGAAGATGCCCTGGTACGCGAGATTGTGGATGGTGAAGACGGACGGCACGCCGCGCAGCGAAGGTGATGCGACCTCCCGCTGGAGCACCGGCACCAATGCGGCCTGCCAGTCGTGGCCATGAAAGACGTCGTATCGCTCGCCGGACGATTCGGTCCATTCGAGCGCCGCCCGGCACAGGAACGCGAAGCGCTCTGGATTGTCGGGATAATCGTGCCCAACTGCGCCGTAGAGGTAGTCGCGGTCGAAGTATCCGGGATGATCGACAAAAAGTGTCCGGCTCCCCCCGTCCGACACGCTCCAGACGCCTGCCTCGGCCACCTGCCCGCCCAGCGGTACCGTGAGTCGCGCGATCGGTGCGCCGGCCTTGATGCCGCGATAGAGGGGCATCACCACGTCAACGCGATGGCCCAGCCGTGCGAGCGCCCGTGGCAGGGCGCCGACGACGTCCGCGAGTCCGCCGGACTTGGCGAAGGGCGCAGCCTCCGATGCCACCATCAGGATGCGCATCTCCCCAACACTACCATTCCAGCTCAGCTTGAGTATGATCCATGGAGTGGATGCTGCAGGACGTCCCTCCCGTCCGAGCCGGTCGGATTCACGCGAAGCGATGGAGCTTCGCGCGCTGAAGGATCGGCAACCGGACCTGGCCGATGCCATCAACCTGCAGCTCGAGCTGCTCGAAGTGCAGCGGCGCGTCCAGGGGCGGATTCCGATCCCGCACCTCGATATCAGTCCCGAAATCATCACGCGGCACCAGGCCGACGCGAAGCCACTGCTGCGGTTTGAGGACATCCCGCTGGAACTGAGCGATCTCCGGCTCGTCGTGCGCCAGACGACCGACATCATGCGGCGCTTCGACGCACTGGATGACGCCGACTACCAACATGTGCAGCACCTGAGCCGCGACATGACGCTCGTCGAGGTGATTGGAAGCTGGTACCGTGCGGGCGTCGAGAGACACTCCGCTCCGATCGGGACCGGCGCTGCGCCGACGCCGCCGCCCGAGAGCGGGGTGCTCGACCAGGTGCTGACGCTGGCGATGCGTCCGTTCCTGTCGCGCTGCTGCGAGGTGCTGCAGCAGCGCGCCGAGCTCGCCCTCTGGACACATGCTCACTGCGCCTTGTGCGGCGGCGAACCCGATTTTTCCGTGATTACCCCGGCGGCTGAACGCCACCTGATTTGCGGACGATGCGGGCTGCGCTGGAAGTTCGAGCCGCTGACCTGCCCCTATTGCCGCAACAGCGATCGATCCCGCATCACGTCATTTGCGACGACCGACGGCCAGTATCGCGTCTACGCGTGCGATGTCTGCAACCGATACCTGAAGTCGTACGACGGCCGAAGGGCCGCACGGCCGGTGATGCCGGTCGTCGACACCATCGCCACCCTGCCGCTCGACGCGGCGGCGATGCAGCGAGGATATTCGGGTTAGTTGGTGACGGTCGCGGCCTGGACCGGGACCGCGAAGAGTTCCTGCGCCTTCGCAGAGAGCCAGTTGAAGAGGTGCCGGGTTTCCCAGAAGCGACCGGCGTTCGAGCGGGCGCCCAGCACGACGACCGCCACCTGCGGGCCGCCCTGCGGCAGACGCAGCAGCGTGGCCAGACAATAGCCGGCCGCGCGGATGAATCCGGTCTTGCCGCCCAGTACGTCGACGTCGCCCTTCATCACGAGCTGGTTGGTGCTGTGGATGTTGATCGTCCGGCGCCCCACCTGGATGCTGTGATTCGCCGTTCGCATCACGCCGGCGATCCGCTCGTCCTGACCGACGAACGCAATCAGCCGCGCCATGTCGTACGCGGACGAGACGTTTGCCGACAGCAGACCTGACGGATCCGCGTAATGAGTCGCCGTGAGTCCGAGCTCAGCGGCCTTCTCGTTCATGCGCGCGATGAAGGCGGTCGAGCCCTGCGGCGAAACGCGGGCCAGCACGCGCGCCGCCGCGTTGTCCGACGCAATCAGCGTCAGGTGAAGCACGTCGGACTTGGTGAGCTTGTAGCCAGCACGGATATAGGTCGTCGAGGCATTCCGCACATCAGCGCGCTGCACGACGACTTCCTCTGTCAGGTCCGGTGAGCTCTCGAGGAAGACCACCGCCGTCATGACTTTCGTGATGCTCGCAATCGATCGCTCGTTCTGCGAGTTCTGCTCCCACAACACGTGGCCGCTGGCGGGGTCGTAGATGATCGCGGCTTCAGCGCGAAGATCCGGGACCAGCTCGCCTTTGTCATCGAGCTTGAACTTCGGCTCCTCGGCTTCCTTTGCCGCTTTCGCGGCGGCGGCGGCGCGAGCGCGCGCGGCCGCGCGCCGACGGGCGGCGGCCGACACGCTTTTCTTGGCAGGGGCAGAAGTGGTCGCCGATTTCTGGGAAAGGGTAAGACGCGGCTGAGTCTGGCTGGGTCCGCGAGGCGCCGCCGTCTGAGCCGCTGCTGCCACCGGCAGGCCGAAGGCGGCGAGCACACAGATCAGTTGGACGTTCCTCAACAGCCGAGCCTGGATCACGGGCAACCCCTTGCGATTGAAACTGTTACGGAATGTGTCGGCATTGTAGCAAACAAACTGTAGTGTGCAAGGGTTTTTGACACGACCGGGGGGACTGACGATACCCTTTCCGTAGTCATTTGCGTCACCTCGGCCGTCCGCGACGCTCAGCGTTTCCAAAACCAATGCCAGTAGAGCTGAGACATCCAGGTAACTAAACGATGAGTGAACCGCTGACGTCGGTCGAGTTTTCCGTCCTGAGGCAGACCATTGCCCTCCGCGGAACGGTTCGAATGGCACTCGTTCCATTGACGTGCGTTGGATGGGCGGTTCTGACACTCCTCGTGGTGCTCTATGGCGGACCGCCAGTGGCGAGCATCATGTCGCTGGCAGTGCTGGTTGGCGGGTTCGAGGCAGTGCACGCCCTGCACGTCGGCGCCGAGCGGATCGGACGATATCTGCAGGTGTACTACGAGACGATTCCCGACGGCCCCCGATGGGAAACGGCGGTGATGACCGTGGGGCCGGCGCTGCCCGGCGGCGGCATCGATCCGCTGTTCTCGGTGGTCTTCGTCGGTACGACGATCGTGAACATGGTTCCTGCGCTGGTCGCGTCGGTCACTCCCGTGGAACTCGGCGTCATCGCTTTGCTCCACGTTGGCTTCGTGTTCCGGATCGTGCGCGCGCGGCTGGCCGCCACCAGGCAACGGGCCGTGGAACTCGAAAGCTTCAAGGCGATGCAGTCGCGCGAGCGCGCTGGCGGCTAGTCGCGCAAGCGCGCCAGCAGGCCAGCCTCGACGCTCCAAACCCTTGAAGGAGATCCACCCTGTCGGTGGACCGCCACAGCGTCGTGTCCTCGTCGCCACACGCAGTGTCACCTCGCGCGCTTCGAGTCCGCCACTTTGCGAGCAATTCCGAAGGATCGCTCACGACTGCACAGGCGATGATTCAGAGTGAGCCACGTCATCTCAGCGGTACAGAGTTTGCTCATCCGCATCGCCGGAGGTCGGCGATGAGTCTGGTGCGGCTCCTGGGATTCCGAACCTTGAATTGCGGATGCGTAATCGGCCGGTATCGTGAGGTGGCGACCAGCCGCGAGCTGACCTACGTGGAAGAAAAAGGTCAGACCTGCGACGCATATAGTCACCGGCGCAATCACACGATCGCTGCCGACCGCGTCAGCCCGCAAATCGCCTCGCTCGCCGTCAAGGTGTCCTGAGCCGGTTTGTACCCTCGCGGTACAATCCGCCTCAGTGTCTCCTCCGACGCACCGGTTTCCGCCTCCCCACACTTCCCTCAAGTCCGGCCGTTCGACATTCCGTTTCTATCTTGGAGACTGTCTCGATCTGCTCGATCGCCTGCCAGCGGGCTCGATCGACGCTATCGTCACGTCGCCGCCGTATAACCTCGGCATCGAATACCGCACCTACGACGACACCATGCCCCGCGACCGGTACCTTGCCTGGACCGGCGAATGGGTGAAGCGGGCCGCGGGCGCGCTGTCCCCGCACGGCTCGCTGTTCCTGAACGTGGGCGCGAAACCGACGGATCCATGGACGGCGATGGACGTCGCGCAAGCCGCCCGTCCTTACCTTCAGTTGCAGAACACCATTCACTGGATCAAGTCGATTGCGATCGAAAAGGCGCTGGCCGGCAGCCGGACCCGGCTGGACGAAGATCTGGCGGTTGGGCACTACAAACCGATCAACAGCCGGCGATTCGTGCACGACTGCCACGAGTTCGTGTTCCATTTCACGCATGACGGAAATGCGCCATTGGACCGTCAGGCAATTGGCGTTCGCTACCAGGATCAGTCCAACGTCGGCCGATGGCGCGCGGCGGCGTCCGGCGTCCGCTGCCGGGGCAACACCTGGTTTATTCCGTACGAAACCATTCAAAACCGTGAGAAGGAGCGGCCGCATCCGGCAACCTTCCCCCCAAGGCTTCCCGAGATGTGCCTGCGGCTTCACGGCCTCGACCGGATCCAGATCGTCGCCGATCCGTTTCTCGGGCTCGGATCCACAGCGGTCGCGTGCGCCCAGCTTGGCGTCAGCTTCGTCGGCATCGAGATGGACACCGGGTACCTCAAGGAAGCGGTCTCGCGAACGCGATCCGCGACACGGAACCCACCCTGCTTATGAGTCTCCTTGTATCCATGCGCTGAGCGCATGTAGCATGCGCGCATGGACCTGCGGCAGCTCGAAATCATCCGCGCCATCGCCGACACCGGGTCGTTCACCGCCGCCGGCGAAAAACTGCGCGTGTCGCAGTCCGCGATCAGCCGCCAGATCCTGCTGCTCGAAGAGGAGCTCGGCGAAGCTGTGTTCCACCGCATCGGCCGGCGTATCCGCATTACTCCTGCCGGCGAATCCCTTCTTCAGCTGAGCCACCGGGTGTTCCAGGATGTCCAGGACACGGTCTCGGCAATCAGCGATACCCAGGAGTCGCTGCGCGGGACGATGCGGCTGGTCGGCGGGATGACCGTCTGTCTCTATGTCTTCCCATCCCTGCTCGCCGAGATGCGGCGTACGCATCCGAGCCTGGATCTGAAAATTACCGTCGGCGGCGCCGATCGCTCGATCGCCATGCTGCGCTCCGGCTCCGGCGACCTCGGCCTCGTTACGCTACCCGTTGAGGCCGGCGACCTGGTGTCGGTGCCGGTGCTGCAGGAAGAACTCCTCTTGACGACCTACCCCGCCCATCCGCTGGCAAAGAAACGCCAGATCGTCCCGGCGGACCTCGACAAGCAGCCGTTTGTGCTCTTCGAGACCGGATCGGTCACTCGCCGGCTCGTCGACGAGTTCCTCACCCGCGAGCACATCGAGGCCGACATCGTCATGGAAACCGAGAACGTGGAGATCATCAAGGCGATGGTCCGTCACGGGCTCGGGATCAGCATCATTCCCTGGCAGGCGGCAGCCGCCGACGTGGAAGCGAAGGCGCTCTTCTGCAGCCGGATTTCGGGACACACGCTGCGCCGGCAGACAGGATGGCTGTATCCGAAGATGAGCCGGCTGCCCCGGCCGGTGTCAGAAGTGATGCGGGTGTTCGAGAGGATCCGCCCGCGCTTCGATCAAGCCGCGCGGGCGCCCAGACATTTCTGACGCTATTGCGGCGCCGGCGTGGGTCGCAGCGAGTACGACGTGCGCGACCAGACCTGCACGCCGTTCCGTTTCGTCTTCACCTCGATGCGCCGCGTCCGCTTCAGCGGATCGGGATTGGTCGAGTAGTAGCCGAGCACGTAGTAGTCGCTCGTTTCCGCGTCGATCCGCTTCAGCGCCTTGCTGAAATCGTTCTGGTTGACCACCGCAATACCGCCGGTCTGCTCCGCAAGCACCCGCAGGCTGTCCTGCGTCTCGCGCAGATAGTTCTGCCATTCCGCGGCGTCCACCTGCTCGTCTCCCAGGTCCTGCCCGGCGATCAGTCCGCGCGGGTCGATGGTGTAGAAGGTCGCGTTCGCGCGATTGGCGGCGCGGGTCAGCTCCGCCAGCTCGCGGACCAGGTCGGCCTCCGCGAACGTATTGCCGTTGTTCTGCGACTGGGTGAAGGGATCGAATTGCGACGAGTCGTTGGTATCCAGGCCGTAGAGCTCCGCCTGGTATTTCAGCCGCGAGGTCTCGAACGGATTGAAGTCGTAGCCGCTGCTGATATAGATGACGGCCTTCCGCCGGTTACGAAGGCTCTCGAGATTCTTCATCAGCTGATACGCGGTGGAAAACGCGACGTGCGCGCGGTAGCGGAGCTCGGAGCCCTGGTTGCTCTGCATCCCCTTGATGATGTCCTCGGGACGCAGTCCGCCGCCGGTGACGCGGCTGACGGCGCTCTCGAGCACCTGACGGTCGTAGGTGAGCTGCTCGGAGATCGACGAGGTGCCGGTCGAGACGATGCCGAACATGTCGCCGTCGTGCACGAGGTCACGCAGCATCTTCTGCATCAGGTCGCGCGTGCGCGGCGTCAGGCGAAAATCCAGATGCAGGTCGTCAATGAAGATCAGGAAGACGCGGCCCGCCGCGTCGTTGGTCGGCCGCGCGGCCGGAAGGATGATGCCTTCGGGTGCCGCCGCCGGCGGCGGCGCCTGCACGTTGAACACGCGTCCGCCGTGGGTCAGCACCAGCGACACCACGTTCTGCTTGACGCCGTCTTCGAAGACCTCGAACTCTTCCGGTTTGAGATCCGAGACGAACTGATCCCGCTGGTCGCGGACGATGACATCCGTGGTGACCAGGTCGACCGCGACGCGGAACGTGGGCTGCTGACCAGGGCCCTGCGGCGCCGTGGGCGCCGCCTGCGCAGCCAGCACCGCGACACCGGCCGCGAGCGCAAAGCCTGCGACTGCCAGAGAGCTAGCGCTATTTCGCATGGAACGAATTATATCAGCCCGGCAAGCTGGTAGCCTGTAGCCAGTAGCCAGTAGCATAGTCGTTCGATGCGCATTGCTATCGCCGGCGATCATGCCGGGTTCGAGATGAAGCGCGATCTTGCGGAGATCCTGCGCGGGCAGGGGCACGACGTCCTCGACCTCGGCACGCATTCGACCGCGGCGGTCGATTATCCCGATTGCGCGCAGTCGGTCGCGGACGCGCTGACCGGCGGCCGCGCTGAGCGGGGCATCATCGTCTGCGGCAGCGGCGCCGGCGTCTCAATCGCCGCGAACAAGGTGCCCGGCATCCGCGCCGCGGTCGTCCACGATACTTACACTGCGCACCAGGCGGTCGAACACGACGACATGAACGTGCTGTGCCTGGGCGCGCGAGTCATCGGCGCCGCGCTCGCACAGGAGATCGCCGAGTCGTTCCTCCGCGCCGCGTTCTCGGGCGAGGAACGCCACCAGCGTCGCCTCAACAAGATCCTGGCGATCGAAGCCCGCTACCGAAGCTGACCGATGCAGCTGGGACTGATCGGACTCGGCAGGATGGGCGGCAACATGGCGCGCCGGCTGATCGCCGGCGGTCACCAGGTGGTGGTGTGGGATCAGCGCGCGGAGGCCGTGCAGGCGCTTGCGCGCGACGGCGGGGCCGCCGCGGCGTCGCTCGACGATCTCGTTGCGCGTCTCACGCCTCCGCGAACCGTCTGGATCATGGTGCCGGCCGGCGCCCCGACGGCGGACACCGTCGCAGCGGTGGCGCGGCGGCTCGATCGCGGCGATGCTCTCGTGGACGGCGGCAACACGCATTTCAAGGATGACATCCGGCGCGCACGCGAACTGGCCGCGACAGGAATCGAATACGTGGACGTCGGGACGAGCGGCGGCATCTGGGGCGCCGAGCGCGGATATTGTCTTATGGTCGGCGGCTCGCCTGCCGCCTTCGCGCGACTGACGCCGATCTTTCGCACGCTCGCTCCTCCCGAAGGGTTCCTGCACTGTGGTCCTGCCGGCGCAGGCCACTTCGTCAAGATGATTCACAACGGCATCGAGTACGGGTTGATGCAGTCGTACGCGGAAGGCTTCGACATCCTGCGGCACGCCTCGAACGAAGGCCTGCCCGGCGAGCAGCGATATGACCTCGATCTGGCCGCGATCGCGGAAGTCTGGCGGCACGGCAGCGTCATCAGCTCGTGGCTCCTGGACCTGGCGGCGATTGCGTTGGCGAAGGATCCCCAGCTCGATCAGTTCACCGGCCATGTGGCGGACTCGGGGGAAGGACGCTGGACCGTGGACACCGCGATGGAGGAAGAGGTGCCGGCCACGGTGCTGACCACGGCGCTGTACGCGCGATTCCGCTCGCGAACCACCCACACGTTTGCCGACAAGATCCTGTCGGCGCTGCGGGCCCAGTTCGGCGGTCATGTCGAACCCCCGCGCTGATTCGTGCGTCCTCGTCATCTTTGGCGCGTCGGGCGACCTCGCGCGGCGCAAGCTGATCCCTGCGATTCACAATCTTGCTGAATCCGATCTGCTGCCCGAATCGTTCGCGATCGTAGGCGTTGCCAGGCCCGCGATCCCCGAGGACGCCTATCGGGCCGACGTGCGCGCGATCGTCGAGCGCGAAGAAGGCGAACCTCTGGATCCGGCGACGTGGGAGCCGATCCGGAACAGGCTTCATTACATGGCGGGCGAGCTCGACGACCCGGGGCTGTACGACCGGCTGAAAGCAACCCTCGGCGAGGTCTCGCGCCGGCATGGCATTCCTCCGAACTACCTCTTCTATCTGGCGGTGCCTCCCGAACTGTTCGCCACGGTGGGTCGCCGCCTCGCGGCGTCTGGTCTGGCCAACGAGCGCGAAGGATGGCGCCGCGTGATCGTCGAGAAGCCGTTCGGCTACGACACCGACAGCGCTTGCCGCCTCAATGCCGAGCTGACAGCAGGCCTGCGCGAAACGCAGATCTATCGCATCGACCATTACCTGGGGAAGGAGACCGTCCAGAACATCCTGGCGTTCCGGTTCGCCAACGGGATCTTCGAGCCGATCTGGAACCGCCGCTACGTCGACCACGTCCAGATGGACGTCGCCGAAGCGGACGGAATCGGCACCCGCGGTGCGTACTACGACAAGGCAGGGGCGCTGCGCGACATCGTGCAGAACCACATGTTCCAGCTGCTGTCGCTCGTCTGCATGGAGCCTCCCGTATCGTTCCGGGCCGAGGCGGTGCGTGACGAAAAGGTCAAGGTGCTGCACGCCGTCACCCGCCTGACGGATGCTGACAGCCGGAACAACGTCGTGCGCGCGCAATACGACGGGTATCGCCGCGAGCCGCGTGTCGCAGCGGATTCCCGGACAGAGACCTACGTGGCCGTGCGTCTCATGCTCGACAACTGGCGGTGGGCGGGCGTCCCCTTCTATCTCCGCACCGGCAAGCGCCTCACGCGTCGGTACACCGAAGTGTCGATTCACTTCAAGCCCGCGCCCTTTACGCTCTTCCGTGACACACCGGTCGAGTGCACCAACCCCAACGTGCTGAGGCTGCGGATCCAGCCCGAGGAAGGAATCTCGCTCTCTTTCGACGCGAAGGTCCCGGGGCCGCTCGAGCATCTCGAAACGGTGACGATGGATTTCAGCTATGCGGCGCACTTTCGTCGCGAGCCGAGCACCGGCTACGAGACGCTGCTCTTTGACGCAATGGCCGGCGACCAGACGCTGTTCCATCGCATGGACCTGGTCGAAGCGGGCTGGCAGATCGTCCAGCCGATCCTCGACGCATGGGCCGGCGACACCGCCTCGCCGCTGCCACACTACCCGCCTGGATCGTGGGGCCCGGCGGAGGCGGACTCGCTTCTCGAGCGCAGCGGACACCGGTGGCAGTCGTCACCGTCCTGACGGATCACGAGGCGCTTGCCGCCGCCGCCGCGGAGCGGGTCGCCTCGCTGGTCGGATCGGCGATTGCGGCGCGCCGGCGCGCGAGTTTCTGTCTCTCAGGCGGGCAGACGCCGCGTCGTCTCTACGAGCTGCTCGCGGATCCCTCGCATTCCTTCCGCTCGACGATTGACTGGACGCGAGTCCACGTCTTCTGGGGAGACGAGCGGCAGGTGCCACCCGACCACGCCGAGAGCAACTTCGGCATGGCGCATCGCGCGCTCCTGGCGCACGTGCCGATTCCAGCCGGCCAGATCCACCGCATACGCGGGGAGCTCGCCGACGCCGCGGAAGCCGCCAACGAGTACGAAATGATTCTGAGCGGGCTGCTGGATGTGGCGCTACTTGGCCTCGGAGCGGATGGCCATATCGCCTCGATTTTTCCCGGAAGCCCCCTGCTCGATTTCCAGCCGGTGGGGGCCGACCGTCTTCGCGCGGCTTCGACGAGCCGGCTCGGGGGGCAATCGGTCGCCGCGGTCTGGGTGAAACAGCTCAACGCCTGGCGAATCACGCTCACGCCATCCGCATTGCTCGATGCGCGCGCGATCCTGGTGCTCGTGTCGGGAGCCGACAAGGCCGCCGCCGTGCGCGCGGCGCTGGATGGACCGGACGACGTGCGGCGGTGGCCGGCGCAGCTGCTTCGCGCCGCGGGCGACCGCGTCGAATGGTTTATGGATGCCGCTGCCGCTCAATGGCGCGCCGCGCCGCCCGCGTGATCATTGTCGTCGAGACGAAGATCGCGATCAGTCCCACCACCAGCAGCGCGTAGTACTCCGGCCCGCGCGGCGGGGCGACGCCGGCTGCAAGCGCCGCAACATCGCCCACGACCTTCCCGTAGTAGGCGTACATGATGATCGCGGGAATCATGCCGAGGAGCGCGATCGCAAAATCCCAGTAGCGCACGCCGCTCAGCGCGAGCGCGTAATTGAGGATGTTGAACGGCACGAGCGGCGACAGCCGCAGCAGAAACATCACCCAGGCCCCTTCGCCTCTTACCGCATCACGCACCGCGGCAACCCTGCGATCCCGCGTCAGCCGGGCCATCAGCCGCGACCGCGACATCGGCGCGCCAAGGACGTACACCGCCGACGCGCCCAGCGACGCTCCGATGAACACGATCAGAC
>Ga0114129_10007051_pt1 | contig 15998 bp, 11 predicted proteins | sample RhiMetdeltSRZDD1_FD_80071 | JGI IMG/M metagenome (GOLD analysis project Ga0114129, IMG submission 80071) | Populus rhizosphere microbial communities from Tennessee, USA - Rhizosphere MetaG P. deltoides SRZDD1 (version 2) (version 2) | ecosystem: Host-associated > Plants > Roots > Rhizosphere >... | reverse complement strand
GGTGATCAGCGCGGACATGCCGCTCGCAGGCCAGTTGTCGCCCGGCGACTGGATTGAATTCCGTGCGTGCACGCGGCAACAGGCCGTCGAAGCGCTGCGCGAGCGCATGCGGCAGATCGGTCAGGCGGGATGACCGCGGCGCTTCACCGCAGGCTATTTGAGATCGTCGGCGAGGATCGCGTGCAGCAGAACGCACCGCTGGCGCCGTTCACGACATTCCGGGTGGGAGGCCCGGCCGACTGGCTGGTTGAAGCCAAGCGTGGCGAGGACGTTCGACGAGTCCTCTCGGTCGCGCGCGAGCATGACCTGCCCGTCACGATTCTCGGCGGCGGATCGAACGTCTTGATCGCCGACGCCGGCCTGCGCGGCATCGTCGTCCGCATTCACGGCGGCGAAGTCGCTCATGTTGACGCGACGCGCATCCGCGCAGATGGCGGCGTCACGATCAACGGCCTGGTTCGCTGGACCATCAGTCACGGTGTCGCCGGCCTCGAGGCGTGGGCTGGTACGCCGGGTACAGTGGGGGGCGCGATCCACGGCAACGCGCATTTCCGCGGACGTTTGATCAGCGAGCTGATCGAGTCAGTGCTGTCGTCGGACGTTTCGGGCAACGCCTCCGAGGTGCCCGTTAGCGCGATGGAGTTTGGATACGACTACAGCCGGCTGCATCGAACGGGCGAGGTGGTGCTTTCCGCCGTGTTCAGGGTCTCGCCAGGCGAACCGGCCGAGCTGCGCGGGGTCGCGCGCGAGTCGCTGGCCTTCCGCAAGCGGACGCAGCCGCTCGAATCGGCGAGCGCCGGGTGCGTGTTTCAGAATCCAGATCCTGAACGGGACGTAGTGCCGTCGGGGATACCTCCATCAGCCGGTGCTCTGGTCGATCGCGCGGGCCTCAAGGACGTTCGTGCCGGCGGCGCTCGAGTCTCGACCACGCACGCGAACTTCATCGTCAATGACGGCGATGCCACGGCGGATGACATTCGGCAGCTGATCGGACGCTGCAAGCGGGATGTCCAATCGCGATTCGGCGTGAGGTTGCGCGAAGAGATTATGTATCTCGGTTTCGATTCGTCGGGTCCGGCGTAGCCGGATGCCACGCGTTCAGCAACGAGGATCTGCATGACCACGCTTCGGATCGAGGGCGGACGCCGGCTATCCGGCCGCGTCGCGGTCGAAGGCAACAAGAACTCCGCATTGCCGCTGCTTGCAGCCTGCCTGCTGACGGATCAGGAGTGCGTGCTCACCAACGTGCCCCGCATTCGCGACGTTGAAGTTCTGCTGGAACTGCTGACGGGCCTGGGCGCGACGGTCGATGGGGTCGGCACGCCGACGCTTCGGGTGAAGTGCGACCGGGTGACGAGCGACCAGCCGGATCCGGCCCTGGTTGGCCGGCTCCGGGGATCCGTTCTCCTGCTTGGTCCTCTGCTCGCGAGAAAGGGCTCGGCCCGTCTCGCGCAGCCAGGCGGCGATTTTCCCGCGCGACGGACGATCGGTACTCACCTGCAGGCGCTTCGGGCAATGGGGGCGGTCCAGACGGAGATTCCGGATGGAACTCCCGGGTATGAGCTGGCTGTACCCGACGGGTTGAAGAGCACGTCGCTCTACCTCGATGAAGCGTCCGTCACTGGTACTGAAACGGCGCTGCTCGCTGCCGCCGCTGCCAAAGGCCGCACCGAAATTCGTCACGCCGCGACCGAACCTCACGTCGTCGAGCTGTGTCGATTCCTTCGCGCCATGGGCGTGCACGTCGAGGGAGAGGGGACATCGACGATTCGCGTCGAAGCGCCGGATCGGATCTTGGGCGCCACGCATCGCCTGGACGGCGATTACATCGAGGCCGGCAGCTGGGGAGTCGTTGCCGCAATCACGGGCGGCAGCATCGAAGTCACCGGTGCGCGCTGGATGGATGTCGAAGTCGTTGCGGCGCCGCTCAGGCGGATGGGACTGAAGTGCGCATGGGACGAGGAGCGGTTCGTGGTGGAACCGTCAATGCTCACCGCGGCGCGGCGCATCACGACAGGACTCTGGCCGGGGTTTCCGAGCGACATGGTGAGCCTGGTCACGGTGCTCGCGACGCAGGCCGAAGGCGAGACTCTGGTGCACGACTGGATGTACGAGCTGCGGCTGTTCGCATTGGAGCAGCTCAGCGCCATGCGCGCGGATCTGTTTCTGTGCGACCCGCACCGGATCATCGTGAGCGGTGCGACAAAACTGAGGGGCCGCCACCTCGACACGCGTGATATTCGATCAGGGATGGCGCTGATTGCCGCCGCGCTCGCGGCCGAAGGCGTGAGCTTCGTGGGGCCGCTCGAGACCGTCGAGCGCGGTTATGCCGCGCTCGTGGAGCGGTTGACCGCGCTAGGGGCGCAAGTAGAGCGAGTCGGATCCTGAGTCGCCTCCGCCGCCTTTCTTAGGTGGTGTGACGGGAACCGGTGTGCCCGGAAGTACAGGAAGCGTCGGCTGAAGCGGCTGAGGGAACGCGGGCGACACTGGCGCTGTCTGGCTCTCGGGCTTGCTCGTTCCGCCAACGGGCGTGTCACGCGGCGGAGGTTCTTGCCGGGGTGTGGCTTGGCCAGCACCCGCCGCCGCACCGCTCCGCCCGAGCCGGAACGGCTTCAGATCGGCCTCCGATACCTGCAGGGTTCGCACGATGTGCGGCGTCAGGGTCAGGATGATGTCGGTCTGCGTGGCTTCCTTGCGGTTGCGCGCGAATATCCGGCCGATGAGCGGGATGTCGCTCAACCCCGGAACGCCTGCCAACACCGTTCGTTCCTCATCACGAATGAGGCCGGCCAGCATATTGGTCTGTCCATCCTTCAGCCGAATCATTGACGTGATTTGCCGCGAGGCGAGCGTGGGCAAACCCTGGGTGACGCCCGATCCGGTACCCGAAACGCTCGTCAGCTCGATCCGCAGCGCCAGCGACACTTCGTCGTCGTGGTGCGTGCGCGGCGTGATGTCGATATTCACGCCGATGTTGCGGTAGTTGAAGGACGTGATCGGCTGCTGGTTGATGCCGCCCGTCGCGATCGGCGCGAACGTCGTCAACGGAATCGGGATTTCTTCGCCGAATCTCGCCTGCGCAGCGACGCCTTCCGACGTGCGCAGTTGAGGATTGGCAAGGACGCGTGTGTTCGTGTCGTTCTTGAGGAGCCGATAGTAGATGCCGGGAACGCCCGTCATGAACACGTCAGAGCGCGTCAGGTTCGACAAGTCCTCCAGCGTCAAGCCCTGACGATTCACGTCGGCCGCGCCGCTGATGCCATCTGCGCCGGGCGAAGCGATCTGTATACCGAACTCTCGCAGTCGCGTGCGATCGACCTCGAGCAGCTCGACGTCGATCACGACCTCAGGTCTGGCCTTGTCGATTGCCGAAATGAGACGGGCTGCCGCGGCCACATGCTCCGGACTATCCTGCACCGCCACGGCGTTGAGTCCCATGATCGGGCTAATCTGCCGCACGTCCACGACGATACGCAGCACGTCCATGACTTCTTTTACGTCCGCGTTGCTCAAGTACAACGTCTGGACGATCGAGTCCTCGTACTCGCGTCGCTTCGCGGGCGTGTCGGGAACGATGGTGATCGTCCTTTGACCGGTCACACGAAAAAACGTTCGGGTGACCGAGGTCACCGACGACAGCGCCTCCTCGAGCGACATGTTTCGCAGATCGGCGCTGATCGTTTCTTCCCTGAATCCCGGATCGAACAGGATATTCAAGCCGGCGAACTGAGCGATGGTGCGGAAGACGGCGCGGCTGGAGGCAGAGCTGAACGTCAGCGAGTCCGGCAGCTTGACGCCTTCTGGAAGGTCAAGTCCTGGCGGCGCCGTCGCTCGCGCCCGTTCGATGATGGTTTCGAGCTCGGTCCGTCCGCCACGAGAGGGCAGCGATCCGGCGCGAAGCTTTTGACGGACTTCGCGCAATCCGGTTTCAACCTGAACGTCGGTTGGATTCAACTCGGCTGCGATTTGGAATTCGATGAGCGCCTGATCGTAGCGTTCGGCTGCCGCCAGCCGGCGGGCGCGCAAGGCATGATCCTGCGCCGCGCGCAGCTTGGCACGGTCGAGCGCGAGCCGGATATTGACGTCGTCAGGGTTGGCGCGCAGCGCGTTCGTATACTCTACGACAGCGCGATCGTAGTCCTTGAGCTGCTCGGCCTGTTCGCCGGCGCGCAGGGAGGCGCTGGTCGCGCAGGCGCTCGCGATCCCCGCTACGGCACACACCGCCAGCACCAGGCGCCAGCCCACTCGTTCAGCGCTTGACCGGTCCGGCATAGGTGACCTCCGCTCCACGAGGGATGGAAAACTCGAATAGCTTATCGGCTAATCCGGTGTTTTCCTTGAAATTTGAGAACGTGAAGGTCGATCGGCTGCCCGTGCGCTCGCCGACAGTCAGCGACTGGATGCGGAACGTCTCACGATCGGCGGTGATCTCGAGCCAGTCGTATTCCTGCTGCGGTTTTTTCGGCTCGAGGCGCAGCTTCCAGGCGCCTCCGGGATCGTTCAGGAGAGTGAGGTTGAAATCCCGGGTGAGATTCCCGCGCCCAGACAGAAACAGGACCGCGGGCTGGTCCTGCTCTGGCGCCGGGCTGACGACGACGCGATTGTCGGCGGGGAAGTATTGATGCAGCCGCGTGCCGTTCGAGACGAACTGTTTTTCATTGGGGGACTTGTAGTCCCAGCGCATCTTGCCGGGTTTCTTCACAAACAACGTTCCGCGCTCTTCTCGGCTGCGGCGCAGCGCTCCTCCTTCATAGCGGTGGACGAAGTCCGCTGTGAAGTCACGGATCGTGTCGTATTTCTTCTGTAGGGCCGCTGCAACTTCTTCCGCAGTCGGGCTGGAATTTGTTTGACCCGACAGCGCAACCGTGGCGCTCAGGAGGATGAGAATGGTCTGACTCGACAATGACATGGGGCAGGATTCATCGTATCACCGGCTGCCTCGACGTTTTGCCTGGATGAATTCTCGAAGCTCTGCAAGTGGCCGCGTGTTCAGGATGTTGTCCGAGGTCAGCCAGGCCCGCCGGGCCGTCCCCACGCTAAAACGCATTTGCCGCTCCAGGGCTTCAACGCGATGGCAGTCGCTGTCGAGGACGAGCGTCACGCCCGAGTCGGCAGCAGCCCGGGCTCTGGTGGCGTCCAGATCCATGTGACTGGGGGCGCCGTCGATCTCGAGCGCGGTGCCGGTATCGGCGGCGGCGCGATAGATGGCATCGAAGTCGAGCGTGTATCCCGGGTGCCGTCCCACGAGTTGATTAGCCGGGTGGCAGACGACGTTCACGAGTGGGTGGTTGATTGCGGCGAGCGTGCGCTCGGTCAGCTGCTGGCCGCTCTGCCGCGCGTGTTCGTGCAGCGAGGCAAGAACGACGTCGAACTTCTCCAGAAGATCGTCGGAGAAGTCGAGGCTGCCGTCGGGGCGGATGTCGACTTCGACACCGTGCAGTATCGTCATCGGCGCGAACTCATCTCGCAGCGCTTCGATCTCGGCACGCTGTTCGCGAACCGACTCGATGCTCATCGTCCGCGATGCGGACGCGCCCGATGAATGATCCGTGATTGCCATGTACTCGTAGCCGAGCGCGTGACATCCCTCGACCATCGCTCGCACCGAGTCGCGACCGTCGCTGTAGGTCGTGTGCATGTGCAGGTCGCCACGCACATTGGAGACGTCCACCAGTGTTGGAAGCTCACCGGCCTTTGCGGCGTCGATTTCGCCGGCACCGAATCTGATCTCCGGCGGGATGTAGGGAAGTCCGATGCTCGCGTAGATCTCTGCCTCCGACGAGAAGCGATTCGTCAGGTGTGCGCCGAGGGCGGTCAATTGTTCGACGTGCTTCGCGGTGCCAGTCGCATGCAGCAGCATCGTGCCGAAGGCGACGGGCGTCGCGATGCGAATGTCGACCGCCGCATTGAGGTAACCAAGGACGAGGCGATCGTCGGTGCGTTCGATTAGATCTCGAGGATTGAAGAGCGAAAGAATCGTCGACAGCGTTCCACGCGGATCGACCGAACTGCCCACCAGGATGACCGACGAGGCCAGTGGTTCGCAGCGACGCAGATCTCCCGCGGGTTCGAGGGCTCGAATGTCGGGGCAGGCAAACGCAATGGACGTGACCAGCCGGTCGACGACGTCCCACGCGCGACCCAGAGTAATTGGGGTGGTGGCGGTCACTCCATCGCCGGTTCGAGAGGCCGCCGCGAGCGGATAGAAGCGGGCGGGGCCCAACTAGACGCGGGAGCCGTGACTATGGCTGTGCGACTTGGTGCAGACTTCCCAACCCTGCGACCGCCGGCCGCAAATGAGGCAGCGCAAGAAAATCGAACCGCCCTCGCAGGAAATGCTGTAGTCATGCCCAGTCACGTAGCAGCTAATCCAGTTCCACATGGTACACCTTGCCAAAAAGACGCGTTGCGGTTGCTCGTTTACAACGCGAGGCAAGGCGAGTGCCAGAAGGTGACAGTCGATTGTTCTGCAATGAATGGGCCGAAATTGACAACTTCATGAAAACGAGCCGCTTCAGTGAGGATTGGGTGCCGGCCCAAATTCGATCCTGTATTACGAAACTGAAAGCCTGACTCGTTACTTCGTGAAGTCGACGGCGACGACGGTCGGTGCACTGGCGCGGATCGTTGCCGACACGCGACGTTCGCCGAATTGCGGATGTTTGAAGATGAACTCGCGCACGCCGAGCGGAACCGGCGCCCCGGCGAGCGGCGTTTCTCCCAGCTTCGTGCCGTCGAGCCACACTTCGGCCCAGGGCTGCGCGTTCAGGTTCGCGGTTCCTTTCGCGTCAATGGTGAGCGAACGCACGGCACCGGGCTCGATGTCAACCTCGTGGACTGCGTTGTATCCGAACTCGGAACTGCTCAGCGTCAAGCGGTGACGTCCCGGCGGCAGCAACAACCGGTTCTGCTCGGTTGTTCCCATGCTGCGGCCATCCTCGTAGATGTTCAGCACGACGGGCGCGATTACGGACACCCATCCTGAGAACACCGGGATATCGAGGTTGACGGTCTTGCCAGCCACCACCCGAACGCTGTGAATGACCTCGCCGCCTGACGTCATGAATGTCAGCACACGTCGGCCCGGTGCGGCATCGACCTGGAGCGGCGTTTCTCCCACGAGCCTGCGATCGAGGAGCACTCTGAGCCCAGCCGGTTGGGTCTGAATGCTGATGCGGCCTTTGCCGGATGGAATGGGCGAGTCCGCTTTCGGCGGGGGTGGCGCCTGCGCTGGAGCTTCCGGGGCCGGGGCTTCCGTCGCCGCTCCGGGTTCTCCGACGACCGCCGTCCGGCCGGGAAGATAGGTTCTGCCTATCAGGATCGCCACGACTGCCACCGCAACGGCAACAGCCGCCAGCCGCCACGGAAACTCGCGGGCGCTCTCTTCGGTCGAATCGGGACGTCCCAGCGAGAGCGTGCTGAACCGATCCGGATAGGACACCGGTTCCGGTTCGTGTTTGCGCGGCGCGTTCGGCTTGAACGGTTCGTCCTTCAGCTTCACGTGACTCGACACCGGCTGAATGACGGGCGGCGTAGGCGGTGGCGGCGGCGGTACAGGCTTTACGACAGTGGGTGAGCCGTACCCCGCAACAGTCGGCGTCGCGTACGTGGGCTGCGGAAGCTGCCCGACGAGCGTGGGGGAAAACGACACCGCTGGCGCTGGCGTGGGCGCAGGCCGCGGTTGTGGTGGCGGCGGTTGAAGCGCATCCGGTGTCAGCGACTCTGCGGCCACGCGATGTGGCGCAACGAGCCAACCACTTGGGCTCGCGGGCTTCGGCGGTGCCGGCGCAGGTGGTGGCGATGTCTTTTGATCCGCGTTGCTCGAGCGCAACTTGTCTTTGCGGGCGCGCGCGGACTTCTGTTGTTGACGCTTTCGACGTCGCGCCGAGGCGGATTCCTTCTCGGGTTCTTGTTCCTCGACCGGCTGCGGCGCAGACTCCGACGCAGTTGCGGGGATGACGTCTGGAACCTCTGGTGGGTCCGCGCCCCAGGGCGAGGCGAGTCCCTCGCCAACTTCTGCCACGGGATCGGCCAGTGTTGTCTGCGGCTCGCTCCAGACGTCTTCGACGGCAGACGTGTGGAACGCGTCCGCGACAAAGGGTTGCGGTTCCGGCGCCGGTGGCTCTAGTGCAGGCGGCAGCGCGACGGGTTCCGGGTCCGCGTGCGGGACGTAGTCCTCGAACGAGTCCAGCTCAGACGGCAGCGTTGCTGTTTCGTCGAGCGTCGGCAGGTCATAAACCTCTTCGACGCTGGATCGTGCGGCCGGGGCGGCGATGGGCTCGAAGTGGTCGAGCGAAATTTCCAACTCCGCATCCGCGTCGTCCTCTGTCTCTACGTCGCGTGAGTCTGCGGACGATTCCGTCAGCACCTCGTTGTCTTCGTCTTCCGTGCTGACGGTTTCGAAGGTATCGAGGAATCGATCGAGTTCTGGAACGCGAGAACTGATCGAGGCACTCGTCGTCGGCGATGCGTCTTCGTCGCGATGAGCGTAGGCGGCGAACGATGCGTCCATCTGGGCGACGAAGTCGACGACTGCCTGGCGGCAGACTTCGATTCCGATCTCGCGACGCACCAACTGGCGTACTTCGGACAGCGCCTCATCTGCCGATGCAAACGGCCGGCGGCCAGCGATCGGCAGGGCGCGCTGCAGAAATTTCTGCAAACCGGTAGCAAAATTTGTCGTGCTGCGGATCTGCGCGACTTCGATGACCTCGATCAGGAGGTTCAGCAGCGCGTCGGGATACTCGTGCGGCTGCAGGTTTCGGCCGAGCACGAGCATGAGCGCGCTCAGCGCTGCCTGCGATACGTCGCCGATAGGGTCGAAGGCGACGCGATTGGTGTGGCTTGACGCGGAGACACCGAACTCTTCCCAAAGCCGCTGCGGCGAGAGATGAAGGCATTCAACCGCCGGTCCAAGGGCAACGTCGAGAAAAACGACCTGGCCTTCTTCGGTCAGGACCGTGCGCGAGGGATCGATCAAGCCGTGCGCCAGACGTTTGCCGGTGTGGAGGACCGCCAACGCGGGCAGCGCTTCCAGCAGATAACCCAGCGCAACGTCAACGCCAGGTACGACGGAGGCATCGGCTGACACTTCGAGGAACTCGGACAGCCGGCCGCCGGTGATGAACTCCGCCACCACCACGAGTTCGCCGGTCGCGCCATCGCGTTCAATCGCAACCGGTCGCGCGAAGCGTTCCTCTTCGAGCGTGGCCAGGTGCTCGACGCGGCGGCGGAGCACTTGCTCGAAGACCGCCAGCTGGGGGCGGACGTAGAGCCGTTCGAGCATCGCGCCGGTTTCGCGATCGAACGCAAGGGCTCGTCGGCCAAGGCCATCGACGTGGCCTGATGACGAAACCGACGAGAAGGGCTCCGTAAGTGGTGCCGACATTGCTAGAGACCCGCAAAACGCTGCAACCCGCACACCATTTTTGCTATCGGCCGCTCCATCCGGTAATACGTTGATTCTGAGCAAGTTTCGGCACTTGCCCTGGCAGTACGCGGCGAGAGCCTGTGCTCCGAGATAGAGCAGCCCCGGTCCGCCGATCCGATTCTTGTAATCGAATCACGATTCTGGGGGTGGGGGTCAGGCTGTGAACGCGCGGATGACGTCAATCCCCCAGGGAAATATTCATCGCTCGCGCAGCACGGAGCGCGTCGAAGTCGGCAGGAATCCGGCGAGTCCGCCCAACGACGTTCTCAATCGGGACGGCGACGATTTCCGGTGGGGCGAACGCCACCATCATCCCGAACTGCCGTTCGAGCACCAGCTCCATCGCTCGGGCGCCGAACCTGGTGGCCAGCACGCGGTCAAAGCTGGTTGGCGACCCTCCCCGCTGAAGATGGCCAAGCACGACGGACCGGCACTCCTTGCCGGTCAACGGCTCGAGCGCGTTCGACACCTGCGCGCCCATACCTCCCAGCTTCTCGACGACGTTCGTCGTGGCTTCTCGCACACGCGAGACGTCGCCGCCGACCGCCTTCGCACCTTCCGCAACGACGACCACGCTGAATCGTGCGCGGAGCGCCTCGCGGGCTTTAATGTGCTCGGCAACCTTCTGCAGGTCGAAATCAATTTCCGGGATCAGGATCACGTCTGCACCGCCGGCGATCCCCGAGTACAGCGCGATCCAGCCAGCATTTCGCCCCATGACTTCGACGACCATCACGCGGCGATGTGCTTCAGCCGTGGCGTGCAGCCGGTCGATTGCATCCGTGGCAAACGCAACCGCCGTATCGAATCCGAATGTGTTGGTGGTCTCGACGATGTCGTTGTCGATGGTCTTTGGGACGCCGACGATGGGGATGCCGCGTTTCGAGAATTCGTGAGCGATGGCGAGGGTGCCGTCACCGCCAATGACGACCAGCGCATCGAGCGACAGGTGATGGAACATCTCGATGCATCGATCGGAATGATCGCGCGGACCATCGCTCGTCTGCGCGGGATAGGCGAAGGGATTCCCGGTGTTCGTCGTGCCCAGAATGGTTCCGCCGACGCGCAGGATACCGGTCACGTCGCGCGGCGACAGACGGCGCCAGCGGTTTGGTTCGATCAGCCCGCTGAAGCTATCCTCGATTCCGATCGTTTCGCAGTGGTGATTCGCGGCCGACTTGACGACCGCGCGAATGACGGCGTTCAAGCCGGGTGCGTCGCCGCCCCCCGTCAGAATGCCGATGCGATGAATGCCGGAAGGATTCGCAGCCGTGCTAGGCATGCGTCATTGTAGGTTGGGTCGCTGCTGGGCGCTCTCCGCGGGCCGCTAGGGTCCGTAGCAAATTTCAACATTGAGTGGTGAACTCATCATGTCAGCGTCCACACTTCCAGAGGTAGCGAATCGTTGGCTGAAGGAAGCGCAGTCCGCCGTTGGGGCACTGCCTGGGGGTACGTCCCCAGCTCCCTGGGTGCTCTCCAAGGTTATCGAGTGGGTGCAAGTCGAAGTCGGAGCGGAGCTCGCGGAGGCAAGGCGCGCATCGGCTGGCGTTCGAGCGGCAATCACCGCGGCCGGCGGCTGGAGTGATTCGCGCCTGGCATCGGCGATGGAGGAGCTCACTCATCTCGAGGACTCACTCGCCGACGTTGCGGGCGTGCTCGCAATAACGGACCAAACCGAGGATCCTGACTAGGACGCACGGAACCGTGGGATACACCGTTGGCTCACTTCGTCCGTTTGTTGCGGCACTCCCTCCGGTGCTGGGTTTCGTCCTCTGGGTTGTCACCGCGGCGCTCGCCGCAATATCTGTCCCCAATTGGTTTCCCGAACACCCGACGATTGCCTGGGCGATGGTCCAGGCCATTTGCGATCACGGGCGGTGTGGGAGGGCTCGTGGGTTTCTGGTGCAGCGCTCCCGCCGTCGAGTTTTTAGCGCGTGGCTATCGAGTTCGGTGTCTGAGCGGTTGTCCACAATCTGGCCACAAAGAAGTCGGTGCCCTTGACGGCCACCCCGGACGATGGGACTCTGATCTCATGACGCAAGCCGCCAAGAAGCTCCTCGAGAGTTCGATGCCCTGCAGGAAGGCGATCGAGCGGAGGTCCTCGCCGAACTGCTGCGGCGCGTTGCCTTGGCGCCGCACGATCTGCCGGATCCTGACGACTTGGTGTCAGCTGCGGATCAGATCTTCCTCGAGCTCGATGGGCGCGAGCAGTCGCAGTGAGAGTGCCACAGCGGGGCGAGGTCTGGCTAGTGGACCTCGGGTTGGCCGCAAAGGTCCGCCCCGCCGTGGTCATGAGCATCCCCGCCGCCGACGTTGACGCGCGCTGGTAACCCTTGTGCCGCATACGACCAGCGCGCGAGGCTCTCGATTCGAAGCAGCCGTCTCGGTGCCGTTTCTGCGAGCGGGTGTCTTCGACGCACAGAATCTCGTGACGATTCCTCACGCGAAGTTAATTCGCAATCTTGACAAGCTATCGCCGGCCCAGTTGGCAGCCGTTGAGCGCGCGGTGGCACTGTGGCTTGGCCTTGCGCTTGAGGAGCTCCGAGAGGAGTTGAAGTGAAACACGCAGCGTTTTAGAAATTAATGAGCAGCGTCCGCCAGGCGCGTTGCCTGCCGAGACGCCGCCCTGGCTAAGGTCTCTATGTTTGAACGTTTTACCGAACAGGCGCGGCGCGTCCTGTTCTTCGCCCGTGAGGAGGCGAGTCAGCTCGGTTCAATACACATTGATACCGAACACTTGTTGCTCGGGCTCATTCGCGACGGCACGGGACTGACGAACCGTCTCTTCGCCGATGCCGGCACTGCCCTCGATGATATTCGCCACGAAGTGCTCCGCCGCATTCCCGCGCGGTCGAAGACGTCCGCATCCCAGGAGATCCCGTTTAGCGCTGCTGCCCAGCGCGTGCTACAGCACAGCGCGGAGGAAGCGGACCGGCTGTTACACAATTACCTCGGGACCGAGCACCTGCTGCTCGGACTGCTCAGTGAAGAAGGCAGTGTCGCCGCCGACGTGCTGACTTCGCGCGGCCTGCGACTGGAAAGAGTGCGGGAGCATATCGTCAAGCTCCTGAGCGATGGCGAGCGGCCGGGGCACCCTGGACCACCGGGCGTTCCCGCCAACACGTTCAAATGGCCCTGGCTGCGCTTCGTGCCGTCACGCAGCGTACATATCCTGTACTCCGAGCTGAAGCCGCCGCAGCAGCCGGTCACGAACTACTCCGGCCCCGGGTTGCAGGCCTATGGTTACACAGTCACCGAAGCGATTGTCCACGCCTGGCGCGGCAACCGCTGGCACATCGATATCATCGACGGTCTTGACGACGGCACGCGGTACGACTTCTACATCCAGTTTTCACAGACAGAACCGTGCGAGACCTTCGAGCAGATGTGGCGCGATGCTATCGAGCGGCAGTTCGAGCTTTCCGTCACACGCGAAATGCGACCGCGCGATGTCTTGGTTGCGAGAAGCATTGGCCACGGCGAACCGATGCTTCGTTACTACGGCGAGGCGGAGCCGGGTAGCGGCTTTGCGATGGCGAACTTCAATCTGGTGATGGGACGGCCCCACGACGCGCCCCTGTTTCCACTCGAGGCCTTCGCGGTGCACTCGGTGCCGTTCTTCTATCTGACGAGGTGGTTCGAGGAGTTTCTCGGCCGGCAGGTGATCGACGAGACGAATTTGCGCGGACTCTATGGCTTCGAGCTCACTCGCACGGTAGGCGACCGCGACGAGCTGATCCATCTGTTACGCGACCAGGCCGGCGTGTCGATCACGCGCGAACAGCACGACACGCCGACGGTGGTGGTGCGCCGCCGCTGAAGGCGGCGCACACCCGATAGGAGCCAGCGGGAATGTCATTGCGAAGGCGGTTTCTCTGGTTTACGTTCCAGCGTGAAGCAACCTGGCTGGTCGTTCTGTATGTCCTGCTCCCATTGATTCTGATTCTCGTCGCGATTGTGATTCCAGGAATTCTGAGGCGTTGGTTTCTTTAAGCTTTGCGATGCTCAGCGCTGTGGCGGGTTCCATTTCATGAGCGCGTTCAATTGGCGCCGCTCTGTCGGCGTCATCGTGAGCACGCGGTGCTCAACGAACCTCGCGAACTCCACGCGTGAACGGAGGTCCGCGAGTTCGGCAGCGTACGGCTTCGTCTAACAGCTGCACGGGAGTGTGCAGGAGATTTCAGCGCTGCTTGACAAATTGCGCCACCAGGTCAACTCGCCCTGAACGATGAGCTGCGGGCGTTCAATCTGTCCACAAAATGTCCACAAAACTCCGTACAGCAAAAAGAGGCAGCCGAAGCTGCCTCAGGTGCGAAAAACATTTTGGTCTGCCAACCGTAACTCGCTCACATTGTTACGCGAGCGATGATTGGCTTGCCAACCGTAGCTCGCTCACTTTTTCAGGCGAGCGAAGGTTGGTGGACGGCAGGAGGCTCGAACTCCCGACCTCCGCGTTGCGAACGCGGCGCTCTCCCAACTGAGCTAGCCGCCCACTCGTGACGTGCTCGCGCCCACACAGAACCGGTACTCAGGCGCGCAAACATTAATTATACCACGCGCGACCAGCGAACCCGCGGCGAGCGACCAGCGAGAGCGGCCAGCGGACAGCGGAGAGCGGAGAGCGGACAGCGGAGCACTACCCGAGCACGTCCAAATACTTCAGCGCTCCGCCCGTGTTGAACACGACCACACTGTCTGTCGGCTGCATCCGGCCGTCCTGCAAGAGCATCTTGACGGCGTGCAGCGCGGCGCCACTTTCGGGCGCGGCGCTGATGCCTTCGTAACTCCCGAGTTCGCGCATCGCGCTAACCATGTCCGCGTCGGACACAACCATTGCCGTACCGCCGCTCTCGCGGACCGCGCGCAGCACGAGAAAGTCGCCGACCGCTTTCGGCACGCGCAGTCCATCGGCGACGGTGCGAGCGTTCTGCCACATCTCGGATCGTTCGGCGCCTTCCTCGAACGCTTTCACGATCGGCGCGCAATGCTCCGCCTGGACCGACACCATGCGCGGACGACGTCCCGGAACTGTCCAGCCGATGCGCTCCATCTCGTCGAAGGCTTTCCACATGCCGACCATTCCGGTGCCGCCGCCAGTGGGATAGATGATCCAGTCCGGGAACTCCCACGCCAGCTGCTCGCCCAGCTCGTACGCCATCGTCTTCTTGCCTTCGATGCGATACGGCTCCTTGAGCGTCGACATGTCGTACCAGCCGAGCGGCCGGCCTTTCTCGGCGGCAATCCGCCCGGCATCCGTGATCAGCCCATCAACGAGCGTGACCTCGGCGCCGTAGAGTTCGCACTCGCGAATGAAGGGGAGCTTCACGTCTTTCGGCATGAAGACCTTCGCGGGGATCCCCGCGGCGGCGGCATACGCCGCCATCGCGTTCGCGGCATTGCCGGCCGACGGAACCGAGAGGGTCTTCGCGCCAAGGTGACGAGCTCGCGTGACCGCGGCCGAGAGGCCGCGCGCCTTGAACGAGTTCGTCGGATTGAGCGATTCGTCCTTGACGAAGAGCCGGTTCATTCCCAGCTTTCCGCCGAGCCGCGTGGCGTGAACGAGCGGCGTCCAACCCTCGCCAAGTGAGACCGGACCTTCGCCATCGAAGAGCGGCATCAGCTCGCGGTAGCGCCACATGCTCGGCTCGCGCGCAGCCAGCGATGACTTCTGCCAGGCGCGCGCCGCATCGAGATCGTAGCGAGCCAGCAGGGGAGCGCCGCACGTGCAGAGGTGTTGTTCGACGCGAGGATCGTACGGCCCAGCGCCACACGGCACTGAGCATTCGAGGTGGGTGAAGAAGCTCATTGCAGATTGCAGATTGCAGATTGCGGATTTGGCGATTGCAGATTGTGGATTGTAATTGTGGATTGTGGATTGCGGATTCTGGATTGTGGATTGCGGATTGCGGATTGGATGCCAGCGGCGATTTAATGATTGCGAGCCGTTCGGCAATTCACAATGGACAAGCCGCAATCTACAATCCCAAATCTACAATCGCCAAATCTGCAATCGCCAAATCTGCAAATCCGCAATCTGCAATCTGCAAATCCGCAATCTGCAATCTGCACTCTGCAATCATTTACCTAACAACTCCGTATCCTTCTTCTTCTGCAGATCGTCGATGCTTGCGACGTGCTGGTCGGTAATCTTCTGCACATCGTCGAGGCCGCGCCGTTCGTCGTCCTCCGAGATTTTGTGATCCTTCAAGAGCTTCTTGAGGCGATCGTTGGCGTCGCGGCGGGCCTGCCGAACGCCGTTGCGACCTTCTTCCGCGTACTTGTGAACGAGCTTCGACAGTTCCTTGCGGCGCTCTTCCGTCAGGGCGGGAATTGGAATGCGAATGAGCTTGCCATCGGTGGTGGGGTTCAGCCCCAGGTTCGAGCTGCGGATCGCCTTTTCGATGGTGCCGGTCAGCGACGGGTCGAACGGCTGCGCCACGATCATCGTCGACTCGGGAACCGAGAGCGACGCCACCTGATTGAGCGGCATTTGCGAGCCGTAGACCTCGACGTGAACCGTGTCGAGGATCGACACGTTGGCACGGCCAATGCGCACGCCGCCGAATTC
>Ga0114129_10007050_pt1 | contig 15999 bp, 16 predicted proteins | sample RhiMetdeltSRZDD1_FD_80071 | JGI IMG/M metagenome (GOLD analysis project Ga0114129, IMG submission 80071) | Populus rhizosphere microbial communities from Tennessee, USA - Rhizosphere MetaG P. deltoides SRZDD1 (version 2) (version 2) | ecosystem: Host-associated > Plants > Roots > Rhizosphere >... | reverse complement strand
TCAAATGAGAGGTTGAATGGTTTCCTTGCGATGGTCGCCGGCTTGACCGCCAGATACTCCGCGTACGCGCCCAATTCGCTGGTACCAAACACGGCATTACCTGGCGCCCATCCCGCAACGTCACTGCCAAGCTGTTCGACGACCCCTGAGAACTCGTGACCCGGTATCCACGGCAGGTCGATCGGGAGTACCTGTCGTACCGTCCCGGAGGCCTTGACGAGATCCAGATGATTGACGGCGGTACTCTTGGTCTTCACCAGGATCTCGTCGGGGGCGATCGTCGGCGTCGGTACGTCGTCGAACACCAACGGCCCGCCGTATTCCAGCACTCTGACGGCTTTCATGCGAGCTGACCCTGAGTCTGCCCAGCCGGCGCTACGGGCGCGTGGCGGCGGGCCCAGTCGGGGAGCTTCGTGGGCGCGCGGCCGAACTCGCGTTCCAGACCAGCGATGTCGGCGCTGTAGCCGACGCGCTCGAACCATTCCAGCATCACCGCCGTATCCTCGCTGTACTGCCGGACCTGTTCGATTGGCGTCTGCGCGAACGCAATCGGCCGACCCAGCGCCTCCGTCAGGATCTCGGCCGCCTCCGGCATCGTTCGCACGTCACCGGCAAGATCGATCTCGCGGCGGTTCAAGGCGGCGGCATCGGTGAACGCGCGCGCACCGAACCAGCCGATGTCGTCCACCGCAATCATCTGTAGCTTCGTGCCTGGCCCGAGCGCCGCGGTCAGCGTGGCGCCCTGGAGACTGTAGGGCGCGAGCAGGTTCTCCATGAAGAACACCGGACGCAGGATCACATGCGAGGGGAAGCGGAGGCTGCGCACGGTTTCCTCGATGCGCCATTTGTTGTCGAAGTGCGGGACGCCCGTCCGCTTGTGCGCCGATCCCACGGAGGTGTAGACGTAGTGTTCGACGCCGGTCTCGCGCGCCAGCGTCGCAAGACGCTTGCCCTGCGCCTCTTCCCGCTCGACGCCCCCCTCCCACGAGGTCTGCACGCCGAAGACGCCCCACGCGCCGGCCAACGCTCGGCGCAGCGTTGCCTCGTCATCGAAATCGCCCTTGACGATGTCGACGCCGTCGCGCGCCAGCGCCGCCGCCTGCTCACTCTCCGGCCTGCGGGTCAGGCCGCGCAGATGGAATCCGGTGCCCTGCAGCGCGCGCGCGACCGCGCCGCCCTGATTGCCTGTCACTCCGGTGATGAGAATCGTTCGATCGCTCGTCATAGCTGAAGGCTCCTCAAATCCTCGCGTAAGTCGGGTACTCGTTTCTGCCTCAAGCTCTATCCGCGCTTTCCTTGACCTCCTCAGGCTGCAAAGCGCGACTGGAACAACCCGGAAAAGGCCGGTCGCACATCGACGAAGATCACCGCCCACAGCACAGCCACGAAGAGGGCCAGCGGAAGCCCGCTCGGGGCCATCAAAGCGTGGAAACAAAGAATGTTGACAATCACCGGCGCCAGCACTGCCACTGCCAACGGTACGTAACGGTTGGCCAGCAGAAGTACACCTGCGATTACCTGAAACGCGAAGATCACCCACAGGTAATGCGAGACATAAAGGGCGCCCATGAACTGTCCAGCAATGCCCCCCGGCGGGGGAAAGGGAATGAAGTTCAGGAAGCCGTTCAGCCCCATAACAAGAAAGATCACGCCCGCCAGATATCGGGCGATTACGGAAGCGGTTCTCATAAGCGGGTTCTCCTTTTCGATCGGCGCCCATTGCATTGACGTCATGTATATTGATGTCAATCTAATTGATTCAACAACTGACCCGGGCTCCCGGTTCCGAGTCACCGCCCGGGAAGAGACACCGGCTCCGTCAGATTACCTCGCGGCTCCCAGGGCCCACCCCGCGCCGGTCGCGCTCGCGCCTCCGGAGAGCTGAAGAAGTACCGGAAGTACACGATCCGCACATACTTGGGCGGACGAGATGTAATACTTTTGGGAAATTCAGGTTTTTTATGACCCGAGGCACTCAAGGGACGGACCACGTCTGGCTAGTAATGATGAAGGCGATGCGCGCCCTGACAAGGTACGCAGCCGCTGATATTGAAGAGACCGGACTCGGCCTCTCGGATTTTGGCGTGCTGGAAGTCCTGCTGCACAAAGGGCCTTTGCCCGTCAATACGATCGGCCCGATCGTCGATTTGACCCCAGGCTCGATCAGTATCGCTGTGGACCGTCTCTTCGCGAAGGGCCTGGTAACCCGGGTCGAGAGCACGGAAGACCGGCGTGTTCGTATCATCGCCCTCACCCCGCGCGGGAAGGACCTCATCGTTCCCGCTTTCAGAAAGCATTCCGGGCAGATGAGGAGAGTGTTCTCTGAACTGAGCGCGGAGGAGCTTCATTGCCTCGAAGTGGCGCTCAAAAAGGTCGGCAAGCAGGCAGCTGCGCTCATAGAGCGGAAGGGCACTGGTTCATGATGCAGCTCGGACATTTAGGAGCACTCAGATTCTTCGCGGCGCGTTGGGGCGAGAGCCAGATCCCGCGCACCATGCCAGTGCTAGCCGGCCCTGACAAACGGACGACCAAATCCGCCTGAGGCTTTTTACCGGGGATCGACCCCGGACGGGAGCTGCCGGCCGTGCTACGCGCCGGCGAGCCTCGTGCAGGTCCAGTGGAGGCAGCCGGGTCCTTGAAGTCGCGTTGGGCGTCGCAGGCCAACTCGGCGCAGCCAAACTGGGTGGCGGCCATGCACCAGCAGCACTGCGATACAGCCGCAACAGGCGCCTCGCCATGATGTGGCCATCAATCTTGTACAGCACACAATTCGAGCTTACGAAGTGGTCATTGAAGAGATTCGACCCTCGGACCGAAATCTCTGGTGCGAGCGGGTGAGCCGCGGGGTGCCGGTTCTTAAGACGCTGTGAGTTGACGGGATCGCAAAACATTCTACGTGGATACCTGATGCTAAATGAACACCAGCCGGCTGGCCCCAGCTGCAAACGGATGTCGAGGTGGTAACTCTCTTGACGAGGAAATGAAGGGTGGTCGAAGGATTGTCCGTGGCAGATCTTGAGGGCACGTAAACAGAGACAAGCTGTCGGCCGTGTTTGATAAGGCAGCTTTGTCATTCGCGGTATAGCCGTACAGCCGGGCATCGTACACCGATAGCACCGCGCCTCGGCGCCAGGGTGCGCGTGCCAGAACTGTGCTAAAGCCAGGGGCACCTAGATGAGAAGATGAGCAACAGGCCGCGACCCTAACTTCCGAAATCGTGGCCCTATATGTTCTATGTTGGTCAAACGTGTAGGGGCGGATGAGTACTGAAAATCCACGTGTCGGCGGTTCGATTCCGCCCCTAGCCATTCGCGGTTCTTGCCTCCGTAAGTGGTTCCCTGACCGCTCGTTCTCAAGTCTTCGGCACGATCTGGCGCTGAGCGCTTTCATCGCGCGGAGGCATCCGATTGTGTCAGAAATGAGATCGCAGCGCGAACTACTTCTGCTGTCCGGGGCGGTCGCGCTACCTGACGTCGCCGAATCGTCACCCTACCATAATGAGCGGTACGGCTGGTGAGCGTACAGCATCCGCGCTCTGGAGCAGCTCTGACGGAACGCCCGCGCTCTGCCTGCCAATCCCCCAACGTGCTTACTGAGGTTTCAGTCCACTGTCATCGGACGACCACGGTCGCCCGCATGAACGGGTGGAGCGTGCAGTAGTAGGCGTAGCTACCCGCGCGGTCGAAGGTATGTTGCCAGGTCGCGCCGGCCTCGATCGCCCCAGAATCAAAGCTGCGATCGGTGGCGGTGACCGTGTGGGGAACCTCGTCCTCGTTCTTCCACTCCACGGTCGTCCCCACAGCTACATCGAGTTTCGACGTGGTGAACGCTAGGCTCCGCATCGCCGCGTGCACCACGCGCGCCTCCGGAGCCGGGGCGGCCGCTGCTGGCGGTGCGGGCTTGGCTCGCCGACCGAAATAGCGGGCCAGGGTGAACGGGATGGTGAATTCGAACCCGTAGCGGACCTGGTCCCCGCCGCGGGACGCTCCCTCGAGTGTGGCTGTGTTCGTGTTGGAGGCATGGAGCGAGAGGCTATGGGGCGTGTGGGGAATGCCGATCTGCAAGCCGGCGCTCCAGGCCACCTTTTCGCCCTCAGCGGCATCGCGATCGGTCAACGAGGCCACGTCTCCCGCGAGGGCCAAGTAGCGCGTAAGTCGCAGGGTGGTGCCGCCCCCCACGGCAAACTGGGTGCGATCAGCGTCGGGATCCTTAAGCACCCGCACCACGGCGATAGGCCGCAGCGGACCAACGCGGCGAGCGAACGAAACTTCGCCGTCGAAGCCCTTCGCCGCCAGGTTGTATCCTACCTGACCAGCCAGATCGAGCGGCGCGCCGTTCTCCTGGGCGATCGGGTTAACCCGTCCGAAAAACTCCCACTCGTTGGGATATAGGGGAGCGAGCGTCGAATTGGTGGAGTAATAGAATCCCACCATCGAGCGCCCCGGCAGGCCGCCAGCAAGAATGAAGGTCGGGAAATTCGAGATCTTGTGCTCCGGGGCGTCACCGCGCATGAACCGATGCAGAAAGTTGAACTGGATGACTCCTGTGCGCGCGACCCAGCCGCCGGACAGATTTGGCGGGCGGTCGAGCACCGATTGCGCTAGGAGACTGCCTCGGCTCAGGGCGGCGAGGCACACCGTAGCAGCGATGGTCAAGCGGCGCGGTCTGCTCATGGGCGACCTCCGCATTGCTGTCGGCGGCACTTACCAGAGCGAGAATCGCGCTCCCACGAGGCCGTGGCGAAGGCGGTGGACACGTCAACGCACCACGATGGTCCCGGTCATAGCTGATCCGTGGACGGCGCAGTCATACTGGTAGGTGCCCGGGGTCGTGAATGTGACGGTGTACGTCGTCCCGCTGCCGCCCATGATCGAGCTGCTCTGGAAGCTCGGGGAATCCTCCGACTCGACGCTGTGCGAGATCGACCCGGTGTTGACCCACGTCCACATCACCGTCGTGCCCGGGGCTACAGTATCGACGGCGGGGTTGGCAGTCCCGTTGTGATTGCTACGGAAGAGAATGTTGCCAACCGTGACACCTTCGCCGCCGGTGGACGGCGCAGTGTGCTCGCTGAAGCACGCCGCCAGGAGTGCGGTGATCACGAGCGCTGGCAGGACAGTGGGCTGGTCGGTACGGCGCCCTCGGTGTACACCCGAAACCGCCCAACCCGCCGCGCCGCTGCCTGTGGGACCGACGGAACGCGTGTCCCTCCCTCTGGCTCCCCGCTCAGTCCTGGGATCACCGGACCACGATTGTTCCGGTCATGGCTTCTCCGTGAACGGCACACTGGTACTCGTACGTCCCCGCGGTCGGGAACGTGGCGGTGTAAGTCGTCCCATTGCCACCCATGATCGAGCTGCTCTTGAAGCTGGGTGGTCCTTCTGACTCGACGCTGTGCGTTGTCGACCCAGTATTGACCCAGGTCCAGGTCATGGAGCCGCCCACCGCGATCGTATCGACCGCAGGATTTTTCGTGCCGTTGTGATTGCTTTGGAAGAAGATGTTGCCCACTGTCACGCCGGTGCCTCCCCCCGACGGTCCGGTGTTGTTGTTGGAGCAAGCCATCACCGCGAGCGCTGCGAGCGCGACGAGCCAGCATGATCTCGCACGCATAGAACCCTCCCCTCGGATAGGGTCTACGGCGCGCGTGCATCCCGTCCCGGGCGCGCGCCCTGCCATCCAAAGCAGACGGGGCGAGGGCGAGAACTATTTCCTGCGGGGGGAGAACGGGGGCGGAAGGTGGAGGGCGGGCGCGAACTCAGCGACGCCCGTGGTCGCCCTCACCGTGGCGAGAAGAGGGTCCTACGAGCGCATCGCGGCCAGCTCTGTCGGCGTGAATTCGCCGACGAGGAACGAGGCGCTATTGAGATCGGGCCACGCGATGGCGTTCACCTTGCCGCTGCCGGCAGCATAGAGCAGCCCGGAGCCGATAGCCTCCCGCAGGCGCGGGTGGCGGAAAAACGCCCCCTCGGACACGACGTACTGGACGACGAGGCGATTGTGGCACCGGTAGGCCAGCACCACGGCGGGCTCACTGTCCAACTGGGTCGTCCAGGCCGCAATCAGCCGCATGTGCGGGGCGCGGAGGTTTGGCACCGAGAACGGCGTCTCCGCCTTCAACGCTGCCAGGTTGGACCCGCGGGGTAGCTCTGAGTCAACCAGGCGACGGAAGTCAGAGAGCGCGGCCTCTGTCAGAGGACCGGGCTGGCTGTCGACGGCCGTCGGGACTGTCGGCGCGGGCATCGTCATGCCCATGCCGGTGGAAGCGACGCGCTGAGGGCCAAACAGCAACACTGCGCCGAGCCCGGTCGCGACCAACCAGCCGCTCCAGCTGATGAGGGGCGGCGGATGGAAGACGAGCTGCCGCAACGCACCCACTCGCTCGCGGTCCGCACGGCCGCTCCCCATAAAGCCCGGCTCCCGCAGGCGAGTGGAGATGGCGTGCGAGGGCACGAGCAGGTGGGATTCGCGCTCAGCCATGAGCCGGGTACGCACTGCCAGTTGGGTCCGGAGCTCCCGCCGGCAGTCGTCGCATTTGAGGAGGTGGGCCTCAACCTCCGCCCTGGCCTCGGCCGCGAGTTCCTCATCTGCGTAGGCGCCGACCAACGGGGCGACGGCACGGTGCTGCGGCGTCGGCTCTTCTCGGCCGTTCGGACCGGTCATGGGCGGCTCTCACGCGCCTGACAATCCAGTACCGCAGCCGCTCGGTCGGCAACGTCCGACATAGTTGCATCGGCCCGAAGCACCGCGGCAAGTAGCCGCCGGCCGCGATAGATTCGGCTCATCACCGTGCCGACCGGAATGCATAGATTGTCCGCGATGTCACGATACCGGAGACCTTCAATGTCGTGGAGCTCTATCGCCAACGCAAATTCCTGGGGGATACAGCTCAGCGCCTGGTAAAGGGCATCGCGCGAGGCACCTGCGATCAGAGATTCGAGCGCTCCTGGCTTGGTGGACGGTAAGCTCTCGATATTGGACTGGGCTGCGACCATAGGGGCCAGGCGTTCCCGCCGGTTCCGGGTGTCCAAGAAGTCGATGAGCACGGACCGCAAGATCTGGTAGAGCCATCCAAGCGCTTGCGACTCGTCGCGCAGGCTGGCGAAGTTGCGCCACGCTCGCGCACACGCCTCTTGGACCAAGTCCTCCGCATCCGCCGCGTTGCCGTCGAGTCGGCGCCGTGCAAAGGACGCTAGCCGGCCGAGGTGAGGCCGGACGAGCCGCTGAAACCGCACTTGGAGAGCCAGATCTGCCGGTGAATCATCCATCATTACGCCGGCACGGCGAAGTGAAATGCACACGAGGTAACCTCCTCCGAGGCTCTTCCACCGGGCGGGTGAGCTTGGGAGGCCCATACCGCGGCTCCCCACGCTCGGTAGGACGACGCGTGCAGCTGACGTTGCACGCGCACCATCGGTTCACTTCGTAACGACCCGGTCCGACGCCCATCCGATGGTGATGACCGCTTCCGCGAATCTCATGGGGAGCGGTCGTCTATCGACCGTGCTGGAGATCCCACTCTTGGCGGATCAGTTTCGCATGCGCTATCGCGGCACGCTGGGGCCCATGCCGCTGTCCCACTTCAACCGGTTCACAGCAGTCAACACCCCGGCCAAGATTCGCCGGGGAGAAGCGCTCGGGCTCGCATTCGAGGCTCGGGTCGTGGACGGCCGGGCGACTGGCTGGCTCACCCCCCGCTATCGCGACTTCAAGATCGGGATCAACCGGCGGGGCGGAGGCTTGTTCGCGAAGATCGGCCGACACATCGGGAGTTTTTTTGTCAACCATCTCAAGTTGCGGACGGCCAATCCGGAGGACGGTGGTCGGGGTCGGCTGGTCCTGGGCCGGATCGATCGTGCACACACCGTGATCGATGCATACGCCGCCACGGCCCGATTGAGTAGCTCTTGTCCCCCCTACGCCTGCATCCTTTCCATCCGTTCACGGATCTGCTCGGCCTCGCTGGCTAACGGCGGATCTCCATCGGTCCACCACTCCACGAACCGCCGGTATTCTCGCAAGGCCGCTTCCCGATCGCCCAGCCTCTCGTACGCCTCGCCAGCCCGGGCCGCGGCGGGTGCCGCGAAAGCGAGCTCCCAGGGCGTCCGCTCGGCAATTGCGGTCCACCAGCCCAGCGCCTCCGAGGTCCGCCCCGCCTCAGAGAGTAGCTCGGCGCGGGTGAACCGGTCGAGCGCACCCGCGTAAAACGGCGAGGCGATCGCCAGTTGAAACCACACGGCGGGTTCGGCTTCGAGCGCGGCGAGCGCCCCGGCTGCGTCGCCGGATGCGCGCCGAAGCTGTCCCTCGAGACTTCGCTGCAACCGTTCCACCAGAGCCTCGCCGCCTGCCGGCGCGCCCATAGTTGCGAGCTGCCTTAGGTGGCGCTCTACCTCGTGTGACTGGCCGAGTCGAGCGGCGAGGAGACCGAGCACGTAAGCCTGCAGTTGGTGATGGAGCCCGTCGTGCAGCGCTAGCGGAACGCTCAAGCTACGGGGCGCGCTCCCTGCATCCCATGCGTTGAGCGTGTCGCGGGCCGCGGCGATCTCGGACTCCGGGAGCGCCAGGAAGGGGAGGGCCGCAAAAAAGCCTCGGAGCTCGAGCGACCAGCCGCGATCATGCGCTTCAGCCAGCTTCAGATCGCGGAAGGCGTCGGCGACCCGACCGCGTGCGAGCGCAAGGTGTGCGGCTAGAAGCTCGCAGAGCGCCCGTAGCTCGGTCGAGGGTGCACTGGCTGCCAGACGCGAGGCTAATGCCGCCGCCCCGGCCGGCTTGCCGGAGTACAGCGCGACATCGGCCACCGCAATCGCCGCGACGACGCCCGGGGCCGCCACCAGCGCGTCCCCAACTGCCCGCTGCTCTGCGGGCTCGCCCAGTGCGTACGCGCGAAGGGCGCGCAGCGGCAGGATGTGATCACCTTCCGGACTAGAGGCGAGGAGTCGTGTAAGCACCTCGTCGAACCGGTCGTACCGGCCCTGCATCGCCTCGATGCGCGCCAGCCGCACGAGTGCCCCGGCGTCATTGGGCGAGAGACCCAGGACCCGTTCCAGTGGCACGCGCGCGTCCGCGCTCGTGCGCCCGCGATACGGGTTGCCATGGTAGCGCACATCGGCGAGAAGAAACCAGGCGGCTGGATCGCCGGGGTCGTCCGCGACTGCGGCTTCTAGCCGGCGCTCGGCCGCGGTCGCATCGCCCGCGAGCCAAGCGTTCTGCGCCTCGAGCACCAGCCGGTCGTGTTCAAGCAGCGTATCTGCACGCTGGAGCGCTTTGGCCGACGCGTCGCGAGCCGGGCCAATCCGGGCGCTCGCAGCATAGGCGACGGCTTGTTGATGGTGGGCGAGCGCAAACCCGGGATCCTCCGCGGCGGCTCGCCCGAACGCATCGATCGCCTCGGCATAACGGCCCGCGCGGAAGGCTTGTTCACCCAGGAGATACGCCTTGAAGGCGGTGAGCGAGCGCGCTGTAGCCGCCGCGATGCGAACCAGCCGCCCACCGCTGCCCGTCCAGCGCCCCACGAGCAGCCCCCGCGCAACCGCTTCCGTGGCAGAGAAGATCTTGGCCTCCGAATCCGCCTGCGCGTCTGCCTTGCAGAGTGGAGCGCTGTCCATGTCACAGAGCACGGCGCGGATCCGGAGGGTCCCTCCCGCTTCGACGATGGCGCCTCGCACGTAGAGGCCCGCCCCCAACCGTTGCGCCAGGGCGTGACCTGCGTCCGGATCGGTGGCAGTGTCCGCCCGGACCAATTCCGCACGGATGGCTTGCGGGTCCAGTGCGCGAAGTGTTCCAGCTCCATCCAGCGCGGTGCTCAACAGATCCATGATCGCTTTGGATAGGTAGCTGTAGTCAGGCCCCCCGCGGACGGAGAACGGCATCACGGCCACGACGTCGGGATTGGCGTGCGGCACGTCGGGCTCGGCGGCGGGGGCTGTGAGGGGCGTCGGAGAGAAGGCTACACGCTGCTCCGCAACACCCGCCCGCGCAGCGTCCACCAGCCGCCGGGTTTCCGCCGACGGCTCCAGCTCAAAATCGGTGGCGAGCCTCCGGGCGAACTCTTCGTAGGCTTGGAGCGCACCGGTACGGTCACCGGCGCGGGTTAGGGTCGCGATCAACCGCCGCGCCGCCATCTCGTCGTCGGGCGTGAGGGCCGCGGCTCGCCGGGCCCACGCCGCGATCGTCGCCCGATCGGCATCGGATGCCTCGGCCAGCTGCCATGCGGCACGAGCTGCCAGCTCGCGAAGTCGCCGCCGCTCCGCGTCGAGCCAGCGTTCGACCTCCGGCGCGCCGGCCACGAAAAAGCTCTCCAATAAGTCGCCCCGATAGATCCCCATTGCGCCCGCCCGATCGCCCCCAGCGAGCGCCTGCTCGAAGGCCACTGCATCGCACCAGATGGCCCCCTCGCGGACGCCTACCTCCTCGTCACCGCGAGCATCGAGGAGCTCGTCGCCCAGTGAGCGTCGAAGGAAGTAGAGCGACCGCCGAAGGCCAGCACGAGCATGATCCTGGTCTAGCTCGGGCCAGAAAAGCGCGAGCAGTGCGTCCCGGCGGTGGAAGCGCCGCGACGCGCCGAGCAGGAGATAGACAAGGAGACCCAGCCGCTTGGGTTGCCGCAGCACGGCGCGAAGCTCGGTGCCGTCCGCGGCGCGGAGATCGATCGCGCCGAGCGTGAGGAGAGTGACCATAGGGCAAACTGACGCGGACGCCCTCTCGAACGTACCCGCAACCTGCCGGCGCCGCGAGCCCTAGACGTGACCTCGGCGTCTCCCGCCGGGTCACGGCCGCGGCCACCACCGGGCAACGGCCCAACGCGACGTTGGTGGAGCGATTTCTCCGAGGCTCCGCATGCGTCGCGTCGTCTTGCTCCTGGTTGACGGTCTCCGTCCCGACGTGGCCGAGGAACTTCTAGCTGCTGGCGCGCTCCCCAACCTCGCCGCAATGGTGCGGCAGGGGGGCGCCGGCCGCGCGTTGACCGTCTTCCCGTCCACGAGCATCGTCGCGTATCTGCCCTTTCTCACCGGCTGCACCCCCGGCCGGTGCAATGTGCCGTCCATCCGCTGGCTCGACCGTACCCGCTACGGCGGTCGCTGGTGGCGGGAGCGCGGTGAACTCCGAAGCTATTGCGGTTGGCAGGCCGATCGGCTTGACGACGACCTGAGCGCCGACGTCAGGACCATCTTCGAGCTCGTGCCCGAATGCGTCGGGCTTTTTAGTCCTGTTACGCGCGGACTATTGCCCGCCCGCGATCCCACCAGGAGATCACGGAAGCGGTTCGCCGCCCTCGCCCACTACGTCCTCCTCCTGCAACAACGCGCCGACAATATCGTTGCGCATCACTTGCTCCAGGAGATCGAACGGCCTTGGCGCTTTGTATTCGCCCAATTCCCCGCGGTAGACGCGTACACCCATCGGACCACGCCCGACAGCGCCCTCGTTACTCGCGCAGTCAGGCGAGTCGATGCGGTGGTTGGCAAGCTTTGCGCACGGCTCGTCGCGCGCGGCGAGTTCGGCGACACGCTGATTCTCCTCGTGAGCGATCACGGCGCGTCCCCGGTGCACACGCACTTCGATCTCGGGAACTGGTTCCGCGGGCATGGCGTAACGACACTCACGCACCCCGAGGTTTGGACCCGCAACCCGCGGGCGGCAGTGATGGTTGCCGGAAACGGTTTCGCAATGGTGTACGCGAACCCGGGCCGGCGGCGACTGCACCGGTTGTCGGTGCGTCGACTCCGGAGCGCAGAGGCATTCGGATGCCACGACGATCTGGTGTACGCGCTCGCGCGGGAGCCGGCAGTGGCGTTCGTAGCCGGCGAATCGGGCGACGGTGGGCTCACACTCATCTCCCGCGACGGCGACGCGGAAGTCCGGCGGCTGCACAGGCATGTCCTGTATCGGCCCCGCACCGGCGATCCACTCGGTCTAGGGGGTCCCCGGGTCGGGACCGACGACCAATGGCTCGCGTGCAGTGCGTCGGATCTGTACCCAGATGCCGCGGTGCAGCTCCTTCAGCTCTTTCGCTCGCCGCGAACCGGTGACCTCGTCGTCGTTGCGGACGAGGGTTTCGACCTCCGTGGACGACTCGAGTTTCCGTCACACCGCGCGGGCCACGGAAGCCTCCTGCGTGCCCACATGGAGATTCCCCTCTGGTCCAGTCGCCCTCTGCCAGCAGAGCGCCTGCGATCGGTCGACCTCTTTCCTGCCATGCTCGCGTGGCTGGGTCTCGACGTTCCCCACCCGATCGACGGCCGCCTCGTCTGGCGACCCTGCCCGGCAGCTCCCGAGCGAAGGTTCGCATGCGCCTCGTGACCTTGCTCACGCGCCGCTACGGCGGGGCCCAATGGGATGCGGTAGTCCGCGGCTCCGGTGCCGTAGCACTCGCCGCCATCCCGCTCGTCCTCGCGTATCCATCGGCTGCGGGGCTCGTTGGGTTCGTGCTCGTCACGATCTGGTTCCACGGCCCAATTTCACCGTTTCTCCCTGCCAGCTACGAGCCGGTGCTGCTGCTGTTCGGGCGGCTCTATCCGCCTCTCCTGGTCGCGACGATCGGAACCGCCGCCAACCTCTACATTGAGGTGGTCAACTACCATCTCTATCGTGGCGTGCTCCGTATAGAAGCGCTCGGGCGATTCCGCCGCAGCGTGGAGGCAGGGCGTCTCATGACTATGTTCGAGCGGCGCCCGTTCTTCGCGATCTGGTTCGGCACCGTGTCGCCGATCCCGGACTGGATGGGCCGCATCCTCGCCGCCGTGGCCGACTACCCGGTCGGCCGCTACCTGCTGGCCCATGGGCTAGGCCGCTTTCCCCGCTTCTTGTTCTTCGCCGCCGTCGGCATGTACTTGCGGCTTCCGGTGCATGCCGTCCTCGCGGTCACGCTATCCTCGATCCTGGTAACGGGGGCTATTGCTGCAGCAAGATTCTTGTTGCGCCGGAGCGAGCCGGCACCCACGACAAGTCTTTAGGAGGAACCATGTGGCTCGCGTTGATTGCTGCGCTGCTCACCGATAGCGCACACGTGCTCAAGGTACCGGTGGCACCCGGGGAGACACTGACGGTGACCACCGCTGGTCACGGGGCGCCGGTCGTGTTGGTGCCGGGACTCTTCGGCTCGGCGTATGGGTGGCGACGCGTGCTGGCCCTCCTCACCGAGGCCGGCTATCAGGCGGCAGTGATCGAGCCGCTCGGAGTCGGCACGTCGAGCCGGCCGCGGAGGGCGGACTATTCGCTGACGGCGCAGAGTGACCGCCTCGCTCACGCCATTGAGTATCTCGACCTCGGGCCCGCGGTTCTGGTGGCGCAGGGCGTCGGTGGTGCCATCGCGCTCCGCGCGGCGGCAAGGTACCCAGCCCTTGTGCGCGGACTGGTTTCGCTGGAGGGTGGACCTGCGGAGCGGGCGGCGACACCCGGGTTCCGACGCGCCATGGTGTACGTGCCGTGGGTAAAGTGGGCGGGGGGCGTTCGGGTGTTCCGCAAGATCGTGCGAGAGAACTTGGTGAAGTCCTCGGGCGACCAGACGTGGATCACTGACGACGTGATCGACGCCTACACAGCTGGCGCCGCCGCCGACCTCGACGGCACGCTCCTCGCCTACCTCACGATGGCGGACGCTCGGGAGCCCGAGCCGATCAGCCAGCAGCTTGGAGCGATTCGGTGCCCGGTATTACTCGTGCTCGGTGGCGCGCCCCATGCCTCGCGTCCGCCCGACGAGGAAGTCGAACGGCTTCGGGAACGGGTGCGCTCATATGCGGAAGAGACCGTACCTGGCGCCGGGCATTACTTACAAGAAGAGCGGCCGGACGTAGTGGCCGCAGCTGTGCTTCGGGTGGACCGAACGGCTTTGGCGCAGACTGGCGGGGGAGGCCCGTCCCAATAACGGCGATTGGCTAACGAGTTCTGCTGCAATCGCGAGCGGGTCTTCTGTGTCAGAATTGTGCCAGAACCAGGGGTGGCTAGCTGGAATCAGAGACAGTGGGCCACGACCCTAACTTCCGAAATCGTGGCCCTATATGTTCTATGTTGGTCAAACGTGTAGGGGCGGATGAGTACTGAAAATCCGCGTATCGGCGGTTCAATTCGTCTCCACTGTTCTTGTCGCACGGGCGACAGGCGTGGGGAAGGTCTTGGGAAGGTTCGGGTGTAAATAGCCGCAAGTCGCTGCAATTGGTTGAGAACGGGTCGACAACCGATTCTCGAAACCACAACGAGTTAGAGCTGCGCAAAACCGGTCGAAGATGGCCCTACAGAACTGCAAAACCTCCATGCGGCGGTTCAAATCCGCCCGGCGCCTCTCGGTGCCGCAACAACTTGGGGCCGCTCGAACGAGCGGCCCTTCGCCAATCTGGGGCGGTTCAATCTCACTGGCCCAGCATCCAGCCGCAGTACCCCGCTCCTCGCCTCTCGTATTCGGCTCGCTGGAGCACTTCTCTTGGAAGGTAGGGGCGTCCTCCTTCCTTCATCGTTGACCCTTCGCACTGTCTCCTACCAATTGCTTGAAACGACAGCGTAGCGTCGCGTTGCCGGCTGCGGAGACCGTCTCGTTCCAATCGGTCGTGAACACAAACCCGTCCGGACGGAGCACGCTGCACCCGAGTCCGGGGAAGATGGGATTGTTCTCGCTGTCGTAGTGCAAGGCGCGTCCGGTGGAATTCGCGACCTTCTTCACCTTACAGATCAGTGTGGTGTTTTGGTTGGTGCTCTGGGTGGAGATGTCAATGTCGCGATCAGCAGAAGCGATGGCCCCGTCGCCGTCTAACAGGACGCAGCCGCTGTTACGGATCACAACGGCGCTTCGGGTGTTGGCGCTCCTGAACGACGGGTCGGCTGGCGAGGTGGCGGACGTCGGGCTTCCCTGATCACAACCGGCCAGGATAAGCGAGGTGCTGACAACGACGAGGGATAGAGTGAGGGAGCTGCTGGTGTGCAACAAGCTTGCAGGGCACATACAGACCTCCTGCTGGGGTGCACGGATCACCGGGGCCACCTGTTCGGTAGCTCGGCGGTCGTGGGGTCCTTCGTGGCGTTAGCGGAAGGCGTCGCGGAGGAGGCGAGGACCCGTGGCTTTGCGGCCCCGGCTTTCACCGGGTGTGCCTTTATCGTGGGATGTGCTTGGACAGCGATACGCTACGGACGAGTACACGGGTCGTCAAGGAGACTGCACGTACCTCTAAACCGTCTTGCCGATCAAACAGATCGCTCGCCCTTCAGCTTGCGGGTTCCGCGGATTCTTCCGCCGACCACCGCTTCTCCGGCGCCCCGGCAAGCTATGACAGCGGATACAAACAGCGGTGCACCTCGGACAGGAGGTGCTCGGGCGCGAACGGCTTGGCAAGCACGCCACACGGCACTGAGATTCCTTGTTCCCGGAGGGCGTCCATAGCGTAGCCCGTCATGAGCAGGACTGGGAGTCCCGGGTGCAAAGTTGAGAGTACCTCAAGGAGCTGCACGCCGTTCATCCGCGGCATGACGATATCTGACAACACCAGATGGGGTTTCTCCGGAGACTCGCGCACGAAATCGAGCGCGGCCGCGCCATCGCCTGCTTCGTGCGTATCGTAGCCGGCACTCTGCAGGACGCGCATGCATATCTGACGAACGGTTGAATCGTCGTCAACAACCAGGATCCGGCGCGGCTGCTCGGTCATTAGGCGCTCAATGCCTGGGTGCAGTAGTCGCCGAGCGCCAACTCTTCCTCATCGGGGAGCCACACCAGCTCGGCATCACCATCCAAGTCCTTCCGATAGCGGGGTCGCGGCACCGCTTCCCCTTTGGCTCGTGCACAATGAGCAGCGCCGCATTGACGCCGAGAGCGTCGGCCAACTTCTCCAACACGTCGAAGTCAATGCCCGAGGTCTTGCCCTTCTGTCGGGCCTGATGAGTCCATGGCAGAATCCGGTCAAAAGACGCCTAATTCCCCCGCAATTCTGCCGTGGAGAGGCCGGCGTACTTCTCGATCACCACCTGTATGGGGGTGCCCCACCGGGGCCGCACCGGTCCTGCCCAATAACCCCG
>Ga0114129_10007049_pt1 | contig 16000 bp, 12 predicted proteins | sample RhiMetdeltSRZDD1_FD_80071 | JGI IMG/M metagenome (GOLD analysis project Ga0114129, IMG submission 80071) | Populus rhizosphere microbial communities from Tennessee, USA - Rhizosphere MetaG P. deltoides SRZDD1 (version 2) (version 2) | ecosystem: Host-associated > Plants > Roots > Rhizosphere >... | reverse complement strand
TTCGACGTTGCGCACGTCGGCGATATTCGTTGAGGGATCACCATTGATCACCACAAGGTCCGCCTGTTTGCCAACCGCAATCGTGCCGATCCGCTGGTCGCGCCCGAGGTACTTCGCGCCGTTGAGCGTGCCAATCGAGATCGCCTCGAGCGGTGTGAACCCCGCTTCGACGAGCAGCTCCAGCTGACGCTGGTTCGAGTACCCGGGAATCACACCGCCGGCCCCGGTCGGATCGGTGCCGGCGATCAGACTTCCGCCCGCCTTCGCGAACGCGCGCTCGAGCGCCATCGCTTTTGGAAAGGCCCTGACGTAGGTCGACGGCTGATTCTGCGATACACGCGCATGGGTCTGCAGGAACTGCTCCTTCAACGGCGTCACGAGGACGTCGAGCCGGGTGGCACCGGCCGCCCGGGCGTTAACGTCTCGAACACGGTCAACGTCGACGTCAGGGTGACATGGCGATTGATCAGCTTGTTGACGAGCGCCTTGAACGGCTCGCCGTTTTCATCGAGCGCCGCGATTGTCTGCTGACCGCGCCCCTGACCCGGACAAACGTCCGGTTGCTTTTCGCTGACGAAATCAGTTGCCGGGAGAAAGCCGTGCTCGAGATTGTCGACGCCGATGTCAGCCGCTTCGGCATAGGTGACGGAACACAGGTGGCCGGTAATCTTCAGGCCGCGCTTGTGCGCTTCGTCGACCGCGGCGCGCAGCTCGTCGCGACGGATGTTCATGTATGCCTTGAACGACGTCGCCCCTTCATCGGCCCAGTAGGCGACCTGACGTCGCGCATCGTCGGCGCCCTTCATCTCGCGCATCTGTGCGAAGGTGTTCGGTCCGTTCAGGTATGGCGCGGTTGCGTCGATTGCGGGACCTGCCTTCTGCCCAGCATCGATGAGTTGCTTCAGTTTCAGATCCATGAAGCCGTTCACGTTCCCACCCGTTCGCATGGTCGTTACGCCGCCTGCGAGATACAGACGGATGAAGCTCTCTCCCAGCTGTCCGTAAACTCCGGGTCCTGTCGGGTAGTACAGGTGCTCGTGAACCATGACGAGCCCAGGAATCACGCTGCGGCCTGACAACTCCACGACGGTTGCTCCCTCAGGAGGTTTCACGCGAGTCGCGTCGCCGATCTCGGCGATGTTGCCGTCGCGGATGACGATCGTCTGCTGCGGACGTGCAGGCGCTCCCGTGCCGTCGATCACACGAACGTTCGTCAACGCGACGGCAGGCGCGTCGATCTTGATGAATCCGCGAACCGCATCACTGAATTGGGGGCGCTGAGCCGATGCGATCGTTGTCGCTATCAGTGCGCTCACGAACGTCGCGAGACGTCTGCTCATCTGCAAAACTCCGGCAAGAAGTCTTTCGACTTGCCACCAAGCCGTCCGTATTCTCCTTCAGGACGATGGTTGGCGCTTCTTGCGTGCCCGGAAGGGCGTGCGGAGGCCTAACGGGGTTCGAGTCCTCGAGGGGTGCCGTCAGCTTGACAAGAGCAGGATCGCGCGGATCGATTACCGACTGGCAACCCGGGGGGCGTCGCGATCGTTGATGAGCACCTTGCCGTGATCCACGGTCACTGAATCAGCCACCCGGAGCGGGCCGTACTCCTTGCCGTTGACGATGAGGACCGTGTCGCGAATGGTGATCTCTGCGTCCCTGCACGGCACGAAGTGGTGCGTCGTCACACCCGTTTCTCGATCGGTGCTCCGTTCGGGCGCAGGCACGCTGGTTCGGTAGCAGTCGGTCACGACGACCTTGTGGTCCCCGATCATCGCTTCGACGCGGCCGAGCAGGATGTTGTTCGATCGGCATGCCACGCAGGAGAGACAGAGGAGACAGGCACAGACCGCAGCGCGCATGTACGCACCTCCAATAAACTTGCTATCGGAGCATACTTTGCAGTGTAAAGATTGTCAATTGCCCGGAGGGGCCGCGAATCACCTCGTATCGTTGATACTTCGGCTCGCGGGAGCTGGATCTCGGGAAGGAGAACGGCTAGATGTACGGGTGCGGCCTCAGCTGCTCACGAGCTCGCCAGGTTCACGCGCGTGCGCCGCTCCTCCCTGATTCAGCAGTCCCAACTGCCACAGAACGAATGCATTCGTGAACGCAGTCTCGTGCAGCGCATCGTATCGTCCCGAGGCGCCGCCATGGCCGGCCCCGAGATTCGCCTTGAGCAGGAGCGGATTGTCATCCGTCTTCGTCGCGCGCAGCTTCGCGACGAACTTGGTCCCTTCCCAGTACGGCACCTGGCTGTCGTTGAGCGACACCTGAACGAGCATCGCCGGATACTTCTGCGCCTTGATGTTGTCGTACGGCGAGTACTTGATGATGTAATCGAACGCGGGCTTCTCGTTAGGATTCCCCCATTCGATGTACTCGCTGGTCGTGAGCGGGAGCGTCGCGTCGAGCATCGTGTTCATGGCATCGACGAACGGCACCTGCGCAACGACCGCCTTGAAAAGATCCGGACGCATGTTCACGACGGTGGCGACGAGCAGCCCTCCCGCGCTCGCTCCCTGGATAACGAGACGGTCCGGCGACGTGTACTTGTTCTTGATGAGGTACTCGGCGCAATCGATGAAGTCGTAGAACGTGTTCAGCTTCTGCATCATGCGGCCCTGCTCGCGCCACTCTTCGCCCATCTCGCCGCCGCCGCGGATGTAGGCGAGCCCGAACACGACGCCGCGATCCAGCAGGCTGAGCCTGTTCGACGAGAATGTCGGCGACATCGAGGCGCCATACGAGCCGTACGCGGTCAGCAGCATCGGCGCGCGGCCATCGAGGCGGAGGCCCTTGCGATAGACCAGCGAGATCGGCACCATCGTCCCGTCGCGCGAGACCGCCCAGATCCGTCGGCCTTCGTATCTCTGCGGATCGTATCCGCCGAGCACCTGCTGCTGTTTCAGCAGCGTGCGCTGCCGCGTATTCATGTCGTAGTCGTACACCGATGATGGCGTGACCATCGACTGATAGGTCAAACGGACCATCGTCGTATCGAACTCGGGATTCGATGCGAGAAACAGGGAGTAATCGCTCTCGTCGGTGGTGATCCGATGCGACGCTTTGGTCTTCATGTCGATGACACGAAGGAAGTTCAGCCCACCTTCGCGCTCGGACACGACCGCGTGCCTGGTGAAGAACGTGATGCCGTCGATCTTGACTGTCGGTGCGTGATCGATGAACGGTTCCCAGTTCTTCTCGGACGGATCGGCCATCGGAGCGCGGACGACCCGGAAGTTCTTTGCCGCTTTGTTGGTCCTGATGTAGAAGCGGCCGTCGTAGTGATCGATATCGTACTCGTGACCCTCTTGTCGCGAGAGGATCAGCCGAAACTCACCCGTCGGGTTGTCGGCCGCGAGATACCGTTGCTCCGCGGAGGTCTTCGCGTAGGAACCGAGAAAGATGACCTTGCGATCGAGCGAGCGACTCGCACTGACGTCGAACAGCTCGTCCTTTTCCTCGTACAGGAGGTCGCTCGCGTCGCTGCCGACCACGTGTCGCCAGAACTTGTCCGACCGCTTCGAGACGGCGTCCTCGGTCGTATAGAAGATCGTCTGGTTGTCGTTCGCCCATACGACCGACCCGGTGCGCTCGACGTTCTCGGACAGCACCTGGCCCGTTCGCAGATCTTTGACGTGGAGTGTGTATTGACGGTACCCGGTCGAATCCGTCGAGTACGCCAGCCAGTTGCCATCGTCGCTCACGACGTAAGCACCGAGGCTCATGAAGGAATGCCCCTCGGCAAGTTTGTTGAGATCCAGCAGGATCTCCTCGGCTCCTTGCATGCTGCCGTGCCGGCGACACATGTAGGGATACTGTTTTCCTTCTTCGGTCCGTGAGTAGTAGAAGTGGTTGGCAATGCGCGAGGGCACGCTCAGGTCGGTCTGCTTGATGCGCCCGAGCATTTCCTTGTAAAGCGTCTCCTGCAGCTCCCGGGCGGGCTGCATCACCTCTTCGGTGTAGGCGTTTTCGGCCTCCAGATACTCGAGAACCTTGGGGTTGTTCTTCTCGCGGAGCCAGAAGTAATCGTCCTTCAGCGTGTAGCCGTGGATTTCGACGGAGTGGGGTTCCTTCCTGGCGACTGGTGGTTTCGATCCGGCGGTCTTCTGAGCGGAAGGTGTCGGCCCGATCAGGGCAGCGACGAGGGGAGCCGAAATGCGAAGCGCCACGCCGCTGCTCTTCTTCATCGAACGCCCTCCGCGAGCTCAGGAAAAAGCCCACCTTCATTGTACTGGTGCGCCTCGCCGCGGAGAACGGAGGGGATCAGGGAACCTCGAGGCTCAGCGGTACGACGACCGTCCCCCAATGCAGAACGAGCTCAGCCTTTTTGCCGTCAACTATAGGGAAATAAAAGGCTAACGTCTCCATGTGGGGACCGGTTCGCGGGGTCACCGGCACGCGCAGCGCGTCCTGCCCAGCCGGGTACCGCGTGTGCCACACGGATGTTGCGCGATTGAAGATGACCGTCCATCGATCCGGGTGCGGTTCGGTCCAGATCGAATAACTTCCGGCCGCGAGCGCCTCTCCATTGATCGTCACCTCGGTCGACAGCTCGATGATCGTCCCCTCGTCGGCACCCGGGCACCACACGCGTCCCCACGGGACGAGCGCTCCAAACAACTCGCGCCCCCTCGCGACAGGGCGGTTGTACTCGATGCGCACGGTGGTCTGCGAGATCCGCTGCGCGACCGATCCGTGCTGGCTTGGCTTGATCGCCGGGGGCGCGTTTTGCTGAATGCCGCCAATGGGAACAAGAAGGCTGATGAGGACTAGCAGGTAGGTCGTCATGGCACTGATGATAGACGACGGCGAGGTTCACGGTTCCCGGTTCACGGTTCCCGGTTCCGGGTTCGTGGGTGCTGGTTCCGCGCCGGAACCTGAACCAAGAACTGGGAACCGGGAACTGGGAACCTGTGAACCTCGCCGCAGGATGCGCCAGCATCCTGCCGTCAGTGCTACCCTCCACTGCGGAGGACGTGACATGCATGCGCGTGAGCGGATTCGAGGAGCGGTTCTGGCGACCCTGATGGCGGTCGCAGTAGGCACGATTCCCGCGGTCGGCCAGCAGGTATCGCGCGCGCTGACGACGACCGATTACGCGCGCGCCGAGCGGTTCATGACGTACAACACCATGCCGCTGATCCTGCGCTCGGGCGTCCGGCCAAACTGGCTGCCGGACGGCAGGTTCTGGTATCGCGTCACCACCGAGAATGGCAGCGAGGCGTTCCTCGTCGATCCGCCAAAGGCGACAAAGACGGCATGCGACCTCCCCACCTGCGTCAACAGCAAGCGCGAGGCGCCAGATGCGCCCGCGACAGGCCGCGCTGGTGACCGTGGCGGTCCAGGTCGCACAGACGCGCCTTCCCCGGACGGCAAGCGCACCGCGTTCATCCGCGGCTGGAACCTGTGGGTCCGCGACATCGAGAGCGGGCAGGAAAGACAGCTCACGACCGACGGCATCAAGGACTTCGGATACGCCACCGACAATGCGGGCTGGGCCAGGAGCGATCGCCCCATCCTGGTCTGGTCGCCGGACTCGAAAAAGATCGCGACCTTCCAGCAAGATCAACGTAACGTCGGCGACATGTATCTCGTCAGCACGACGGCCGGGCATCCGGCGCTCCAGGCGTGGAAGTACCCGCTGCCAGGCGACGATGTCGTCGCGATGATCCACCGCGTCGTCATAGACGTGGAGCACGCCAGGGTCGTGCGGCTGAAGATGGATCCCGACCAGCATCGGTCGACGGTCTGCGATAACCTCGCCTGCCGCGGCGGCGACTGGGGCGACGTGCAATGGAATCCCGATGCGTCGGACGTGGCGTTCGTTTCGTCGTCGCGCGATCACAAGAAGGCGCAGCTTCGGGTCGCGGACGCGGCGACCGGGGCTGTCCGCGACGTGCTCGAGGAAACGGTGTCGACGTTCTTCGAGTCCGGAAATGGCCGCGTCAACTGGCGTTATCTACCGGCCTCGGACGAGGTCATCTGGTTTTCGGAACGCGACAGCTGGGGGCAGCTGTATCTCTACGACCTTCGAACGGGCAAACTGAAGCATCAGATCACGACCGACGAGGGCAACGTCACGCAGCTCCTTCGCGTGGACGAAAAGAACCGCGTGCTGATCTTCCAGGGCGCCGGCCGCGAAAACAGCCGCGACCCCTACTTCACGCACCTCTACCGAATCGGCATGGACGGCCAGCACGCGGCGCTGCTGACTCCAGAGGATGCGACGCACGAGATTTCTCTCCCGGAATCTGGAGAGTACTTCATCGACAGCTACTCGACACCCACGCTTCCGCCGACTGCCGTCCTCCGAGACCTGACCGGAAAGCTGATTCTCACGCTCGAGAAGGCTGACATCTCGAGGTTGCTCGCGACAGGTTGGAAGCCGCCAACGCCGATTAAGGTGAAGGCGCGCGATCATCAAACCGACCTGTACGGCTTGATGTTCAAACCAACCAATCTCGACACGTCGAAGAAATATCCGATCGTCAACCACATCTACCCTGGTCCGCAGACCGGAAGCGTTGGAGGCCGCACGTTCTCCGCCGCTCGCGGCGACGCTCAGGCCCTGGCGGAGCTCGGGTTCGTCGTGGTCGAGATCGATGGCATGGGCACGCCATGGCGCTCGAAGCAATTCCACGAGGCGTACTTCGGCAACATGGGCGATAACACGTTGCCCGACCAGGTCGCCGGGATGAAAGAGCTCGCACAGCGATACCCGTGGATCGACATCGATCGCGCAGGCATTTACGGCCACTCAGGCGGCGGCTACGCCGCTGCCGATGGGATGTTCCGGTATCCGGACTTCTTCAAGGTCGGGATCTCGGAGTCCGGCAATCACGACAATCGGGTCTATGAAGATGATTGGGCGGAGAAGTGGCAGGGGCTGCTGCGGAAGAACCCGGACGGGACGACGAACTACGACGATCAGGCGAACCAGAATCACGCAAAAAACCTCAAGGGGCATCTTCTGCTCGCGCACGGCACGCTCGACAGCAACGTGCCGCCGAACAGCACGCTGCTCGTCGTCGAGGCGCTGATCAAGGCGAACAAGGACTTCGATTTGCTGATACTGCCGAACCAGGGTCACGGGTACGGCAACGCGTCGAACTACATGACCCGGCGCCGGTGGGACTACTTCGTCCGGCATCTGCTCGGCGCAGAACCGCCAAAGGAGTACGAGCTGAAAGCGCCCGCTACCTCGTCGATGTCCGCTGGTCCAACTTCATCTGCGCGGCGGTAAACGCCCACTGGTCGACCAATTCGGCGATGCGTTTATCCGTCGGTCGATATCCATGCGACCCCTGTGTCTCGACTCGGATGAAGACGGGTCGATCGCACCCTTGCGCCGCCTGAAGCGCAGCCGTGAATTTGAACGAATGGCTGGGCACGACGCGGTCATCGTGATCGGCTGTCGTGACGAGCGTGGCCGGATAGCACGTGCCCGGCTTGAGGTTGTGCAACGGCGAATACTTAATCAGCGTCTGGAACTGCTGCGGGTCCGAGGACGAACCATACTCTGTCACCCAGGCCCGGCCACCGGTGAACGTGTGGTAGCGCAGCATATCCATGACCCCCACCGCGGGAAGTGCCACAGCGAAGAGATCGGGACGCTGTTCCATGACCGCGCCAACGAGCAGACCGCCATTGGATCCGCCCATGATGGCGAGCCTTTCCGGAGACGTGTACTTCTCCTTGATCAGGTGCTCGCCGACGGCGATGAAATCGTCGAACACATTCTGTTTCTTGTCGAGCATGCCCGCCTTGTGCCACGCCTCACCGTATTCCGCACCACCCCGCATGTTCGCGATGACCCAGACACCGCCCAGTTCCAGCCACGCGGGGACGTCGGGCCGGTATGTCGGCGCCGTTGTCGCTGAAAATCCCCCGTAGCCGTAGAGCATCGTCGGGTTGCTGCCATCCTGTGCGAGCCCCTTGCGCGCGGTGAGAAAGAACGGAACGCGTGTGCCATCCCTCGACGTAGCAAAGAGCTGTTTCGTCTCGTAATGGCTGACATCGATCGCGGCCTTCGGCGCTTCGAACGGCGTGCTTTGGTCGATCTTCGGATCGTGAGCAAACACCGTCGTGGGATACAGCGGCGAGCTGAAAGCGTAGAAAATCGTCGGGGAGTCTTCGCGCCCGGCGAGGCCTGCGAGCGCGCCTGTACCGGGCAGTTTCAGCGAGCCGAGTTCACGCCCATCGAGTTCGAACATGGAGACTCGGCTCTGAACGTCCACGAGGTACTCGGCGACAATGCGCCCTCCGATGAGCGCGACAGTCTCGATTGCCTCCTTCCTCTCGGGAACGATGACTTTCCACGCCGAGGGTTTGGGATCCTGAATGTCGATCCCGATGACCTTCCGGTTGGGCGCGTCCCGATCGCTGCGAACGAACAACATCGATCCTTTGTTGCCGAATGCCGCGTACTCGGCACCGTCCTCCTCCACCACCGGCTTGATGGCTGCTGAGACATACGGTTGGAGCGGCACACCGAGATCGGCGTAGTACAGACGATTGTTGTTCGACGATCCCTCTAACAGAAAGACAATCAGGTACCGTCCGTCTTCGGTGACCTGGCCGTTGATGAACCACGTCGGCAGATCTTTGCGCTCGTAAATCAGCACGTCTTGTGATTGCGGCGTACCAGCGCGGTGATAGTAAAGTGTCTGGCCCGACAAAGCGGCCTGAAGCGCTTTCCCTTCGGGCGGCGTGGGATACCGTGAATAGAAAAAGCCCTTCCCGTCCTTCGTCCAAGACAGGTTCGAAAAGCGCATCCACTTCACCTCGTCGGCTAGATCCTTTCCACTGATAAGGTCACGAATCTTGATCGTCTGCCAGTCCGCACCTCCTTCGGAGACGCCGTAAGCCAGCAATTGCCCGTCAGGCGCCGGTGAATACTGCGCCAGCGCGAGCGACCCATCGGCGGACCAGGTATTCGGATCGATCAGGAGTGTCGGAGCACCGTTGAGATTCGAGCGCAGGTAGACACGGGACTGCTTCTCGAGGCCAATGTTCTTTCGGTAGAAGAGCCGCCCAGCCTCCTGCACTGGTATCGAGGTTTTCGGATAGTTCCACAGCTCCGTTATCCGGGTCCGGAGCTGCTCACGCATTGGCAGCCGCTGTAGATAGTCGATGGTCAGCTTGTTTTGCGCCGCCACCCATTCGGCGACGTCCTTCGAGTCGAGGTCCTCCATCCAACGGTAGGGATCGGGGACCTTCGTACCATGGTAATCGTCAACGACATCGTTTTTGGGGGCGACCGGATACTGCGTTCTCGACGATTGACGACCTGTCCGCGCGTCGACGATGGTCACGAGCAGAGCAATCGCGAAGAAATGACAGGCAAAGCGACGAGCCATGAGTTCCCCTCTTACTGGCTGATGTCTGTGGTTGCGCCCAATACCTGACCAATGAAATCGTTGAACGCCCGCTGCTGAATCCAGCGGACGACGACGATGAGGTCGTTCTCCCAGTCGATGTAGATGATGTTGGCGCCGTTGCCTTGAAAGGTCACCGCCGAGGCCGGCGCGTTCGGGAACGGCTTGCGATCGGTGTTGAGGAACCAGTTCATGTAGCCGTAGGTCTGATTCGCCGGACCAGGCGTTCGCGCCATCTCAATCCATTTCGGCGACACGAGCTGACGATCCTTCCATTTGCCGTTGCGCAGGAACAGGTACCCGAAACGCGCCATGTCCCTGGCGGAGATGAACATGCCCCCGCCCCAGTGGCCGCCTCCGGTCACCGACTGCATTCGCTGGCCGTCGAGATCGATCCACGAGTTCTCGTAGCCGTGCCACCGCCAGGTGCTCGACGCGCCGATCGGGTCCATTACCTCTTCGCGGAGCACCTGGGGCAGCGGTTTGCGAATCACGTGCAGCGCTGCGAGCGCGAGCACGTTCACGCGCACGTCGTTGTACTTGTAATGCGCGCCGGGATCGTACAGCTTGCGGTTCGGCCACTCCGCCGGCGTCTGCCCTTCCGGCCGATCGGCCCAGTCAGGCTTGCCCCAGAGCGTTCCCTGCCAATCGCTCGTCTGCCGCAGCAGGTGATCCCATGTAATTGGTTGGTTGTGCGGACTGTCGAAGAGATCGGTGTGCGGGACGTAGTCACGGACACGATCGTTCACGTCGCGAATCAGACCTTTCTGCCAGGTGAGACCGACAACCGTCGACAGGAAGGTCTTGGTCACACTGAAGGTCATGTCGACCCTCGTCGATTCGCCCCACTCGGCTACGAGGTAGCCGTGTCGAAGCACGACGCCGTTCAGTGCCCCGCGCGCTTTGACCGGGCCGATCGGCGTATCGAACGGCTCGCGGCCGAATGTGGTCGCGAGATCGACGGCGAGATCCTTTGTCGCGGGATTCTCGTTGGCAACCGCGAACTTGATCGCAGCATCCAGCTTCGCTGCGTCCATGCCGACCTGCTCAGGTCGTCGCTGCTGCCAGTCGAAACGATCGGGATAGTACGGGCTCGTCGGCGGCCGCTGCGCCTGACCGATAGCGATTCCCGTCGAGACAATGAAAACAATTCCGACGAGTTGCAACTGACGAGAATGGCGGAAGTCGGCTTGCATGGCGCCGGGATTATGACACGACACTCGAGACCGATCCCGACGCCGACGTCCTGCACACCGCTACGACTCCGGCACCGCGGGAACTGGGCACGTCTCGGTCTTCTCTACTTGCAGGACGGCATGTGGCAGGGGACGCGTGTCCTGCCGGAAGGCTGGGCGAAATTCGTCAGCACGGGCACGCGGGCGTGGAAGCGTGGACGCAGTTGGTGAACCGAGCCGCTAACCAAGAAGAAAGGGCCCACAGGGTACGGCCGCGCATCGTTGGGACCGCGTGCCCGGATTTACTCCGGAACCGCGCGGTGCGGGTGCGGCTGAACCCCGTGGGCCCGGTACCAGCCCGGTGGAAGCTCCACGGTTGCCTCCTTTTACGTTATCCGGCGCGCCTTGCTGCGTGCCGATTCGTACGAGGCGATCAACATGAATATCGGACCGAATGTTCAGGGAGTCAAGTACGAAAATCCACGCGAGCGCGAATGTCTGAGTTCGAATCACGGACCCGAACTCCTGGAGCCGAATCCGGAGACTTCAATGGACGACGTGGTCTTGCTCGTCCTCCCACTCGAGGTGCGGAATCTCCAGCGCCTTCACCGCCTGCAGAGCCCGGTCGAGCGCTTCCCGCGGCGAGCGGCAATTTCCGCCACGAATATCTTTTTGAACCTGGCGCAACGTACGCAGAACCCGCGCCCGATCGAATCGCTGACCTTCACAATGATCGCAGTAACTCATCGCTTTATTCACCGATGCTTGAAGTTTTGAAATCTACTGTGATCTATTTTAGGTCACCTGGTGGTGGAATTGGTTCTGCACGGCGGGGCCTTCGCCTCTGCGCGTATCCTCCAGGAGGTTCGTGGGCCGCGGATGAACCCCATGAAAACTATAATCCGCCTCATGCGCAACCGCGTTCCGCGGCTCTCGTGCGTCCCGATCATCGCTGTTGCTGTGTTCGCAGCTCTTCACGCGCAACCAACTCAGTACGATCTCCTACTGAAGAACGGGCGCGTGGTCGACGGCACCGGGAGTCCCTGGTTCCGCGGAGACGTCGCGATCAAGGGCGATGTCATTGCCGCGATCGCGCCAAGGATCGAAGGGCCTGCGACCCACGTAATCGACGTCGCGGATGGCGTGATTGCGCCAGGCTTCATCGATATCCACACGCACGCGAGGCGCGGCATCTTCGAGGTTCCGACGGCGGCCAACTACGTCCGCCAGGGTGTGACCACTCTGCTGGAAGGGCCCGATGGATCGTCGGACGTCCCGCTGGCGCCGTTCCTCGCGAAGCTCGAGGCTTTACAGAAATCCGTCAACATCGGGAGCTTCATCGGCCAGGGAACGATTCGGTCTCGAGTCATGGGCGACGTAAATCGTGCCGCCACGCCCGATGAACTGGCTCGCATGCGAGCGCTCGTCGAACAGGGCATGAAGGACGGCGCGTTCGGTCTGAGCACCGGTCTCTTCTATGTGCCGGGCACCTTCACGCCAACGGAAGAAGTCATCGAGCTGGCGCGGGTCGCCGGGAGGTTCGGCGGCAGCCACGTGTCGCATCAGCGTGACGATGCGTCGAAGGTGCTCGACAGCGTGAAGGAGACCATTGCAATCGGCGAGAAAGGCGGGCTGCCGACGCAGGTCACGCATCACAAGGTGATCGGCAAGGCAAACTGGGGAAAGAGCGTCGAGACGCTGCGGCTCATAGACGACGCGCGCGCGCGCGGAGTCGACGTGACGATCGATCAGTACCCGTACACCGCGTCGAGCACGAGCATCGGCTCGGCGTTGTTGCCGGCGTGGGCGCTCGAAGGCGGCCGCCCGGAGACGCTCGCGCGCCTCAAGGATCCTCCTCAACGCGCGAAAATCAAGACCGAGAGTGCGGCCATGATTCGCGACGAGCGCGGCGGCGGGGATCCGAAGAACGTGCAGCTCGCGAACTGCAGCTGGGACCCGTCTCTCGCCGGGAAGACGCTCGCGGACGTCACGAAGCAGCGCGATATGGAGCCAACGGTCGAGAACGCGGGCGAAGCCGCGATGTGGATCGTCGAGCAGGGCGGGTGTCAGGCCATCTTTCACGCGATGAGCGACGAGGATCTCGAGCGCATCATCCGGCATCCGGCCACGATGATCGCGTCGGACGGCGAGATCCCGATCTTCGGTCGAGCCAATCCCCACCCGCGCAGTTACGGAACCTTCGCGCGCGTGCTCGCGGTCTACGTTCGCGAGAAGAAGCTGCTGACGCTCGAGGACGCGGTTCGCAAGATGACTGCGGCCCCTGCCGCCCGGCTCGCGTTGTCGGATCGCGGCGTGCTCCGACCCGGGCTCAAGGCCGACATCGCCGTCTTCGATCCCGCGCGCGTGCGCGACCTGGCGAGCTACGTCCAGCCCCATCAATATGCGGAAGGATTCTCACAGGTGATCGTGAATGGGCAGGCCGTCTTCGAGAGCGGCGCGATGACCGACGCACGTCCCGGGCGCGTGTTGTATGGGCCCGGCCGGGTCACGCCATGAAAAGATCGTGATGATCGGGTTCGAACGGCTCCGGTTCGTCCTGGAATGGACGTGCGCGACGGCCGTCGGCCTTGTCATTGCGGAGGTCGTGATCGAGATTCTCTGGAGTAGCGTTCTCGGTTATACGATGTTGTTCCTCGCGCCGCTCGCTGGCGGCCTGCTCTGGGGCGTACCAGTCGCGGTCGGCCAATGGCTCGTGCTGCGACGCCACGTTCCCGACGGCCGCCGCTGGATGGAGGTCAGCATTCTTGGTTTCATCGTTGCCTGGATTGCGGCGATGACAGTCGGCGCGGCGCTCTCGATGCTGCCGTCGAGCAACACCGTTTCGCTCTTCGCCATGTTTGCCTTGTCGAGTCCGATCGCTGGCCTGTTTCAGTCTGTTGGTCTTCGTCGATGGAACATGCGGACGCAACCCTGGCTCGTCGCGAGCTCGCTCGGCTGGACGGGTTTCGTCGGCGTGGTGATCTTCCTGCCTCGATCCTTCTCGCCAATCAGTCGGGCAGCCGCGAGGCTCATCGGACGTCTCGCGTCGGTTGAGGTAAGCAGCGACGTCGGCAGCGTGCTGCTCGGAGGTATCGTCGCAGGCGCGATAACCGGCATCGTGATGGCGCGACTCGTGTTCGACGCGATGGGAGTGGAATCGGTTCGTTCATGAACGAGGAGTAAAGGCGCGGGATCGCACGCAGAGCTATCGAACAACCGAGCTGCCGGCGTCTTCCTGCGGATGGAGCGCACGATGAAACGAGCTACGCGCCTCAGTCGAGTCACTGCGCCAACGGTTCGTCAGCACTTCGTTGGTCGTGACCCGATCGTCCGCGCAATCTACGATCGGATCATCAGCGTTGCGGAAGCGCTCGGGCCGACAGAACAGGATCCCAAAAAGACGTCGATCCACCTGAACCCCCACCCCAGCGCGCACAGAACGCGCGCCGGGGACCCCGGTCGCCGCTCCGCGTTTGCCGGCATTGCGACGCGCAAGGATGCGTTGATTCTTACCCTCAAGGCCGAGACCGACATCCGCAGTCCGCGAATCTTCAAGCGCGAGCAGGCATCAGCGAGCCGGTGGTATCTGTATCTCCGCCTCGAAGATCCGAGCCAGGTGGACCAGGAATTGACGGCATGGCTGAAGCAGTCCTTCGAGTTGTCAGATTGAGCCTTGGCCCCGCGGTTTGGCGATGAAAAGAAACAAGCCGAGGCAATTCGTGAGAACCACCAGCGACGAGATCTTCAACGCAAAAATGACCCGGCTCTCCACCTGAATGATCGGCAGAATCGAGAGGATCACGAAGAGCAGCGTCATCAGGAATCCCGAGAGCGCCGCGACACGCAGCCACAGCGGGGGCGCGGGCTGCACATCCCGGCGGCCGATGAGCGGAATCGCGAACATCACCAGGTACGTCAGCGCGTAGAAGATCGCTGACGCGTTCCACAGGAGCTGAAAGGCCTCCTGCTTCCCGACGCCGATCAGTCCGGCAATGCTCATCGCGAGCGTGACGGCTCCTACGAAGACGATCGAGTTCACCGGTGTCTGATAGCGCGGATGCAGGGTCGTGAACCAGGCCGGCAGGAGGTTATCCCAACCCGCGACCATCGGCAGCCGCGTGATCCCGGCAAACAGCACGCTCGCCTGCGCCAGCCGGATGCACAGCAACACGAAGATGCTGATCGGTGCCACAGCAGCCGCGGACCCGAGTCCGCCGAAACCGATGCTGAGTACCTGAGGAATCGGCGCAATCAGGTCGATCTTCTCCTGCGGCACGAGTCCCAGGACCGAGCTCGTGCCCAGGATGAACATCACGGCAATGATGGGCGCGGCGAACGCGACCGAGCGGGCAATCGTTCGTCCCGGGTCGCGACACTCTCCAGCGTGAATCGCGACGTACTCGAACCCGCCGAGCGCGCCGAATCCCATCTTGCCGAGCAGATTGAGGCTCATCACGGATAGCACGGGCATTGCCGTCGCAAGCGGATGAAATTCCGGCAGCACGCCACGCCGCAGATTGAGCCATGGGAGCAGGATGATTGCGGCGAACTTCCCGAGCATCAGGGCGCCGCCGGCGGTATGCACCCACTTACCGACGGCGAGCCCTCGCGCGGTGACAGCAACGAGCGCTGCGACCACGGCCACCGACACCGCGGTGATGAACCACTTGTCAGCAGTCAGCCACTCGCTCTCCCCGCCCAGGATGTAATGGAGGTACTGCGTGACCTGCAGCCCCGTCTCGGAGGTGTTCAGGATCGCAAACAGCCACAGGTTCCAGCCGACGAGAAACCCGGTGAGCTCGTTGAGTCCCAGCTTCGCCCATTGATACAAGCCGCCTTCGAGCGGCATTGCGCCGTTGAGATGGATGACGACTGCCGCCGAGGGCAGATAGAAGAGGACGATCGCCAGCAGCCAGAAAACGACGTGCGCAGGCCCCAGCTTCGCCGCAACGCCCACCCACGGCAGGCCAACAATGAAGAGGACCTGCGTGAGCGTCAGGTCGAGGAGCCCGAGATCCTTGCGCAGTTCGGCGCTGCGCCCTTCGACGATGGCCTCCTGCTGCCGACGGTCGCGAACCTGTGCCTCGATACCAGGCATGTCCTCCGCTGCCTCTGCGATCTTTTCCCTTTCCCTTATCCCTTTTGCCTTTTCCCTTGTCTTCTCTCAGTGCTCGCGGGGCCCCACCCCCTCCACCCCAGCGCGCTCAACACGCGCGCCGGGGACCCCGGCCGCTCGCGGCGCGGGACCGCGTTCGCGGCCCGCCGCAGCCGCAGGCGCTTTTCCCTTATCCCTTATCCCTTTTCCCTTTTCCCGCGCGGCCCGCCGCAGCCGCAGGCGCTTTTCCCTTCTTTCTCGCCTCGAGCACTTTCAGGAACGACCATCCCTTCAACTCCTCCATCGTCAAGCCTGTCTCTCGCGCTTCATCCATCGTGAGCGCGCCCGAG
>Ga0114129_10007047_pt1 | contig 16003 bp, 16 predicted proteins | sample RhiMetdeltSRZDD1_FD_80071 | JGI IMG/M metagenome (GOLD analysis project Ga0114129, IMG submission 80071) | Populus rhizosphere microbial communities from Tennessee, USA - Rhizosphere MetaG P. deltoides SRZDD1 (version 2) (version 2) | ecosystem: Host-associated > Plants > Roots > Rhizosphere >... | reverse complement strand
TGATTTAATTGAGCAATCATTGGAGCAAACGATATGAATTCAAAATCACAGCCGATTTTTATTGGGAATACCATTCAGCAGCATTCAGAAGTGGAGGTCAGAGGGGAATTTGTGGAGATGCTCGGAGAAACATTTTATAGGATTGTGAACTACGATCGCATGCCCCCTTTTTTTATGAGCATTGTCAGCAGTTCCAATCACTGGCTTTTTGTCTCATCCACGGGCGGGCTTTCCGCGGGTCGCGTGAGTGCGGAGCAATCGCTCTTCCCCTACTATACGGACGACAAGCTCACCGAAAACAACGAGAATACGGGGCACAAAGCAATCTTCCGGGTCACCCGCGGGGAACGGAGGAATCTGTGGGAGCCGTTTTCAGAACGATCTAGGGGCAGTTACCGCATCGAACGGAATATCTACAAGAATGTGCCCGGGACAGTTCTTGTTTTTGAAGAGTACAACTTCAGCCTGGGCCTATCCTACCGTTATGCGTGGCGAACCGGCGATACCTTTGGCTTCGTCAAAACGAGCTGGCTGATGAATGAAGGAGAGTCAGGTTGCCGGGTCGAGCTCGTGGATGGGATCCAGAACATCTTGCCCGCCAATATTACTTCCTTGACCCAGAATACATTCAGCCCCCTGTTGGATGCCTATAAACGCAGCGAGCTGGACCCTGAGACGGGCCTGGCCATCTTTGCCTTGAACTCCACTCTCACCGATCTCGCCGAGCCCAGCGAATCGCTTCTGGCGACCACAGTGATGCAGCTCGGGCTGGATCCGGCCGACTACCTGCTCTCGTCAACACAGCTGGATGATTTCCGCGCCGGGATGGGGGTGAAACCGGAAACAGAGTTGCGCGGCCGGCGCTGCGCCTATCTTGTGCATTCGACTCTCGAGCTGGCTCCGCGAGTGGAGCGATCCTGGCACCTGGTGGCAGACGTCAGTCAGGATAGCGTTGCGATCGTCAGCCTGTCTAATAAGCTGCGGGGGGATCGATCACAGCTGTGTGAGGCGCTCGAACAGGACATTGCATTAAACGGCGTGAACCTGGCAAGGATCGTTGCCAGCGCCGATGGTCTGCAGGTTTCTGCTGATTCCCTTTGCACGGCCCACCATTTTGCGAATGTAATGTTCAACGTCATGCGCGGTGGAATCTTTGCGAATGGCTACGATATCCACACCGACGATTTTATGGAATTTGTCTCGGTGCGAAATCCCGCCGTGCTCACCGAAAATGCAGAGTTCTTTGCCGCGTTGCCGCGGGAGATGAACATCCCGGATCTCCACGCCCGGGCAGAAGCCAGAAGCCGAGAGGATCTGATTCGGCTGAGTTATTCCTACCTGCCGCTCTCGTTCAGCAGAAGGCACGGCGACCCCAGCCGGCCGTGGAATCGTTTCGCGATCGATATCAAGAAACCGGATGGCTCGCTGAAGCTGGGTTATGAAGGGAACTGGCGTGACATCTTCCAGAATTGGGAAGCCCTGGCATACTCGTATCCCGAATATGTCGAAGGGATGATCTGCACCTTCCTGAATGCGACCACAGCCGATGGATACAACCCCTATCGCATCACCCGCCACGGGATCGACTGGGAGATTCCCGAGCCGAACAATCCCTGGGCAAACATTGGCTACTGGAGCGATCACCAGATCATTTATCTGCAAAAACTGATGGAGATCAGCACGAAGGTCCATCCGGGCAAACTTCAGTCATTTCTTTCGCAAGCAATTTTCAGCACGGCCAACGTTCCCTACCGGATCAAGCCTTATCCTGCGCTCCAGGAGGATCCATTCAACACCATCGACTTCAACTGGGAACTGGAGCGAGCAATTGAAGAGCGCGTGCATAAACATGGCACAGACGGCAGACTGATCCTCACGCAGGAGGGGACCGTACTCCATGTCACACTGGTAGAAAAACTGCTTACGCTTCTCCTCGCCAAATTGGTGAACTTTGTCCCCGAGGGCGGTATCTGGATGAGTACACAGCGCCCCGAGTGGAACGATGCCAACAACGCTCTGGTAGGCAAAGGACTGTCAGTGGTAACGCTCTGCTATTTGCGGCGTACGCTCGTCTTTTGTAAAGAACTACTACAACAATGTGACCTCACGTCGGCGCAAGTGAGTGTTGAGGTCCAGAAACTCTTTTCACAAATACTCGAGATTCTGAACAAATATCAGGGAACGCTCACCGGCTCATTCAGCGATGAAGAGAGACGCCTCATGATGGGCGCACTTGGTCAGGCGGGCAGTGACTCTCGCTGGCATTATTATTTGCAGGGACTCTCTGGCGAGTTCACCCAGATCTCGGTTACAGACATCGTTGCATTCCTGGAGCTGGCAGAACGGTATGTCGAGCATTCGTTGCGCGCCAACAAACGCAGTGACAATCTCTATCATGCATACAACATCCTGCATCTCAAACAAGGATCAGCATCCATCAGCTATTTATATGAAATGCTGGAAGGACAGGTCGCCATCCTCTCATCGGGAATGCTATCGGGGGAAGATTCACGGTTGCTCCTGGAGAGTCTGCGCAATAGCAAACTCTATCGCGCCGATCAACACAGCTACATCCTTTATCCGAACCGGGATTTGCCGAGTTTTCTGGAAAAGAATTGTATAACCCCAGATCAAGTCACCAGCCTGGATTTGGTGTCTGAACTTGTAAGGGCAAAGGATAAGTCACTGATCGTCCTGGATGAAGATGGCAATTACCATTTCAGTGGGCGTATTCATAACCTGAAAGATGTGACCCGCGCCCTGGCTGCGTTACCAGAGCAATACTCTGAGCTTGTGAGACGAGATGGTGAGAAACTCAGAATCCTGTTCGAGGATATTTTTCATCACAGTGAATTCACCGGACGCTCTGGAACGTTTTTTGCCTATGAAGGTCTGGGAAGCATTTACTGGCACATGGTCTCCAAGCTTCTACTTGCCGTCCAGGAAACCATCCTGCGTACAAGAAGCGAACCATCCACGCCGGCTCTTATGGATCGATATACAGATATTCGTAAAGGGTTAAGTTTCAATAAGACTCCTGATGTCTACGGCGCCTTCCCCACCGACCCGTACTCCCACACCCCGAAGGGACAGGGAGCAAAGCAGCCGGGTATGACGGGAATGGTCAAGGAGGAAATCCTTACCCGCCAGATGGAGCTGGGGTACGCCGTTGACAATGGCTGTCTGGTATTTGACCTCTTCTTGCTGGACCGGAACGAGCTTCTTGCTGCGCCTACGGAATTTGAGTACAGGAACGTGCAGGGAGAGCGGGAACAGAGGGAATTGCCGGCAAACTCCATCGGGTATACGATATGTCAGGTGCCGGTGGTTTTGCAGGCTTCAGAGGAGGCGTGTATAACAGTCCATCTCTCCGATGGCAGCACGCAGCAGATTAATGGATATGTTCTTGATTCTGTGAACAGCAGACATATCTTCCAGCGGGACGGCATTGTGCATCACCTGGTGGTTTCCATCACACCCGGCAAGTGATAACGAAAGTGCCCTGTAGAATAAGCGAGAGCAACCAGAACAGGTTGCTCTCTGGCTTTATCCTTATTCAACCTGACCAAGCTCGGCTAACAAGTTTAGTACGATAGACAACCGCCGCTTCGCAAAACCTCAACGGCGCCCATGTTCGCGTCCTTGGCTTTTGGAGCGGCTCAGAACTGGATCGGTTTGTGTGGGACAAAGCTGCGCTGGGATCGTTAATCAGGAAGGACACAGAATCTACCGGCCGTCCTGACTGCCCGCCTGCAGGCGGAAACACTCAGCTCACGAATGGCTTCTGGCGTTCTCCCCGGTGGCGGAGTTCCATACTCTCCGCTCGATGGTTGCGGCCGGGGGGTGTTCGGCCTATGATAAATTCAAGGCTTGTAAAATGGTTTGAGCCAAACGTGCTGCACGTTTGCATGAGGTCAAATCTGTGCGCATCACGGGCACGACTTATTTAACAGTAGTTCATAACAATCTGCCGCTTCGGAGCGTCACGTTAGCACGCTGGAGAAGCTCAGAGAAAGGGATGAAAACATGTCATTCAACAAGAACTCCCGCCTGGATCCGTCTCAGGTGGAGGACCGGCGTGGCCGGGGGCGAACAGGGACTGCAATCGCTGTAGGGGGTGGAGGACTTGGCCTGATCCTCACAATCGTGTTCATGCTGCTGGGCGGGAACCTTTCTGGCTCAACAACTGGTGATGACGGGCAAGGGCTACCCGCTACGGAGTACCCTGGCGGCATTAACGATCTGGAGACGCAATGCCAGACCGGGGCAGACGCGAATGCCCGCGAGGACTGCCGCATCGTTGGCTTCGTCAACAGCATCCAATCGTTTTGGACCGATGAATTTGCCCGCCGCGGGAGCGAGTACATACCGGCTGATACAGTCCTTTTCACGGGGGCAACGGAGGCCGCCTGTGGATATGCCAGCAGTGCAATGGGGCCATTCTACTGTCCGAGCGACCAGCAAGTCTATCTGGACCTCGACTTCTTCAATGAACTACAGACGCGCTTTGGCGCCCAGGGTGGTTCATTCGCCGAGGCCTATGTGCTTGCTCATGAGTACGGCCATCACGTGCAGCACCTGCTTGGTGCACTATCGGGCGGCTCAAACGCCACAGGGCCAGAGAGCGAGTCAGTGGAAACGGAGCTCCAGGCGGACTGCCTGGCCGGCGTCTGGGCCTTCCACGCCACCGACACCGGTTACCTGACGCAGGTGACGGATCAGGATATCGCCCAGAGCCTCGACGCGGCAGCGGCCGTGGGCGACGACCGCATCCAACGCGAGACACAGGGCTACGTCTCACCCGAGTCGTGGACCCATGGATCGTCTGAGCAGCGGCAGTTGGCGCTCAAGGACGGTTTGCAGAGCGGGGATATAGCCACCTGCGAGTCGCCGGGATGGACGCCATAAACATACAGTAGACACAGATTCAATCTGTCATTACGAGGAGCGTTCTGCGCGCTGAGCGACAATCTATGCCCCACCTACAAAAGGATTGCTCATCTTCTCCTCCCCTACGGTCGTTTCCGGTCCATGACCGGAAAGCAGACGTGTATCGTCGGGCATGGTAAATACCTGGGTCTTAATGCTTTTTGCCAGCTGATCCCAATTCCCACCCGGCAAATCGGTCCGCCCAACAGAACCTGCAAAAATAAGATCACCACAGAAGCAGATGTGGGGTGTGTAGACGTACAAGATACAATGACCAGGTGTGTGCCCCGGGGTAAAGCGCACTTCAAATTCTACACTTCCCAGCCGCAGGATCTGTCCCTGATAAAAATAGATCGTCGGTTCGGGCCCCGGATCAATGTCGTAGCCAAAAATCGCACCACCGCCGCCTGCCCTCCACAGCACATGATCATTCGGATGTAACGCGACAAGTGGCAATGGGTTCAGTGCATCGGCAATGGCACCAGCGCCGCCGATGTGATCGAAGTGGGCGTGCGTATACCAGAGGTGGGCGATCCGCCAGCCGCGTTGCTGTGCGGCTTCGAGAATCACAGGACCATCCCAGGCGGGGTCGATCACGGCGGCTTCTTTTGTTTCTGAGTCCGCCACGAGATAGGCGTTCGTCTGTGCGGGACCTAATGTAAAGGAAACGATTTCAAGCATTATTCACCTTCCTAGGGTTGGACTCGGGTTTGAGGCTCAAACTTCTTTCCACGGAGTCTTTTAAGTAAATCCTCTGTGCCTTCGTGTCTCCGTGATTCAAAACGGGTCTAAAAATTGTTGTGATTTGCGTATACCGGATTCTAATGCTTGCGAGCATGTTCCCGCCTGGATTGGCGGCCGGAGCAAAATTGTATCAGGCAGGACTCACCTTTCGCGGGGAGAAGAAATAACTAACAGCAATCGAAACAGCGATTAGGCCAATAGAAAGCGGGTAGACGATCATGGGATCGCGCTCGAAGAGGATTCCTGCCAGCGGCGGCGTGAGGATAAAGATCACCGCGCCGATGGTCTCCATCACGCCATAGGTCACACCCATCTGCGAATCGTGGACCAATTCCCGCGCCTGCGCCATGACCATCGGACGCCCTGCACGAAAACCGCCCAGCAGGAAATATCCAAGCACATAGATCGGCAGGCTGGTGCCTTTCCAGATGGAGAAAGCAAACAGGACCACAAGTGCCTGGGCGATGAGAAACCCGCGCCGCGGTGGAACCCGGCTGAAGAGGATCGCCATCATGGAATTCCCCAGAGCTCCCGCAGTAAAGATGATCCCGGTTTCGCTCAGGGAGAGGCCGCGTACACCTTCCAAAAAATTTGGAGTGAGAGGCTGCGAAAGGTACATCGAAAAGATCGCAAAGGCAAGAACACCCATAAGAATGATGAAGCGCCGGTTGCTTCTCAGATTGGGCGGCGGAGCTGCGGGGTCATGCGGATCCACCGGTTGGCACTCGATCAAAAAGATGAAAATCGTAGACAGCACAAACGTAGTGGCTGCAACGAGAAAGCTCATCCGCATCCCGTAGTGATCGCCGATCCATCCACCGGTGATCGGACCGAGTGCCATGCCCATCCCGAAGGTTGCGGTCGTCAGGGACAGGACCGTCCCGATCGGCCATTTGCCGCGCGCCGCCGTCACATAACTGCTCAGAGGCGAGGAGACAAAGGCAGTCAACCCGTAGCCGAACAAACCAACAAGGAACAGGGGGAGAGCCAAAGCAAGTCCCATGATAAGGCTTGACACCAGCCCCACAATCCAGGCAACGACCAGTAACGGTCGGCGCCCAATCCGGTCCGAAAGGCGTCCGGCAGGGATGTGGGTGATCGCCATTGAGAAGCCAAACGCGCCCAGCACCAGTCCAATTTCGGATTCGCTCAACAGGAACTGCCGGTCCAGATAGATCGGCACGAAATTAAAGAACATCCCTTCGCCAAATCCCCAGAGAAGAAGTGCAACCGCGACAAAAAGAAGACTGCGATTCAAGAGACTCCTTAAGAATTTCTGCCACACAGACCTTGGGAATACTCATTAATCTCTGTGACTGATTTAGTTCTGATGGCTGACTCGTTGGATAAACTCCGCCGCGGAATGGAACACCTGCTCGCGGCTGGCGTCACGCGGCAGGACGTGTCCCGACCCGCTGAGATAGAGCCTGGTCTTGTCTGAGGCGTTGACGAGCCGCTCATAAATGTATTCCAGGTTGTCCGGCAATACGTATTTATCATCCCGGGAATGCATCAGCAAAACAGGGACATCGACCTTTGGCAACGCCGCGCGCATCTCCAGGGTCAACTTCTTCAGCTCAGCCGCCGAACGGACGGGATTCTTCTCGTAAGAAATTTGCTCTTTATAAGCAGCTTTGTCAAACCAGCCACTGCCTGGCGGTCTGTTCGTTTTCGGCGTGAATTTGATAAACCGGCTGAACAGCTCCAGAAGCCAGATGGGGTACTCACTTGGCAGGCGTGACGGGGTAGACATCGCGATCACACCCTTCACTCGCGGAGCGAGCCGCGTAGACATAAGCAGGGAAAGGACTCCGCCCATGGAAAGCCCAACGAGAAAGATATCCTCGCTCAGGCCGCAAAGGATGTTGTAGCCATCTTCAACCGAGGCGGTCCAATCGGTCCAGCGCGAACGGATCATGTCTTCAGGCTGGGTTGCGTGTCCCGCCAGGCGGACACCCAGACAGGTGTAGCCCTGTTTGTGAAGATACTCTCCCATCCAGCGCATTTCCTTTGGTGTACCGGTGAACCCATGGATCAACAAACAGGCAGGTTTTGACGAGTCCCCCAGTAGAAAAAAAGGCTCAGCTGTCGGGATGATTTGTGGCATGAAGGAATTATAGTATGCCCTGGTCACAAATTGCGCTTCTTGTGCAGCAAGAAAAGTGCAATTCCCTGGCACCGCGTGTCTGACCGGTAAGGGTAAAGACTATCTGTCGCGCATCCACGCGGGGCGCAAGGAGGCAACCTTTCTGTAGACGGGACAGCTCTCGTCATGTGCGCCCGCCAGATACCCCGTGGACATGAGAAACTCGTTTACGATTTCTCCGCCGGTGAAGACAAAGGTCTTCTTGAACAGCTTGACCCATTCCTCTTTGGAAAGCTTGTGGTTCGCATCCAGCCAGCCTCTGAACGAGCCAAATTCCTTCCGTAATTCCTTGATCTTCTGCGCGTTGACAATTGCTGCGTTGACCTTCAAGCGATTGCGGATGATGCCCGGGTCGGCTAACAGGCGAGCTCGATCCCTCTCGCCATACTTTGCGATCTTATCAACATCAAACCCGTGATAGGCTTTGCGAAAATTATCAGCTTTCCTGAGGATCGTGATCCAGGAAAGGCCCGCCTGGTTGATTTCCAGGATCAGGCGCTCGAACAGCAGGTTATCATCCTTGAGCGGAAAGCCATATTCCGTGTCGTGGTAGGCGCGGTTGAAGGTATCTTCCGGGTGGGAGTTGCAGTAATCGCAATAGGTGGTCATAAGGCAATTTTACTATTACTGAGTCGGTTCCAGATATAACCAGTTCAACAGGCGGTCCGGGCTTTGTCAACTGTGGCGGGATAGATATTCTACTGGTTTCGCGATTGTGGTAGTGCGATACCCCACCAACAGTAAGAGGAAGACTTGGGAAATGTAGCTAAATATCCCGTCTCTAATTGCTGGATCTGAAAGCCACCCTGTACGAGTAGAAACGGAATATCCCGTGTCAGATACAAGCCCTGGAACAGCCAGCGATGAAGTGGCTCCAGGCGCTTTTGCCAGCGCTGGACTGCCCGATCAGGCGAAAGTCCAAGCTCAAAGAAGATGAGTTTTCCGTCTGGCTTTAAGACACGTGCAATGCCTTGAATGGCATCCACGATACCGGGAATCGTGCATAGCGTAAAGGTACTGACAACCGTATCGATGCTATTATCTTCCAAAGGGATATTCTCCCCGGGTAGGTCGAGAAATTCAATGTTCAACTTTGTTTTGTGTTGCTGCCTCTGTGCGAGGCGAATCATTCCCGGGTTGGGCTCAAGCGCATAAAGCCTGTTCACTTTTGCGGGATCGTAATGAACGAAATTTGCGCCGGAACCTGCACCGACTTCAAGAACAATCCCTTGGGCCTGAGGAATGATCTGGTGGCGAATTTTTCGGATGGGAAACGGATCACCCAGGACATCCACCAGGAAGGGATAGATATGGTCTTTATAGAAGGGCATTTGCTGCCGTTTGATGGTTTTGTTTCTCTGAAACCACCAGCCACACTTCCATCTCCCCCTTGCCTTTCACATTCACAGTGCCGCGCGGCTCACACACAAATTCATCCTGGATTAATTCATAGGTGGTTTGTGTAATTTGGACAGCGCCGCCCAGCCCATGGGATTCCATTCGGCTGGCAATGTTCACCGCATCACCCCACACATCGTAGACAAATTTGCGACGGCCAATCACGCCTGCAATCATCGAACCTGAATTAATACCGATACGAAAGCTCACGCGATGGCCGCTATGAAATGCGTGGGTGGAAATGTAATCGCGCATGTCCAACGCCATGCGCACCAGGGCCTGGGCATGATCGGGGCGGCCGCGCGGCACCCCGGAAGCAACCATGTAGCTATCGCCAATGGTCCGTATCTTTTCCACACCGTATTTATCCAAGAGAGAGTCGAAATAAGAAAAGACCTCATTCAGCAACTCGACCATCTCCACGGGATCCAATCGCGCCGAAAGCGGAGTGAACCCCACCATGTCCGCAAATAGGACACTGGCTTCCTGGTAATGGTCTGCAATTGTGCGGCGCTCGTTTTTGAGGATCGCTGCAATTTCCCTGGGCAGGATATTCAGTAATAGCGTCTCGGACTTCTGTTGGAACATATTCTTCTGACCGACGAAATAAAAAACCATCATGAAAACTAGCGAGCCGACTCCGATCTGGTTGATCACAAAAAAGAAAATCACCAGCACGAAAGACAAGTTGTTGGCAGGTCGCGCATAGGGCTGTAACAACCCGCTGAGAACAACAAGAACCGCAAAGGCCAGAAACCAGCGTGGAGCATGACGGGGCTCGTCGAAGAGTAGTGCACCCAGAGGAGAGATCAGCGCCCACAAGACAACGGCGCTGCCGTTGATAAATCCGCCCAGCGCCACCATCAGAAAAAAGGGAAGCAGTAGAATCAGTGTGAGTTGACTGAAACGAAAGAAGCGAAATTGGCGCGTCCGCCTAAAATGAAGGATGCTGAGAAAGGATATAAGGGAATAAGAGAGTGGAATTGCCCCGGCGAGTGGTTCTTTGGAGAAGATATAAAGCAAGCCCCATCCCACCCCTGCGACCATGAAAGGAACGGCACACACCACCAGCAGTGATTTTTGCAGGCGGATGTCATCGTCATCGTTTGGGTCAGAACCAATTTGGGATAGGGATGAGAGCGCTTGTCGGAACAAGTTTTGAAACACCTGGTTTCCTCTTTTGCACCGATAAAGAATCTGTCTTTATTTTCAATCCTTGCGGCAATAACAGTAAATGAACTTTTGCTCCTTGCCAAAGGGAGTATGATGCGTTTCGTGAGTGCTGTCCATGATTTCAAAGCCTTCACCAAATTCATCATGCAGGCTCTCTGGACTATAGCGTATCACTTCCAGCCCACTGCAACCGTCCGGTCCATCAGCCGCAAAAGTTGCGACAATCACATGCCCACCCTTGCGGACTGCCTGTCGTACCGTATCTATGTAGCGCTGGCGGTCAGCGGCTTGCGTCAGGAAGTGGAAAACAGCCCGATCATGCCAGACGTCATAGGCCTGCCGGGGTAAGTCTGCCTGTGTTATGTCCGCCTCAATCCAACGTACATCACCGGCGCGTGTACCGAGTCGCTGGCGGGCAAGTTGCAGTGCGGTTCCCGAGACATCTAATACACTAATATGTTGGAAACCTGCCAGAATCAAGTCGTCCACCAGGGTGGATGCTCCACCCCCTATATCAATGATATCGCCTGTTTTTCCAACACCAGTATTTAGAATATATTGTAGTGAAAACTTTGCATGTGCCTGATACCAACTGACCTGCGTTGGCGCTTTTGTTTCGTAGATATGCTCCCAGTGAATTTTCGTGTTCATAACAGTTCCTCTCTCCTCGGAGGGCTAGTTTACCTCAACTCCCCATGAAACGCCTACAGTCCTTGTACTCGCCTCGACACGGGGTGTCGGCAGGGCATCCCGCGCGGGCCGTGTTGGGTGCGGGGTTATAGAGGTGTCTCACCCCAATGGGTTGACGTTATCTGGTGCGGCAGACGATGAGTTGCTTCGGTGCATCACTAGAAAATTCTCTTTCATCGTAGGTGCCGTACTTGTGCTCGATCAAAAAACCGTTATACCAGAGCAAGGTATTAATCTCCTGTGGAAAAAACGGCCTCATCTCGAATGATAGCACCGTTTCCTTGTTGCTCCTTTCGTCTCGAAAAAACCACTGTATGTGATTGATTTGTGATGCCGCATCGTATCTCACATCTTCCGTAACGAAAACTTGAGATCCTCCTTTTGGGTCATCGTATTGACCGACAGCATAGCGACGACCTGATTCACGCGCGAGCAACCTTACGGAAGAATTAAACAGCTCAATCAAGCATCGACCTTCGTCTGCTAAATGCCGTCGAACGCATGCGAAGCAATTCTCGATTTCTTCGCGCGTGTGAAGATGTGACAAAGACTGGGCCGGAATAAAGATAAATTTGAACTTCTCTCCAAGATCAAAGTTGCGCATATCTCCCTGGATGAAGCGGATGTTTACCTCACTTTTGGAGGCCTTCAACTTTGCCAGATTAAGCATTTCTTCAGAGATGTCCATCCCCGTGATATTCACGCCTTCCTTTGCAAGCGGAATTGTTAAACGACCCGAACCGCAGGCAAGCTCCAATACAGGTTCACCATAGCGGGCAACTTGACGGCGGTAAAAATCAAGCAGATCGCCGCTTGCATATGCTCCCATGACAAGGTCATAACGCTGTGCGTAAGAATACAAGCTTACAGGATCATCCTTCATAAGCTATCCTGTTTGTCAGAGTGTAAGACCAGCGCCTTGCTCCCCCGTTCTCGGCGGTTGGGCTTCGACCAACCTCGACAACCGGGCGGGAGGAGATAACACCGCTTTGCCGGAACGGGCCTCAGGCCACGCAAACTGCTTGTAAACGCGGCGCGTACCTCCGGTCGGCACGCCCTGTTAGGCAGCACGACATTGATTTTCATTGCTCCTTCGGCCAGGGAGCACCTGTTTGCAGTGCGGAGGCATATTCCTGAAGCCGCGCATCGTCATGCCCACGGATTTGCGCTAAGAAGGGAAAATCGGCCGGTGTAACTGTAAGTTTCGCCAGAGGTTGAACCGGCTCAAAACTTGCAAGCTGTGCAATATGAACTTGGTTCGAGCCAAATGCGATCGATGGCTGAACGGTGAACGTCCTGCGTGGCAATAGATAAACTGTACCCCTTCGCCAGGGTTGAGTCGGAAGAGCTGATTGGCTGACGGAGAATATATAGTAGGGACCGTGAAGAGCGCCCGTTTCATCTGCAAGGCGAATACAGGCATTGGTGATCGACGTTACGCGGGCGCGATCTACGATGGCAAAGAACATGGCCCACAGCCCATCCGAGGCGGCATAGACAGCTTTCTGATTGCCGAATTCGTTGAGATCCTGGGATTGGCGTGGCTCGAACAAGGCAATGTTGGGATCGCCGGAACCATGCAGAGCGATATCGTGATGATCGGCGAGATGACAGAGGAACTGCCACTTGGGCCAATGCAAAGTGAACGGAATCGTCGGGCAACCACCGCTGCGGAGAGTCGTATCTAGCAACTCATCAAAGGCAAGGTGGGCCTTTTCGTCGACATGCACGTCTGGGCGTGTCAGCCAATAATCCGGCAACATCCTATTTATGACTCCATTATGATAGCCAGCCAACGGTCTGCGTTATGCCCCGGCATAGGCTGCCGGGGTACCAGTGGGCGGGATTGGGCACCATCCCGGCGCTCTCCCGGGATGAGAGAGCGCCCTTTTCACGGAATCAACTTCAAGCCATACAAACTGCCTGACTGCCCGTAGGGTGTGCGCATGCCGCGAAGCGGCAATCCCACCGCTATAGTCCTGGTGCACGTCGTGGAGCACGCGAGGAGGGGTGTGTTGGACGGCGCTGACCATCAGGTCGGCCGTAAGCGGCTGATGTGAGTCCGCTCATGCACGATCAACTCAGCGCCGCTGACTGCGGCTCGCATCAGCTCCTCAGCCCGCGCCGTCAGCACCGCGAGATGAGGTAGAGGCTCGATGGCAGCCTGTGCATCTCTGGCGAAAATTTCAACGGATTCTTTCAGATCTAAGCCCAGCTCGGCTGCAGACGCGTAATGGGTTGGTAAATCAAATAGTGCGTGACGCTCCTCAGTGAACAGGCCCTGTTGTATCACCTCGGCTAGCGCGCTATCTGCCTGTTCAAATTCGAAACACCACTGGCGAACCGACAAGAGGCCCACCAGATCGACTTTTTCGGCCTGATGTAGCTCGATGCGCGAAGGTTCGGACACAGGATGGATGTCGATTAGCGCGCCGTTCGGTTTCAACAGGCGGTGAATTTCCTCAAGGGCATGAACCATGCCACCATACTCCATTCAACACAATGACCTGGCCAGAATCACGATGTCGAAGGCTGATGCTTCGCTGGCAGAGGCGAAATCTTCGAACGCGATGCTGTGAAATTCGATGCGGTCTTGTAATTGGCTCGGCAGTTGTTCCTTCGCCAGCGCAATCTGCTTAACGTCGGGATCGATGCCTGTCACATGTGCGGCTTTGTCCGCATAGCGCCAGGTTACGCGACCATTGCCACACCCTATTTCGAGCACGCGCTGCCCGCTAAAATCCACCATATCGGACAAGGCAGGGGTTTCATTATTTTCTGGGTCTATTCTGATTGCCATAGAGATTCCTTTCCGCAAAGTAGTAAAGCCGCCCAACGGTTTGCGTTATGCCCATCAGGGTACCGGCGGGGGGACAAGGCTCGCCGTCAAAGCGCAAAAAGCCCAAAACCAAGAAAAAGGCTAAAAACGCGGCGCGGACCCACCTGTCCATCAGTAAGATAGGGGAGGAAACGGTAGACCGTCGTCCAGCTACATGCTGTGTTAGGCAGCTTTATGCTTTTTACTCTCTTTCTCTATTTGTAACATAACATTTTCAATAAACCCGGTTTTCCCCGCCACATACGCATCCAGATCCCGCACGCAACGTTTCGCTAATTCCCTTTTTAAGACCCCATATTCCTGCGCTGCATCCGCATGTTTCCGTAGATAATCCCGAAATTGGAGCGGTTTGCGCAACACGGGATGATCCAACTCCGCCAGATGGAGATGGTAGGTATGGACCGTTGGCGTACCTTTCCAGAAAAAACGCCGCTCCGGGACGAGTTGCTCGAGGATTGGATCATAAATATATCCCAACTGTTCGATACAGGGAATCAAGACGGGAGCGGCTGCCAAACTTTGAACGCCCACAGCAATATCAATAACCGGTTTGGCTACCAGACCGGGAACCGCCGTGCTACCCATATGTTCAATCCTCAGAAATCTACTTCCCAGAGCAGCCGTGATCGCCGCTTTCTCTTTCTCAAACAGAATGGGCCACTGAGGATCATAATCCACTACGAGGATTGGACGATTGAATTTGGAATACACACCCATCCTGCTCTTTCCCTTCTCCGTAGTTCAGCTGCCTAACTGTTGGTGTTACCCGCTGATGGGCGGGACGAGATAACACTTGGAAGCAGTATAAACCTGAAGCCAGAAAAACGCTTGAAAACGCGGCACGTGCCCGCCACCATGGTCTCGGAGCTCTCCCGAGGGTAAGGTGCACGCTTTGGTGGGCGGCGATAATGGCTATTACACCTTGTCTGTTAAAACTACTCCGCTAATTCCAAATGGAATTCTTCAATTTCTTGACCACGAGCATTGGCAAAGCCCTTAGACTCACCGATAATTGTGAAGCCACATTTTTCCAGAACTCGACGTGAGCCGAGGTTATCTTTCGCAACGCGTGCATAGATCGGACGAGTCTTGTTGTGGTGTGTTAAAAACTCTGTAAGTGCCGAAGTCGCAATACCTTTGCCCCAGTATTCCTTTCCAAGCCAATAGGTGACTTCTGGCTTGCCTTCCTCTTCATAACTCGAAACACTTCCTGCAACCTGCCCATTGAAGAGGATAGTCTGATTGATCGTTGTTTCATCTGCCAAAATTCTACGCCAATGTGCCATAAAAGCTTCTTGGTTGGTCGGGTCTTTCGCAGTGAAAGCCGCCATGTAATTGGCCTCTTGATCCAGTTGATATTCAAAAAAGATGGGAAGGTCATCGTTTACAACATCACGCAGAAGAAGTTCATTTGTCATACTATTTTTCTCCACGAATTCACGTCTGTATTTTGTCAGGGCATTTTCGCATACTTTCAGCCGCCCAACGGCTGGCGTTACCCGCGGGTGGGTGGGCTGAGACTCGCTGTCGAACCGGAAAACACCTAACGCCGAGAAAAATGCCTGAAAACGCGGCGCATACCCACCTGTTCACTGCGCGCTGTGTTGGGCGCTTTCTGCCTTTTGCAATTTACTCACAAACGGACTCTCCCCAGGAATGCCAATCAAATGAAAAACACCACGAAACCAAACTCTTTTCTTGCCAGAAAGACCATCAGGGGTTACACATTCGACACGAATATCCACACCCCTCTTCCGCCTCGCCTTGCACCGGAGCGGAAAGGACGATTTCAAGTTTTTAGTGGGCGAAGTACGCTAGCAAAATCATAGCTGGTTTTGCACTTAGGCGGCAAATTCTTGAATTAAGGATTTCCTAAAACATCCGTTACCGATTTATTACCAAGTTGTTCGGCCAGTGCGACAATAATGCCCTCGGGGCCGCGGAGGTAGCAGAGTCGATAGATGTCCTCGTACTGTGTCACCTCGCCAATGAGTTCAGCCCCATGTTTCTGCAGGCGAGCAACGACGTCGTCGATGTCCGTGACAGCGAACATGATGCGACGGATGCCCAGCGTGTTCACCGGT
>Ga0114129_10007046_pt1 | contig 16004 bp, 10 predicted proteins | sample RhiMetdeltSRZDD1_FD_80071 | JGI IMG/M metagenome (GOLD analysis project Ga0114129, IMG submission 80071) | Populus rhizosphere microbial communities from Tennessee, USA - Rhizosphere MetaG P. deltoides SRZDD1 (version 2) (version 2) | ecosystem: Host-associated > Plants > Roots > Rhizosphere >... | reverse complement strand
TTATACCGGAGCCCGAAAAAGGTGGCTGGCACCTTTCCCGGAAAGGTGGCTGGCACCTTTTCCGCAGAAACGGCTGTGGCGGGCTCGGAAATTGGCCGGCAGGACGCCGCATTCCGTAAAAGGTGGCTGGCACCTTTCCCGGAAAGGTGCCAGCCACCTTTTTCGACAAGTGTCCAGCTGCAGACACCGCTGGTGGCGCTGCATATTAGAGATGAAAGGTGTGTCGCGGATGATCGGCGCCAGAATCCGCCAGCGAACGACCGGCGGAAAGTCCGTCAGCGTTTACCTTGAGGCTCCGTCCATCCCTGCGCGCGCCACGCCTGGAGCAACTCGTGCTCGCGTGCCAGCAGCCGTTCCATGGACGTGTACCGATCGACGCGCTCGACGCCGTCCTCCGCGACGACCAGCTCGTAACCGTTGCCGTCAGCGCTCAATCGCGTTTCGCAGGTCTTCCGCTCCGAACCGCGCACGAAGACGTATAACATCGTCGGCGCATAGTGTATGGCATTCCTCGGCATCCGGACGGACCTGACCCCGGGGAGCCCACCTACGCCTCGTGCAGCACCGCACCCGGCTCGGCGCGGACCGCTCGACGCACGGGGAACCACGTGGCGAGACCGGCGACGGTTACGAGGACGGCTACCGCCACAACCAGGGTTCGCAAGTCACGAGGTTCGACGCCGTACAACAATGACCCCACCAGCTTCGCAGCCCACAAGCTGGCGATCGTCCCGAGCACCAGACCGACGGTGACAGGCACGAAGGCGCGTTTGAACATCACCGACATGATCCGAGCGCCGGTCGCGCCGAGTGCCATCCGTATCCCAATCTCCGTGCGACGGCTCGTCGCCGCCTGGACCGCGACCCCGTAGAGGCCCACGCCCGCGAGCAACAGCGCCAGCACGCTGACACAACCGGACAATTGCGCGACCACGCGTTCCTGCGTGAGCGCCGCGCTCACCTGGCCGAGCAGCGGACTGAACGTCAGCGACAGTTGCGGATCGACATCCGCGATCGCGGTCGAAACGTTTCGCGTCAACTGAATCGGCGAGTCGGTCCGCGAAAGGAAAGTCAGATTGATTTCCCGAATGCCAAGTTCAGTCAGATAGTCGAACTGCGCGAGGGCCAGATAAAAGGTCGGGGGTACCGGATCGCGGAGCGACGAATACACAGCATCGCCGACAACTCCCACCACCTCGAAGGGGCCGAGCGCTCGGGCCGTCCGCGGATATAACGTCAGCGTCATACCAATTGGGTTTTTCGCCGCGGCGAATTTGCGGACGAATGATTCGTTCACGACTGCCACGCGCGCCGTCCCGACACGATCCGCATCGGTCAGGTTTCGACCGGCGATCCGCGGGATTCGGAGTGCGTCGAACCATCCCGGCGAAACGAGGTTCGTCCAGACGGGCCCGCGAGTGTCCGCGACGCCGCTGATCTCGACTAACGGGGTGAACTGCCGGCCGCTCACCGGGATGGTGAGCGACAGCCCCGCGTTCTCGACGTCCGGCAGGGCCGTCACTGCCTCGCGAGCGCGCTCGTACAGAGCGAGTCGTTCTGCTGGCCGGCTCGTACTTCGATGCCCGTCGATCCTGACGATGGCGACCCTGGCTGGATCAAACCCTAGCGGACGCGCACTGAGCGACACGAATGTGTGCACGAACAAGCCGGCAGCAAAGACGAGTACGAGTGAAAGCGCAACTTGCACAACAATCAGCGCGCCTGACAACACGGCCGGCGCCTGCCCGTCGCTACTCCGTCCGTGACGTTTGAGCGCCTCGATCGGCGGAACGCGGGCGGCTCGAATCGCCGGCGCGCTGCCAAACACAAGCGTCGTCAGCACGGTGATGCCGATCGTGAACCCGAGAACACGCGCGTCAAGCGCGAGATCAAGAAAGATGCGGTTGGCGCCGGTCGAGAGCTGATGCACGAGCATCCTGCTGCTCCACATCGCGATCGCCAGCCCCGCAGTCGCGCCAAGGGCATAGAGAACGAACACCTCCAGCAGCAGTTGTCTGACCAGCCGGAACCGTGTTGCGCCAATCGCGAGCCGGACACTCAGCTCGTGTCGTCTCGCGATCGCGCGAGCGACCAGAAGATTGGCGACGTTCACGCACGCGACGAGCAGCAGCAGAACGACGACAACCATCAGCGCAACCAGAGGACGCTGGTACAACACACGGAGATCGCGTGCACCCGAGTAACCCTTCGCGCCGGGACTCAGGACGAAAGGGGCCTTGAGATAGCGATCGATGGCTTCGCGGCTGCCGAATTGGCCGATATCACCCAGCGTCGCATCGCGGATTTGCGGCTGGGCGGCGCGGATTCCCGCCGTTGCCTCATCGATCGATTGAACCGAGCGAAGCCGCGCCACGATCGTCAGAAAAGTTGTGCCGCTGCTGTCGAGAGAGGAATCGGCGCCTCGGACGCGCGGCTCGATTTCAAGCGGGACAATCACGTCGAACCTGCGGCCGATTTCAGGTCCGCTAAAGGAGGCGGGGGTCACACCGACGATCGTGAACGGCACGCCATCAATTGTCAGTGAGTGTCCCACCACGTCGGGCGCGCTCCCAAATCGCGTCTGCCACAAACCGTAGCTAATGACCGCGATCGGCCCTGCGGCCCCTCCATTTCGCACATCGTCTGGATCCGAAAACGTTCGACCGATGAGCGGCGGCACCCCGAAGGTCTCGAAGAAAGACCCGCTGGCAAAAATGCCGTCGATGAACTGAGTTTCTCCACCCGACGCAAGATTGAACCGGGCAAATGACCACGCGGCGCTTCGTTCGAACAAGTCGGGGCGACGACGAATCTCCGCCCAGACCGGATAGCTCCACGCTCGGACGTGTTCGAAGCGTGTGTCGCTCAGTAGCACAAGCCTGGCCGGATCTCGGACGGGAAGCTGACGAAGCAGGAGACTGTTGATGACGGAAAAAATCGCGGTGTTCGCACCAATGCCGAGCGCGATCGAAGCGACCGCCGCAAAGCCGACAATCGGTGCAGCACGCAGATTCCGAAACGCCACCCGCACATCACGCCATACGTCGTCGAACAGTTCCGCGAGGGGCATGGAAGGTCCTTTCGATGACCCGTAAGACTACTCCTCGCGAGTTCCTGACGTGCCAGCAAACTCGATCGAGAGCGGGTACGTTTTCGTAATCGCCGGTCATTTTTCGATGACTCGAGGCCCGGAAGCGTTTCGGCCCAAGGCGCGCTAACCGAAGTCCGCGCAACAGGTTGCCCTCATCCTTCCTGGCGCGTATTTGAGGTACGTCGCTTGCCCCGTCGACCGGACCGCACAATCTATGTTGGTATCCGCGAAGGTCGCGTATCTCGTTGTCCTGACTATTGCCCTGCTTCCTGGAGCGGTCTCCTGGTTCCTCGGTAATCGCCTCATTCGGAGGATCGCTGATCCGGCACTGCCCGAGCTGCTCGCGGGGCATCGACGACGGATTGGGATTGTGTTCAGCGTCGGGATGATGGTGCTGTCGTGCATAGCTGTGTTGTCGGGTGGTCGCGTCGCCGTTCAGATCATCGCGGGCTTTCTGATCGCCTACGCAGGTCTGCTGGCCGCCGCCTATCCGCTGCGGCGCGCGTTGTACAACGAAACGTGGAGCTTCCTTTCTTACTGCCTCTTCTATCCGCGAAGTGTTGTTGGAGTATTCGGGTTTTGGCTCACACTGGCCGCACTTCCGGAGATGCTCGCCATCGCCGGGGAGCACGACTGGCTATACGGATTGCCGCTCGGCTTCGCACTAGTGGTCTGGAACATTCGCTACGCCGATGTTCTTCGCTGGTCTCTGCGTTCCCAGCTCCTTCCTGAAGGCGATGTACTCGCCGATTGTCGCGCGCTCGCGGAAAAGTGTGAGCTGCCGGACGTTCGCTTCGAGTGCATCCCGCTCGGCGGCGGCGTCATCGCCAATGCCCTGGCGCTCCCGTCACTCCGTGGATCATCGGTGCTGTTCACCGAGACACTTCTCGAGCGGTTCGATCGCGAGGAGATTCGTGGGGTCGCCGCGCACGAGCTCGCACATTTCGATCACTACGGCCCGGCACACCTGCGTCGTCTAAGCACGATCAACTACCTCTTGATTGCCGCCGGCGTCGCCGCCGGGCCAGGCGCGCGGATTCTTGGAATTGGATGGGGACTGGTCGCGACACTGCTTTGGCTCTCCCTCATCATTGTGGCGCTGGCGCTTCGCGCGCGTAACAAACAGCGTCAGGAAACGATGTGCGACACCAAGGCGGTCAAGCTCACCGGCAATCCGGACGCACTGATTTCTGGGCTAACGAAGCTGTACACAATTGCGCGGCTGCCTCGCCGCCTCGACAATCGCACCGAACAGTCCGCGACGCATCCAAGCCTGGCCCGGCGAATTCGCGACATCCGCAAAGCCGCCGGGTCCGAACCCGGTACGCTGTCGACGGCGCACACATTCTCGAGCGCCGACGGCCGTTCAAGCGCGACGTTCGATGCCGCAGGCTTGAAATGGATCGATCGGGACGGGATCACATACACGCTGGCGTACTCGCACTTGACGGAGCTGCGCGTCAATGTCGCAAGCGGTCGTTCAACGCAGCTCGTCGCCATCGGTCCGTCGGCCCGACGATGGGAACTGGCGCTGCAGGATGGCGACGTCGCACAAGTTCAAGGAGTGCTCGACAGCATCGATGGAAAGCTGGCCGATCCGCCGCCGCCGCGAGTAGGGCTGACTCTCAGCCCCGACATTCGGCGCATCGTCCTGCTGGCCACCTTCATGATCGTGCTGTCGTTCTCACAGGTCGGCATGGCGCTGGTGGCACTGCTCACATGGGCAAAGCCAACGATGCCGATGTTCGTGGGCGCCGGACTTGCGACGCTGACGACGGCGGCATTCATGCTTCGCGATGTCAGCGAAACCTATCTCGCCGAACTGTGGATGCCGCTGACGGTGCTCGGCCTCTTCTTCTTCGGTTTAGCCTGGAGCGTCAGGCACCAACCGCGCGACGGCACGCGAAAGTACACCACTGTGCTGGCTGTCGCAGCGGCGCTGTTCATTGCGGCAATCGTGTCGCAGGGACTCAATATCGTAGACCTGCACCGGAGCGCACGCAGTCTCCCCTCCGCAACGGTGCTACTCGTCGCGCTCGCCGGCGCGCTGGTCTGCTCGACGGATCGGCGGGAGCGAGTCGCGGCACTCGCAACCGCCTTGACCGCCGGCGTGATTACATCCATCGCATCCACACCGTTTCTCGATCGATTCGGCACTGATCCTTTTCTCGTCCATTCGCGTCCGCTCCACTGGGTGGCACTCGACGCAACTCCGATCGTGGCGCTCGATGTCCCCTCGAACACGTCACGCATCGCTCTCTCTCCGAGCGGTCAGTATGTCGCCGTTTACAGTACCGACAGTGATCCAGACGTAAGTGGCGAGGTCCAGCTTGGACCCGTCGGCGGGACGCTCACGGTGAGGAAAGCCGACGATGTCGCGTTTGTGAGTGATGACGAGTTGCTGGTTATCACCTCTCGTGCCCAGTCGACTGTCGTCCAGGAGGAGAGATTCGGCGGCTCGCCGGAAGTCATGTGGCGACGTGAATTCGACAACGTATCTGAGCCAAGGCTGTCGCTCAATCGTGCAGTCAAGCGTTGGTCGCTCATCGGATGGGACGGTGAGGACACGATCGTGCGGATCGATGGCGCACTGGATGGATCCGATCTCGAGGAGAAGCGATGGCCGCTGGGCGACGATCGGGGTTACATCGCCGCCATGACGTCATCAGGATCGCATGCGCTCGTCCACGAACATCGGTACGACCCCGGGCCGTTCTCGCGGACGCTGCCTGTGCGGTGGACTTCGGCGCAGGCCATGCTCTACCTCTCCGCACGATCTGTTTCACACTTCAGCACCATTGAAGAGCACGGGCAGCGGAGCTCGTACGATTCAAAACTGGACGTGACGTGCCTTCCGGATGTGCTGCCGACTGCTGCTCTCGCTTGCACGGCCTATGACGGCAGTCGCACCCACATCGTCGCGATCGACGCCGGTACGGGTCGAGCCACGGGCGTCGGTTTTCTCGATGGCCAATTCATCACCGATCACTCGAGCGTCGAAGGATGGTTGAGTGGCTGGAACGTTGGACGGCCCGTCGCGATTCACTTACCTACCGCGGCGGTATTCCACGCGCCACCGGCAATGCGCACGCTACGATTCATACCGGTCGCAGGTGACCGTCTGGCGGCGTTGACGTTTGCGGTTCAGCAAGTGAAGGCAGCTGTCTATGCGCCCTTCACGCAAGCAAGAGCTAGTGCGCCGATCGCTCAGAACCGCACGCGCGCAGCGCGTCCGTAATTCCGCGGGCGATCAGCCTCGCTTCGAGGGCTTCTTGGTAGACTTCGCTGACTTCGACGAGCGTGGTTTCGGCGGCGGAGGCTCAGCAGATCTCGAACGGGGGTCGTCGTTTGCCGTGGACGGATCAGGTTTTAAGCGGTACCGATGATCGTGGGAAAACGCTGTGCGCGACGGTGCGCCACGCTTGGTGATGAGACCCTGCAGATCAGCACGTAACTGACGAGTCTGCGTTGTCAGCTCTCGCAACTGCGCACGAATTTCGTCCTCTGGCGGCAAAAACTTCACAGCAAACCGTACGAAAACAAATCAGTTCCCAAGCAAACTGCTGCCTAACCTTGCGACGCTGCATGCTTTGGTCCAAACGCAATGACGAACAGGTGGCAGCTCAGCGGGAAGAGAGCGTGGATGAGGCGGCGACAACCGTCCTGATTTAGATCAACGAGCTTCAGTCAGCTTGATCGACTGGCCGATCTGCCGAAAGGCCTCCTGAAAGGCTTGCGCGTCTTTTTCCTGGGCGATCGTCAGGTAGTAAAACAGCGTGCCGTCAGCCAGGAACGTCGTGTAGAGACCAATCTGCTCGTTCCCTCCGAGCGGTGATGGATTCACGAGCGGCGTGGCGAGTCCCGTGCGCTGCGAGATCCTGACCTGTTGCTGCTGCCCCGCGAGCTTCAGTTCAGGATTCCCCTCGGCGATTGCTTTCAACCACTCGTTCGTCGCTTGTTGCAGATCCCGCGACGACGCCTTGACCACTCCGAACTCGACTCCATAGCTGAAGACCATCTGGCCTTTCAATTCCCCGTATCCGTTTTGCGGAACGACTTTGATCGAACTGTTGGAATTGAGGGGAGTCCAGTTGCTCGGCACAGAGGCCTGAAAAATCTTTCCCCCCGCGATCTGCCGGAATTCTGATGATGGCGCCGGCACGGGCTGACCGGGTGTCCCGACCGATTGGTTCGTTTCCCCACCCGATCCGCCACCGCCCCCCTTTTCAACTTCAGCCATCGTCTTCGCAGCGGGCAACGACGCGAACGAGGCTTTGATCGGTTCGAACCCGCTCATGTCGGCGTTGCTCGCCACAGTCAGCGTGTCCGCCTCTTTATTGATGTACTGAGTGCGGTTGCCGGGGTTTGGGTGGCTGCTCATCCACTGCGGAGTGCCGCCTCCGCCGCCCGCATTCGACTCGCGCTCAATTGTCTGAAACATGTGCGCCAGTGCGCGTGGGTCGTAGCCGGCCCGGGCCATGATCTGCGATCCTAAAAGATCGGCCTGCTTCTCGAAGTCGCGGCTGTATCTCAGAAGCAGCGTGCCCAATCCGAACTGACTGCCTTGCGCGATATACGAGCCGGCGGCACCGCCAACAATCGCGCCGCCGACCTGGCCCGCAAGTTGACCGAGTTGCAGCCACGGATTCTGCGCCTTTGATGCGTTTGCCGTGCCGTGGCGAAGGAGCACATGCGATAACTCGTGCGCCATGACGCCAACGACTTCTGCCTCCGACTCGGCGGCCTCGAACATGCCGCGGTTGACGAACATTGGTCCGCCAGGCAGGGCGAACGCGTTGATTTCCTTCACGTTCACCGGGGTAAACGAATACTCGTAGACGGACTGTTTGAGTTCGGCCGGTGCGGCCGCGACCAGTCGGTCGCCGAGTTTCGTGAGATACGTCTGGACCTTCTCGTCCTTGATGACCGGGTACTGCTTCCGCACTTCCGCCGCGGCTTCGCGGCCAAGTTCCACGTCCTGTTGTGGGGTGAATCTGTTCTTGGGAACCTTGACGGCCGTCTGCGCGACGAGGCCACTGGCCGAAACCGACAGAGCCAGTGCGATAACCGCCGTCCGCATTGATGCGGTCCTGATCGCCATGACCGTTCTCCTCGATGATGCTTGCTGACAGGAAAGGGTTCCGCAGCAAGACGCATTCCTCAGCGTGGAGACTGAATCGTACGACGGACCGTCCGGAAAACTCAGAAAAAGATTCGGTCCGCGTCGACGCGTCGCGGTGTGGCGCTTCCGACTCCGGTATTCCGGAGGTTACGCCACCAGCGTCATGAGTCGATCACAGCGAGCGAATGCGTCGCGAAGGTCCTGGGCCGATACAGGCAGGCTCGCGGCTCGTTTCAATCGCCGCGACTGGGATTCCAGGGCAACGAGGCGATCGAGAAAAGCGCGCACCCGCACGACCTGGGCGCGCTGGATCGATCCGTGTCTCGATTCGAGGAGATCGAGCGATCGCCGCGCGGCGCTGAAGATGGCCGACGCTTCGTCGTTCCACGCCGCGTCGCGCTCCGGATGGGTGGTGCGCCGCCCGGCCATCACCGCAATCCGTTCGTCTTCGGCGGAAAGCGCGGCGTCGATGTTTCCCAGTCGGCCAAGCATTGCGGCGACGCGCTCATGACCCCTGGCAAGCGACGTCTTCGCAAAATCGTCGTCGGGATCTGACGCCACCACCGAGCGCCGCAATGCGACAACCTCCCGATACCGTTCGAGCGCGCGCTCGGTCTCCCCTTTTGCCGCCAGCGCGGCGCCAATCGCGCCGTACGAGAATGAGAGATCCAACCGCCACAGGCCTCGCGACGGGTCACGCTCCACCCGTCCCCGATCGAGCACGGCCGCCTTCTCGTAGAACACGATTGCTTCGTCCCTGCGGCCCAGCATCTCGTGCTCGGTTCCTACCTTCTTGTCGGCGATAGACAGTGACCGGCCGGCATTGAGGTCGTTCGGCGCGAGCGCCAGCCACGCCTCGGCGGCGCGCGTCATGTTCAGAAACGATTTGAGTGCGCCTTCGTAATCCTTGGCTGCCTCTTGTTCGTTGCCAATCGTTTGCCACAAGGACGTCGATGTCGCCTGAACGCGAGGGTTCGACGGTGCCTGTGCCAGGAATCGCGTAACCAGCGCCTCCGCCTTTTCTCGATGCCCCGCATCGGGTGTTCCGTTTCGACCAACATCTCTGTGAAGCGCCAGGTAGGTCTCGGCAAGTCCGACACCCGCGTCGACGTCGAGCGGTGGCGGCAGCGACTCGAAAAGAAGCGCCGCGTGCTGCAGGCTGCGATACGCGGCGGCTGCGTCGCCGAGGTTGGGAAAGCCCCCCTCTCCTTGTACTTGCGCCAGGCGTCTGTAGCCGAATGCAAGCTCCCGTCGAAGCGCCACATCATGCGCGGCGTCAGGCAACAGCGCATCGAGGTACTCGGTGGCACGTCGGATCAAAAGCTCTCGCGCCGCAAGCGAACCCGGCAGTCGGACCACGGCGTCGTGAAGCTCGCCGAGAACTGATGTTGCCAGGCTCTTGACCGCGTTGAAGTCGCGCTGCGCGCGGTTACGCTCCTGCCGTGCGACACGGGCCTGCCATGTCGTCGTCGCAATGCCGCCGGCAACGGCAAGCAGGAAACCGGCGGCCGCGGCGACAGCCACCCGGTTGCGAGCAGTGAACTTGCGACCGCGATAGAGAGCGCTGTCCGGCGTCGCCAGCACGGGCCGCCCTTCCAGATATCGCCGCACGTCCTCAGCGAACTGCTGCGCGCTGCCGTACCGGCGCTTGGGTTCCTTTCGCAGCGCCATGAGAACGATGCGATCGAGATCGCCGTCGACCCGTTGACGACCGGCCGGCGCACCACCGGTGCGCAATGCGACACTCGGCGCCACGGGCGTGTCCTCGCACACGGCGCGGCTAAGCTCGGCGTGACAGCGCGTCTCGACCCGATACGGACTGCCGCCGGTGAGCAAGCGGTAGAGAAGGACGCCGAGCGCGTAGACGTCGGTCGCCGTCGTGATTGCCTCGCCGCGGATTTGTTCCGGACTCGCGATCTCCGGGGTGAGCACTCGAAACACCGTTCGTGTTGTGTCGGTCGACGCATCTGCCTCGAGGATCTTGGCAATGCCAAAGTCGAGGAGCTTCGGCGTCCCGTCTGCCGTCACGAGGATGTTCGAGGCCTTCAAGTCTCGATGGATGACGAGGCGCTGATGCGCGTCATGCACGGCAAGACAGACGAGACGGAAAATCTCGAGACGCTGTGGCACGGCGAGCTGACGTTCTTCGCAGAACGCGTCGATGGGCTTGCCGTCAACGTACTCCATCGCCACGTATGGCAGACCGCGCTCGCTCGCACCACCATCAATCAGCCGTGCGATGTGAGGGTGGTCGAGCGCCGCGAGAATACGCCGCTCATCGTGGAAACGCCGGAGCAGAAGGTCGTCGGCCGGTCCTCGGACAATCTTGACCGCCGCCCGCTGTCGAAACTGGTCACCGACTCGCTCGGCAAGGTACACGGTCCCCATGCCGCCGCTGCCGAGGAGTCGCAAGATCTTCCACGGTCCGATCCATTCGCCAGGCTCAATCACCGATCCGCGCAGGGTATCCGATACCGCGTGGCGGCCGGACGGCATCGCCAGCGCAGGCGTTTCAAACCGCTCTCCCGCCTGTTCCATCGACTGGAGCAGCGACAGGACTTCTACACAGAGTGCCGCGTCATCGGCGCACAGCTGGATGGCATAGGCGGTGCGTTCCGGAGCCGGCTGGGCCCACGCATCGGATGCGATGCGCTTTACCTGCTTCCAATCACGGCTGGCCGCGGAATCCGACATGGTCTTCTCAAGGTACGCGATGTTCCGCCATGGGAAGGCTCACGATGTAGGCGGACGCTCGCCTGACCGCGTGAGCTCTCGATGCAGCCAGCCCTTCGCGACTGCCCACTCGCGCTTGACGGTCGCGAGCGAGGAGCCGACGACGGTCGCAGTTTCCTCCAGGGTCAGGCCGGCGAAGAAGCGAAGCTCCACGATCTGCGCCTGATCGGGATCGAGCCGCTCCAGTTCGAGCAGTGCTCGATCGAGCTGCAGAAGATCGACCACGTCGACCGGCGCATCCGGCTGAGCGACGACGATTTCTTCCACCGATACATGCGCCCTACTCCCGCCGCGCTTCTCACGAAGCCGCCGCCGCGCATCGTCGATCAGAATCCGGCGCATCAATCGCGCCGCGATCGCAAAGAAGTGTGCCCGGTTCTGCCAGTCGACCCGCTGCTGGCCGATCAGCTTCAAGTACGCCTCGTTCACGAGGGCGGTCGTCTGGAGCGAACGGTCCTTCTGTTCCCCCGCGAGGTGTCGCGCCGCAATCACGTGCAACTCGTCGTACACGAGCGGAATGAGGCGGTCGAGCGCCTCCCGGCTGCCGCCCTGCCAGTCTCGCAGTAGCTGCGTGATCTCTGCCGAAGGTTCGGGGGAATCCTGGGCCACGTCGCCTGTGTGGAGAGGGGCAGATTGTGCCACAGCAGCAGGAGTGCGTCAAAGTCGCTGTGCGAGCACCCGATCGTCCTAAATGGTCTTCATGCCTCTCGGCGCCTACTCATCGCTCTCCATCCAAGGTGGTTGCTTGAACGTTGGATCTGGAACTTCATCGGGAAGTGGGAATTCTCGACGTTCCATCTCGCTGATGCATCGATGCATGTCTTCTTCGGCTCGAAAGCTGACGTGAATGACACCGTGATGATCCGTCTGGAGCAGATGTCGTCCATGATTCGGAACAACGTAGAGATCGTCGCCCACTGACCATCCAAAGATAGTGGTGCTGAAGAGCAGCGTTATGAGCCTGTCGCATTCGTCACGCGAAAACTCCACGACCGCGTTCGTGCCGAGTGGAAGCCCGAGACCGGCGAGAACCTGCAGCTCCACACGATCGTTGATTCGTTTCGGGTCGGCAGATTGCGGCCAGCTTCCCATGTGCCGCCACACGTAGCATGCCTGCCAGTCACCCATGCACTCGAGCAGCGAGGCGACGAAATAGGGCCGCCTTTCCGCCGCGTCGGGGACAAGCCAGAATCGATCGTGCTCAGGATCGGGATTGAAGGCCAGCACTGCTGAATGCGGATAGCGGGGGTCGATTTGAAAACCTGCGCGTTCGGCCCACACGAGGAAGTCTTCTTCCCGTTGTGTTCTCATTCTGCCTCGCGAGCCACAGCACCCGGACGAGACCAGCCAACGATCGAATACACGGCAAAGATCCTGTACGGTCCTGGCTCTGAATTCTTGAACGTACCGTTTTCCAGCAGGCGTTGTGCTTTTTCCAGCGACTCCAGCAGGCACCGCGAGTTCGTCTCCACTTCGTTTGCCAGACCATTACATGACAAGGGAGAACATTCGGGGGAAGTCCGCACCGTAAAGTTCACGACGTCGTAACCTTCCAACACTTTCTTCTCAGGAATTTTTACGTCGGTGTGAAATGACGTTTCGGGCTCGAATGGTGTCCATTTGCCCTCATCGAACTCCTGCTCGTGGACCTCGTAGAAAAAAAGCACCGTATCGGCTAAGTCGACCTTCTTCTCGCGGGCGACGTCGATAATCTCCGCCGGCGAGTCAAACAACCAGTAACCGTTGTGCTTCCAGCAATGGATGTAATCGGTGAAATCTTCGGAGATGCATCCACTGAGTGAATAGATGCTGGAGACGCCAGTCGAGGAAAGCCAGTCCGGCCGATTGACCACGCGCTTCGCCATGTAGCCTGCAGGGACCATCGCAATCCAGATCTTAGCGGTTCAACCTGATCGATTGTTACTCTCGACAGAGTGGATTATTGTTCCGCTATCGCGGTTCGACCGCAGTACCTAAACTTTCTGGGGAGCTCGCCGATGTACTACAGAGTTCTGCGCCTGGTCGTGATTGGGATTGCCGTGGCGGCGACGGCGTTGGTGATCAACGCGGCTGGGCCCGCGAACTTCAAGCCGGATGGCATGGTCACCGGTTCGACGCTCGCAGGATGGCACGTTCTGGGCGGGGCCGACTGGAAGAACCAGAATGGCGAGCTTGTCGGAACCGCGAAACCTGGCGGCAACGGCGGCTGGCTGATCATGGATAAGAGCTTCCAGGACGTTCAGCTGTACACCAGCTTCCGTTGCACCGGCGCGTGCACGTCCGGTGTGCTGCTTCGCGGACAAAAGACGCCGGATGGCGGAATGAGCGGCGTCTATGTGTCGCTGACGGAAGGCGACACTGCATCGTACGCCGTCACGATTGACGCGACCGGCAAAGAGCTGACGCGCGAGCGACTGGCGGCGCCTGCTGGTCGTGGAGGGGGTGGAGGCGGAGGTGGTGCGGCCGCCGGCGCAGCACGAGGCGCTGCCCCGGCTACGGGTGGAGCCGCACCAGGTGGTGCACCAGCTGGTCCTCCTGCCGCCGCACCTGCTGGTCCACCGGTCCCGACACCCCCAACAGCAGGACAGGCGAGCGCAACAGGGCCGGGTCGCGCGACCCCGCCAGGAACGCAAGTCGGCAGCTCAGGTCGGCGCCCGCCGGTGCTGAAGCCCGGTGAGTGGAACGATCTCTACATTCTCGCGTCAGCCGCAAACCTGCGGCAGACGTTCGGGGGCGTGGCCGCGATCGATGAGAAGAACACGACAGCGTTTGGCCCCGTCGCACTCTTCGTCGGCGGCAGCGGCGAGGTGCGATACAAGGATTTCGCATGGAAGGATTTGAACTCGATCGTGGACGCGAAGGAATCCGTTTCGCCGCGCTTCACGATGCAGCGCGTCAGCAATCTCTATTACGGGTGGGGCGCAACGACAGCGGACATCAATCACGACGGCAACCTCGACATCGTGTCAGGACCGTTCTATTACCTGGGCCCGGGGTTCACCGAGCGGAAAATCTACCGAGAGGGGCGCGTCTACAATGCCTCGACCGAGTTCGCGCCAGACATGGTGAACCTCGCCCACGATTTTACGGGTGACGGCTGGCCCGACATCCTGTCGTCGCTTGGAAACCGTCACATGGATCTGTATGTGAACCCGCAGGGGCAGTCGCGACGCTGGGACAAATTCAGCGTGCTCACGACGATCACCACTGAGATTGTGCTGCTGAAGGATCTCGACAAGGACGGAAAGCCCGAGGTGATCTTTGGTGGCGGCGGTGTCTACGCGTGGGCGAAACCCGATCCCGCGAATCCCACGGCTGTCTGGACGCCGCATCCTGTTTCGACTCCGGGAGAGGCCGTCAACGGTCATGGTATCGGCGTCGGCGACGTGAACGGCGATGGTCGAATGGACATTGCCGTACCGACCGGATGGTATGAGCAACCAGCCGAAGGAATCTCGAAGACTCCATGGATCTTCCATGCGGTTGAGTTCGGCAACAACGGCGTGTTCGGAAACGGCGGTGGCGAGATGGGCATTTACGATGTCGACGGTGACGGTCTCGCTGATGTCGTGAACGGGTCTGCGCACAACTGGGGAATCAAGTGGTTCGAACAGAAGAAAGCGAGCGATGGGACGCGCACGTTCGAGCAGCATCTGATCGCGCAGGACTTCTCCACGGCCAACGCCGGCGGAGTGGTCTTCTCCGAGTCGCACGCCGCGCGTTTCGTTGACATGGACGGCGACAAGATTCCCGATTTCGTCACGGGCAAGCGCCTGTGGTCCGAGCTGGAGAACTACAACGGAAACGATCCGTATGGTGCGCCCGTCCTCTACGTGTACAAGACGGTCCGTAATCCGAAGGCGCCCGGCGGAGCCGAATTCGTGCCGGAATTGATCCACAACAAGTCGGGCGTCGGTTCGTCGTTCGACGTTGTCGATCTCAACAAAGACGGCCGGCCGGACGTGGTCACCGCGACCGCGTACGGGACGTTCGTGTTCTTTGGCAAACCGGCGGCGAGTTCCGCAAAGCCGTAACGCAGCGGTCGAGCGGCGCGCCGATGCGCACTTTCAGCTTCATTCGTGCGCGTCTAATTAGCGTCCTCTAAGAAAGGAACGCCAGAACGCGGCGGACGGATTCACTCGGGCGAGATTATTGTTGTGCCATCTGACGTTCAGAGTAAGTAGCAGCCGCGCAGGACGCAAGGGCCGCGGTCACGAGTATGCCGAAGGCCACGGCGGTGCCAATCAGGATCTTTGATGTCTTGCTCATCTTCTTCAGGCTGGCCTTCTTGATCTTCGCGATGTCAGAAATGGGGATCGTCTCCGTCACCACGTGGTCCTTCTCCTGACGCATGACGGTGACTGAGTCCGGGGTGATCTCCTCGATCACCACGTCCATCTTCCGTCCGTCCTGACGCTCGATAGTTGCGGTGGAGCCCCGGCTCATCTCGCCGAGGACCTTCGTGACCTCGGCCCGCTCTTTCGCCCGCTTGTCCTGATCGCGGTCCTGGCTGGCCCATGACGTCCTGTCAATGCCGATCATCATCGTGGTGAGCGTGGCGATGAGGGCAACCGCGAGCACCCGTCTCATGACATCTCCTCGAGCATCGACCGTTCCGACCATTGCCTGAGCGGCGCGAGCCGTGACTGCTCCAGCCCGTCACGGTAGAACAGATTGTACGTGTCGAACGGAATGAGCCGGCCGTCGGGGTGGACGATGTGCACGCACGTTTTCTTCACCGACCGCACGTCGAACGAGTAGGCGTCGATGAACTGCATGATCAGGACGCGGAAAATGTTGCGATAGCCGATATTGCCGGGCGCATCCAGCCGCGGGAGGCAGCACAGGAGATCGCGCAAGGACTGTGCGCTCGACTCGGACGAATGGTTCGTGGCAAACAACTTGAACACACCTTCGCGAACGGCGTCGTCTCCCTCATAGACGATGGTGTTGCGTCCGCCTTCGATGAGCACCTTCGGATCAATCAGGCCGGTCAACGGGATCAGCTTCCCGTCGATCTTGAGCGCGTACGCCATGGCGAGACTATCGGGATGGCAC
>Ga0114129_10007045_pt1 | contig 16004 bp, 24 predicted proteins | sample RhiMetdeltSRZDD1_FD_80071 | JGI IMG/M metagenome (GOLD analysis project Ga0114129, IMG submission 80071) | Populus rhizosphere microbial communities from Tennessee, USA - Rhizosphere MetaG P. deltoides SRZDD1 (version 2) (version 2) | ecosystem: Host-associated > Plants > Roots > Rhizosphere >... | reverse complement strand
TGGGAGGGGACTGAGATGTTGAGACGTCTTGCCCTGGTGACCTTGCTCGTTCTTGGGGTTGCCTGTTCTGGCGGCACTCAAGAGAAGGCCGTGTATAGTCCGACACCGGATGGATCGGCTCTTCCCGAACCTCAGCCCCAATCGGATCAAGGTGCTTGAGTCATCGACTTAGCCGGAAAGCCGGATGAAGAACTATTCATCCGACCATGAGAACCCTATTCCGCCTATCGTGACGAGGATGATCACCTACAACGCTAAGCGTGTGCGTGTGATCTTGATGCCAGAAGTTCCCGGTAAACCGAATGCGATGGGCACTCCTCCACCATATAAGTGGTGGAAGATTGTGGCGTTCAGTGACCCAACGTTGAGTGAGAATGCACGCCTCTCAAGGGACGAAGGGATGCGCCGACTGCTCGCTAAATGACAGGGCAGATTTGATATCGTGGACGCTGGTGACACCCTCAGCAGTCTACGGGGTGAATCCGAAGCCGACCAAGCCTGAATGTCCTTATGACCTGCGTTGTCCCGCAGATTGCACATGCTGCGGGCATGGAACGACCCCTCAGAGTTGGCGACCTGCTTCGGTGTCCGCATTGCCGCCGCTGGCACCGCCTCGTGAAGTGGCACAACGCAGGCACGGCCTACACGCTGCGGATGCTCTACTTCGACTGTCGGGGCAAGCGGTATTACGCAGGGCAGGAGGATCTGGAAAGCCGTCACGAAACGAAGGCGGCGTTTGCCGCGATGGACAATAGCTAGCGATGTTCACGCTGGATCAGGTCGTGCCGTGGGGGCGGTCCTTCGATGAATACTGTCGAATGTTCGCCCTCTCCCTACACGACCTGCGTGGACGCATTCTCGGATGTGCCGATGGTCCGGCGAGCTTCAACGCCGAAGCGACGGCGGTGGGACGGTCGGTTACATCCTGCGATCCGCTGTATCGTTTCAGCGCAGACGAGATTGCACACCGCGTTGCCGACACGACGGAGATCATCATCGAGCAAACCCGACGCAACCAAAACGAGTTCGTGTGGACATCGATCCGGTCCATCGAGGAGTTGCGTGCTTTGCGAGTGTCAGCGATGGAGCAGTTCCTTGAGGACTTCAAGGCTGGTAAGGCGGAGGGCCGTTATGTCGATGCTGAACTGCCGAGGCTGCCGTTTGACGACGAAACCTTTGATCTCGCCGTCTGCTCGCACTTCCTGTTCCTCTACTCGGACCAGTTCTCCGGGGACTTCCACGTCGCCGCCATACGTGAGATGAACCGAGTGGCAAGAGAAGTCAGAATCTTCCCGCTGCTTGCACTCGGCGGAACACGCTCTGCCCACTTTGAGCCGGTCGCACACCGGCTTCAAACGGAGGGCCTTGCCGTGACGGTCGAGATCGTGGCATATGAGTTTCAGCGCAGGGGAAATGAGATGCTGCGTGTTCGGCGGAAGTTGGCGAAGAAGCGATGAAGTGGGACGCTGGACACCCGTATCGCTGGCGCACATGGATTCGGATGCGTCTAGCTTGGTTCTTGATCAACCTGGGCGTGGCCGCCAAAGGACGCGACTGCGAAACGGTGGGGGCTGAACATCACTGGTATAACCGCGACGGGAAGACCAGCGGGTGTTATCACTGCGAAGTAATCGGGCCGGGGCGTCTGTGGGAACAGGGCCGTCGCTTGTGAAAGGCACAACTGCCCGAATTTCCATATGGGGAGGCTATTCTTGCTCGACATGCAGACGCCGTGATTGCTGTCGGCCACATCGGCAGAAGATGTGAACTTTGATCAGCCAAACGTGATGCGCTCCGTGGCAATCACGATCAAGAAAATCAAACCGGCTAGCGCCAGCACGAACAGCGCCGCAAATCCGATGTTCGCCGCAGCAGAATAGTTGCTGGCCTTCGACATCAGAAATGATGCAGCTAGTCCAAACACCACAGCGAGCAGAACGCTCAAGAGTATGAGCATCAGAGCATCTAGGGCGACACGGACTGACTCCTCAAGCCCGCCGTCCTAAGCGTCCCAAGGATTTCTATTCTCTACCTGATTGAGATCGGTCTGTAATCTGGATCCAGTAGGGATACAGAATACCTAGGACGTTTGGGACATCAAGGACGGTCGTTCTGGCGAACGCCATCGAACAAGCAAGGCGATGGCGGCGATACTCGTAGTCGGAAACCACGCGACGACGAACGGCGAGAAGGCTTTGGCTTGTTGCGGGTCAACCAGCAAGAAGAGCGCAATGTAGGCACAGGCTGTCGAAACGACCAGCAGGCGACGAGTCATGCGACTGAGTGTGGCTGCCCAGACGCCAAACAGCGCAAACGCAATTGGCGAGCAGGACACCGCGAATCTGGCGTAGTAGTTGGTGGCCACATCCCACCTGTCGCTCAACGGGGCTAACGCACGAATGGCACTGGCACTTGCGCCACCCATCAGCGAGTGCAGTTCCACAAGATTCAGTTCCGCCGCGCCACGCAATGGTGTCCACTGGACCGCTGCGAACCGATACGCTTGATTGCTGGCAGGCACGACCCATCCCGCAATGGCAAATGTCAGGAGTGAAGCTGACACCGCAAATATCAAGATGACCGGCAGCATGCGTGATGACACGCGAGAGCGAGCACCGATCACCATTCCCACTGTGGGTCCCACCGGAACAGCGATGACGACGGCCTGTGGTGCCAAAAAGAACGCCATCAGAAGCCATTGACGCGCATCGACCGGGACGGGAGAGTGAAACAGGTAGGGCAGGTCCAGAACCAGCACCGCCGCCGTGATTGCTGCGGCTGACCACCAGAACGACGACCGCACACCGAACGATACGGTGCGTCCAACTACCGCGAGCACTTGCCGCCAATACCACAACGGTGACTGACCCGCTTGAAATCGTTCGAGCAGATCACCCACCAGGGCGGGCTCGTTCACCGCAGCACTTCGGAGGAGCTTGGTTGCGAGCTTCGGGGGTTCAGGCATGGTTCATCCAGCGTGAGCGAAGTGTGTCTCTGCGAAGTCCACCAACGACGACAAGCATCGTCACCAGCACTGTTTCGGTCACAACGAATAGAGCGAAATAGTGGAGAGGGATGTGCTTCTGGTTGTCAAACAACGCTATTACGGCCATTAGGGACCGAGTTGCTAAGCCCACGAACACAAGCGACGCCAACACGATCAGCACGCCGCGAGACGGCCTAATCATCAGCCCAAACAACCATCCGCTCAGGAGGGCCGCTATGGCGAGCGGAGTTACGTCAATCGTCCACAAAACGATGAATGGATGTGCCGCAACGACCGGATACGACCACGCAGCAGGCTGCATGACGCGATAAAGGAGCCAGCTTCTGAAAGGTGCAGCGAGAGTGTCCCCAGCGAAAACAAGAAGTAACCCCGTTGCGCCGACCCCCCATGCCTTTCGACCACGACAGTCGCACCAAAACGCAATCGCCACGGCAGTAATAACCTGCCGCCAATACCACCAACGCGACTGGCCCGACTGGTAGCCTTCGAGCAGATCGCCTGCGAATGCAGGGCCGTGTGGTCCTAACCATCTGAGCAGAGCGGCTGCGAGCTTCGGCGGCGTTCGTTCAGTCACGCGATCACACCGCTCTGATTCGAGCCCCAGATATGCGCTGCAACGCCGCCAAACAGTGCAGCCAGCGGAAGAATCACAACCAGGAAAACAACCATCTGCGTGAGGTTGTATCCGTCAGCGAAATCCACGGAATGAGATGCGAGGTGATATGACAGTAAGGCTGAATCGCTGATGAATATCGAAATGGCGAACAGCAAGGCAACCGCAGCCTGCCTGCGCTGCGCGAACCGTCCAACACACCATCCGAACAAGACATACAAAGCGGTGGCGATCCACCACGGGTGACTTGCCATCGACCGAGGAAGGCCATATCCGTTTCGGTAGAACCATCCGAAGCCACGAACGAACAACCACCGATCAAAGCTGATGATCGCGGTGATCGTGGACGATGTCATCATGGTGAGGATTAGTCCGCTTGCCATCACGCCAACAACAAGTGCTCGACTCTGTTGAATCTCGCCAACCGCCGTCTGGGCGATCAGGCCGATGACCTGACGCCAATACCACAGCCTTGATTTGCCCCCCTCAAACTGTTCTAGCAAGTCACCCAGCACCGTCTCGGTGGGCCTCGTCAGTCGGCACAGCAGCGCCGTCGCAAGTCTCGGAGGACGCCGTGGACTCACGTCGTGCCTCCCTTCAGTTGCGGGATGCCGCTCCAGAGGGCGGTGAAAGCGCGTTGCGTTTCTTTGACGGCCTTCAGACCTTTTCCGGTGACCTTGAAGAATCGCTTGGCTCTGCCGCCGCGCTCCGGCGTGGGATCACCGTAGGTGGATGTGACGAGGCCGTTCTCTTCGAGCCGGTCCAATGCGGTGTAGATGGCCCCCAGCAGGACTGACCGCTTGCCTGTCTGTTCGATCTCTCGCGCAATCGGCACCCCGTAGGCGTTCTCGCCGATGCGGAGAATGGCGAGGAGGATCATCAGTTCGAAGTCGGTCAGGTGCTGCCGTGCCATTTGTTCACAAATTATGAACACAGCGCCACGCCGGTGTCAAAGCAGGGTTGCAATGTGGGCGATTACGACTGTTCCCCTTCAGCGTTGATGCGCCGGAGGTAATCCGTCACTCGTCCGTCCAGCACGACCGGATACCGAAAGGCCAGGGCTTCAGCGACTTCATTCGCCACGTCGCGGAAGAGTGCGATCGTGTCGAATAGCGTTGTCCAGTTCTCCGCGATGTTTGCACCGGCGTAGGTCTTTTCGAGAAGCCGATAGCGCTCCGGTGGCAGCAATTGCTTAAGTCCTTTGCCCGACGCGCCCGGTTTGAGAGCCCAATCGTGGTCGATTTCGATTCGCCACTCCAGCAGCGTTCGGAGGCGCTCTGCTTCATCACATGGTCAAGCGAGAACTTTGCGGGCATCAGATCGCCGCGCCGAAGGTGCTTCGCCACGTAGGTGGATTCGAGAAAGAAGTCTTCGACAAGCGCCAAAAACTCTCCGCGCGACGGACGACCCGGAATGTGGGCACGATATGTCGCGGGTCGCAAAGCGCTGGTCAGCCCGTCCTTGTCAACGAGCACTCGATAGCCGACATCGAGTTGATCTGGCAGACGCTCGCTCGCTTCCCGCAGCAGTTCAACAGGCCAGAGCGTGAAATCAATCTTGCTGCCGTCTGCGTATTGCGTCACCCAACAGGTGCGCGGTGGGTCGCGTTTGAGCGCACGCCGGGTTCTAGAGGCTACTGACAGGCGTGAACGATGCGGAAATCGACTGCGCTGCCGTTTTGCACCGTGTCGACTGACCCGCGAAAGCGATATTCAACGTTCCCCTGGTTCGCCGACAGCGCGTGCTGTTCGGTGATCGTCTTCTGCGCTTGGAAATTTCGCCAGCTGCCGACGTCGACGTCCGAGTACGGCAGCGTACCGAGCTCGATCGTGAACGTGCAACTGACGCCGCGGGCGCACCTGTTGCGAACCGTGTACGCACCTTCGATGGTGAGGCGGTCGCGACCGGCGCTGAGAATCGCGTTCTCGGCGTCGTTGTGAACGACGCAGTCCGTCGCTGTCATCTCCCGGGGCCGGCTGGCCTCGCGGCGCGAGATGATCTCGGGGAGACACCCCTCGAGATCGTACGTGCGCGTCCTCCATGGAAATCGTCGCGCCGTCCCTGGCTCGAGCTCGAGCATGCGCGCCTGCAGCAACATGACATCGTTCGACGTGAACCCCAGTCGCCTCGTCAAGATGTCGATCCCGCGGCAGTCGGCATCGTGCTCCTGTGCGGATGTGAATGGTTGTCTGACGTCGTGCCCGAGCGCATGGTGCGCGCATTCGTGCGCGTAGACGAAGAGCTGCAGCTGCGGGCTGATTCCCTCTACACGGTCCGGATCGTACTGGATGATCGGCTGACCACCATCATCTGTCGTCGCCTTCGCGAAGATGCCATTCGTCGCCTGCAGCGCTCGCACCGCTTGGCCCTTCGTGTCATTGCAACTGGCGGTAGTCGGCGTCTGCGCCTGACTTGCTGAGGCGGCAGCAAGCAGACAGCCAGCGAGATAGAGAGTCGGCGTGACCGAGCTCCTCATCGAAGCCTCCACGTCAGTGAATGACGACGCCGGATCAGCGTGAACGGCCAGTCCGTTTCAAATAAAAATGGACCGCGTTCGATACCGGCGCGGTGCCCACCAACTCCCAGCCGTCCTCGCCGAGCGCATTCAGTGCGTCCTCTACGACCCCTGCATCATCAGCCGTAGTCCGCGTGACGACCTTGTATTCCCAGTGTTCTCGCTCGTACACAAACACGGTAGGCGGCTGCACATGCGGACGTTGCGGCTCCTGAGGCGGTGGCGGAACGTGCGGGAGCGGGTGCTTTGGAAATTCGCTTGTGTTCTGTCTCATGGGCCTATCGTGAGCAAGTTGATATCTAAACGCAAGTCGGCGCAGACGGTTGGTCGAGTTCCTATTCGAGTCTCGCGCCGGACAACCGGTCATCCACTTACACGCATAAATGTATGAACACCATGGCAGCGAACCGCGCAGTCTCTTCGACGACTGTCACGCGAGAATCTTGTTCGGGTGACGGCGCGGAATGTCCCGCGCCTCGCGCCCCTGAGAAGGATCTCTCTTGACAGTCGGCGGGCTATTTATTCACTATTAGCAATGAAATGTCACGCTCGACGCTGACCGACTTTGAACTGATGATTCTGTTGGCAATCCTCCGCCTCGGTGATGACGCGTACGGCGTGCCGATCGCGGACGAAATCGAGCGGACGGGGCGGCGCACAGTGGCGATCGCGGCGGTCTATGTCGCCCTGGAGCGTCTCGCAGCCCGAGGGCTGGTCACATCGTCTTTGGGGGATCCCACCCCCGAACGCGGAGGGCGTGCGAAGAAGTTTTTCAGGGTGACTGGCAAGGGTGCGCGTCTCGTTCGCGACACCTATGCGGCGCTCAACGCGATGTGGCGCGGCCTCTCAGTCGTGAAGGGGCACGCGTGATGCGCGAACCGCCCCGCGTCGCAACCTGGATCCTCAAGTACTGGACGTCCGTTGACGAATGCGTCGCGGGCGATCTCCTCGAGCGGTACCACCGGGGCGGCCGGTCGTCACTGTGGTACTGGCGACAGGTGTTCAGCGCGATTGCCCATGACGCGATCCGGGATCTCGGCGCACGCCCGGTCCGGGGGGCGTTGGCCATTGGGATCGGGTTGGTCGTGGTGTGGTGGGGCGCAAATTCCATCCTGTTCTGGCTGCTGAACCTTCCGGAATGGTTGTTCGCGACCGGACTCACGAAGGAGCTCTATGCCCGAGGCCTGACGCTTCCTCAGTCCCTGCGCGACTTTCCAGGGTTGTCGGCATGGAAGGCGCTCGTGTACGCCGTGAGTGGGTGGGTGGTGGTGCGGACGGCCTCGACTGCTCGGGCGTCGATCGCATTCGCCTATGTGCCGTTCGTGCTCGGGGCCAACGCGATCGCGTTCGTCCAGTACTTCGGTCACTACCCGATCGCGCAATTAACGATCGATCTCCTAATCCTCTACCCCCTCGCGGCGCTGGTTGGCGGACTGGCCGCAGCGCGTAAGTTCGCATCCATTCGCGGAGTCGAATCGTGACTCATCGACCGCCTTGGTTGCCCACTGCGTTGCTCAGACATTTCGGCCCACAGGACGACGCAATCGCGGGTGACCTGCTGGAAGGATTTCAGCGGCGGTCGGGATCCCGCATGTGGTACTGGTGGCAAGTCGCGATCGCCGTTCGAGTCGCGGCCGTTCACGAAATCGGCACACACCCGATCGCAGTGTGGGCAGCGGTGATGTCGGGCTGGGTAGTCTTTTGGGTGCTGTTGTACGGCATGGCGTTTCCCGGCCTGTTTGCGGGCGTTCACGCCTACTTCATGTGGCGCATGTTCAACGGCCATGAGGCTCTGCTCTTTGGTCCGTTCTTCGCGTCGATGTCGTGGGTGCTCACAATTGTCGCCGAAGCGATCGGCGCTGTGGTGGCCGTTCGTGTCTACCGTGGGCACCGATCAATCCTCGCGTTGCTCTATGCCGTAGCGGTTTTGCCTCGATGGATCGGCCACCTGACGCTCACTTCCATCTACTACGACCCGACGGCGAATCCTCTGCACTACGGCGTCAACTTTCTCCCAGTGAACCTGTATCTCTTGACCGCGCAACCGTTCGCGGCTTTGGTCGCCGGGATGTGGGCGGCATTATGGCAAGCGACGGCGAAGCACATGGGCGCAAGCGCAACGGACATGCTCCACTTTGGAGACCATCTTATGGGCGATTCGGTGAAGTGCGCGGTTTGCGGTAAGCCAATCCAAGCCAACGAAGGCCGCTTTGTGGATGTGGCCAAGGGCACGAAGGTTCACGTCCACATTGAGTGCAAAGGCAAGAACTAATCGCCGTTGCATACGTGATCCGAATTTCAGCGCAATGACACTTGGGCCAGGTTCAAATACATGCTCCGAATCATAGAGCCCAGCACGGCTCCCGTCTCTCGATTCACCGTGCGCGTGATGAGCGTGCCGGTAGCTTGCATGTCTCCGGGCGCGGCGAGGGCTGAATCCCAGTCGAACGATTTTTCGCGGACGTAGTCTCCTTCGCTGGGCGGCGGGTTCAGTTCGCGATCGATCCCATGAAGAACCAGCCGCCCAGCGGTCCAGGCGCCTGTCAGGACCATCGGCTCGCCGGATGCGTAGGTCGCCGCGAGGTTGGTCTGCGGAACGGGGAGATCGGACGCGAGAACCAGCTGTGCGCTGACGGTTCCGTCCGGTTTCTGATTACCGGAAAGCCAGACGCCCGCCGGGCGCAACGAATTACAGAGATTACCCCGGAACGTGCATCGACAGCCGACAGCGGTGGATCGAACGAGCACGCAGTCTGCGACCACTGTCCGCTCCAGACCATCGACGAGGTCGACGCCGTGTTCGGTGGCACTTGCGACGCCGAGGATGGTGACCCGCCACAGGCAAGCGCCAAGAGACCAGGAATCCACGCCATCGCCGTCGGTTGAACGTGCATGCCCTAAAGTTTCGGCATGTCGCTGTACAAGGCAGCAGCACACCCCGCTCGAGCCCACCCTTCGGATCGCGCGCCGCGCGACTCGTCTCGATGTCGCGGCGCCTCTCGCGCTGCGATCCTGCGCGTGTCTGACACTTTAGCTATTGCCAATCCCTGAAGTGCAATCTGCGTGAGCGTCCGGAAACCGGAGCACCGCTGCAGATGGCATCGCTGTCAATTTGTGACTAACCGCTCGTGACGACGACTTGCAACGTCGCACGGCCACTGCAGTGGTCACACCAATAGTACGGACCGGAATACCACCAGATAAGGGTTGCGGCTCCGGGATTAATTGCTTCAAGGCCGCGGGATCCGTATCTGACGACGTGAGTGTCGCTGATGTCTACAGTGACGGGATTATCGATGATCCTGCCGTCGTCCAGCTCCGCGTGACCGCGTGGAGTGAGTGTAGCTCCCACCTTCAACGACGTCGGCCCAGCTAACCTCAGGCTCAGCATCCGTGCGCCCAATTGCAGATTGGCGTTCACGCTATCGGGCTGATCGGCGCAACATTTTGGCTTGAAGGTGACCGGGCCAGGTTCATATCCATCTTTGACCGCCACGAGCGTGACGGTAGGGTCCGGAACGACAAAGACCAGCGAGTAGCGACCAGAGCCGTCGCTCATGACACCATTCGACCGCACGGGAACTCCCCGAACAAAAGTGATGATGGAGACCTCGGCGCCCGATACAGGAGTTCCCGAGCGGTCCATCACCGATCCGAACGCGGTCCAGGGCTTCGGCGAGAGCGCGATGGCTTGAACTGTCACTCCCTCGGTTGTCATCGTGAGCGGAAGTGTCTCCTGCGTCCGGTACAACTGATGTGTGAACCGTAGGCGGAAAGGCCCAACGGGGATTTGCAGGTTGTAACGGCCTTGTTGATCGGTCGTCGTGGAGGTTCCCTCTCCGGCTCCATCGATAACGGTGACAACGGTATCGGCGATCACCGTTCCGGCGGAACAGGAAGCACACAAGACCTGACCTCGCGCGACCCCCTTACCAGCCGGTTCATTTACGGACGTCGGGGTACTTGGCGTAGAGGGCGCGGTCGATTCGCCGCACCCGACGACAACGAGCACCATTAATACGGTTCCTCGACGAAGTCGCCGTCGCATGCGGCCCGACCGTATCGAGCAAATGTCGATCCGAATCCTGAGCGCCTTTACGAGTAAAAGGCGGCGTCCGAAGCCGACAATGTCGTTGCAAGTGTCTACAAGCCAACACGGCGGCTGTTGCGCAACTGCCACAGACGCTTTGCGGTGCGGACTCTGACGCGCAAGCATACCGGCTGGAGCCACAGAAGCGGATCGCGCGCCGCGCGATCCGCTTTCGATTCGCACCGCCTCTCGGGCTGCGATCTCGCGCGTGTCCGGCACCTGGCCGCCACCGGGCCCGCAGAAACGGGAGCCGCTGCTAGAGCACCTTCGCGACCTGTGGGTCTTGCACGGCATTGAATCGAACTGCGTCGCCGGGTTATATCAGACAACCTTCGGAGTCGAGCTGCGGATCCCATCAGGGCAATGAACTGGTCGAGTCGAGACTCTCGCGCTACGGTGAAGCGCCGCTGTTGTTGATTGCGGAACAAGCCAAGCAGAACCTGCTGAAGGTGGGTTGGACCGAACTGCCGCTGAACACGACGTCTGCATCTCACGAGACGCACTAATCCGTCAGGGTTGGGATACGAAGTGATGTACGATTTTGGTGAGTGGCTGGCGGGCCGGACCTGGGGAGTGCCGCAATGCACGAAGCCTTCGCGATTATGTTGATGTCTTGGAACCGCTCGTTCGAGCGGCTTCTGGCAATGAAGCCAGTCACCATCACGACGATGGCGAAGGATGCGCCGTCGGAGTGCATCTACCTGTTCAGCGAAAACGAAACACCGCTTTACGTCGGCCGGACGCGGCACTTGCGGCAGCGGATGAGACAGCATTCGATTCCTGCTTCACAGCACAACCAGGCAGTATTCGCGTTTCGCTTGGCACGACAGGCAACTGGCCATCTTGAGGCGACGTATGACACCGCCGCGTCGCGCGCAACGCTCTGCAAAGACATTGAATTTGCGGCCGAGTTCTCGAAGGCGAAGGTGCGCGTCCGCCAGATGCAGGTGAGATACGTCGAAGAACGCGACCCGCTGCGTCAGGCCTTGCTTGAAATCTACGTTGCTGTCGTGCTGAAGACGCCGTACAACGACTTCAACACCCGTTGAACCGCCCGAAATCTACTGGCAGTCGGAAACGCGTCGGCTAGGTCTTGTGCGCCCACGAGACGACACGCAGCAACTAGGGGGCAGGGTCCCCGTTCGGATAGTGCGCCGGGGCACCCTTTCGACTCGCGTCACATTCCGTTCATGCAACGCGTCTCCAAGACCGCCATGCGGATGTCCAGGAGGCGTCGTGTCGCAAGGTGGTTTCCTTCAACACGAGAAGGCCGCGTCGTATTCCGAGGCGCCAAGGCCAGCGGCACCATCGGTGATGACACCTGGAATCGTGCGTCTAATGGCGGCCGGGGGCACCGGCTTTCATGCTGCGGTCAACGAAGTCATGGGGCGCACAAATACGGCACTGGTTACGGCGGCCGGCGGGTCAACGGATAAACGGCGCGATAAACGGCGCCCACCGAAGTCACCTCGCCAGGTGATTTTTGTCGTACGGGTCCGCCAACGCTTCGCCCGCCCACAGTCCGGCATAGGCAAACTGATCTATTCTTGGCCGCCATGCAGCAGCAATTGGTCCGACCTGCGCTTGTCCGGACTGTCTGTTCGGCGATGATTCTGGTCATCGCTTTCGTTGCCGCGGTGTCCGCGCAACCACAAAGGGGCGTGGTCGTGCAGGACGCTCCATTACTTCTCCTCCCAGATCGCTCGCGCGCGCCGTTGCTCTTCATGGAAAAAGGGGTGCAAGTAGATGTCATCAGGAGGGAGGGCGAATGGTTCAACATCACGGTTCACGGTAGTCAATGGGGTGACCGTACAGGCTACGTCGAAGCCAGGTACTTAAGGCTTATCGCGAACTTGCCACCCGCGGAAAATCCTGGAACACCAACACCGCCACTCGCGATCGCACCACCAACAGCTTCCGACCGCAACGAGCCGATTGCGCCGAAGACACAGGGCGTAGAGAGTCGTCCTCCGATCCAAAACCCATCAACTCCTGCTCCCGCCTCGGCTCCGCCCGTGGCAGCGCAGCCGCGGACTCCCGCCGGACAACCTGCAGCAAGTGCGAAATTGAGAGAGATCAAGATCCGCGGATACGTCACCGAGATGCGATCACCGACAGACTTCGACATCGAGGATTACAGGATCACTCGCGATGAAGCTTTCGTGCTCGATTTCGAGAACGCGAGTCCTGATGTGACATTCCGGCTTCAGGACATCCGCGTTGGGGTTGAACTCGAAATTAAGGGCTTTCTGAACGAACAGACGGGCGAGCTCAAAGCCAAGGCGATCAAGGTTGATCTTGAGCAGTTTAGGACGATTAAGCAAACAGCATTCGTCTCGAAAGCTCCCGAGGGTATTCAACTCCTCGATGGCAGTTGGGCTGGTGATCTTCGCGCCGACGGACAGACGATTCGGGTGACGAACACTACGAACGTGCTTTTCAAGCCGACGAAGCGAGAGGCAAAGCTGGCGGCATTACGGCAGAAGAGCGCTGACTCGTCCGAAGATGCAGAGGGGTTTGAAACGCTTAAGACGCTCGACGACGTCGAAGTTGGGATGGCAATGACGTACGAGGGTTCGCGAGATCGCGAGACCGGAACGATCATTGCGGAGCGCATCGAGTTTTCCTCCAACGATCTTGAGGACGGCGAGGCAAAATTGTGGAAGTCGCTGAAGGTCACGACTAAGGAGGCGCAGGGTTTTAAACCTGGCGAGCTGAAAATCGATCATGTGGGCAAGTTCAAGCTGCTTACCGACGTCAATGTCCAACAATACGTCGCAAGGGTCGGACAAAGTTTGATCCCTGCGTATCAACGAGATCTGGCTCCGAACGATCCAAGAAAGATTCCGTTTCAATTTCACGTCGTCCAAACCGATGAAATCAATGCGTTCGCCACGCCGAATGGCATCGTCGTCGTCTACTCAGGTTTGCTAGAAATGCTTGAAAATGAAGCACAGCTCGCCGCAATTTTGGGGCACGAGATTGCGCACGCGACTCACGAGCACACGTGGCGTGGAGAGCAGTACCACAAGAAAACCCGCATCGGCATCGCGTTGGCCGGAGTTGTTGCGAGCGCTTACGGGATGCGGAGCCTTGCCGATCTGGCGACGATGGTGAACGGCGCGATCGTGAACGGCCATCAGCGAACATTGGAGAATCAGTCGGACCGCATCGGATTGGAGTACATGTACGCAGCTGGATATGACGTACGACAGGCTCCAGATGTGTGGAAGCTCATGGTCAAGAAGAACGGCGTTTCGTCCACGAACTTTTTCTGGAGTAATCACGACAACGAGCCGACTCGGCGCAGCTACTTGATGAACGAGTTGAAGAATAACTACCGCGACGCCGATTTTGGTCGTTTACATACGAACGACGAAGAGTACCTACGTATTAGGGCCGCCGTCACTGCCGCCAAAAACGCTAAACGACGGCTGAAGGTGTCCTGAGCATCAGGGGCGCACGCGCAAGGCGGCCGGGTCGGGTCCCGAAGTCCACAGCGCGCTGCGCGACTCCTTTCGATTCGCGTCACATCAGGTTCGTGCAACGCCCACCAAACGGCATTTCGCGGACGTGAAGACCTTACTGGCATCCTCAGCTGGCGTGTGAGCCCGTGGGAGCTACTGTGACGGCGGCACGATGTTAGGCGTTGCGGGCTTCCGTCTTAACGAGAAGCTGACCATCAGACCGGCCATGGCGCCGATGCCACCACCAATGGCCTGGCCCAATAACAACCTCGAAGTCGCGTACCGGATAACCTCAGGGATTTGGACGACGGCCGGGATTTGCGCTCCCTGCGGCAGCCCGCCCGGCGACGTGTACCACGAGAGCATCGGAGGCACCAGAAACGAGGCCACCGACGCGCCGAGCAGAGCGCCAGCGAGCATGAGGATGAGCGCGGTCTTCACGATCCAGATCAGTATAACGAGGCGTGGCGTCTTCACCGCCCAGTCGCGCGCACCATCCGTCTAAGACCCCTGCCAGATAAGCAGACCGGGCCTCAGGACCGTCAATGGCGTTCCAATACCGTCCGTTGTTCAGTGTCGCGGCACTCACGATCCGGGTCGAGTTACTTTCGATTCGCCCGCGCCGCTCGTCGGCTGCAGCGGCCTATCAGCCGGCGTGTCGCGCCCAAGGAGGGTGGCGCTATTCGGCTCTAGTTGTTCGGCTCGCTGCCTATCGTCCGTTAATAAACAAGCACGATTGTTCCGATGGGCGTCATGTCACTGAATTCCTTCGCGGCGGCGATCGGGATACGGATGCATCCATGGCTCGCCGGCCTAGAGGGCACCGAGCGACTGCCGTGAATAGCCACGCCTTCAATGATGTAGTTCGGGTAATACAACATTCCCAACGGGCTCTTGTGCCACCCGGCAATCTTGCGATACATGGTGAATTCGCCCCTTGGCGTAATGGCTCTTCTCCTTTTTCCCTCGGACGTGAACCATTTTCCGCTGCCCGACGAGACCGGGAGGGTTTTCACGACGCGGCCAGAGTCGTCCACGACAAACAGTCGCTGGCGGGTTAGATTGATTTCTACGTGCGCGTAACCTGTCTCGCGGAGCGCGGGAAGCGGCCCTGTGCATCCATTCTGAGACTTGCAGGTGGCGGATTCTTGCGTGAGCGAAAGTACTACTGATGTCCTGTCTGGCTTGGGTTCCTTCTCCGTCTGCTGACTTGCCTCGCCGACCTGCCCATTAGACGAGACCAGGCACAGCGACGCCACCATCGCGAGACTCCTGACAGTGCGCCGCCATACGCAGATGAGATGCAGCCTTCCATTTGTGAATTTTCGCCATTTGACTGCATGCCGTAAATCACCGCAATCTGTAGACCGGTCCTTTGTCCGCGTGGAGACGCGCCTTCAGCGCACTCATCATTGCGTCTTACATGGACGTCTGACAGCCCACGGTCAAGATTATTGACTTGCTCTCAACCAGCCGTGATCAATTTCAACACCGTGCGCGTTGGGCTCTGAGCGCGAGCGTTGCGTGGTTGCGTCGCGTCAGTACGTTCGCTGAAAACCAACTGGCGGAGCTGCGGCACTTTGTCGCGTGGCTGGACCGGTCACGGGTACGTTGACCGCGGCGTCAGTGGCGCGAAGGATCGGCGTCCTTTTCGTCTCACTCGGAGAAGGCATCGATGCCACCACACCGGCGGGAAAACTTCAAATACACATCCTGGGCGCGATCGCGGAGTTCGAACGTCCCCGAATCGCGGAACGGGTCAAGGCCGGCCTGCAGTGTGGCAGGACGCAAGGAAAGCGGCTTGGAAGGCCACGGAAGGCGCGAGTGACGGTGGTGATGCGCGAAGCGGCGCGGATCTGGGGCGTATCGAAGAGTACGGCAGCCCGTTGGATTAATGCGGGAAACGCTGCGCACGCAGTCAGCGCGATCGTTCGGTAGACACTGCGGCGTTCCAGGAGTAATCGCTACGGTCACATCCGAATTGGCGTCCGCCTGCCCTACCGAGTAGTCGATTTCTTGTCGATCGGTTCAGACCAGGATGGCCGTCGTTGGTGGCAACGGCCCGGTTTATGGCTCTTGTTCGGTAAAATCCTGCGAGATAGCTGAGATTTAACCCCAACGATCGATGAACGGGCCGGAGCGGTCCCTGTGCAAAACGCGACAGCCCGCACTGTGTGTCCTGTGCGCTACTAGTACTACTTTGTTAGATTCGCAGACCGATTTCCGCGAGTTTCTGCATGGTTCGTAAGTAATGCGGTCGCGTCACGAAAAAATGTGCCGTCAGAATCTCGGTGATAACCGCGCGTGCGACC
>Ga0114129_10007043_pt1 | contig 16009 bp, 12 predicted proteins | sample RhiMetdeltSRZDD1_FD_80071 | JGI IMG/M metagenome (GOLD analysis project Ga0114129, IMG submission 80071) | Populus rhizosphere microbial communities from Tennessee, USA - Rhizosphere MetaG P. deltoides SRZDD1 (version 2) (version 2) | ecosystem: Host-associated > Plants > Roots > Rhizosphere >... | reverse complement strand
TTCCGGCTGCAGAATACCTTCCGGCCGCGCGGTGCCTACAACATCCCGATTACCAGTCTCGACCCGGGCGAGGATGGCCGCCTCGGAACAGCCGATGATCCGGGCAGTGCGATCACCTATTACGAGTACTCGCGGGCGCTCCAGGGCGCTCGATTCAACGAGTCGCAGCTGGTGAACTTTCCGGACGCGAGCGCGTTCACGAGCCTCGATCTCGCGGTCACGCGGCGCATGGCCGGGAACTGGATGATGCAGGCGTCGTACTCGGGCACGTGGAAGACGAACCAGAACGTCGCGGTCCTGCCCGACGACAACCCGAACGCCGACTTCAACCAGTCCGACGACAATTTCGAGTGGATTTCGAAAATCACTGGCAGCTATCGGTTCCCTTACCGCATCCAGGCTTCAGCCCTCCTCGAGTCGCGGAGCGGTGAGCCATGGGCGCGAACCGTGCTCTTCTCGGGTGGCACGACGATCCCGACGCTGGTCGTGAACGTGGAGCCGATCGGCTCGCGGTTCTATCCGACGGTCCACCACGTCGACGTCCGTGTCGAGCGCGAGTTCCGCCTGCGGACGAGTCACGAGCTCGCGGTGCGGTTCAACGTCTACAACCTGCTGAACAGCAACATGACGTTGACGGCCAACACGCGCGCGGGATCGACGTTCGGCCGTCCGCAGACGATTCTCGCGCCGCGGCTGGCGGAGATCAGCGCGTCGTACAAGTTTTAACTGGCTGCCGAAACGGCAGCCAATGTAGTGCGGACGTAGGTCCGCTGGCAGGTGTCGTGCGGACCTTCAGGTCCGCTGCATTCCCGTAAGCAGGCCTAAACTAACAGGCTGCTGAAAAACGCCAGCCTGAAGTAAAAAGTAGAAAGTAAAAAGTAAAAAACTGAAGAAACATGGCCAGATTACAATGTTTTACTTTTAACTTTTAACTTCTCACTTCAGGTTGCGGGGTTTTTCCGCAACCTGCTAACTAAAGGCCTGCACTACTTATACGGATTGATATGAAGTCATTGATTGCGGCGATCGCCGTCGGTGTCGCGGTTGCCTGGTGCGGAGCGGCGGCCCAGGAACAGCTGCTCGTGCTCGAGGGCGGAACGCTCATCGACGGCACCGGCAGAAGTCCTATTGCCGACGCCGTCGTGGTTATCGAAGGTCCGCGCATCAAATCAGTCGGCGCGAGGGGACGGGTCTCCTATCCGGCTGGCGCTCGCGTGATCGAGCTCGACGGACGGACAATCCTTCCAGGGCTGATCGACGGGCACGTTCATCTGCGCGAATACCAGCTGCCGATGTTCCTGCCGTACGGCGTCACCACGATTGCTGACATTCATAACGACACCGCCTGGAGCATCGCGCAGCGCGAGGCGCTGAAGAGCGGAAGAATCAAAGGGCCGCGCATGTTCGTCTCGGGCGCTCGCGTAACGGGACCGCTGGGGGCGCCAACCCAGGACGGCAGTTACGTGCGAACCGTCGACGAAGCGCGGATCTACGTTCGCAGCCTGGTGAAGGCGGGCGTCGATCACATCAAGGTGGATCTGACGATCACCGACGATCAGCTGAAGGCCGTCATCGAGGAAGCGGCCGCGGCAGGCGTGAAAGTGCTCGGGCACACGCAAAACATCCGCAAGGCAGTCGAGATGGGCTTCAAGCACATGGAGCACACCGACACGATGGCCAGGGCGCTGCTCGAACAGGAGGGGAGAAATCCGCGGCCGCCCGGCACCACACCCGAGGCTGCCGTCGATCCAAAGCTCTTTCCACCGCTGATCGATTACCTCGTCAAGCAGGGCGTGTACGTGAATCCCACGCTGTATCTCGTGTGGGGCGGCGCGACTGAACGCTGGCGCGACTGGACCAGAGACGCCACCGAGATCGTCAAGGACCCCGGGCTCGCGTTCGTGCCGGCCGACGCGAAAAAGGCCTGGACCGAGCAACCGGCGTCGGCGCGCGCCGGATACGCCAACGTCGCGGAATTTCTTCGCAAGTACTCCGAAGCCGGCGGCAAGGTGCTGGCCGCGACCGACACCGGTTGCTGCGCGCAGATCGTCCCGGGGCTCAGCCTGCATTACGAAATGCAGATGCTCGTCGACCTGGGCATTGCGCCGATGAAGGCGCTTCAGGGTGCAACGCTCTGGGCTGCGGAAGTGATCGGTCAGGCCAGGGATCTCGGCAGCGTCGAGACCGGCAAGCTGGCCGACTTCACCGTGATCCAAGGCAATCCGCTCGCGGACATCGCCGCGACGAGGAACGTGCGAATGGTTATTAAAGGTGGCGAGGTGATGGATACGACTTATGACCCGAAATGGGTGAATCCGATCCCACGTCGCGCACGAGCCGAACCAGCGGCACGATAGCGAGCCGGTTCGAGTTCCCAGTTCTCAGTCGAGCAGCTTGACCGCGTCGGGTCCGTATCGCGCGAGCAAATCACGAAGCGTCTTTCCCGCCTCGTCGTCGAATCGCTCGTCGAGCAGCGTCGGCGCGCTCACCCGATCGAGCCGGAAATTCCGGAAATCGGTCCGCAGCTCGCACCACGCGGCCAAGGTCCACACCCGCCCCCAGAAGAAAACGCCGAGCGGCCGGACCGTCCGTTGTGTTTGCTCGCCGCCGGCATTTGCGTAGTTGATGCGCAGCTTTCGCCGCTCCACGAGTGCCTCACGCGCGAGCGCCAGCGCATCCCGCGACCTGGCAGCTCCGATCGGAGGCACGAAGAGCGGTGTCTCCGCCAGCAGCGGCGCGAGGTTGCCAGGCAGGACGGCGGCGACTTTGTGGAGGATGGACTCGCTCGCCCGGGCGAGCGCTGGATCCCCGAACTGGCGCACGATTCGCGCGCCGAGGACGAGCGCCTGGATCTCGTCGCGATCGAACATGAGCGGGGGCAGATCGTAGCCTGGACGAATGCGATACCCGACACCGGCCTCACCGTCGATCGGCGTGCCGGCGAGCACGAGGTCGCGGACATCGCGATAGATCGTGCGCTCCGACACGCCAAGCCGCTCGGCAATCGTTCTTGCGGTCGCCGTCGTCCGCCGGCGACGCAGCAACTGAATGATCTGGAACAGACGGTCCGCGCGCCGCATGACGCGATTCTGCCACGCGGGTGGTTACGCCGCTCTGGCTTCGACGAGCCCGATCACGTGTCCTTCAGGGTCTTCGAACGCACCCAGCGTCACGTCGGGCGTAACGGTTCGCGGCATGACGACCTTGCCGCCAAGGCGTTCCGCCTTGCTCAGCGACGCGGCGATATCCGGCGTTTCGACATAGAAGGTGACCCACGGGCGCGTGCCGGGAGCCGAACCTCCGACGCCGCCCGGGATGCCGCGCGTATCCCCGGTATTGACGAGCCCGTACTTGAAGGGATTGCTCGCGTTGATTTTCCAGTCGAACAGGCCGCCGTAAAATGCGTGCAGCTTTTCGACATCCTGCCCGAGCACTTCGAACCACATCACCGGATGAGCCATGGCTGTTTTCTCCTTCTGCTGACTCAGTCAGCAGCCGAAGATTACCGGCCGGCTCCTGACAGCGTCCTGTCAGGAGACCGGTAAGAAGCGACGTGGGTTTTCAGAGCGACTTCAGGTACTCGACCAGATCCGACTGCTGTGCGGCCGTAAGATTCAAACCGAACAGTCGGTCGTAGTGCTTGACAACGGCCAGGAGATCGCTGGCACTGCCGTCGTGGAAGTACGGCGCGTGTTGCCACAACGCACGGAGCGGAGTCGTGCGGTACTTTCCGGTCGCCGTGCGTTCTGCGTACCTGGAATCCATGCCCACCTCGGCCGGATCGTGGAGGAACGGCCTCGTGCGATTCGGCCCGCTGAGCACGTCAGTGAAGTTGGGCGGCTGATGGCAAGTGGCGCAGCGCGCTTCGTGTCGGAACAGATGCTTGCCACGGCTTGCCGCGTCAGGGTTGAAGCTGCCGGGTGGCGGCTCGGGAACGAGCAGTCGCAGTTGGTAGTCGAGCAGCGCTGCAAGTTTCGGGGTGACCAGATCCGGCGTCTGGCTGATCGACAAACCGATCCGCGGATCGCTGAACTTGCCGTGCCCGCCCATCTGCCCGACCCCGACGTAACTGTTCCAGTACGAAATGGGGCCGTCGGCGGTAAACGTTTCGAATCCGACGCCCTTCAAGCCGAAAATCGACGGAATCACGATCGGCAGCGACGGACTATTCAACGGAATCAGATTGGTCCCGTCGAACGCGTGATGACGTGGATCGTATTTGCCGGGTCCCCAGCTTCGGAACTCCGCCTTGAGTGTCTCCGGCAACATCGGCGACAGCGCGACAATGGCGCCAACGTTCAAATCGCGATTGGCCCATCCGTCGAGACGCGTTCCGATTCCGGGCGCGAAAGAGTCGTTGACCGTCGAATGACACAGGGCGCAGGTAATGCCGACGCTGGTCAGCTGACCGATGTCGTTGACCGAGCCTTTCACTCCCACGACCGCGTTCAGCCGTACTAACTCGGTCGTGACCGCCGGGCTCGTCAGGTCAACCCGCCCTTCGCGAAGCGCTGCGATCACCGATGGCGGGAGGGCGTCGACATCCACCTTGAGTCCGACCCCGAGCGCTGTCGCCGGATCGACGGCCGCGACGACTTCGTGCATTCGCAACACGTTCGTCCACAGTTGTTCGTCGCCGAACGTGTCGAATCGAAAGATCTGCTGACCGTCGAGCGGTTGCGCCGCCGTGCGCGCGACGCCACCGCCGACGAGAACCCAGGTCAGCGTGAGACCGAAGACCGTTGCCAGTATGCCGATGAGACGCATCACTGCTCCTTTGCCTCTAGGCGGTGATCGTTCTGCGCGGACCGACCACAGTCGTTGAAAGCGCCGCGTGTTCGGTTTCGCCGACGCCCGCCTCGGTGAGGCGCGCGAGGGTAAAAGCGGCAATAGCCAGGGCCACGTCGCGGACCGCGACGTCGAAGTACCGGCCGGTGGTGACGAGGTTGATCGCGATGCACAGCAGCCACGCGGCGGCGACGTAACCGCCCAACCGCGTATACCCGGCGAGGACGACGAGGCCGACCAGCATTTCGATGACGCCCACGCTGTGCATGAAGGCGGAAGAGCTGATCGGTAACAGGGATGCAGTCAGAGGGCTGAGGTACGCCGGCCAGTCGGCGAGCAGATTGAAAAATTTGTCGAGCCCGGCCAGAAATGCGGCGCTGCCGAGCGCCACCCGCAAAGCCCACCACGGCGTCGTCAAGCGTTCGTTGGTCATTGATGCCTCCTGTCAATTGGAGTGGCGGGGCATGGAAAGGTGACAGGCGAGGGAGGCTGCAACGAAACCGGTGGCCGGATACTCTAATGGGTATGGCAATCCCTCGACTGGACGTTGCAGACTCCGCGCCCATCGCCACGCTTTCGGACTCGGAGATCGTGAGGCGCGTGCGCGGCGGCGATCGAGCGTCGTTCGAGATCCTGATGAGGCGCCACAACCAGCGGATTTACCGGGCCGCGCGGGCGATCGTGAAGGACGAATCTGACGTCGAAGATGTCATGCAACAGGCGTACATCAACGCGTTTACGCACCTGCATCAGTTCGAGGAGCGGTCGCAGTTCTCGACCTGGCTGACGCGAATCGCCGTCAACGAGGCGCTGTCGCGCCGTCACAGAACCCGAGTTGCTTCCTCAATCACTGAACGACTCGATGAGGGTCGTGGAGATATCGTGGACACCATCACTTCACCCGATCCGACACCCGAGCAGCAGGTTTACGCGCGGGAACTTCAGCGAGTCCTCGAAGAGGCGGTGGACGGGCTGCCGGAGACATACCGCACGGTGTTCATGCTGCGCGACATCGAAGGCCTCAGCACGAGCGAAACCGGTGAGGGCCTCGGCCTCGGCGAAGAAGCGGTGAAGACGCGTCTACACCGCGCCCGCGCCATGATCCGCCGGGCTGTTTCGTCTCGCATCGGGGCAGTGGCGGCCGGCGCGTTTCAATTCCAGGCGCCGAGGTGCGATCGGGTCGTCGCGTTCGTGCTCGATCGAATCTCGAAGCAGTGACCTGGGCAGGCCTGAAGGCCTGCACTACAACAGACGACTACCTGTACGACTTCAGGCCCGCCTACTTGTACGACGAGCGATCCACTGAAGCACCGCGCAGATACACCGACGAGATCTTCCGCGTGTTGGTGATGTCGTCCAGCGGGTTGGCGTCCAGCACCAGGAAGTCGGCGCTCTTGTTCGCCTCGATCGTGCCGGCGTCGTTCATTCTGAGAAACTGCGCCCCGTTCCGCGTGGCGGCGACGATCACCTGCATCGGCGTCATGCCGGCGGCCACCATGTCGGCCATTTCCACGTGCGGCGCATACGGCGTGTTGCCATCGCTTCCGACGACGATGCGTACGCCGGCGGCGTTCATCTTCGCCAGATTGCGTCCCTGAATGCTCCAGAACGCTTGAGCGTCCGGCCGGTTGGTGTTGCCCTTCTGAAGCGCCGCGAATTCCGCCGCGGGCAGGCTGGGGCGCAGCCAGTCGATGCTCGCCACGACGCCGCGGTCGGGCATGTTCGGCCCGAGCACCAGATTCGGACGCTGTTTCACGAGCGTCATGAACTCGTCGTCGAGATCTTTGTCTCGCACGCCGTGCGCGAACGCGTCGAGCCCCGCGCGCAGCGTCGCCTTCGCATCGTCGAGCGTATAGATGTGAGCGATGACGCGGAGTTTGTTCTTGTGCGCTTCGTCGATGACCGCCGTGTACAGCTCGGGCGGCAGCTTCTTCACTGCGCCCATGCGATCGTCGACCCAGATCTTGATGATGTCGACCTTCTTCGCGGCGTCTTCCTGCACCGCCTTTCGCGCTTCCGCGGTCGTCGTCACCCAGTATGGCGCGGTCGTGCGTCCGGGTTCCGGCCCGGTGATTCCGCGACCGGCGGTGAAGAGTCTCGCCAGGCCCGGCGTGGTCTGCGCGCGAACCTGAAATGCCGCGTCCGTGTCGTCCTGACCGAGGCTCATCGCCGCGCCGATCCCGAAATATGCTCGCCGCCGTAAGTCGTCGGCGAGCATCTCGCGCGTCTGGCTGAGATGCGTGTGGGTGTCGATGATCGCCGGCATCACCGTCTTGCCGGTGAGGCTGACACGTGTGGCGCCAGCGGGCACGCTCACGTCGGCCGCACGTCCAACTTGTTGAAAGCGTCCGCCGTTGACGACGAGCGTCGCGTTCTCGATCGGCGGGCGTCCGTCGCCGACGATGATGCGAGCACCTTCGAAGACGGTGACGGCGTTTGCAGGCGCCTGTCCGACAGCTGTCGCCGACCACGCCGCAACCATCAGCAGCGCGAGAAGTCTCAGTCGTTGCATGGCTCCCTCCAGAAAAATCGGCAGAGGAATCGCAGACGGGCGAATTGTCCCATCAGCCGGCTTCATCACCAAGTGTCAAATACCGGTGCAGATACTTGACCCCGAGATGGTTCGAGAACATCCTGAAGCGCCATGGTGCCCGTGCAGCGGGAGCTCGCCGCGCTCAAATTCATCGACGGCCTGTCGGCTCATCTGAAAGAGGTCCGCGAGCCTCACAAGGCGCTCCGCCACGCGCTTCGCGACACGCGCGAGTTCTTTCAGGCGGCTCACGGCTGTATCGCCGCGCTGCGCGCCGGCCGCCCGGAAGCGGACCTCGTGTTCACGCTGCCCAAGCAGGCCGACTGGGACCTGGGCGTGCTCACGCGCTACATCCGTCACACCCACCCGCCGGTTCAGCGCGACATGTTGATTGGATCGGTGAGGCGGCGCGGCGGCGCCTGGGGTGCGATTGCGCTGGTCGGTCCCGGCCACGACTTCGACCGCGAGGATCGACGCTTGATCGCGCGGATCGCCACGGTGCTGTCGGCCGCCGTCCATCGGATCGACCGCGATCGACTCCTCGGCGTCCGCGATCGGATCGACCGGAAGATCATGGAGCAGATCCACCCCAAGGATTTGTTCTACCAGATCCTCGACGGCATTCGATCGCTGACCCTCTACGATCACTCGTCGGCGCTGCTCATCCGCGAGGAAGATACTCCGTCGCTGCGCGTGGTGGCGGAGCAGATCGCGTGGACGAAGGCCAAGAGCGAACGGATCGGACTGCGAATTCCGATCACCGATGACGCCGCGGCGCTGCTCCAGTCGGAGCAGGTGTATGGCTTCGATCGCCACGGCGAGAGCTGGCGGGAGTGGCGGGGTCGGCCGGCCGGCGGCCTGGCGGCGCTGCTCGACTATAACAGCGGCGCTCCTGCCGAAAGCGACCACGTCCGGGAGGCGTCGATACTCTGTGTGCCGCTGGTGACGCGCGACAGCCTCGTCGGCGTCCTGAAGATCGCGGCGCGGTACCCGGAGCAGCTCAAACCGTTCGACGCGGAGCTGGTCGAGCATTTTCGATCGCAGGCCGCCATCGCCATCCAGAACCTGCACCGCACCGAGTCGCTGCGCGCCCGCGTCGTGACGGCCGAGCGCAAGCACGCGATGGCCGACCTCGCGCGGAGCGTGTCTCACGATGTGAACAACGCGCTCGGCTCGATGCTGCCGCTCGTCCAGCAGATGCAGGCGGATCTACGCAGCGGCGCGCTCGCCCCGATGGTGTTCGCCGAGGATCTCGAGCAGGTGCAGAAATCACTCCAGGTCTGCCGGCGGATCTTTGGAGGGATGCTGACGTTTTCGCGCAACGAGGCTCGCCGGAGCGGTTACGGACAGGTGCGGCGTGCCGTCGAGACAGCGTCGGCGATCCTCAAGTACGGGATGAGCCGAAGCGCCATCGAGCTGCACGTGAACGTGTCGGACGAGATTCCCGAGGTTGCGTGCAGCCAGAGCGACCTCGAACAGGTCTTCCTGAATCTCCTCACCAACGCGCGCGAAGCGACGCCGCACGGCGGCCGGATCGATGTGACGGCACGCGCCGCCGACCGCGCCGTGGAAATCTCGATCGCCGACACCGGGTGCGGCATTCCCGCCGAAAACCTGGCGCGGGTGCTGGAGCCGTTCTTCACCACCAAGCCGCACGGCAACGGCCTCGGCCTGTCGATCTGCCGGTCGGTTCTCTGGGAAGTCGACGGCACGCTGACGATTGAGAGCGACCCTGGCCACGGTACCGACGTCCGCGTGCGCATTCCACAGGCGATGCTGCAATCGGACCCGCAGTGGGCATGAAGCCGGCCCGCATCCTCGTCGTCGACGACGACGCCGGCATGCTGCGAGCGGTCGAGCGGGTGCTGAGCGAGGAGCATCGCGTGATCGCCACGCTGCGCTCGCGCGAGGCGCTCTCGGTCGCCGGCGAGTTCCACCCGGAGCTCGCCATTGTCGACATCCGGATGCCGGATCTGGACGGCTTCGACCTGATGACGCAGTTGAAAGCGCGCTTTCCGGCGCTCGACGTCATCCTGATGACCGGCAGCGTCGACGACCTCGACGAGAAACTCGTGCGCGCCATTCGCAGCCGCGCCTTCTACTTCATCCAGAAACCGTTCGATCGCGAGGTGCTCAAGACGCTCGTGGAACGGTGCCTCGAGCTGCGCTGGCGGCGCGAGGATCATCGTCAGAACCTGAAGCGCCTGGAGACCGAGATGGCCGAGGCGCGCGCGTTCCAGCAGAGTCTGCTGCCGGATCGCGAGCGGATCGTGAATCGCGTGGCGGTCTGCTGCCGATACACGCCCTGTTCGGCGCTGGGCGGAGACCTCTACGACTACGCGGCTGCCGCCGCCGGACGGACCGCCCTGTTAATCGCCGACGTGTCGGGTCACGGCGTATCCGCGGCGATGCTCACGGGCATCGTGAAGAGCGCGTTCCACGCATCGCACGTCGACGGGTTCGAGCCGCTCGCGGTCGTGCAGCGCGTCTCGACGGGACTCGCCGCATTCCGTCCCGATCAATTCGTGACGCTCGTCGCCGCGCTGATCTCCCCGGAGGAGCGTCAGATGCGGTACGTCAATGCCGGACATCCGCCCGCCGTGGTCTGGGGACGCGCGCGCGAACCGCAGTGGCTCGAGAGCACCGGGCCGCTGGTGTCGCCGGTCCTGACAGCGTCGACCTGGCGCGCACCGGCTGTGGCGATCGACGAAGGCGATCATGTGCTCTTCTACACCGATGGCGTCTCCGAACCGCTGGCCGACGACGACGGCCGCGCCGAAGAGCCGTTGACGGCCGCGATCAGGCGAGCGTCCGAAGGCGGAGTCGCGCTCGTCGACGCGATTCTCGAGGAAGTCCATCAAAAGCTCGTGGGACTGCCACAGCCCGACGATCTCACGCTCCTGACGGCAAGCGTGCTCGGCTCGATCAAGCCCGAGCGTTCCGGTACCATTTAAAAGACGCGGCGGCGCCTGCGGCGCCCGAGGCGCCCGAGCTAAAGCTCGGGCCTACATCTGGAGGGCCTACATCTGGAGAATCGCTGCGGCGCTCGAATTTCAGCCCACGAGATACGTCGGCGCAGCTGAGGGCCCCATCTTCGCCAGGTTCGAGACGGCAGCGATGATGGTGTGCGGATCGATAGGTTTCACGAGATGCAGCTGGAATCCCGCGCGGAGTGCGAGCTGCCGATCTTCCTCGCGGGCAAAGGCCGTGAGGGCGGCGGCTGGAATGGCCGCGTTCACCGGAACGACGCCGCTGCGCACGTTTCGAATCAGCGTGTAGCCGTCTTCTCCGGGCATCGCGATATCCGCCAGCAGAACGTCGATCCGTTCCTGTCGCAGCGCCTCATACGCTTCGGCCGCTGACGATGCGGTTCGCACGACGGCGTCACGGCATTCCAGGTACGCGGCCACGACTTGCCGGCTTTCGGCATCGTCATCCACCACGAGCACCGAGATGCCGCGCAGCGACGCGGCTTCGAGCTGCGCCTCTTGAACGTCACGTGGCAGGCCCTGTGGCGGTGTCCCGACCACACTGGGATGTGCCGGGAACCGAACGGTAAACGTCGCGCCGCATCCCGGTCCGCCGCTTTCGACGGCAATCGTCCCGCGGTGCGCCTCGACCAGATGCTTGACGATCGACAGACCAAGCCCGAGACCGCCGTGTGTTCGTGTCATCGATCCGTCGGCCTGACGGAATGGTTCGAAGACCGACGGCAGAAAATCGGCCGGGATGCCCTGGCCGGTATCCCGCACGGTGAGCTCGATCGCCTCAGGGAGTCGGTTCAGGATGACGCTCACCTGGCCTCCGCTCGGCGTGAACTTGACGGCGTTGGACAGCAGGTTCGACACGACCTGCTGGATGCGCGCGCCGTCGCCTTCGATGAATCCCAGCCACTGGTCGGCCTCGACTGCGAGGACAACGCCTTTCGCGTCCGCCGACAGCTGCACTGCCTGGACCGCGTCGTTGACGATGTCCTTGAGATCGCACGCTGTCAGATCGAGCCGCAGCTTGCCGGACATGATGCGCGAGACGTCGAGCAAGTCGTCGATCAGCTGCGCCTGACGCCGCGCGCTGTCGTAGATCGACTGGAACGCGCGGTCGCGCCGTGCGGCCTCGAGCCGTCCGCGGCGGAGCATATCGGACCATCCGAGAATCGAGTTGAGCGGCGTCCGCAGCTCGTGCGAGACGATCGCCAGGAATTCGTCCTTGAGACGGTTCGCGCGCTCGGCTCCGGTGCGTGCCAGCTGCTCGGCGTGCTCGGCCTGCCGCGCCTGATTCAAGGCGTGAACGGTGTTCTGGTGCAAGCGCCGCATTTCCGACATATGCCGCGCCTGATCGTCGAGACGTCCCACGAAGATCTCGTACGTCCGGTAGGTCAGATACACCGGGGCGATGAGCAGGATCGCAATCCAATGCTCGCCGCGCGCCACGACGACCGCGGCCATGGCGCCGGCGCTTCCCGCCACCATGAAGCTGGCGCCACTCCACAGAAAGTCTTCGCGCCAGACCCGCAGCACGCTTCGCTCGGTGGTCAGCGCGATCACCGCCGCCACCAGCGTGGTGTTGGCCAGAAAGTACGTCGCGATGGCGCCGACGAGCGGTCGCGCCAGGCCCAGGGCTTCAACCGGAAGAATCGGCCCGCCCAGCTGCTGATACACGGCTCCCGTCGCCGCCATCGTGATGGCTTCGGCCGCCGTACTGAAGATGGTGCGATACAACGGATATGGATGTTTGACTTTGTACGTGCACTGCGTCCAGACGCCCGCCATCGCAACGAGAATCGCGTGCCGTGGTCCCAGGAGCAGCAGCGCCATCAGGTTCGCCGCGTACGACACCGACAGCGTCGCTCCGCTCGATTTGGTGATCGGCAGATTGACTTTCCAGGTCGACGTCAGGCAGGCGGAGATCGTCAGGACCGCGAAGAGAACTGGTTGCGGATACGCGCGCGGGAAGAGCGCCACAAGCAGTGAGCCGCCGGAGACGATCACGGCGGTAACGTACAACTGCGCGTGCCAGGGCAGAGCATGCCATGCCAGCCGTTGGTCGGACGTATGCGGCTGATCCGTACTCCGGCGGTTGAACACGCCGAACGGGCGCAGCGGTCGCGCAGCGAGCCAGGCTTGCATGATTAGCGCCCCCACACGACCGTCGCGCAACTCGAATCAGTGCAGTCGGTTCCCCAAACGACTGTGTCGCCCTCGTCGGAAGTTCCCCACACGACCGTATCCAGGTCGTTCGTGCCCCACACGACCGTGTCGCTGTCGTCGGCGGTTGTGCCCCACACGACGGTGGTCCCCCAGACGACGGTTGTGCCCCATACGACAGTGGTCCCCCAGACGACAGTGGTTCCATCGCCGAGCACGAGACCGCTGGGAGACCATTGCCCGGTGCAATTCGCGCCGCCGCAAACCGATCCCCACACGACGTTTTGCGCGGCGGGGCCCCACTGGAAAGCACTGCAGGTTTCGTCAACGCACGCGATCCGCCACGCGTCCTGCGTCGTGCAGTCAGGATCGGAACACACCACGCCCCATTCGACGCCCTGACCGCTCGGCGTGAGAGCCGCGCCCCACGTCACGCCGTCAGACCAGGCATTGGCTGCGGCAGTCAGTCTGCCGCCGCTCAGTTGCTGATTGCCCCAGATCAGACGTCCGCTCCAATCCGACGATGAGGGATAGACGCCCTCTCCAGTGCCAGCGAGAAACCTCGCCAACGCGACTGCGCCTTGTGCGTTCAGAAACCCGGCGCCTTCGGTCAGCGCGTCGTAGCTCGGATAGATTTGCGCGGTGTACTGCAGGATCGCTTTGACCAGATTCGGCGTCAGCGTCGGATTGGCCTGAAGCATCAGCGCCACGACGCCGCTCACGACCGGCGCCGCCATGCTCGTCCCGCTCAAGCTGAAGTACGGGAAATAGGGCAGTTCAACCGTGCCGGCCAGCAACGATTCCGGCCGGCTAATGTACAACGTGCTGTACGGTGCGCTCAGCGACTCGATGCCGACGCCCGGCGCAACGAGATCGGGCTTGGCGCCGTAGTCGACGGCTGCAGGCCCGCGGGAACTGAAGGGCGCCATCGTGTCGTCGGCGCGATCGACGGTTCCACCGTGGCTCGACGCGCCAACCGTCAGCACCCATGGAGCGTTCCCGGGCGACGTGATGCCGCCGTACTGTGGGAACCCGTTCGGACTGCGACCGTTGTTGCCCGCCGCAGCCACGACCACGATGCCGGCATCGACGGCTTCTTTTGCAGCCTGTGCGAGCGGGTCGCTGTCGTAGGACTCGTATACGCCCGTGGCAACGGACAGGTTCACGACACGGATGTTGAGCGCGATTCTGTTCGTGACGACGTAGCCGAGCGCGGCGATGACGTCGCTCACCCGTCCTGTTCCCGAAGCGTCGAGCGCCTTCAGCACGATCAAATCGACGCCGGGTGCGATTCCTGAACGGGCGCCGCCGCTGTCGAAGCCGTTGCCGCCGATGATTCCGGCCACGTGACTGCCGTGACCGTAGTCGTCGTACGCCCAATTGCCTCCGTTGACGAAATCGACGAAGTGGGAAACGCGCGGACCTTGGACGGAGCCAAGATCGTCGTGCCACATGTTCACGCCGGAATCGATCACGGCGACGCCGATTCCGCTGCCGTCGTAGCCGTCAAGCGCCCGGACCGCTGTTGCACCAACGGTCGCACCCGTCCGTTCGTTGGCGGTGACGACCAATCGATCGTAGGAAAGACATCCGATGTGCGGGTTGTGCTCCAGGCCGTCGAGCGCCGCAAGCGGCAGGTTCGCCACGAAGCCGTTGATGATCGGAAGGCTGCGCCCGAGTGCGCCGCCAGCCTCCTGGACGCGCGTCTTGGCCTCGGAAACCGAGTCGGGGTCGACCGCGCGCACGATGACTCGTGACCACGGCCGCGCGTGGTCGGCGCGGGTTTTCAACAGACGGCCGACTTTTGGCTCTGCGAGAGCGGTCGTCGCGAAAGCGACGACGAGGACAACCGTCGACAACGTCCGAACGGCTTCTTTCATTGCACTCCTCGACGAATAAGTCCGGTAGTCAGTCGGCGAACGATCGGACGAGTCCGGCTATCCTCGACAGGGATCGGACGCGTGACCTGCGAGAAAACGCTGGGGGGACAGCGATTTTACAACTCGTCTCCGCTGACCGTTGCAGGAAGCTGTGGATGAGTTTAGAGATTTTCTATTGCTGAGCGGGATTTGCGCGGCTTCGGGCGTCGTGACGACGACCGATTCTGTCGGAGTTCGGCCGACATTGAGCGGGAACAAGCCGTAGGCCCTCTACGTCTAAGGCCGTAGACTTTCTACGACTATGGCCAAACAGCCCGACGACCATCGCCTGGAGCTTCTCCAGGGCACGCTCGACATGTTGATCCTCAGGACCCTGCAGTGGGGCAAGCAGCACGGCCACGGCATCGGCCAGGCGATCCGCGCGCAGTCCGACGACCTGCTCAAAGTCGAGACCGGCTCGCTCTATCCGGCGCTGCATCGCCTCGTGAAACGCGGCTGGCTCAAATCTGAATGGGGCGTGAGCGAGGCCAATCAGCGGGCGAAGTATTACCAGTTGACGGCAGCGGGAAAAGCGCAGCTGTTGCGCGAGCAGGATCGCTGGTCGCAGCTGGTGACGGCCATCGGACGCATCATGAACCCGGCGGCTGCGGGCAAGCAATAGCCATGCGGCCCGACACCGACGACCTCGACGAGGAGATCCGCGGCCATCTGGCCCTCAGCATCCAGGAGCGCATCGAGCGCGGCGAGGGTCCCGCTTCCGCCCGGCTCGCGGCGTTGAGGGAGTTCGGCAACCTCACGCTCACGCGCGATTCGATGCATCGGGTCTGGCGCCATCGCTGGCTCGATGCGGCCGAGGCCCTCTGGCGCGACATCAGATTTGCCATGCGCTCGCTCCTGCGTGTCAAAGGCATGGCCGCCACGGTCGTCGTGACGCTTGCGCTCGGCATCGGCGCCAACGCCGCGATCTTCAGCGTCGTGCGCAGCGTGCTGCTCCGGCCGCTCGTCAATCGCGACGAAGATCGCCTGATTTACATCCGGCAGAGTGGACCGGGCGTCGGCGACAGGAACATGACGTTCTCGGTGCCCGAAATCGACGACCTCAAGGCACGCGTCACCACCATCAGCAGGTTCGGCGACTTCTCCACGGTCGACTTCACGCTCGTCGGGCTCGGCGGCGAGCCCCGCATGGTGAAAGCGGGCGTGGTCGGCGGATCGTTCTTCAACGTGATGGGCCTTCGCCCGGTGCTCGGCCGCCTGCTGAACCCGGCAGACGATGGTCCGAACGCGGCTGGCGCTGCGATCCTCACGCACAGGTTCTGGCGCACGTCGCTTGACAGCGACCCGACGGTGATCGGCAGGACCATCCGCCTTGGTCCGCGCACCGCCACGGTCGTGGGCGTCCTCGAGCCGTCGGTGCCCTATCCGGCCGATACGGAAATCTTCGCGAACGTGGTGACGAGCCCGCATCACCTCGGCGCGACGATGGTTACCGAGCGATCGCACCGGATGACGGAGCTCTTCGGCCGCCTCGCGCCGGGCGCTTCTCTTGAAGCGGCGCAGATCGAGCTGACGGCGGTGCACGCTGCGATGCTCCGTGAGCACCCCGAGGCGTATTCAACGAACGCCGACGTGCAGCTGAAGGCGTCGAAGCTGCGCGATCAAATTGC
>Ga0114129_10007042_pt1 | contig 16009 bp, 16 predicted proteins | sample RhiMetdeltSRZDD1_FD_80071 | JGI IMG/M metagenome (GOLD analysis project Ga0114129, IMG submission 80071) | Populus rhizosphere microbial communities from Tennessee, USA - Rhizosphere MetaG P. deltoides SRZDD1 (version 2) (version 2) | ecosystem: Host-associated > Plants > Roots > Rhizosphere >... | reverse complement strand
TGCACCAGTTGGGAACGCAGCGCGACCGGCCTCGCGTGGGAAAAGTGGTGACGCTGGACCCGAGGTCTCGCATACCGGAACGGCGGTCGGCGCTGGCCGAACTGACCCGCCGGGCAGGCTTCGATCCTTAAATCGGCCGCGGCCGATTAAAGTCGAACCCAACGAAGATCTTCGGCCTCTCGCTGTGCACTTCTCGGGGCGGCGGATATCAGTGGAGTCGGTTGTCGAAACCTGGCGCATCGACGATGAGTGGTGGCGGGAGAAGGCCGTGTCGCGTCAGTACCGGCGTGTGGTACTGCAAGATGGGCGCGTAGTGGACATCTACCGCGATCTGATCACGGGAAAGTGGTGGCGGCAGGCGTACTAGGCAAACGAGGCGCGCTCAAGGGTTCAAACTGAACGGCGGGTAGCGGTCGGTAATTAGCACGAAGGCGTACCCCTGTACACGATTGCCCCAGCGCATCACGCCGACAACGAAGTCGAACAGCCCCTCGGGATAGCGGCCGGTGAACAGAATGGCGAACCAGGCGATGATTACGACGACCAGCGCGGCGACCGCGAGGAAGACCAGAACGATGTAGTGAGGGATGGCCAGCAGCCACTTACGAGCGGTAGCCAGCGGTTGAGGTCGTTCTTGACATCGGGATAAGGGAAGTCGAGGTGCACCCGTTGCTCCTCATCCGTTGAAGGGTACTCATCGCGGAGAAGGAACAGGTAGGACGCCACCCGGTTTTCAAAGCGAATAACGTTGAGGTTCCAATCGAACCACCAGCGCGGGTACTTCTGGCGGAAGAGGATCATCACCAGCGGTGCAACGACGAGCACGCCGCCGCCCGCGCCGAACGCGAAGAAGAACCCGCGGCCTTCCCCATCCCAGCCTCCCGGCCCACCGGCTCCGCCCGCACTGATTAGTGCGAGAACAATGGCAATGGGGATAGCAGTGAAGATGCGGAATGCAGTGCTCAGCCGGTCGAGTTCGCGGTCTGGGTAATCCACAGAGAACTGTACAGGGTAGGCGGGCTCGGTCGTGGGCGCGTCGCTCATGCTGCACCTCCGTTCGGAGTGAACTTTTGGCGCCTATTTTAGACGAACGGCAGACAATTACCAGCTTGACGATTAGAACACACGTTCCATAAACTGAACCATAATGACGTCCTACGCCGAACTTCACGCCCACTCCAATTTCTCGTTCCTCGAAGGTGCTTCGCACATCGACGAGCTGGTGCTGCGAGCGCTCGAACTGGGATACGAGACGCTGGCGCTGACCGACCACGACGGCCTGCACGGCGCGATGGAGTTCGCGCAGTGTGCGCAAGCGTGGGGCCTGCGGCCGATCACAGGGGCGGAGATAACACTTACAAGGAGCAAGAAGCCAGGAGCCAGGAGGAAGGAAGATAAGGATGGCGAGTATCACCTCACGCTTCTGTGCGAAACGCCCCGCGGCTACGCCAACCTTTGCCGGCTGCTGACGCACGCACACCTTGATCACGAGAGGGGGAAGCCGCGCGTCGAGCTAGACGTCCTCGCGCGGCATACGGAAGGGTTGATTGCTCTCTCGGGCTGCCGGCGCGGCGAGGTGTCGTCGTTGATCACCGAGGGGCGACCGCGCGAAGCGGAGGCGGCGGTGCGGCAGTATGCCGAATGGTTCGGACCGGAGAACTTCTTTATCGAGCTGCAGAACAACCTCGTATACAGGGATGTCTGGCGGAACCGCATGCTCGCCGAGCTGGCGGAGCACATGAAGCTCCAGATTGTCGCGACTGGTAACGTCCATTACCACACACGAGAGCGCCACCGGCTCCAGGATGCGCTCGTCGCGATCAAAAACCGGACGACGCTGGATGCCAGCCACCAGTTGCGACGCGAGAACTCAGAGTACTTCCTCAAGCCGCCGGCCGAGATGGCTGAGCTGTTCAGCGACCATGCACAGGCAATCGCGAACACGCAGCAAATTGCCGAGCGCTGCCGGTTCGACCTGACGCGCGACCTCGAATATCGCTTCCCGGACACACCTGTCCCGGAGGGCGAAACGGCGGAGTCGTATCTACGCGCGGTCTGCCGGCAGGAGGCGGCCCGGCGCTATCCGCGCTTCACGCCGCAGATTGTAGAGCGGTTGGAAGAAGAGCTGCGGCTGGTCGAGAAGCACGGGCTCTCTGGCTTCTTTCTGATCCACCGCGAGATTCTCCAACTGGCGCACACCGTCGCCGAGGAGGTGCGGGGGCGCCCGAGCCACGGCCCGCCGGGACGAGGACGCGGCTCGTCGGTCGGCTCTGTCATCTGCTACCTGATCGGCCTGTCGCATATCGACCCGATCGCGAACAATCTCTTCCTGGGCCGCTTCCTGAATGAAGAGATGGCCTCCGTTCCGGACATCGACCTCGACTTTCCCCGCGATATCCGCGAGAAGCTGATCCTGCGGACTTACGAGCACTTCGGGCACGATAACGTCGGCCTCGTGGCGACATTCCCGACCTATCGCATCCGCGGTGCAATACGTGAAGTGGGAAAGGCGCTGGGGTTGCCGCCCGCAGAGCTAGACCGGCTGGCGAAGGCGAGCGAGGGCGGCTCGGCGAAGGATATCCGGACGGAGATGGGCCGCCTGGAGCACTACCGCGATCGGCTGAACGCGCCGCTCTGGCAGCACCTGACGGAGCTTTCGGAGCAGATCGCGGGCTTTCCGCGCCACATATCGCAGCATGTCGGTGGCATGGTGATCTCTTCGCGGCCGCTGATTGAGCTCGTGCCGCTGGAGCAATCGGCAATGGAAGGCCGGGTGCTGATGCAGTGGGACAAAGACTCGGTAGACGACGCGCGCATGATTAAGATCGATTTCCTCGCGCTGGGAATGCTTTCTGCCGTAGACGAGACACTGGAGCTTATTGAGGAGCATCGGGGCAAGCGCATCGACCTCTCGCGCATCGACTTCGAGGACAAGCGCGTCTACGACAGCATCTGCGAAGCCGACACGATGGGCGTCTTCCAGATCGAGTCTCGCGCGCAGATGCAGACGCTTCCCCGCGTGCGCCCCGAAAACCTCGAAGACCTGACAGTGCAGGTGGCAATCATCCGGCCGGGCCCGATCGTCGGTGGGTCGGTGAACCCTTACATCAACCGGCGGATGAAGCGAGAACCGGTAACGTTCGACCATCCATCTCTAAAGCCGGCGCTGGCCGAGACGCTGGGGGTGATCCTCTACCAGGAACAGGTGCTTCAGGTAGCGATGGCGCTGGCGGGTTTCAGTGCCGGGCAGGCGGAGAGCCTGCGCCGCGCGATGAGCCGCAAGCGATCACGGGAAGCGATCGGCAAGCTGAAGGATGAGTTCATCGCCGGGGCACTGGCGCAAGGTGTTTCGAAGCCGATAGCCGACCGTGTCTTCCAAAAGATCGCCGGTTTCGCGGAGTTCGGCTTCCCGAAGGCGCACGCTGCCGCGTTCGGACTGCTCGCCTACCAGACTGCCTGGCTACGCACCTACTACCCGGCGGAGGCGCTCTGCGCGCTATTCAACGCCCAGCCGATGGGCTTCTACGCGCCCCATGTCCTCGTGAACGACGGCAAGCGGCACGGCGTCCAGGTCTTGCCACCGGACATCAATATGAGCGGGGCAAATTGCACCATTGAGGATTCATCTGCAGTTCCACTCACAACTCACAACTCGCAACTCTCAACTGGCCTTGCCGTCCGCATCGGACTCCGGTATGTCCGCGGACTCTCCGAGAAGAAAGGCGCGAAGGAGATCGAAGACGAGCGCAACGCGCACGGCGATTTCCGCTCGCTGTTCGATTTCATCGAACGGACGCGGGTCAAGCGTGAAGTGATCGAGAACCTGATCGCCTGCGGTGCTTTCGACTGCTTCGGGCTCGAGCGGCGGGAACTGATCTGGCAGCTCGGACTTGTCTATCGGTCGGAGGGGCGAAATACGGAGCAGCGGCAGCTCGCGCTCGCGCTGCCGGTCGAGCAGGATATGGTGCAGCTGCGGCCGATGAGCGATTGGGACAAGATGCGGGCGGACTACATCATCTTAGGCATGTCGCCAAACGTGCACCCGATGTCATTCATGCGCCCGCGCCTGCACGAAGGCATCGCTTCTACAGCAATGGTGGAATCGTTCGAAGACGGAAAGCCAATCGAAGTGGCCGGGCTGGTGGTCTGCCGGCAGCGGCCGGAGACGGCAAGCGGGTTCATCTTCATGGTGATCGAGGACGAATTTGGCCTGGTGAACGTAGTCGTGAAGCCGAATATTTATGAGGCCCACCGCACGCTGGTTCGAGGCGAACCATTTGTAATCATTCGTGGCGAGCTTCAGCGGCGCGACGGCGTAATCAACCTGATCGCCGAGTCGTTCGTTCCCCTAACGGCAGGAGGTCTCTCGCCAGCTGCACACAACTTCGGGACCGGGCACGGCGGGCGGCACTAGAAGCTCTGGCGTCCCTACCCTTCCTGCGCTACGCTTGCTAGACCGACTTTCAGAGAGGGAGGTCCGCTATGCCATCGAGATGGGAAACAGTAAGCATCGACGGCGAAGCGATGGGCTGCTATATCAGCGTTCCGGGGGCCGCAGGACCGTTTCCGGCGGTCGTCGTAATCCAGCACGCCGGCGGGGTCGATGAGTTTGTGCGCGGCCGGTGCGACCGGCTGGCGGAGGCGCTCTTCGTCGCCGTAGCCCCTGACCTCTATCATCGAGATCACCCAAACTCCGGCGATGACCCACTGACTCGCATGGGGCGGCTGCGCGACCCTAGCATTGTGTCCGACGTGAATGCGGCGATCGAGCATACCAAAGGGCTTCCCGAAGCGCAGGCAGACGGCATAGGAATCACTGGCTATTGCATGGGCGGCCGCGTTACCTACCTCATGGCTGCGAAAAACCCAGACCTGAAAGCGGCGGTGGTCTGTTGGGGCGGGAACATCATGGTGCCGTGGGGAGAAGGGCCGGCCCCGTTCGACCTCTCGCGGGATATCGGTTGCCCTCTGCTTGGTCTCTTTGGCAAGGAAGACCCGAACCCCAGTCCGGCCGACGTCGCCAAGCTGGACGCTGAACTAGCCAGGCTCGGAAAGACTCACGAATTCCACTCCTACAAAGGCGCCGGTCACGCCTTCATGAACGAAGGGCGCCCGAGCTACCGCCAGGAAGCCGCGGAAGACGCGTGGACGAAATGCATAGCCTGGTTCGATAAGTACCTGAGGGTATGAAACGGAGCGAGCCGACCCTTAAGTGCGTGATCGCCTGGTCAGAACGACGTAACCTCTGCTCTCTGGTCGCAGACACAATCGAGAGGAAGGTGGGACCGGAGGGGGTCCGCCGATTCGGAGACGATGCCGTCGCTCTCTATAGCGCTGAGGAGCCCAGCGAGATTCGCGCGTGGCTCAGCGCGCTGCTCGCTGAAGATGAGTCTGCTCTGGTCCTGGAGTTCGAACGCTGGTCGAGCTACGGGCCGGGCGTGGACGGCGAGTGGTTAATGAGGCGAGGACACTAACCGGGGAGTCCCGCTCCGAGCCTCAATCCGAGGGAATATCCTCCGCGTTCTCGCTAATCGCCGTCATCTCTTCTTCTGCCGCCGTATCGGGAAGGTCGCGCGCGCTCGGCTGGATGTCTTGCTTCGCCATTGTGGTCGCCTCCGAGCGCGAGGTACGTGATGTTCCACGAGAGTTCCGCGTGCGTCTGGCAGTAGACTCGGCCGGGCCTTCGCCGTCATCGCTCTTGAGGATTTCGTAGTTCGTGAGGGCGCGGGCCATGAGCCCGGCGCCAATCGATATTAAGGCGAGGCCTGCCAGGCTGCTGTGGCGGAGGCCGTAGAAGGCGAGGCCGCCTCCCAATCCCGCGGCGACAATCCGCGTCCGGGTGGACCAGCGCCCCGCCGAGGCCATTTCCTGAGCCGTCTCTTTAGCCTCCGTAACGATATCTTCACGGTAGCCATTTGAGAGCCTGTTTCGGACGTCCGAGACCGCTTCCTTCGTACGGCTGACCAGGTCTCTGGGCGCCAGCCGGCCTTCATCGTTGCTCACTTTGTCGCGAGCGCGCTGGAATTGGTCTCGTAATCGCTCCCTCCGCTCACCTCCGCGGCCGGGGTCGAGAAGATACATAGCAGACGCTCCGGCGGCCACCCCAACTACTAGAGGCAATTTGCTCATGCGCTCACTCCTCTCTCTACGTCAAGACGGATCCCCAAGTTACCCCATCGGCACGGACTTCTGAGCCGCCCGTCCTTTACGCTTAGTTATCTCTCGTCTGATCTCTTCGATCAAGCAATATCTCGGGTTGCCAACATCCTGGTACCACCCTCGTGTTGCGCAGCGGCTAATGTTGAAAACGTACCTTTCCGCAACTTCTTCCGCGACGACGATAACGTGCGATGTTATCGCGTGTGTCCAAAAGTCGCCGCTGCGTCCGTTTCAAAAACATCGCACCGACGTGCAATGGCATTGCAACGGAGTTGCATCCGCGTTTTATGTGCGGGCGACAGATCGCGAGAGAAGATGCGAATCAGAAAGGAAAGCCGGTCATGGACAGACGAAACAATCGGGCAGCCGCTGAAGTCGAACGGAAACCAGTCACCTTCTCCCGCGATGAGCTCTGGCTTCTTCACGATTTCGTGCGCCACGAGCTGCCTGAGTCGCGGCAATGGCACTTTCCGCCCGCATCCGAAGAGCTGAACGAGGAGATCGTTCTGGGCTTGGATGCTTGCGAGACTCACGACTTGCCGGAATACACGCTACTGCTCTCCAAGGGCGATATGTTGGTCATAGACTTCTTCATCCGTCGGGACCATCGCACGCCCGAAGGCGCCAGCGGCAAGAACTTGCTGCTGAAGATTTTCCGGGCGCGAAGCGAGCTGTCATCGGGACTAGTAGAGCGCTCGGGGAATGATTTTGCTTACCGGGAGGTAAAAAAAGATGCCGCAGCCGACTACGACTCCAGTGCGAACTCCGGCTAAGACGCCCAGCTTCGAGCCTAACCCAAAGCTGCTGCCCCCCGAAATCTGCCCTCAGCAGAAGCGGGAGATGGCCTCACCAGACATCAGCCCCTAAATGCTCGTGAGAGATCCCGAGCTCTCGATCGCTGGCTGGCTTCTCCTACGCAACGCGCACACGCTGCGGGAGCGGGTGTTTGCGCGCACCATCGAGGCGCTGGACCACGACTCGATCAAGTTTGTTCACACTTGCGATCAGGTCTTCCAGATTCATCCCGTGGAGCCGTCGTTGGGCGGCCTCATGGCTGCCTGCAGCGCGAATACGTGGTCAAGGGACCGCCTGGCCTCCGTGCCTATCTCACGGCCCGGCCGGTCCGCCTTGAGCGACCCGGAACTCGTACCGATGCTGCAGGACCTGGCCGATATTCTGGCCGCTGAGGCCGGGCAGGCATTCACCGCCTCTTATTATCCCGGCATCCCGGATGTGCGGATGCCCGCCGGGCACATCGAACTGGTAATGCACGCGCTCCAGCGCGAGATGGACCGCGAGGGCAAGAGCCGCCAACGATGCCCGGTGGAATTCTCCGCTTTGCCGAAGGAGCGGCAACGGGCGCTCGCCGAGCGCCGGCGCTGGTGGTTCCAGAAGTTTTCAATCACACCGGAACGTTGGGCAACGGGGCAATGGTCAGTCTGGGACGTGACCGACGAAGCAATGCCGGAGATGGCGGTGGCATAGAAGTGGACCCTCGGTTGGTGTTCCTAATCGTTCTTCTGGTGTTGTTGTTTCTGTTCTTCACAGGTCTGGCCGGGTTCGTGGCTAAGCTATTCCTGATTGTCTTACTGGCGCTCTTTATCACCGCACTCATTGTCGGTTGGGGCCCGCGCCAGCGCTTCTGAGAGTTAGGGCACCCACGGCCGGCTCCGGCCCTAACGGGGGTTTCTAGCTATCGTGCCGGCGCTCAGTTGGGCGGCACGCCGTGGCAGCCAGCGCTCCCTTCGTCGTGAAAGGCGCCGACCGCGGGGAGAAACTCCCAGCTATACGAGGCCGGATGCAGCGTCAGCTTTAGCACCCCAAAGGAGTTCCCATCCCCGATCTCGCTATTAGGAAGAAACGGCCCTGCCCGGTAGTGGCTCTCGCCGCCGGTGCCGGCGACGAACTCCCGAATGCCGTGTTCTTGGTCGAGGTCTCCAGCCGGTGTCTGGCGAGCGAAGCGCTCGTAGTTATGCTCATGGCCGTTCACGACGATGTCAGCGCCGGATGCGTAAAGCGCATCCCAGAAGGGCTGCACGTATTGCGAGCTTCCGTGGACGCGCCCGGAGCTGAAGAGAGGGTCATGCCAGATCGCCAGCGTGCATAGGTTGCTATGGGCTGCCAGGTCGGCTCTAAGCCACGAAACTTGAGGCGATCCTTCGTCACAGAGGATGAGACGGCAGTGATTGCTGGTGTTGAGGACGATAATATGCCACGCACCCAGGTCGTAGCTGTAATAACCCTGTCCCGGGTCTCCGGCAGCCGCGCCGAAGTATGAGAAATAGCCGTCCGCGTTGCCGGTGGCATACTCGTGGTTGCCTGCCGCGGGGCGTGTCCGGGCCTTTTGGCGGCCCCAGGTGGGCTCATAGCACTGCTCGTATTCCTCGAGAGTGCCATATTCGTAAGCATTGTCGCCGGCTGTGAAAACGACGGCTTCGCCGGGCGCGCTGGAGACAACCGAGTCGAGCAGAGCAGCGGTCCGGTCGTCGTTGTCCTGTGCGCACGAAGTGATATCCCCAGCACCGACGAGAACTGCGTCGCCTGGAGTTGGCGCGGGGTTGGGCGTGACGTGTCGGCTGGCCTCGGGCGTGGGTGTGGTCCGTGCGGGCGTGCGGCTAGAAGTCGCGGAACGAGTGGCCGCGGCTTGTTCTTCCGAACTGGTGTTTCCAGCGAAGGTGTCGTATATGACGTATGAGAGTCCGGCGATGATGATTATACCGGGAACCGCGAGGAGCTTCCATCCAAACATACGTCGGGAGGCAACGCTACCGTTGCGTAACAAAACAAATGGAGCGGAAGACGGGATTCGAACCCGCGACCCCCTCCTTGGCAAGGAGGTGCTCTACCACTGAGCCACTTCCGCTCTCGACCTAAAGATTATACTTGCGCCCGCGCCCTTCGCAAGGCCGCCCCTTGACCCGCACTGCGCCTGCGCAGTAGCGTCGCTCTAGCATCTTGAATCGGAGGTTGACTTGGCCCGCGTAGCGAAATCCATACAGATCGAGGCGCCGCGAGAGCATGTTTTTGCGCTCGCGACGGATGTCAGTAGACAGCCCGACTGGACGACGTTCGTGAAGGAAGGGCTGATAACGTCGGGCGACGGAAAGAGCGCGGGGACGAGGGACCGGACGACCTTCAAGGTCGGGCCACGGTCAACGAAGGCCGAGAACCTCTGGACTGCGTACAACCCCGGCGAGCTGTTTGCGCGGCGGAGCGTAATGGGTATCACGCAAGAAGAGACGATGCAGTTCACGGCAGCAGGCAACGCCACCCTGGTGCAATGGACTGTGAACTACCGGCCGCCTCTGGGGCCGCTGGGTCGGTTCATGGATGTCTTCATGATGAACCGCGTCTACCAGAACGAGATTGAGGCCTCGCTCGAAAGGCTGAAAGCCGCTCTCGAGTCCTGAACTTAGCCCCTCGGCAGGCCCAGACCGCGGAGAGCGATGATGTCCCGCTGTACCTCTGATGTCCCCGCGCCGATCGTGTCCTGGACAGCGGAGAGGAAGTTATGCGAGGTCGCTCCGGCGAACGGCGCGACCAGAGAATCTTCCCGCACGAGTCCGAAGGAACCCATCATGGCGACGGCCGCCTCATAGAGATGCTGGGCGAACTCGGTGTTGAAGAGCTTGACCATCGCCGCCTGCGCGCGGTAGTCGACGGCCTGCCCGTGTAGCTGTATCGCATTCCAGAGAAGGAGTTCCGCCACCTCGTACTCCGTCCGCAGCTCGCCTATCCGGTTTCGCCAGGTCGCGTCGTCCCAGGCCGTCCCGCCGTCTCCATGAGTCTTGGCCCAGCGGACCATCCCGACAACAGTGCGCCAGTGGACGTAAGCACGGTAGACAGTGATGCGCTCGAGGCCCAGCGCGGAGGTCAGTACGCGCCAGCCCTCGTTCTCGCCGCCGATCCGGTCTGCGGCCGACACGCGCACATCCTCAAAGACGACTTCGTTGAACCATGCCTTGTCGAGCAGGTTGACGATCGGGCGGACTTCGACGCCGGGCGCGTCCATGGGGACCATGAAAACACTGATCCCGGCGTGCTTCGTGCCTTCGCCATCGGTGCGCGCGGCCAGCCAGCAGTACTCGCTCGATTCTGCGCCGCTTGTCCAGATCTTGCGTCCGTTGATGATGTAATCGTCGCCGTCCCGGCCCGCGCGCGTCTGGAGCGAGGCGAAATCGGAGCCGGCGCCGGGCTCTGAGTAGCCGAGGCACGCAGTGATAGCGCCGCGGGCCATGCCCGGCAGGAAACGCCGTTTCTGGTCTTCGCTGGCGGCCGCAATGATCATCGGCGCGATGATGCAGCGGGTGAGCGCGTCGCTCGCGTTTCCGCCGTGGAGGGCGATTTCCTTGTCTACGAGAAACTGCTCGCGGATCGGGCGCTGGCTCCCGCCGTACTCGGGCGGCCAACTGATGCCAAGCCAGCCCTTCGCGCCGAGCTTCAGCTCGAACTCGCGATCAGGCATGTAGCCGGGTGGCATCGGCGCGGGATCGGAATCGTGCGACGTACCTAGCTCCGCGCTTAAGAAATCACAGACCTCGCGGCGAAGGGCTTCTTCGTGCGGCTGAAGGCGGAAATCCATGCTCAAGGAAATTATAGTCGGCGGACCGATTCTTTACGCGGGTGTCATGCAGACCACCCACGGCAGCGTTGACGCCTTCTTGAAGGGCGGGGATAATATTTGATAGGCGATGCTTATTTCTACAATTGAAAGGACGAGTATCGCCGTTGGTAACTAGCGCAAGGCAGGTAGTGGACGAGTTCGATCTCGTAGTCGTAGGGGGTGGAAACGGCGGGTACACTGCCGCCATACGCGCGACGCAGTTAGGCCTGACAGCGGCCCTCATCGAACGCGACAAAGTAGGCGGTACGTGCCTTCATCGCGGCTGCATTCCGACCAAGGCCTGGCTCGAAAGCTCCGGATTTCTTGAGCGCGTGCGCAGGGCTGCGGCGCTCGGCGTTCGCGTCGACAACATCTCTCTGGACTACCCAACCGTAGTCGCCCGCCAGAAGCAGGTCGTCGAAACACTGCATAAAGGCCTCCGCTCGACGATTCTGAAGCACAAAATCGAGATCATTGAGGGCGAAGGGCGAATTGTGTCTCCAAAGCAGGTCGCCGTCAACGGCCGCACGCTCACCGCAAAGAATTTGATCATCGCGACGGGCTCGCGGCCGAAAGACATCCCCGGCATGGAGGTGGACGGCGAGCGCATTCTGAACAGCGATCACCTGCTTCAACTCGAGAAGGTCCCGAAGTCGATCCTGATCGTCGGGGCCGGCGCCGTGGGCTCTGAGTTCGCTTCCTTCTACACCGACGTGGGCGCCGAAGTCACGCTGATCGAGATGATGCCAACCATCGTTCCGCTCGAGGACGCCGCGCTCGGCCAAGCACGCGCGAAATTGCTCGCCTCCCGCGGTGTCAACGTCATGACCTCCGCCCGCGTCTTGCCTGATAAGACGCGAACCTACGACGGTATGTTGGAGCTTACGGTGGAGCATGAGAACCAGTCGAAGACTCTCACGGGCGAAGTAGTCCTTTCGGCCGTGGGGCGCGAAGCTGTCGTTGACAACCTCGGTCTCGACAAGACGGCCGTCACGGTAGTACGCGGCTGGGTTCGGGTAGACGATCATTATCGGAGCGCGGACCCGTCCGTCTATGCGGTCGGAGATGCCATTGGCGGTCTGCTCCTCGCGCACGTCGCGTCGGCCGAAGGGTTTCTCGCCGCGGAAGCGATTGCCGGGAAAGAGGCCGAGAAAGTGGATTACAACCGGGCACCGCGCGTCACTTACAGCCACCCCCAGGTGGCTTCCGTCGGCATGACCGAGCAACAGGCGAAGGAAGCGGGCCACAACGCTAAATCGCAGCGCTACTCATTCCGGAATAATGCCATGGCACTCATCGAAGACGAGCCCGAAGGCTTCGCAAAAGTCGTCTACGATGCCGACTCGGGTGACTTCTTGGGCGCGCAAATCATCGGGAACCACGCGGGCGAATTGATTTCAGAGGCTGCACTCGCCCGCTTCATCGAGGCTTCGGCATGGGAGATCGGATCGAGCATCCACCCGCATCCAAGTCTGAGTGAGGCGCTCGGCGAAGCGGCGCAGCTTTCAGCTGGAATCAGCATTTACTGGTAGAGGGAGGCGATCATCGTGGTCTCCGTAAAGGAGATACCGGGGGCGGCGGGTCTGAGCGGCGATCAGTTGCTCGACATCTATTACAAGATGCTGCTGGCGCGGATCGTTGGCCAGCGAGAGCGCATGCTCAACCGGATGGGGAAGGGACCGTTCGCCGTGACCGGCGAAGGCCACGAGGCTACACAGGTGGGGACGGCCTTCCCTCTCAAGCCGGGATACGACTGGGTCGTCCCCTACTACCGGGATATTGGCGTCGCGTTGACGATCGGACAATCACCCAGAGACCTACTGCTCGCGCATCTCTCGCGCGCCGACGACATTAGCAGCGGCGGGCGGAACATGCCCTCGCACTTCAGCGACCCACCTCTCCGCATTGTTTCCGGTTCCGCGCCTGTGGCAACGCATCTACCGCACGCCGCCGGAATTGCCCTGGCCTCAAAGCTCCACGGGCTCGACGAGGTTACAGTCGTGTATACAGGCGACGGTGGGACGAGCACCGGCGACTGTCACGAGGCAATGAACCTCGCCGGCGTCCACAAGCTCGCGGTGATCTTCGTGATCGAGAACAACGAATACGCTATCTCGGTCCCGACACGGAAACAGTTCGCCGTCCGGGACGTTTCCATCCGCGCGCAGAGCTACGGCTTTCCGGGCGTCACAGTGGACGGGAACGACGTCCTCGCCGTCTACGCCGCCTCCAAGGAGGCAGTGGAGCGCGCACGGAACGGAGACGGGGCGACCCTCATCGAAGCGAAAACATACCGTTTGGTGCCGCATACAAGCGATGACGACGACCGGCGTTACCGCTCGCGGGAAGAAGTCGAGCAGTGGACGGCGAAAGACCCGCTCATTCGCTATCGCACGTGGCTCAAGCAGCACGACGTGACGGACGAGCGCGTGCTCGACGAGTTACATGAGAAGGCTGCGCGCGAGGTCGATGAAGCGACCGACGAGGCCGAGAAAGCGCCCACACCGACGCCGGAATCGGCCCTAAGGCACGTATTCGTTGAAGAGTAATGCGGAGCAGCCGGCAGAAAGAGGCGACCTAGCGAGATGACAGCGACGACAGAGGCCATTAAGACACACGGCCTGACCGAAAAGCAGCTGTTACAGATGCTCGAGAAGATGCTGCTCGCCCGCGCGCTTAGCATTCGGCAGCGGATGCTCCAGCGCATGGGAAAGGGGCCGATGACATTCAGCGGCGAGGGCCACGAGGCGGCGCAGGTGGGCTCCGCGTTTACGCTGCGGCCGGGCGTCGACTGGGTCTTCCCGTACTATCGCGATGTCGCGGTCGCGGTGACGATCGGAATGACGGCGGTCGATATATTGAGAGGTTTCTTCGCCCGCCGCGACGACATCAACAGCGGGGGGCGAAACATGCCCTCGCACTTCAGCCACCCGGGCCTGCGGATCGTCAGCGGCAGCGCTCCAATCGCCACGCAGCTGCCGCACGCCGTTGGCGCCGCTCTTGCGGCGAAGCTGCGCAGGCTTGACGAGATCGCCGTTGGCTATTCCGGCGACGGCTCGACCAGTACAGGTGACTGGCATGAGTCGATGAACTTCGCCGGGGTGCACCGGCTGCCCATCGTCTTCGTTTGCGAGCACAACAACTACGCGATCTCCGTCCCCTGGCGAAAGCAGGCGGCCATCGAGAACGTCTCAATCCGTGCGGAAGGCTACGGCTTCTCCGGCGTTACCGTCGACGGGAACGATGTTTTAGCCGTCTATGGCGCAATGTCGGACGCAGTGAAGCGAGCTAGGGCTGGCGAGGGGCCGACGCTCATCGAGGCGAAAACGTACCGCCTGATGCCACATTCCAGCGACGACGACGACCGCCGCTACCGCACGCCCGAAGAGGTCGAGGCCTGGTCAGCGAAAGACCCGGTCGTCGCGTTCCCGCGGCACCTCAAGGAGCTCGGGGTGCTCGATGACAGCGCGGCGAAGGAGATCAACGACCAAGTCAACCGAGCGGTGGACGAGGCTACGGATCAGGTGGAACAAGAGCCGCAGCCCGACGCGCAGACTGCGCACCGGCACGTCCTGGTCGAACAAGAGGGGGCCTGAGAATGCCCGAGGAGACTGTCATTCTGAGCACCGGCCACATTCTCAAACAACGAGAGGTGACTCCGCGAAGGAATCTGGCGGCGGTGCGGGGTGTGAACGGCATTCTTTGCACAAGCAGCCTCAAAGGAGGCGAATAGCAATGCCTGAGAGAACCATGGTTGAAGCAATTCGCGACGCAATGTTCGAAGAGATGAAACGCGACGAACGAATCATCGTGATCGGCGAGGATGTCGGCGAAGGCGGTGTCTTTCGAGCAACCGAAGGCTTCGTCGCCGAGTTCGGCGAGGACCGATGCATGGACACGCCTCTGGCCGAGTCATGCATCGTGGGTGCCGCGATCGGCGCATCGCTGAACGGGATCATCCCTATTGCCGAACTACAGTTTGCCGATTTCAGCCACCCGGCTTTTGATCAGCTCGTGAGCGAGGCCGCCCGCCTGCATTACCGCTCGAACGGCACCTGGAGCTGCCCGATCGTGGTTCGCACGCCGTATGGTTCGGGGATTCACGGCGGGCCGTACCATTCGCAAAGCATTGAGGCGTTCTACGCACATGTGCCGGGACTCAAGGTCATCTGCGTAGCCTCGCCGTATGACGCCAAGGGACTCCTGAAGTCGGCCATCCGGGACCCGAACCCCGTCGTCTTTCTCGAGCACAAGAAGGCGTATCGGGCCTTCCGCCAGGAAGTCCCTGACGGCGACTACACTATCCCGATCGGCCAAGCAGAGACGAAACGCGAGGGTAGTGACATAACACTAATCACTTACGGGATGATGACCCACCACTCTTTGAAGGCAGCGGAGACTGTCGAACAGGAGCAGGGTACGAGCGTCGAGGTGATCGATCTGCGGACTGTCTCGCCATGGGACAAAGAGCGCGCGCTCGAATCCGTCAAGAAGACCGGCAAGGCGCTGATCGTATACGAGGACAACATCACGGGAGGGTTCGGCGCCGAAGTGGCGGCCACGATCGCTCAGGACGCGTTCGATTACCTCGACGGGCCGGTAACGAGAGTTGCTTCGCCGGACGTACCCATCTCGCCGTACTCCGGCATACTCGAGGAGTACATCCTTCCGAACCCGGAGAAGATTGCGGAGGCTATTCACAAACTCGCCGCCTACTAACAAAGGGAGGCCCGTATGGCGTTCACCCTGACGATGCCGGAGGTCGGCGAAACGGTTACCGAGGGGACGATCGAGCGCTGGCTCAAGAAGCCCGGCGATAAGGTCGAGAAGTACGAACCGATCGTCGAGATCAATACGGACAAGGTCAACGTCGAGCTGCCCTGTCCAGTGTCGGGCACCCTGACCGAGATTCTCGCGCAAGAAGGCGAGACTATCCTTGTGGGCGCCGAGCTAGCCCGGCTGGAGACGGCCGAGGGTGAGGTGCCTGCGGACATCTCACCGATGCCGACGGAAGGAGAAGCAGCCACAGTGGCGCCGTCCCCGAAGGAAGAGCCCGTTGCCGCATCTGTTGGGCAGCGCGAATCTCCTGCCGCCCGTAGCGTAGGCGGTGACGGCCGCGAGGGCGCGGGAGAGCGACCCCGAGCAACCCCGCGTGTGAGAAAACTGGCCGAAGAGCTGGGTGTAAACCTCGCGCAAGTGAGTGGCACCGGCCCGAACGGGCGGATCGTCGAAGAAGACGTGCGCGCC
>Ga0114129_10007041_pt1 | contig 16012 bp, 28 predicted proteins | sample RhiMetdeltSRZDD1_FD_80071 | JGI IMG/M metagenome (GOLD analysis project Ga0114129, IMG submission 80071) | Populus rhizosphere microbial communities from Tennessee, USA - Rhizosphere MetaG P. deltoides SRZDD1 (version 2) (version 2) | ecosystem: Host-associated > Plants > Roots > Rhizosphere >... | reverse complement strand
TGCAAGCCGGGGTCGATCACCCCGCACACCAAGTTCAAGGCCGAGGTGTACTGCCTGAAGAAGGAAGAGGGGGGACGCCACACCCCGTTCTTCAACGGCTACAGGCCGCAGTTCTACTTCCGCACCACCGACGAAACCGGCGTCGCCAACCTGCCCGAGGGCACGGAGATGGTCATGCCGGGTGACAACGTTCAGATGACGATCGAGCTGATCCAGCCGATCGCGATGGACCAGGGCCTGCGCTTCGCTATCCGCGAGGGCGGCCGTACCGTCGGCTCGGGTGTGGTGACGGAGATCGTCGAGTAGGAGAAGGCTGAAACGAACAAGCGGTACTGGGGGCGGGCCCGGTTACGGGTCCGCCCTCGCCGCGTCCAAAGGGACGAACTAGTTGGCAGCGATTACGCAAAACAAGATCAGGATCAGGCTCAAGGCCTACGACCACTCCGCCATCGAGACGGCGGCGAAGGAGATCGTGGAAACGGCCGAGCGCACCGGCGCGACCGTCGCCGGGCCTGTGCCCCTGCCGACCGAGAAGAACGTCTACTGCGTGATCCGTTCGCCCTTCAAGGACAAGGACTCCCGTGAGCACTTCGAGATCCGCACCCACAAGCGGCTGATCGACATCCATCAGCCGACGCCGAAGACGGTCGACTCGCTCCAGCGGCTCGACCACCTCCCGGCGGGTGTCGACATCCAGATCCAGCTGGTCTGACCGGTGGCTGCGCTCCTTGGAAGAAAGCTCGGGATGACGCAGGTCTTCGGCGAGGACGGCCGGGTCGAGCGCGTCACCGTCGTCGAGGCGGGGCCCTGTCGCGTGACGGGCATCCGGACCGAGGACCGCGACGGCTACGAGGCCGTCCAGCTCGCGTTCGGCGAGGTGTCTCAGAAGGCGCTCAACAAGCCGCTGCTCGGGCATCTGAAGAAGGCGGACGCGGGGCCGCTCCGCCACGTGCGCGAGTTCCGCGACGAGGCCGGCGAGCTGCAGGTGGGCGAGGACGTGAAGGTCGACGTCTTCGAGAAGGGCCAGCGCGTGAAGGTGTCGGGCGTCTCGAAGGGCAAGGGCTTCCAGGGCACGGTCAAGCGCCACAACTTCAGCCGCGGCCCCGTCACGCACGGTTCGCACAACGTGCGCGCGCCGGGATCGATCGGCGCCTCGGCGACGCCCTCGCGCGTGTTCAAGGGCATTCGCGGCCCGGGGCAGATGGGCAACAAGCGCGTCACCCAGGGCGGGCTGACGGTCGTCGACGTGATCCCGGAGGACAACCTGCTGCTCCTGCGCGGGTCGGTCCCCGGTCCGAAGGGCACCGTCGTCGAGATAAGGACCACCCGCTGATGAAGGCGATAACGCTCGGCAAGACGACCAAGACCGACGTCGAGGACTCGGTCTTCGGCGAGAAGTTCCACATGTCGCTCGTCCACGAGGCCGCGCGCGCGGAGCTGAACGCGCGCCGCCGCGGCACCGCCTCGACCAAGACGCGCGGTGAGGTGGCGATGACCGGCGCGAAGGCCTGGCGTCAGAAGGGCACGGGCCGCGCGCGTGCGGGTGCGCTGTCCACGCCGAACCGCTACGGCGGCGGTGTCGCCTTCGGGCCGAAGCCGCGCCACTACACGGTCAAGGTGAACAAGAAGGCTTTCCGCAAGGCGCTGCGCGCCGCTCTGTCGGTGCACGCCGAGCGGGGCACCCTGGCCGTCTTCGAGTCCGGCGACTACGACAAGCCCGCCACCAAGCAGGCGGCGGACGCGCTCGCCAAGTTCGGCGAAGGCCGCGTGCTCGTCGTGTGCGCTCGCGAGAACGAGGACAATGCGGTCAAGTCGTTCCGCAACATCCGCGACGTCTCCGTCCTGCCCGCCGATCAGGTCGGCGTGGCCGATGTGATCGGCGCCGAGCGGCTCGTGCTCTCGCAGGGTGCGCTCGAGGAACTCACCCGGAGGGCCGCATGACCGCACGCGAGGTCGTCATCAAGCCGGTGGTGAGCGAGAAGAGCTATGCCCTGCTCGCCGCCAACAAGTACACGTTCCGCGTCCACGACGAGGCCCACAAGACCCAGATCCGCCAGGCGATCGAGGAGGTCTTCGGCGTGCGCGTCCAGGACGTCCGCACCGCGTGGGTGAAGTCGAAGCCGAAGCGCCGCGGCTGGTCCAGCGGCAAGACGCGCCGCTGGAAGAAGGCGGTCGTCCAGCTTCACCCTGAGGACTCGATCGAGCTGTTCGAGGGTCAGGACATCGAGTAATGGCCGTCAAGAAGCACAAGCCCACCTCTCCCGGCCGCAGGTTCGCGACCTGGAACGACAACGCCGAGGTCACCAAGGCCGAGCCCGAGCGGTCGCTGGTCGAGGGGCTCAAGAAGTCCGGCGGGCGCAACGCGAACGGCCGGATCACCTCACGTCACCGCGGCGGCGGCGCCAAGCGGAAGTACCGCAAGATCGACTTCAAGCGCCAGAAGGACGGCGTGCCCGCGAAGGTCGCCGCGATCGAGTACGACCCGAACCGCTCGGCGCACATCGCGCTGCTCCACTACGCGGACGGCGACAAGCGCTACATCCTCGCCCCGCAGCGGCTGCGCGTAGGGGCGACGGTGGTGTCGGGCCCAACCGCCGAGCCGTCGCTCGGCAACGCGCTTCCGCTGGCGCGGATCCCGACCGGCACCGTGGTGCACAACGTCGAGCTGACCCCCGGGCGCGGCGGCCAGATGGCCCGTTCCGCCGGCGCCGCGGTCCAGCTGATGGCGAAGGAGGGCCGCTACGCGACCCTGCGCCTGCCGTCGGGCGAGATGCGCATGGTGCTCACCGAGTGCCGCGCGACCGTCGGGTCGATCGGGAACGTCGAGCATCAGAACGTCGACATCGGGAAGGCCGGGCGCAGCCGCCACAAGGGCAAGCGCCCGCAAACGCGTGGCACGGCCATGAACCCGGTCGACCACCCGCACGGCGGCGGCGAGGGCTCGACCACGCCGGGGCGCCACCCGGTCACGCCCTGGGGCGTGCCGACGCTGGGTTACCGCACTCGTAAGAAGAACAAACAGTCCGACCGATTCATCGTGCGCGGACGCCGAAGGGGCAAGAAGCGATGAGCCGTTCGTCCAAGAAGGGCCCGTGGGTCGAGGAGCGCCTGATCGCGCGCATCCAGGCCATGAACGAATCGGGCGACAAGCAGATGTTGAAGACCTGGTCGCGGACGTCGACGATCTTCCCCGACATGGTCGGGCACACGATCGCGGTCCACGACGGGCGCAAGCACGTGCCGGTCTTCATCTCGGAGTCGATGGTCGGGCACAAGCTCGGCGAGTTTGCGCCGACGCGCCTCTTCCGAGGCCACGCCGGCGGTGACAAGGCGAAGATGCGATGAGCGACGAAAAAGACGAAAAGCTCGAGAAGGAGAAGGAGACGCCCGAGACCGAGGCGCTCCCTCCCGAGGACGACGACACCTCTGACGACACGTCCGACGACACGTCGGAGGACACCTCGGACGACACTTCCGAGGACACGTCGGCGAAGGCGGAGGCACCCGCAAAAAAGGGACGCCGCCGGCGCCGGGGCTCGGCCGAGACCACGACGTCCGCCAAGCGGGAGGCCGTCGCCGCGCCGCGTGACGCCGAGGGCCGGGTGTCCGTTCGGGCCCAGGCCAAGTACGTCCGCTGCGCCCCGCGCAAGGCGCGCCTCGTCGTGGATCACATCCGCGGCAAGTCCGTCGACGACGCGCGTGCCATCCTCGGGGCGACGCCGCGCTCGGCTTCGCGTGACGTCCTGAAGCTGCTCGACTCCGCGGTCGCCAACGCGGAGAACAACCACGAGCTGGTCGCCGACGAGTTGAAGGTGGCCAAGGTCTTCGTCGACGAGGGGCCGACGCTCAAGCGGTTCCAGCCCCGCGCCCAGGGCCGCGCAACGCGCATTCGCAAGCGCACCAGCCACATGACCATCCTGCTGACGACAAAGGAAGACGCCTAGCCACATGGGACAGAAGGTCCACCCCGAGTCCATCCGCGTCGGCTACATCCACGACTGGAAGTCGAGCTGGTTCAACGAGCGCAACTTCGACGACTACCTGCTCGAGGACATCCGCATCCGCGACCACATCGTCGGGAAGCTCGCGCACGCGGGCCTGTCGGACATCACGATCAAGAAGAACGCGAACGAGATCGAGGTGAACATCCACACCGCGCGTCCGGGCATCGTGATCGGCAAGTCGGGCAGCGAGGTGGACGCCCTCCGGCGTGACCTGCACAAGCTCACGAGCAAGGCCGTCAAGGTCAACATCCTCGAGATCAAGCGCCCCGAGCTCGACGCGAAGCTCGTCGCCCAGTCGATCGCCGAGCAGCTACAGAACCGCGTCGCCTTCCGGCGCGCGATGAAGCGCTCGCTCACCTCCGCTATGCGCTCCGGCGCGAAGGGCGTGAAGGTCCAGGTCTCGGGCCGGCTCGGCGGCGCCGAGATGGCGCGCACCGAGGGCTACTCGGACGGGCGCGTCCCGCTCCACACGATGCGCGCGGACATCGACTACGGCTTCCACGAGGCGCGCACGACCTTCGGCCGCATCGGCGTGAAGGTCTGGATCAACAAGGGCGAGATCATGCCGACCGGCTTCGCCTCCGACCTGACGCAGCTCGACGCACCGCAGCAGGCGAGCGGTGGCGGCGGTGGTGGCGGTCGCGGTGGTGGCGGACGCGGGGGCGGCGGTGGCGGACGCGGCGGCGGCGGACGCGGCGGCGGTGGCGGCGGACGCGGCGGCGGCCGGCAAGGGGGGCGCGGCTGATGTTGATGCCGAAGCGCGTCAAGCACCGCAAGCAGCACCGCGGCCGGCGGGCGGGCATGTCCCGTGGCGGCACGACGGTGCAGTTCGGCGAGTACGGCCTCAAGGCGCTCGACCGCGGCTGGGTCACAAACCGCCAGATCGAGGCCGCCCGAATCGCGATGACGCGCAAGATCAAGCGCGGCGGCAAGGTCTGGATCAACATCTTCCCCGACAAGCCCGTCACGCAGAAGCCCGCCGAGACGCGCATGGGCTCCGGCAAGGGCAACCCGGAAGGCTGGGTAGCCGTCGTGAAGCCGGGCCGCGTGATGTTCGAGCTCGCCGGCGTGCCGGAGCCGCTCGCCCGCGAGGCGATGCGCCTGGCCGGGCACAAGCTCCCGGTCAAGACCAAGTTCGTCGCGCGCGAGGGGGCCGGCCAGCAGTGAAGGCTGTCGAGGTGCATAACCTGGACGACGCGCAGCTCGTCGAGTTCGTGGCCGACGCCCGGAAGGAGATCTTCAACCTCCGCTTCCAGCACGCCACCGGGCAGCTCGAGAACACGGCGCGGCTCGGGGCAGCGAAGAAGGAGCTGGCCCGCGGGCTGAGCGTCGCGCGCCAGCGCGGGGTCGACCCCGACATCGAGATCAAGCGTCAGAGAGACGAGACAGAGTGACCGAGGAAGAGAAGAACGAAGAGACCGAAGAGACGCCGCCCGCCGAGGAAGAGGCGCCTCCCGCCGAGGAAGAGACTCCGCCTGCGGAGGAAGAGGCCCCTGCCGCAGAGGAAGAGGCCCCGCCTGCTCCCGAAGCCGAGGCTGACGCCGAGCCGGAGGAAGAGCTCGGCCCCAAGGAGCGCCGCCGCCGCGAGCGCTCGACCCACACGGGCGAGGCGCGCACGCAACGCTCTCCGGAGGAGCGCGCGGCCGAGCGCACAGCGGCGCGCCAGAAGAAGGCGGCCGAGCGCAGCCGCTGGCGCAAGCGCTCGCGCGAGCGCCGTCGCTCGCAGCCCAAGACCGAGCCGCTGCCCGGCCCCGAGCACGGGCCCGGGCGTGCGCGTGTGCGACAGGGCATCGTCGTCTCCGACAAGGCGGACAAGACGATCACCGTCCGGATCGACGTCACCCGCCGCCACCGGATGTACAAGAAGATCGTCCGCGAGTCGTCGACGCTGCACGCGCACGACGAGCGCAACGAGGCGAACGCAGGCGACACCGTGCGCGTCGTCGAGAGCCGTCCGCTCAGCCGCAGCAAGCGCTGGCGCCTGGTCGAGATCGTGGAGAGGGCGCGGTAGGAGCTCACCTTGATCCAGGCCGAGACACGTCTACGCGTCGCCGACAACACCGGCGCGCGCGAGCTGCTCTGCATCCGCGTCCGCGGAGGCTCGAAGCGGCGCTATGCCGGCGTCGGCGACATCATCGTCGGCACGGTCAAGCAGGCGACTCCGCAGGGCGCCGTCAAGAAGGGCGAGGTTGTCACGGCGGTCGTCGTGCGCACGCGCAAGGAGTTCGGGCGTGACGACGGCACCTACATCTCTTTCGACGAGAACGCGGCGGTCCTCATCGACCCGCAGAACAATCCACGCGGCACGCGCATCTTCGGCCCCGTTGCGCGCGAGCTGCGCGAGCGCAACTTCATGAAGATCGTCTCGCTCGCGCCGGAGGTCCTCTGATGTCGCACCGCGCGAAGATCCGGCGTGACGACCTCGTCAAGGTCATCGCCGGCAAGGACAAGGGCAAGACGGGCAAGGTTCTGCGCGTCGACCTCCGCAAGGAGAAGGTCTACGTCGAGGGCCTCAATGTGCAGAAGCGCCACCAGCGCCCGATGATGCTGCGCGACACCCAGCGGACACAGTCCGCGGAGGGTGGCGTGATCGAGCGCGAGGGCCCGATCCACATCTCGAACGTGATGCTGCTCGACCCGAAGACGGGCGACCCGACGCGCGTCGGCATCAAGCGCGAGGGCGGCCGGCGCGTGCGGATCGCGAAGCGCTCCGGGCAGGAGGTCGACTGATGCCGGTCGCTGAGGCAAAGGTCACGCCGCGCCTGAAGACCCTCTACTACGAGGAGATCCAGCCGCAGCTGATCAAGCAGTTCAAGTACTCGAGCGCGATGGAGGCGCCCCGCCTCACGAAGATCACGCTCAACATGGGCGTCGGCGAGGCCAAGCAGGACGCGCGGATGATGGAGGCGGCCCAGGAGCAGCTCGCGACGATCGCGGGCCAGCAGCCGAACATCCGCCGCGCGCGGAAGTCGATCGCCGCGTTCAAGCTGCGCGAGCAGATGCCGGTCGGCGTCTCGGTGACGCTCCGCGACGCCCGCATGTACGAGTTCCTCGACCGCCTGACGGCCATCGCGCTGCCGCGCGTCCGCGACTTCCGCGGCCTCAGCCCGCGCTCCTTCGACGGCCGCGGCAATTACTCGCTCGGCGTGCGCGAGCAGATCATCTTCCCCGAGATCGACTACGACTCGATCGACCAGGTCCGCGGCCTCGACATCACCTTCACGACGACGGCGAAGTCCGACGAGGAGGCGTTCGCGCTGCTGCTCGCATTCGGCATGCCGTTCCAGCAGGAGGGCCGCCCGGGATCGGCGGACGTCGAGGCGGAGGAAGCCGCGGAGGAGGAGCGGCGCAAGGAGGAGGCGCGGATGAAGGCCGAGGCCGAGCAGGCCGCGCTCGAAGCTTTGAAGGAAGAGAACCCCGAGGCCTACGCCAAGCCGGAGCCCGAGCCCGAAGAGGGCGAAGAGGGCGAAGGCGGCGGCGAGGCCACCGCAGCTGCTCCCGAGGAGGAGTCCTAGTGGCAAAGACCTCACAGGTCGTGCGCCAAAAGCGCCAAGCGAAGTACAAGACCCGCAACTACAACCGCTGCAAGCGCTGCGGCCGCCCGCGCGCGTACTTCCGCAAGTTCGGCCTCTGCCGAATCTGCCTGCGCGAGGTCGCGCACGAGGGCTACGTCCCCGGGCTGACCAAGTCGAGCTGGTAACAACAGGACACGCGCCATGTCGATGACCGACCCGATAGCCGATCTACTCACGCGGATCCGCAATGCGATTGCGGCGGATCACGAGTACGCGGACATCCCGGCCTCGAAGTTCAAGACCGAGATCGCGCGCGTCCTCGACGAGCAGGGCTACATCGAGAGCTACAGCGTCGAGCCGGCACGGGTCGGCGAGCTCCTGCGCGTGAAGATCAAGTACACGGAGGACCGCCGCTCTGTCATCTCCGGGCTCCAGCGCGTATCGCGCCCCGGCCGACGCACCTACACGCACTCCGGCGAGCTGCCGAAGGTGCTGGGCGGGATGGGCACCGTGATCATGTCGACGTCGAGGGGCGTCATGACAGGCCACCAGGCACGCCAGGAGGGCGTCGGCGGCGAAGTCGTGGCGTACGTCTGGTAGATGACCAACTCCTCTTCCACGCACCCACGGATGACCCGCCATTCGGGCGCTGGATCGGCACCCGGCGCCTCGCAGGTAGCGCTGCTACCTCCTTCAGCACCGTCCACCGCCCAGCTTGGTCTGGCGTGCCCCCGCGGGCACGTGTCTTCGGAGTCGATCATCCGGTGAGCCGGATCGGCAAGCAGCCGATCGCCGTGCCCGAGGGGGTGCAGGTGCAGATCGATCCGGAGATCGTCCGGGTCAACGGCCCGCGCGGCGAACTGGCCGAGCGCAAGAGCCGCGACATCGTGGTCGAGCAGCAGGAAGGCGACATCGTCGTCACGCGCCCGACCGACCGCAAGGAGCACCGCGCGCTGCACGGCCTCACGCGCTCCCTGATCGCGAACATGATCGAGGGCGTGACATCAGGCTTCGAGAAGCGGCTCGAGATCCAGGGTGTCGGCTACCGCGCCGCGCTCAAGGGCAAGAACATCGAGCTGTCGGTCGGGTATTCACACCCCGTCCAGATCGAGGCGCCCGACGGTGTCGAGTTCGAGGTGCCGCAACCGACCCAGATCATCGTCAAGGGGAGCTCCAAGCAGGCCGTCGGCGAGATCGCCGCACAGATCCGCAAGGTCCGCCCGCCCGAGCCCTACAAGGGCAAGGGCATCCGCTACGTCGGCGAGTACGTACAGAGGAAGGTGGGCAAGCGCGCATGACGGTCGCCACGAAGCCCAGGAAGAGGCTGCGCCGCCGCCGTCGCGTGCGGGCGAAGGTCCGCGGGAGCGCGGAGCGCCCGCGGCTGTCCGTGTTCCGTTCGAACCGTGGCGTCAACGTGCAGCTGATCGACGACGTCGCCGGCCGCACGCTGGCCGCCGTCAACTGGACCGAGGGCGACATCAAGGGACTCCAGTCGATGGAGCAGGCCAAGCGCGTGGGCGAGCTGATCGCCGAGCGGGCCAAGGCCGCGGGCGTCGAGTCGGTCGTCTTCGACCGCGGTGGCTACCGCTACCACGGACGCGTCAAAGCGCTCGCCGAGGGCGCGCGCGAGGGTGGCCTAAGGTTCTAGCGCGATGGGACGAGACCGCAGAGACAGAGGAGGCCAGCCCGGCCAGGACCTGCAGGAGCGGGTCGTCGAGATCAACCGCGTGGCGAAGGTCGTCAAGGGCGGCCGTCGCTTCTCGTTCACCGCGCTGGTCGTGGTGGGCGACGAGCGCTCGCGCGTGGGGGTCGGCTACGGCAAGGCCAACGAGGTGCCGCTGGCGATCCAGAAGGGCGTCGAGCGCGCGCGCAAGAACCTGTTCGAGGTTCCGATGCACGGCGCGACGATCACGCACCAGACGACCGGCGTCTTCGGCGCCGCGCGTGTCTTCCTGAAGCCGGCCTCCGAAGGTACCGGCGTGATCGCCGGCGGTGGCGTCCGCGCCGTGCTCGAGCTGGCCGGCATCCGCGACGTCCTGTCGAAGTCGCTCGGCTCCCAGAACCCGATCAACCTGGTCAAGGCCACCGTCACCGCGCTCCAGCAGCTGCGTGCGCCGGACGAGGTCGCCGAGCTGCGCGGCCTGACCGTGCGCGACGTACTCGGCATCAAGGAAGCCAAGCCCGAGGGCGAGGCGCCCGAGGCCGAGCCGGTTGCCGCCGAAGAGGCTCCTGCGTCATGAAGATCACGCAGGTCAAGTCCTCGATCGGGGCGAACCCGAAGCAGCGCGGCGCTCTGCGCTCGCTGGGTCTGGGCAAGATCGGCCAGAGCGTCGAGCGCCCTGACGACCCGACGGTGAAGGGCGCCGTCCACTCGGTCAAGCACCTCGTCAAGGTGGAGGACTGATGGCTCAGGACATCGGCCTTCACAGCCTCAAGCCGAAGGACGGCTCGCGCCACCGCAAGAAGCGGATCGGCCGCGGCGAGGGCTCCGGCTTCGGTAAGACGTCCGGCCGCGGCGAGAAGGGCGCGGGCGCGCGCTCAGGCGCCAAGCGCAAGGTCAACTTCGAGGGCGGCCAGATGCCGATCCACATGCGGCTTCGGAAGCTGCGTGGCCCTCACATGAAGAAGTCGATGCCGTTCGAGCAGTTCGGCCGCACGAAGACGCAGCCGGTGAACCTCAAGGATCTCGACGCGCGCTTCGACTCGGGCGCCGAGGTGACGCCGGAGACGCTGCGCGAGAAGGGTCTCGCGACGCGCAAGGAAGTGCCCGTGAAGATCCTCGGCGAGGGCGACCTGGGCAAGAAGCTGACGGTGCGCGTGCACTTCGCGTCGAAGAGCGCGCGCGAGAAGATCGAGGGCGCGGGCGGCACGCTCGAGCTGCTCGTCGAGCCGAAGAAGCCCAAGGCGCCGAAGCAGCAGAAGCCGGCACCCGCGGCTGAGGCTCCCGAGCCCGAACCGGACGAGCCAGAGGCCGAAGAGCCGGAGGCCGCTGAGCAGGAGCCGGCCTCCGAGGAGGAGTAGCTCGTGCTCGCGATTCTCGCGAACTCGTTTCGCGTTCCCGAGATTCGCAAGAAGCTGGCCTTCACGGCCGCGATGCTCATGCTGTACCGCCTCGGTGCCTACATTCCGGCGCCCGGCATCAACATCGACGCCGTCGACGCGATCTCCGAGAACTTCAGCGGCTCGAACGTCCTCGGCTTCCTGAACCTCTTCTCGGGCGGCTCGCTCCAGCGCTTCGCGATCTTCGCGCTCGGGATCATGCCCTACATCACGGCCTCGATCATCCTGCAGCTGATGACGGTCGTGCTGCCGTCGCTCGAGAAGCTGCGCAAGGAAGGCGAGGTCGGGCAGCAGAAGATCACGCAGTACACGCGCTACCTCACAGTCGCGCTCGCGTTCGGCCAGTCGGTCGGTTACGTCTTCCTCTTCCGCTCATTCAGCAGCGGGTCCGACCAGGTCGTCGAGAACTTCACCTTCGGACGCGTCTTCCTGATCGTCACCTGCCTCACCGCGGGGTGCGTGATGATCATGTGGTTCGGCGAGCTCATCACCCAGCGCGGGATCGGCAACGGGATCTCGCTGATGATCTTCGCGTCGATCGTCTCCGGAATCCCGAACGGGATCTCCGCCTGGTGGAACAACCCCGACCAGGTCTTCAAGGTGATGATGCCGTTCCTCGCGCTCGCCGTGATCGCCGCGATCGTCTTCATGCAGGAGGGCCAGCGGCGGATCCCGGTGCAGTACGCGAAACGGGTCGTCGGCCGCCGGATGGCCGGCGGTGGCTCCACGTACCTGCCGCTGCGCGTGAACATGGCCGGCGTGATCCCCGTCATCTTCGCGGCGTCGCTGATGGCGTTCCCGCCGACGATCGGCGAGCTGACGCAGGCGAACTGGGCTCAGGACTTCTCCACGTTCTTCTCGCCGAACGGCGCGGCCTACATCGTCGGCGAGTCGATCTTCATCATCCTGTTCACCTACTTCTACACCGCGGTCACCTTCAACCCGGTGGAGCAGGCGGACAACCTCAAGAAGTACGGCGGGTTCATACCCGGGGTGAGACCCGGCCGGCCAACGGCCGAGTATCTGGACCGCATCCTCGCCCGGCTGACGTTCCCAGGGGCGCTCTACCTGGCCGCGGTCGCGGCGCTGCCGACGATTCTCATCAACCAGACAGCGGCCAACTTCTACTTCGGAGGAACCTCGATCCTCATCGTGGTGGGCGTCGCGCTCGACACGATGAAGCAGCTCGAGGCGCAGATGATGATGCGCAACTACGAGGGGTTTCTTAAGTAATCCCCCGCGGGCATCCCTGCCCGCGTACTGATGGAATCGCGGCCTCCGGCCTTCGTAACCGGCGCGCTCCGCGCGCCTCTTGGGCGATAGCCTGCCCGTCTCTCCATGAGCGAGCAGAACCTCATCCTTCTCGGACCCCCGGGGGCGGGCAAGGGCACTCAGGCCCAGCGGCTCGTCGACGACTTCGGCCTGCCCTACTACGCGACGGGCGACATCCTGCGCGCGGCGGTCAAGGACGAAACCGACGTCGGCAAGGAGGCCAAGGAGTACATGGACCAGGGGAACCTCGTCCCGGACGACCTGATCTGCAGGGTGATCATGGAAAGGGTCGATAGCTCCGAGGCGGACGACGGCTTCATCCTCGACGGGTTCCCGCGCACCATTCCCCAGGCCGAGGTGCTCGAGAACGCGCTCGAGAAGCGCGGCCGCCATCTCACCGCGGCGCTCCTGGTCGAGGCGCCCGACGAGGAGGTCGTCCGACGCCTGTCAGGCCGCCGGATCTGCACGAAGAACGGGCACCTCTACCACGTCGACTTCGACCCGCCCAAGCACGAGGGGGTCTGCGACCAGGACGGCTCCCGGCTGATCCAGCGCGACGACGACAAGCCGGAGACCGTCAAGCACCGCCTCGACGTCTACCACGAGCAGACGACTCCCTTGATCGACTGGTATGAGGGACGCGGCCTGCTGCGAAGATTCGACGGGACGCGCTCGCCGGAAGAGGTGAACGGCCACATCCGGGCGACACTCGCGACATTGAAGCTCGAGGAGACTCTCTGATCATCAAGAAGACAGCCGAGGAGATCGACCGCATCGCCGCGGCCGGCTCGATCCTCGCGCGCTGTCTCATGCTGCTGAAGTCGAAGGCCCGCGCCGGGGTCACCACGGCGCAACTCGACGAGGCGGCGGAGAAGTTCATCCGGTCGCAGGGGGCGGAGCCCGCCTTCAAGGGCTACCGCGGCTTCCCCGGCTCGATCTGCGCGAGCCCCAACTCGATGGTGGTCCACGGCATCCCGGGCCCGTACAAGCTCAAGCGCGGCGACATCCTCTCGATCGACGTCGGCGTGGTCTACGACGGCTGGGTCGCGGACGCGGCGATCACGCTGCCGATCGGCTCGATCACGCCGATCGCCTCCAGGCTCCTGAAGGTCACTCGGGAGGCGCTGTTCGAGGCGGTGGAGGCCTGCCGCGTGGGCAACCGCCTGGGTGATGTCTCCTTCGCCGTCCAGAAGCACGTCGAGGCGAACGAGTTCAGCGTCATCAGGTCGCTCGTCGGTCACGGGATCGGGCGCGACATGCACGAAGACCCGCAAATTCCGAATTTCGGCAAGCCCGGTACCGGTCCCGAGCTCGAGGAGGGCATGGTTTTCGCCGTCGAGCCGATGGTGAATGCCGGTACCCACCCGATTCGGATGGCGTCCGACAACTGGTCCGTCTACTCCCAGGACGGCTCCCTGGCGGCCCATTTCGAGCACACGGTCGCGATCACGGCGGAGGGGCCCCGAATCCTCACTCCCTGGCACCTCGAGGAGGCCCGGCGGGCCGCTTGAGGGCTGCTATCTTTTCCTGCTCGCGCGCGAGGCCGTTTCCTGGGCTTTGCGCTGCAATCTCATTACTGTCCGATCCTGCGGAGCGATGAAGGTCCGAGCCTCAGTCAAGCCAATGTGCGAGAAGTGCAAGATCATCCGCCGCCACGGCGCGGTCCTCGTGATCTGCCAGAACCCGCGACATAAGCAGAAGCAGGGCTAATGGCGCGAATCGCAGGCATAAACATCCCGCTCAACAAGCGAGTCGAGATCGGCTTGACCTACATCTACGGGATCGGCCGCTCGCAGTCGCAGGATGTCCTCAAGAAGGCCGGCGTCAGCCCGGACACCTACGTCAAGGACCTGACCGATGACGAGGTCGTGAAGCTTCGCGAGACGATCGACAACGACCTGACCGTCGAGGGCGACCTGCGCCGTGAGCGCTCCCAGGACGTCAAGCGCCTGCAGGAGATCGGCGCCTACCGCGGGGTGCGGCATCGCCGCGGGCTGCCCGTCAACGGCCAGCGCACGAAGACGAATGCCCGCTCGCGCAAGGGTCCGAAGCGCATGTCCATCGCCGGCAAGAAGAAGGTCACGAAGAAGTAATGGCTGCTCAGAAACCAGCCAGGCGCGGCGGAAGGCGGAAGGTCCGCAAGAACATCCCGTTCGGGCAGGCGCACATCAAGACGAGCTTCAACAACACGATCGTCTCGCTCACGGACCGAGAGGGGAACGTGATCGCTTGGGAGTCCGCCGGCGGCGCCGGCTTCAAAGGCTCGCGCAAGTCCACCCCCTTCGCCGCCCAGGTGACCGCCGACGCGGCGGCCCGCAAGGGCATGGAGCAGGGGCTCCAGAAGGTGGAGGTCTTCGTGAAGGGCCCGGGCTCCGGGCGCGAGACGGCGATCCGGTCGCTCCAGGCGGCAGGACTCGAGATCACCTCGATCCGCGACGTCACGCCGCAGGCGCACAACGGCTGTCGGCCGCGGAAGAGGCGGAGGGTCTAGCCATGGCGCGCGACGCAGGCCCGCAGTGCAAGCAGTGCCGCCGCGAGGGGCAGAAACTGTTCCTCAAGGGCGAGCGCTGCCTGACCGACAAGTGCGCCGTCGAGCGGCGCAACTATCCGCCGGGCGATCACGGCCGCGGACGGCAGAAGCAGTCCGAGTACCGGGTACAGCTGCGCGAGAAGCAGAAGGCCCGCCGCTACTACGGGGTGCTGGAGAAGCAGTTCCGCGGCTACTACTCGAAGGCCTCGCGCCAGCCGGGCGTCACGGGCGAGAACCTGCTGCGCCTCCTGGAGACGCGGCTCGACAACGTCCTGGTCCGGCTCGGATTCGCAGCTTCCCGGCGCCAAGCACGCCAGCTCGTCCTCCACGGTCATTGGACCGTGAACGGCCGGCGCGTGAACATCCCCTCGTACCAGGTCCGGCCCGACGACGTGATAGCCGTCAAGGCCGGATCGGGGGCCGACAACGTCATTCGTGAGGCGACCGACCTCACTTCCGCAGTTCCGGCCTGGCTCCAGGCCGACCACGATGGTCTTACCGCGAAGGTGCTGCGCCTTCCGGAGCGCGAGGAGATCGCCGCTCCGGTGCAGGAGCAGCTGATCGTCGAGCTCTACTCGAAGTAATCACCAGTCCGCGCCTGCAAGTCCTGGCGCGGCGGTAAGCGACGCGAAGGAATCACCACCATGCTCGAGTTCCAGACACCCCAGATCACAGCCGAGGAAGTCAGCGACAACCGCGGCAGCTTCACGATCGAGCCACTCGATCGCGGCTTCGGCTACACGTTCGGCGCCTCGCTGCGCCGCGTGCTGCTCTCCTCACTCGCAGGCGCAGCCGTGACGAGCGTCCGGATCGAGGGGGTGGCCCACGAGTTCTCGACGATCGCCGGCGTGACCGAGGACGTGACGGACATCGTCCTGAACCTGAAGGAGATCGTCTGCCGCATGCATTCGGACGCGGCGGAGATCGAGGCTCCGCTGGTCGTCTCCGGCCCCGGTGAGATCACGGCGAAGGACATCGACCTCCCCTCGGGCGTCGAGATCCTGAACCCGGACGCCCACATCGCGACGCTCGAGAAGAAGACGAAGCTCGAGATGTACCTCACGATCGGACACGGCCGCGGCTACTCCCCGGCCGAGGACAACAAGTCGGACGATCAGCCGATCGGCGTCATCCCGATCGACTCGATCTTCTCGCCCGTCAAGCGCGTGGCGTACAACGTCGAGGCCGCTCGTGTCGGCCAGCGCACGGACTACGACAAGCTGACGCTCGACATCGAGACCGACGGCTCGGTCGACCCTCACGCGGCTCTGCGCGAGGCGGCGGAGATCCTGATCAAGTCGCTCGCGATCTTCAGCGATCCGGACCGGGTCGAGGCGCTTCGCGGCGACGGCGCGGCTGCCGCCGCGCTCGGCGATGGCGGACCGGCCGGGGTGGCCGCCGCCGGCGGGCGGGCGCCCGACGGCATGGACGAGATCCTGATCGAGGAGCTCGAGCTCGGCGTGCGTTCGTACAACTGCCTGAAGCGTGCGGGCATCCAGACCGTCGGCGATCTGCTCCAGAAGTCGGAGTCGGAGCTGAACGCGATCCCGAACTTCGGCCGCAAGTCGATCGAAGAGGTGATCGAGACCCTCGAGGCGCGGGGCATGTCCCTGCGTCCGGGGTAGTCTCCC
>Ga0114129_10007038_pt1 | contig 16014 bp, 10 predicted proteins | sample RhiMetdeltSRZDD1_FD_80071 | JGI IMG/M metagenome (GOLD analysis project Ga0114129, IMG submission 80071) | Populus rhizosphere microbial communities from Tennessee, USA - Rhizosphere MetaG P. deltoides SRZDD1 (version 2) (version 2) | ecosystem: Host-associated > Plants > Roots > Rhizosphere >... | reverse complement strand
TTCAAGCGTGGGGATCTGGTGGGATCTTGTGTAACTAACGTGTTCTTTTTTGAAGCGACATTTTTGCGAATTCTGCGGGCTTGAGCACCAGACAACGTGGGACTTTTGTGGACGGAGTGGTCCGAACTTTGAGCAGGAGGGTACATCGCGGACGCGCAGGCTATGAAACAGGGAGTCTGTCCCCAAATTAGAAGCTGTACTTCAGCGCGAGTTGAATTTCCCGCTCGCCTGTGGCCGCCGTGATTTGGCCGGCCGAACTCACGGTGATGTTGGTTGCCGGATTGAGGAACTTAGGCGTGTTGGTTGCGTTGAAGAATTCGGCTCGAAACTGGAGCTTGTGGCCTTCACGGATGAGGAAGTTCTTGTGCAGGCCTAAATCGACCCTTCTCAGCCCAGGCCCGCTCAAGATGTTGCGTCCCGACGTGCCGAACTTGAATCGATCAGGCACCGAAAATGCCTGCGGATCAAACCAGCGTCGTATGGTCGGTTCGCCCAGTCGGCCGTCGGCGGTCCGGTTGGGCCGATTGCTTCCACCCACGTTGGCCGGATCGGCAGGCACAGTTGGCGTGAAGGGAAAGCCTGAGCGGAGCGTTGCGATGCCCACCAGTTGCCAGCCTCCCAGAAGCGCATTCAGCGGGGTGCTCCAACTGCCTCCGGATTTCCGGTTTTGCCAGAACGGCAACTGATAAGAAAAATTGGCCGTCAGCCTCTGCCGCGCGTCAAAGCTGGTGCGTCCTCGATCGTAACGGTGATCGCGGATGTTCTGGTAGCCTGCAGCGAATTCGTCGCCTTCCGAAAGCGCTTTTGACAGCGTGTAAGCGAGACGGTAAGTCAGCCCGTGCGACAGCCGCTTTTCAAGCTTTGCCTGGAGCGAATGATAAATGCTGTTGCCGATGGAGGAGAAGAGCAGGATCGAAGAGAACACCTGCGGATACGGCCGGCGGGGCTGAATCGTTCCCTGTCCCGGAGTAGGCTGGTTGATGTTGGGCGTCATCGGAAGCGCCAGGCCGTGTGTGCCGACATATCCGACTTCCAGCGCCAGGTTCCTCTGGATCAAATACTGAATCGACAAACTGAAGTGCTGCGTGTACGCGTCGCGCCAGTCCGAGGTGACTCCGTTGGCCGTGGGAAAGAGCTGTTCGGTTCCTCCGGCCAGAGTGGTAGGGACATTGAGCGTGGGACGCGAAGGGTCGGATGCAGCCGTCAGGTTTACCTGATAAGGGGGATTCCGGCCCAGATTATTTTGAGTGTTGAGAGTTTGGCTGCTGGAGAAAATTCCATATCCTCCGCGCAGCACGAATCGGCTGAAGGGACGGTAAGCAAATCCAATCCTTGGTCCAAAATTATTCCAGTCCGTTTGAAAGCCGCCTCGTGGAATTCCTTCTGTGCCGGCTTGGATCAGTCGCGCCCGAACCGGGTCAAATACCGCCTTGCGGTCACGAATTTCCCTGGGCGGTTGAAAGAGATCCCATCGCAAGCCCAAATTGAGCGTGAGCCTGGAGGCGACTCCCCAGTCATCCTGCAGAAACCCGGAGGACCACCAGGCGCGGTCGCGCACGTAATCCTCCACTTTGGTGACGTTGGCAGCGTCGGGATACCCGAGGAGAAAATCGGTGATGCCGTCGCCGCTGAAACGGCCGCTGAAGTTGAAATTTCCACCCAGGTTGGGCGGGAAAAAACCGTCCAGCCGGATGTGGCGGATGTCAAACCCGGTCTTGATGGTGTGATTGCGGCGCACCATCGAAAATGTGTCCGCCCACTGAAGATTCTCCACCACTCTCAAGTTGGGAAGAAACGACGCCGACCCGTAACTGGTCCATCCTGAGATGGTAAACCGTGGAAAGAGAAAATCCCGGGGTGTGTCGGGTGGTCCCGCGATTCCCAGTTCTCTGGCCCAGTTTCGATCGGAATAGAGCGTGAAGCGATCCACATGATTTCGGTTGTAGCCGAAGCGAAATTCGTTGATCGTCCTGGGAGACACGGTCCGTGAGTAGCTGATGGCCGTGTTGACCACTCGTTCAAAACTTTCTTCCCCGCTGCTGCTCAGCGCCGCGTCGCCGATGGCGGGCGTGGGAAAGACTCCGGGCAGAAGGCGATTCTGGTCCCAGGTGGAAACGCGAACAAAGACACTGTCCGAATCGGTAACACGATAATCGAGGCGAATCGTGTACTGATCCCGGTCCTCTTTTACTTTTTGGAATGAGGAAAGGTTTATGCTCCCCGGGCGTTCGCTCAAATTAGGCAGCGGCACAAACTGAAGGACCTTCTGAGTGGCCGGATCGAGGCGATTGGGTGGAATGATTTTGCCCGGGAAAGCGGCGCCTGTCAGAGGATCTCGGATCGCTTTTGAAACCTCTGTCAGATCGCCGCGCCGCATCTTTTCCGTGGGTACCAAACCGCGGCGCAGATTTCCCCTTCTGCTTCTCAGGCCCTGATATTCAAAAAAACCAAACATCCTGTTCTTAACGATGGGGAATCCGAACGTGCCGCCAAACTGGTTGTAGACAAAAGGCTCCTTGCGGTTCTCAGTATCGAAGAAATTCCGCGCGTTCAGGACGCTGTTGCGGTGAAAGTCAAACAACGTGCCGTGGTACCGGTTCGTTCCCGATTTTGTCGCCACGTTGATCTGCGCCCCGGCGGTGCGCCCGAATTCGGCGTCATAAAGATTGGTGAGCACCTTGAACTCCCGAATCGCGTCGACATTGGGCCGCAGCGTGAAAAAGTTGTTCAGGTTGTCATTGGCGTCCACGCCGTCGACCGAGTAGCTGTTCTCCGCAGTGCGCAAGCCATTGACGCTCACAGCCGCGCCCGTACGGTCTTCCTGCCGGCTTCCTTCCCCTTCCATGGTGCCGGGAACCAGCAACGCCAGTTGCAGAAAGTTTCGTCCATTCAGGGGCAGTTCGGATACCTGCTTTTCGTCAATCACCTCGCCCACCGTGGATGTATCGGTTTCAAGCATGGATGTCAGGCTGGTCACCTGAACTTGATCGCTGATTTCACCTATCTCCAGCGTAAAGTCCACGCGCGCCTTCTGGTTTACCTGCAGCTCGATGGTTTCGGCCACTGCGGTCTTAAACCCTGCCAGCGCGGCAGAGACCCGATACGTTCCCACCGGCAACTGTGGAATGGAGTAGTAGCCCGAATCACTGGTTATCGCATGGCGGACCAACCCGGTCTGAGAATGCCGCGCCGAGATTTCCACTCCCGGAATCACGGCGCCCGAGACATCTGTCACGTTGCCCAAGATTGACCCGGACGTCAGGCACACCTGAGAAAAAGCAGGGCAGGCGGCGAGGCTTACCAGAAACACACACAGGAAGGCTCTGATGGACAGGGGAAAGGCGTTGGCCTGAAAAGCTGTGAGAATCGCGCCCCGAATGTTCATGCGATGGCCGGCTGTATGGCTGTATCTTAATGCTTTTCGTATCAACGTGAGAAAAAATCAAAAAGCGGAAATCGCGAAAGCGCGAAGCCGCAAAAGCGAAAATTGCTCCGGTTGGACCTGCGATACTTTCGGTGAGAACCCTTTTGTTGCTTGGCCTCTTTGGTCAGTATTCGTCCTCTGGGCTTTCGGCTCGATCAAAGAGGAGAAACTTTAATCAACTAATTTAAACTCCAAAGTGTGCAAGAATTTTGGCGAGGGGAACACTTTATAAACCTCGAGAAACGTCAAGAGGCCGGCGCAGGAAAGAGTATCGGCCGACCTGGCAAGCGGAGCTCTGAAACTGAAGCGACAAAAACGCTGAAAAAACCTTAAGTATGGCTAGCGGGGAATTGCACGCAGTAACTGGAGCATTCGGTTACTCCGGTAGATATATTGCGCGGCGCCTGTTGAATGCAGGCTGCCAGGTAATCACTCTGACCAATTCTCTTCATCGCGAAAATCCCTTTGGAACAAGAGTGAAGGCTTATCCCCTGAATTTCGGGGACCCCGCTCAACTAGTCAAGGCCTTGCAGGGAGTTCGCGTTCTCTACAATACTTACTGGGTTCGGTTCAACTTCAAGACTTTTAGCTATGCTGCGGCCACTGAAAACACATTGAAGCTCTTTTCGTCGGCAAAAGAAGCCGGCGTCCAGCGTGTGGTGCACGTCAGCATAACAAATCCATCCGAAGATTCGCCCCTTGAGTACTTCAGAGGAAAAGCACGACTGGAACGAGCACTGGCCGAATCCGGTCTTTCCTATGCAATCCTGCGCCCCACCGTCTTGTTTGGAGAAGAAGATATCCTGATTAATAACATCGCATGGGCACTTCGCAGGTTTCCGGTGTTCGGTGTTTTTGGCGACGGCAATTATCGGCTTCAGCCCATTTACGTCGACGATCTCGCTCGGATTGCTGTGGAAAAAGGTCGGAACCTTGAGAACATCATCGTGAATGCAATCGGCCCCGAAACGTTTACTTATCGCCACTTGGTTACGGCAATAGGCGACATAATTGGGAAAAGACGACCCGTGATATCCATTCCGCCAGGGCTCGGGTATTTTCTTGGAGCACTGCTGGGTAAAATGATGGGTGACGTTTTGATCACAAGGGATGAGATTGAAGGGCTGATGGCCGAATTACTTTATGTTGAATCTCCCCCCACGGGCAGCACCAGGCTGACGGACTGGGCAACAGCCAACGCCAAGACACTCGGTTCGCGGTATGCCAGTGAGCTGGCGCGACGAAAATCTTAAAAACGAAGCCGGAATCTGAGCGGCCAGCAATGGCTACCGTACTTCCGCCCTGATTCTGTGTCGCCGATTTGGATTAGCTGGGGCACGACGGGACACAGACGCAGCTTCACCGGGAAAAGGTCTTCAAAGGCGTGGATAAAGTGTATGAACAGCTTCGATAAACCTTAGTAAAGTCCCCATGTTGATGAACCGTCGTCAGCTTTTTTTGCTTGCCGGAGTGTCTTGGGAAGCTTGCAAAGCCAGGGTTTCCGGCGTGTCGCCATGCCTGGAGGTGCCGACATTGCAGAAGAAGAGTTTTCTTGTTCCTAAGGTTGACAAGAACGGCAGGATTGCTTCTCACGAACATGGGTCGGCAAGCTACTTTCTGGACGATCTGGGTGATGGCGTCACCCTGGAGATGGTTGCAATTACTGGCGGAACTTTCAACATGGGTTCCACCGAAAAGCGCGAAGAGCAGCCTTTACATTCGGTGAACGTGCCATCGTTTTTCATGGGTGCTTTTGAGGTGACTCGCGGACAATGGCGGAGGGTCTTGAAATTGCCCAAAGTGCGGCAAGACTTGCACCGGATTTTTCGCTTGGATCTGCCTGAAGACGTCGAAAATTCGTTACCGGTGGATATCGTTTTCCTTCAAGACGCTCAGGAATTCTGCGCTCGTATTGCAAATTCTACGGGTCGGCCTTACCGCATTCCTTCCGAAGCTGAGTGGGAGTATGCGTGTCGGGCCGGCACAACAACTGCTTACCATTTCGGTGACAGCTTGAGCCCGGAAGTTGCCGTCAAAGGTGTGCACTTTCCTGAGCCCGCGGGATCGAAAAACGTTCCCAACGAGTTCGGGTTGCATGACATGCACGGCAACGTGATGGAATGGTGCTCGGATTGGTGGCATCCGAATTATCAGGGTGCGCCTTCGAATGGCACCGCGTGGACAGGGTCTGGAAGTTCGGCTTATGGAGTCATGCGCGGTGGTGCTTATGACTGGGGTGACGCTCGATCAGCCGCGCGGCATTCTTGGTTCTTGGAAACGGCATTCAGTGGAATCGGTTTTCGTGTGGCGCTCGGACCATGCAGTCACCTCTCCCTTCCGTCACCGCGGCCGAGTCGCCGACCTAGGGGAGACTGAGGGAGGGAGACTCCGGCAGCCGGGGGGAGACTGAGTTCCTCTCACCATTAAGGGGGAGACTTTAAGGGGGGAGACTGAGTGCCTCTCACCATTAGGGAGACTGAGTGCGGCGCAACAAGCGGGAGGTCGACGGACAGATCGGCGTGGATCAGCCAGCGATGCTGTAATTCGGCCGCATCCGAGGCGCAGGCGGGATGCGCTCAATGCAGGCGGGGCAGAGCTCATAGAATAAAACGTGGGTGATGGTGAGAGGCAAAATACTTACGCGCAACATTTACGATATTTATTTTATTCCGACAATATTTTGTGACCGGTCGGCATTTTTTTGACGCACTCCTGTGTGACTTAGGTTTTCGAACCCTCTTCGCTGGATCAAAGACACTCACTCCTACCTCGGATTTGCGGCCTCCGCGATGGAATTCTTAGCTCATAACAAGCATGTTGGATGTCGGGCATGGATCTTGCGTAAAGACCTCACAGTTTACAAACATACACATTAATTTCCGTAATGAGGCTGAGCGTGCCAAGCCTTCTGTCAGGTGCGGGAGTACTACCCCGTTTGACGCCCGTTAGTCATTTCCGGAACAGTTGAGTTCGCCGCAATCGCAGGATGTAAAAAATCGCAGGATGTAAAGTCGGAAAATCGACGCTGAATGCCTGCACCTGTGCGCTCGAGTCACAGTGAACAGTGAAGAACATTTGAAGATCCAACGGTCAGACCGGCAATCAACACATTCAGGCTACTTCGGCTTTGCGTAGAGGGGAGATACCCAATGAGCGAGGGAATTGGGTTTACGCCGGGGCCGTGGCGAGTGTCGGCTGACGACCGCCACAAAAAACTCGCATTTGCCGGAATAGAGACGCTGGAAGGCCACTGGATCGCGGTGGCTTCTCTAATCGAGGCAACAGAGGAAAACCAACAGTACGCCAATGCACGCCTGATCGCGGCAGCACCGGAGATGTTTGAGGCGCTGCTCGAAGCACTCACGGCTTTTGAGGAAGCTGACGCCAGGTACAGCGGGAAATACGGCGACCGGCCTTATGGTGTGTTGATTTCAAAGATTGCCAAAGTGTTGGCAGTAATCGAGGGGAGGCAGTGATGCGGCTGGGCAGCAGAAGTAAGGCCCGCACAAATGCGTTGAATCACGTCAACCTGAGTGATACCCACAATCAGCAGCCTGGTCGAAAATCCCTTCACGTCGCGAACAGCTCGGCGATCGGCCGGCCACGATCTGTGATCGGTACCGGACGGTTGCCCGCATAGAGATTCCTTGATGGATCAATTCCAAGCGCGGCATGAATGGTGGCGTGAAAGTCCGGAATGGAAACCGGCCGCTCGACCACATTCTTCCCCAAGTCATCGGTCACGCCGATGACACGCCCCGACCGTAAGCTCCCTCCCGCCAGCAGCCCGCCGAAAGCCCTGGAATGATGCCCGCGCCCACCGCCGCCGTCAAACTCGGGCGGCCGTCCGAACTCCGTCGCAACCACGACGAGCGTGGTGTCCAGCAGTCGATTACGCTCCAGATCGAGAAGCAGTGTGGAAAGTGCCTGGTCCAGATCGCGAATCAGCAGATGCTGCTTAAGCTGGCCTTCGTTGTGGGTGTCCCAGCCCGTTCCATTGAGGAAGTTGAGATTAAAAGAGACTTCAATAAACCGAACACCGGCCTGAACCAGTCGCCGCGCCAGCAGGCATCGCTGTCCGAATTCGCCTCCATATGCTTCGCGAAGAGTGGATGTCTCCCGTTTCAGATCGAACACGTTAAGAAACTTCGGGCCTGCCATCCGGAAACCCTGTTCGCTTACTGAAATCTGCGACTGCACCACCTGGTCTCCCGAATGGCGGCTGAGGAAGTTCTTCCGCAGGGCGTCCAGCAGGCCTTCGCGTCTTTGCTGTCGCGTGTCGTCAATGTCGGGTGGACGCACCAGCCCGTTTGGACCGGTTTCTATCTGAGTCAGATACACATACCCGTACCTGGCGCCGAGGAATCCGGGATCACGAGTGATGTTGGGATAACCCATCACCACATAGGCCGGTACTTCGTCGGTTTTCGTGCCAAGTTGGTGGGAGACAATCGAGCCGATCGAAGGATAAATAATCGTTCCGCTCGGCCTGCGGCCGGAATGCAGCAGGTTGGCAGCCGCGGCATGCTCGCTGACGATGTCATGGGTTAGCGACCGGATCAGAACGCATCGGTCCAGCAGCGGCGCAGTAAGGCGAAGGTGCTCGCAAACGCGTGCGCCGTTAATCGCAGTATCGATCGAATCGTAGTACGATCCCGGCTTCTTTTTGCCGTCCCCCCGCGCCTTGGGGTCAAACGTATCGATATGGGCGGCGCCTCCACCGAGCCAAAGGAATATGCAGGCATCGGCCTTTCCACGCAGGCGAACAGGACCATCGGAAGCGTGCGCAAACATGGAACCAGGTCTGCCATTCGCCACTGCAAGGGCCACGCCGGCGCCGGCCTGCAACAGTTCGCGTCGAGTCCAATCATTTTTCTTCATCACATCACCTTCACGGTATCACCAGAAATTCAGGTGAGTTGAACATCGCCCAGATGACATCTTCGAAGCGTTCGCGAAACCGGGCCGAGAGACGCTGGGTGGGCGCTTCTCCCAGTCGCAGCCGTCGTTCTTCCTCCAGCCGAATCACTGTGGCTTCAGGGCTCAGATGATTAGACCAGGACACACGCTTGTCGGTTTCCAGGGCAGCAGTGTTCCTGGGGACGTTCCTTAACCGCCTGCCGGAGTATGCCGGCTGCAAGTATCGCCGGAGCAGTCGCATTTCCTCAGAGGAAGGAGGACGCGAAAAGACTCTCAGATAGGTCTCATTCAGCAATGCGGTAAGGGAGTTACTCTTCCATGCCAACTCGGTAAACTGGCTGTCATCGGATAGACGCACAATGCGCGCACTCATGTTCCCGTTGGCCAGAATGAGCGTCTGCATCGGCGACGGCGCGTCGTCACGGTTCGTAACAGGATTCTGCCGGGATTGACGCCATCCGTAGGTAGTAAGGACGTCCACCGCTGATTGCGCCATGGGCAGCGCCAGAGCAGGCCGGTCCCGTTCGTTCGAAAGCGCTGTAAACTCCCAGGCGCGTTCCGGAGCGCCAAGATTCAGAAACTCCGTGGGCGGCCGATCGCCTGACGGATTAAGATTCAGTTCTTCAGACGCAACATGTTTGCCGGCACTCAGGTGGAGGGAATCCAGGAGCTGCTCGGCCGTCATCCGGCGACGCGCAGGGCCGGAGAACAATCTGGCATCCGGAGCCGTCTGCGCCGTCATTTCAGAAACAGGCCTGCGCTGATAGGCGTGGGAGGAGAAAATCAGCCGCGCGATATGCTTTAGATCATAACCGCTCAAAAGCAGCTCTCTTGCCAGGTAGCGAAGCAGCTCCGGATGGGACGAGACCGCGGCAGACCAGTCATCGACCGGTTCCACCAGCCCGACACCCATGTACCGCTTCCAGATTCGATTGACGATTACTTCTGCAAAGCGGTTGTTGGCAGGCGACAAAATCCGGCGCGCGAGCTCACTGCGCGTAGGAATGCCTCCAATTCCCGGGATGTCGAGGTCGGCGGTATTGGCCAGCCTGTCTTCAAAAGGGAATTGCGGATGAATGATATCGCCGGCCTTCAGCGAGATCTCCACCAGAGGTTTACGAGCGCCTTCGACGATCGGAACCGTGCTGGCGACGGGCAACTTCACAGGCTTTCCCTGAAGCATGGCTGCAATACTGAAGAGATCTTTCTGCGTGTAAGGGTGAAACGGAGCATCGTGGCATCGCGCACATGCCAGTTTCTCGGCCTGGAACGCCTGAAATATGATGTCGGCCTTGGCTGCCATGGGAGAATCGTTCAAAGTCGCCTGCGCGAAGCCTGCAGGCGCGCCCCGGGCGACACTGCCTTCCATCTGTAATAATTCCGCAACCATGCGATCCATCGGCAGGTTATCGGCAAATGACTGATGCAGCCACCAGCGAAAGGGACCGGTATTGTTCAAATCCGGCTTTAGAATCCCTGGGTTCTCCGCCAGCACATCCTGCCAGTAGCTGACCCAATGGTCCGACCAGGCGGGACTGGCCAGCAGACGATCAATTGCCCGCGCTCGGCGCGATGCGGGAGAGTCGGCCAGATAAGCGCGAATCTCTGCAGCGGTGGGAATGACGCCTGTGGTGTCCAGCGACAGGCGGCGCAGAAACTCCAGGTCATTTGTCAGAGGCGCCGGTTTAGCGCCGGCTTTTTCCAGCCTGGCGCCGACAAAGCGATCGATCTCGTTGAGAACAGGCATCGCAGAAGAGACATCGGCAATCTTCGGAGCCGGTTGGGCGAGCACCCATTGCCGAATTTTTTCGTGACGCGCATTCCACGCCATCGCTGCCGCGGAGCCTGCGGAGCGGCGGCGCAGCGCATCCACAGCTTTATGCCTTCGAAGGGAATCGGCGGAATAGGAGTTCCATTCGTCGTCGGTAAGATGAGGCGCAGTATCCGGTCCCAACAGTTGCTCCACTTGTCCGACGGGACCCACGCCGACGCATAATTCACCCGGCGATGGGACCAGTCCGTTGCCTCCGATCACCGCAATGAGAGTGAAGCGGTGCGGACGTCCGTCAAGATTTGTCACAGCGACGGCATCCTGGTGCGGGTAAGGTGCGGGGCGAAGCCGAGAATTCCGAACGACAGGCGGCGGCACCGGGTCGTCGCCTGATCGATTTGGCTTCTGAGGTTTTGTCGACAGCAACGTCTTGCCGTCGATTTGAAACCAGGCCGCGCCTCTGGCCCGGAGGCGGAACTGATGCTCGCCGGCGGCAAAGCTGCGCTCCAGGGAGGCCCGCAAAATGAACGGCGTAGACCGGTCCAGCGGCAGGGCATTACCGGAATATTTTGTAGGAATATGGACGAAAGCGAAGGCCGGCTCGGTGTATTTCTCGGTCGGCTCGCCGTTCGGATTCAATTGTGAAACGGCGGGGACGTTTTCAAAGATCTCCACCTGCACTGGATTGGCTGCCCGAGGGATTTCCCTGGCATACGCAGCTGCTGTGACCAGCAGGGCGAAAACCACGCCAATGGCAACTCGGAAGAACTTCATAGCACCTCCAAGGAACGGCTTCTGAACCTCCGGCGTCGAGCGCGGCTTTCCCGCCAGGCGCAGCAGCACGTTACAGCCATGTTAAGGCAATCTTGCCCTGTCGGCAATAGAGTCCTTCCGCTGGGGAGGCCGGCAGTTGTCGTTCCGCTCATCTTCCTCAAAGGGCTGGAAATTGTCAGGTCCTTCGCGCCGGCGAACGATAAGAAAATATGGAGTGCGGTTTAACAGGGGACCGCCCGCGCGACGGAACTCTCCATAAGCAGGATGAAGGTCCTCGACGCCGTGACTGCCGAATCCGGGTGGATAGCGCACTCAAAAGTAAAGCTTGCCCCCCAGTTGGATCACCCGGGTGGTGATGCCCTGTACGCCTCCGCCGATTTTGCCGAAGTTGGCCGAACGAATGTTGCGGTCGAGCGAGCCGGGATCGGGATTGAAATGGTTGAACAGGTTAAATATCTCGGCTCGGAATTGCAACTGCCGCGCTTCCTGGAAGCGTATCGACTTGGAAATCGAGAAATCCACAATGTTAAGTCCGGGAAGTCGAATCGCGGCGGTTCGGGGCGATGTGCCAAAGCGCCCGAACGGGGCGGCCGTGAAGGCGTCCGTGTTGAACCAGCGCTGGAAGGTTCGCTGGCTGCCGGGCAGGTTGGCCTTTTGACCGGGCACCTGGTCCGGTCGGGAATTGATTCCGGTGCCGGTTGTGTCGACGTTATTGGTGACCGGAGCGGGAAAGCCGCTCTGTTCGGTAATAATGGTACTCACTTGCCAACCGTCCAGCAGGTATTTGGCCGGTCCCTCGGTTGACTTGAAAAATGGCACGTCGTAAATCACCGTTTGCACGAATCGCTGAGTTAAATCGAAGCCGGAAACAGAGCGGTCGCCGCGGAGATAGTAGATATCCTGCGGCGCTCCGATGAAGTTGCCGCCTCCCACCTGGCCGCCGATATCATTGGGCCCGGAAATCGCCTTCGACCAGGTATAGGCAGTCAGGAATGTCAAGCCCCTGGCCAGGCGGCGTTCCGCTTTCATCTGCAGAGAGTGGTAGATGGAATTCCCGATGGATTTGTCTGCTCTCACGGATCGCGGGTAGGACTTGTTGGGGCGTCTGGCATTGAGCGAAGGCAGACCAGGTGTCCTCGGATCGACCACCGCGACGGGGCGGTTCAAGTCTTCGAAAGTAACGATCAAACGAGTTCCTTTAGAACCGACGTAGCCGACATCGAAGATGATGTTTCCCGCCAATTTATGCTGGACATTCAAATTCCACTGCTGGATGTATGAGTCGCGCAGGTTCTGGTCGAGGCTCACGGCAAAGTTGAGAGCGCCGCTGGTGACCGCCGAAGAAAATGGATCGTTGAAGAAAATGTTGGGTGAACCGGTGGGATTTCCGATCACCGTGGCTCCCGCTGTTGCCTGCGCGCCCTCGACCATGGCAAAAACAGCATTAGAGATCTGCGGCGTGAAGTAGACGCCATAACCACCGCGAACCACCGTCTCGTCAAAACGGGCCGGCCGATACGCGAAGCCAAACCGCGGTCCGAAATTATTGCGATCCGGCGCAATCAGAGCGCGGCCATAGCGCGAGGTTTGCGGCGTCACCAGGTCGGCCACCAGAAACCCATTTTGTTCGATGTTGACAATCTTATCGTCGGACTGCTTGTAAGGCTGGAAATAGTCGTAGCGCAGACCGATGTTCAGGGTCAGACGCGGCAGGATTTTCCAATCGTCCTGAACGAAATAAGCATGCCAGAAATTGTTCAAATCCGTGGAGGTGTGGGCAGGATTGATGCTGGCATTGCGCACGTAACCGAGCATGAAATCAGCCAGCGCGGAGCCCGTATAGGTGCCGTCGAAACTAAAGGAGCCGCGCGGCGCTCGAGCCTGTTCGAAAGTAACGTTGCGGCGGGCGATCTCGACGCCAAACTTCAGATAGTGCTGGCCAAGCTGCCAGGAGAGAATGTCGTTGAACTCCCAGATCTGGTTGGAGCGGTCGCGAGGACCTATCTGGCGCTGCAGATTGTACACTTGAAAAGATCCGTCGGGACCGGTGAGGTTAATCGTCGGCGGACCGAACTCGGCCGGCAGTCGTGAAACCAGAGGCAGCCCCATGCGGCCGACCACGTCGAAGTTGGCGTCGTTGGTAGTGCCGAAAATTTCGCTTTCGAAGAACCGGTGCCAGCCGCCGCGGAATTCATTCAACAGGCGCGCATTGAATGTATGCAGCCACGATGTAGCCACAAGCTGGCTGCGGCCCAAATTGTTGCGTTCGTCGTGACCCCAGAAAGGAATGCCCGCTTCGTAGGTATCGTTGAAGAGATAGCGGCCGGAAACTGAGTCGCGAGCAGAAAAGTTGTGATCCACACGGGCGAGGTAATTGTCCTGGGTCGAAGTGGCGCCGAAAGAAGGGGAGCGATAGTTGAACGAGCCCTCGCGCGCGTTCGGCTGCGGAACAAATTCAAGAAATGTCAACGCCTGGCGGCTGAGAGCGGAACGGGGGATCACGTTGTCGCGGATTCCCACGTTGAGCGGATCCTTCAGTACAATCGGCTGGTTGGTGCGCGGGTTGACGAGGTTGCGAAAGTCCCCATTGCGGATCTCGCTCGGCGGGATCAGGGCCAGGCCGTTGGGGTTGGCCTGAAGAAGGCGCCCGCTTTCCCAGTTGAAAAAGAAAAAGGTTTTCTGGCGTCCATTGTAAAGTTTGGGCAGCCACACCGGGCCGCCGACGTTGGCGCCGAATTGGTTGCGATTCAGGCGCGGCGGGTTGACGCTTTTTCTGGCAACAGCGTCATAGGTTTGGGTCAGCGCATCGTTGCGATTGAACTCCCAGATCGTGCCATGATAAGCCGCGCCTCCGGACCGCGTGACCATGTTGACCTGCCCGCCCGGGGCGCCGCCCAACTCGGCCGAATAAGTGCTGGTCTCGACCTTGAATTCCGCCAGGGAATCAACCGACGGGGAGAAGCTGTAGGTCATGGCGTCATAGTCCATCGTTTCCAGGCCGTCGATGAAAAAGCGGTTGGCGGTGTCGCGTGAACCGTTGGCCGACATGCCGGTGGACCCAAAAGGGGAATCCTGCTGGCCGATCGAGCCGCGGCCGCGGCGCACGGTGATGCTGCCCGGCGTGCCTGCCTGTACGCCGGGGATCAGTTGGGCCAACTGGACAAAGTTGCGCCCATTGAGCGGAAGTTCCACAATCTTCGCTGAATCGATCACCGTCCCGACAACAGAGTTTTCCGTTTGCAGTAGAATCCCTGCGCCTTCAACACTGATCGTCTGTGTGACTTCACCCACGGCGAGTTGGAAATCCACACGCCCCGTCTGCTGCACTGCCAGAATGACCCGATCCACTTTCTGAATCTTGAATCCAACCAGGCTTGCGCTGACCGCATATTCGCCGGCCGGCAGGAACGGAAAGGAGTAGGCTCCGTTGCCGTCGGTGATCGCTTCTCGCGAAACCTGCGTGGCAAGATTGGTGGCCCGAATCGTGACCCCTGGTATCACGGCATTGGAGCTGTCGGTCACCGTGCCAACCAGGGTTGCCGATGTCTGTTGAGCCCTCACCGTCAGGCCATGAAAAGCCGCCAGGTAAGTCAGGAAAATAACCAACAAACAGCATCGCCATTGCATCACAGTAGTGCTCCTTTCCGCCGAACCCTGGAACGATGAGGTGAACCTCGGTCGCTCGTTTCAGAGAGGCCACCTCGAGAAGTATGGAAAAAGTCTAAGCGGTGAGTGATCTTCCTGGTTAGCGAAATTTTCGGATCCGTCGCGGCTTCCCAGCTCCACCGCGGTCAGTACCGCGGGCGTGAGCCCGTGCGCGGCGAATCTCCCCAGTTCCACGTCGTCAGTACCGCGGGCGTGAGCCCGCGGTCCAGATTTACGCAGTGGCTATAGTACTGAGGGCGGTGAAGGTGGCGAGATTCGCCCGGCACGGGCTCACGCCCGCGGTACTGATCGGAGTGGAGTTGGGAAGGTTCGCCTGAGACGGCCATCGGGCCGTCTCTCCACCCTTAAAAATGTCCAAACCCCACCGCGCTGCGAAGCAGCGCGCCCCTCCTGCTGCTATGCGACAAGAGCGGCGGTCAACTATTTATTCAACTCGGCTTATTCAACTCGGCCAGAATCAGGCTTTCGACTTGCGACCAGACCGCAGGATCAAAATCCATCTTGGTGTGAGCCGCGCGAAAGATTTTCTTGAGCCATGAGACTCCGGATAGATCAATTTCCTTGTGGCGATAATCGTATTTGAAGTTGCCGATGATTCTGGTCCGCCCGGAATCTTCGGCCCGGATGAAAGGTTCTCCTCGTATGATCCATCCGTTGGATTGGAACAGGTTGGCCGCCGCAGCGACGTTGCTCGGGATGACGGCGTCACCACGGCCGACACTGTCGACCTGGATGCTGAGGAGAACGGGGATGTCCAGCGCTTTCAGCTCTCGCGCCAGCTTGACGACCGCAGCGCCTCCGAAGCTCTGCCCGTAGACGATCACTCGGGCCGATGCCCGTTCCTGAGCGTCCAAAATGCCGTCGCCGTTGCGGTCGAATGCCTTTCGGATCAGTTCTATTGCGAGTGGACGCTTACGATTTTCTATCGTCTCTACATGCAGCCCCGGCAGGCGCATGGCGCGCAGTTTGAGCGCCAAGCGCCGCACGTTCCGCCTGTCATTGTTCCAGGGCCCGCGTCCGCCGAGAAAACCGATCACGAGCGTTTCGGACTGCCGCAGCGGTGTGGGCGTCACGAAATGCGAGTACCGCTGTCCCTCCCGCCACGCGCAGCTAAAAGAAAAAAGGAGCGCCGGAACGCAGACTGTGATGTTCAAACCGAAGGAAGACGGATAAACCATGGAACAGGAGCCGACGTCAAGGAGAGACGGCCTGGGGGCCGTCTCCACCAGTATCGAATCAAATGTTACAGCGCACTAGTAATAGCGAGCGACCTCATACCGCCAGTAAGGCGAGAATGTCTGGCGGTCAGTAACCCGCTTCAGCCCGAAGGGCTGATTAGACCAGCCGTTTACGGCTGGGGAATGTGCTCCCCGAATTCACCCAGCCCACTTCAGTGGGCTTTGGGCACAGAGGCTTTAGCCGTCTGTCTCTGGATCGATCCTCGCCAGTTTTTCAATCA
>Ga0114129_10007036_pt1 | contig 16017 bp, 15 predicted proteins | sample RhiMetdeltSRZDD1_FD_80071 | JGI IMG/M metagenome (GOLD analysis project Ga0114129, IMG submission 80071) | Populus rhizosphere microbial communities from Tennessee, USA - Rhizosphere MetaG P. deltoides SRZDD1 (version 2) (version 2) | ecosystem: Host-associated > Plants > Roots > Rhizosphere >... | reverse complement strand
CGTCTCTGGTATAACCGGCAGTGTTTGCTTTTGCACTTAAATGGGCGGTAACATTAGGACCAGTCCACGATCCGTTCCGGTAATTCCTGATCTGTGCCCCGAAGTTGACGCGGTATTTTAACCAGGGCGTGAATTTTATTTCGGTATGAATATTTGCCAATGCCGAAGAGGTGCGCCGTTCATTGATGGCCTGGTCTATATCAATTAAAGGATTCCAGTTGTTCAAATTGCCGCCGGGGTTCCTGATATAAGCGCCACTATTATCAACAGGCAATGCCCACGGGAACTGGCCGATGGCCCTGCCATACAGATCTTTCGCCCCGGTATTGCTTTGATTGGCATTGATCCCGAAATTTTGTTTGGCCAGGTTGGCAATAACCGAAATGCCCATCGAAAACCATTTAACAGGCGTGATCTCTCCATTCACGTTTACGTTAAACCGCTGAAAATCCTGGTCTTTCTGTACGCCAAGTTGCTTGTTATAACCCAACGACATATATAAGCGGGATGCATCAGAGCCTGAAGAGATCGCAATCTGATGATTTTGCGTAACACCGGTGCGGGTTGCAGCATCCATCCAGTTGAATGTTGGGATGTTGCCTGAATTATATGCAGGTACCATGGCCGGCCAGCCTAAGTTCCGTTCCGCTTCAGTGGCCGGCCGCATTTTAACCGTACCATCGGTATTCCATTCGTATCCTTTCATAGCAGCGCCCAGCAGTTCGCCATAATTGTTGGTAATGCCCGAGGCTGCAAAATTGAGGCTATCGAGATGCGGATCAGGATACCAGGCAACGGGTGCTGTATTCATATCGGTTGGATTACCCGGCTGGTATCTTCTGCCATTGATCAGTGCATATCGCAGGCGGTCGATGTACTCACCGGCATTCATCCAGTTGGTCAGTGAATGATAGCTATCGAGCGAAACGGTTGAATTGAAGCTAAGCGACATCTTTCCCTTCGAACCTCTTTTGGTGGTTATCAGTATAACGCCGTTAGCTCCGCGCGAACCATAAATGGCCGTTGCCGATGCGTCTTTCAGAATTTCAATCGAAGCAATATCATTCGGGTTCAGGTCATTGATCGAAAAGGAAGTAACGTTCAATGCAGAAACGATGGGTATGCCATCTACCACATATAAAGGTTCGTTGGAAGTATTGCCTGAGCGGGTGCCGCGTATACGGATGGAAGGCACTTCACCGGGTTTGATATTAGTGGCTACATTTATTCCCGATGCTTTACCCTGCAGCGCCTGCGCCACATTGACAACAGGCCGCTCCGTGATGGTTTCGGCTGTTATTTTCGATAAAGATCCTGTTACGTCGCTTTTACGTTGCGTACCATAACCAATAACCACCACATCATCAAGAATGGTTTCTTTAAGCACCAGCGTGGTCGTCAATGATCGTTGTTTAATAATTTCATCAGTGACCGTAATTTCTTTAGGCTCATAGCCTACAAAAGTGATGAGCAACACATCGCCAACAGAAACATATATTGTTATAATGCCCTCGTTATTGGTGATCCCCGATTTATCAGATCTTTTAATGGAAACGGAAGCGCCTGAAACCGGTTTGCCGTTTGTATCGCGAAGCCGTATGGTAATGGGATCGCTTAGTTGCCCGTTTATAGTATTGGGTGGAACGCCGGATACTTGCGGAGCCGTTTTTTCAAGAATGATCGTTTGATTTTCGATCGACCAGCTAAAGGGTTGATTGCTGAATGCAAGGGTTAGAAAATCGGGAACGGATAAATTTTGTGCAGCGATGTTTATTCTTTTTGCATCCTTAATGGTTTTCTTCTGGTAAAAGAAAACGTAGCCGGTTTGCCCTTTTACCGCTGCAATAATTTCTTCAACGGATGCATTGTTTGCGGTTAAACTAACTGTTTGTGATAAACCCTTTGCTGAAGCAGTACAAATGGCAAGTATCACCAGGATAAAAGTTAACTTCATTACTAAGATAGTTTGGTTCACCGGCCAATGGTTCTTTTGCCGGCGCATAAAGCCCTGGTCACCGGCGGTGAGCCGGGGGCAAGCAATAAATTTCATAACTTCGTTACGGGTTTGGTTAATAATCTGCTGCACCGTCCCCTATGTGCAATAGAGCGGTAAGCAGGTGTGTTTTATTTAATAAAACAATTAGTCCAGACTTTACCGGGTTTCCGACGCCAATCTGAACCCGGTTTTTTATTTGGGCTAATTGCTATTATTACTTCATTTCATTACAATTAATTTTCGTCCTTCGATCCTGTACTTTACATGTATCTTCTGTAATATTTTCATTACCTGCGAAAGGGATAGACTACGCTGTAATTCTCCCATCACTTCTTCGGGTTCGGGCTCGCCTTCATAAACGATATCAAGATCGTACCAGCGGCCTATTTCACGCATCACAGCTTTGATATCATATCCATTGAAATTGAACAATCCGTTTTTCCAGGCCATAACCTCATCTGTAAGGACTGGGATGATGTGGGATTTTTGGGATGAATGGGATATTGATATCTGCTCGCCGGGTTTCAATATTGCTGAAGCAGCATCTTTTGTAACTTTTACTGAACCTTCCAATAATGTTGTTTTAATCGCTGGTTCGTCGTTATAAGCATTGATATTAAAGTGCGTTCCCAGTACCTCCACCTTTGTTGCTTCATTAATTTTTACTATAAACGGCATGGCCGCATTCTTAACAACTTCAAAATACACTTCGCCATTAATTTCAACGGTACGTGCATTACCTGTAAATACGGTTGGATATTTTATAGAGCTGGCCGCATTCAGCCACACTTTTGTTCCATCGGGAAGGGTTAACTGAAACTGTCGTCCCCGCGGGGTGTGCATGGTATTATATTCAACAGCGTTGGCTGTTTGTCCGTTCAAATGATAGGCCAACGATCCGTTTTGCAATATAACCTGCGCACCGTTTTGCTTTGCAATAACACCGTTTCCGAGGCTGTCTAATACCATCCGGCGCCCATTGGCCAGCGTTAGCACAGCACCATCATGACCGGGTGCCATATCATGTTGCACCTGTTTGCTGGTGTTGGTAACAACGGGGCCGTGTTTTGGATTGTTCAACAAAAAGTAAGCGGCCACTCCAAATATTATTATAACAGCGGCAGCATAACGAAGCCATACAGGTTTAAGGAGATGAATACGGGGAGCCTGTTTGCCGGGAACTTCTTCCCCAATGTATTGCGTCTTTATACGTTCATACAAATATTCCTGTGTTTCATCAGCAGCAACCGGTTCAATATTTTCGAGGGAATCGTTTAACAACTGTTGTAACTGTTGCTCCGATCCCTGATCATGAAGCAACTGCTCAAAAGCGGCCCGTTGCTCCTCATTCATTGTACCATTCCGGTAATTGTTGAGTAACTGTTTAAAATCCATTGATTGTATGATGATATAATAGCAGACACCCAAAGAAGGAGGATGTGGGGGCGCCACTCAAAAAAAATTTTAAATAAATAAAGTCAGCAGGGCCAGCATGCCGGTGAGGCCGTATTCATCAAGCAGAAATGCGCGGATGTTGTGTAGCGCTTTACTGAGATGTTCCCGGCTTACGTCGACTGATATATTCAATTTTTCGGCTATCTCACGGTGCGACAATCCTTCTACCCTGCTCAGCCGGTAAACCTCCTGCTGACGGGCGCTCAGTTTGCCAATTGCCTGCCGAAGCAGTTTTTCCAATTCGCGATAATCGAGAGTGTTGTATGGATCAGTACTTTCTGCATTTCCGGGCTGCCAGCCGCGGGGATACATTTTTCGCAATTCATTGATCAGCAGGTTGCGGGTTATGGTAATTAACCAGGCTTCAAAATTCCTGATTTCCGGAAGGTCATAACGGTTCTGCCATACCCGGCCAAACACTTCCTGCACCATGTCCTGGGCCCTGAAAACGTCGGGCAGATAATGTAACGACATGGCATACACCTTCCCAAAATATCGCTGGTAAATTGTATGAAATGCTTTTTCATCGCTTTGTACTATGCGTAAAAGCAGTTCTTTTTCGTCATATGGCAGGCTGTGTGGCAGGAATAAGTGTATTTTTTACGTCGCAGATTGCAAACTATAAAAAATTTAAAGAATAATGCAAACTGCCGCCAACCTTAGACTGTGATCAGGCTGATTCTTCAGGTGCCTGCTAATATTATTTTACTTTGCTGAGCCTGTATAAACCGGCGCCGTGTTTATTGATGCTTACAGAAAATTTGTTTGTAAAAACGCCCACCTGCTTACCGGTCCACAGATCCTGAATTTTACATTGCTGCAAACCCAGTTTTGTTAAATCGATATCGATCATGGCCGAAGCCGGTGGCTCGGGTCCTGAAGGCTGTTCGGTGAACACCATATACTGCACGGTGGCGCCCACATTCTGATCAATTGCGGCTTTATCGATACCAACCATAGCCGTAAAGCGGGTAACGCCTGCGGGAAGATCGTATTCAATGACTGAATTGGCATGAACTCCCACGCCATATTCATACTTTTTTCCTTCAACAACCAGGTCGTTGCCGGATACTGCTTTATTAACACGGGGTTTGCCCCACCCTGATGTAGCTTTCACCCATTTCAGTGAAGTCAATGCAATGGTATCGTTCCCTTTATACAGCACCGGGCTTATCCAGTCGGCATGATCCCAATCGGGATTATCTACTGCCGAAACCGCCAGCCACAGTTTTTTGCTCCCGTTTACAGGAACATCTACCAACTGCGAGGAGTGTTGCCTGTTAAGGATGTCGCCCTTCCATACGGCTTTGCTTTCGATCATTTCTTCGCGGTCATCGATATTGAATACGGCCAGGAATTTATCGCCGTTGGCGGGATCTTCTGCAACCCATGCCGCCTGTTTGTTGTTCCTGAAAAGCGGCTGGTTGTTGATGCTTTTATTCAATACATACAACATGTTTTTATTGGTGAGCAGCGAATTGGTAAAGGCATCGTTATCGGGCAGGTTGCCACCGAACATCAATGGCGATTTAAAAATGCTCCACAGCGTCATTAAGGTGTATTGTTCATCCCTGGTGAAATTGGTCATGCGCGGATCGCCTCTTTCAGCGCGGATGCCTATGCGCCCCATCGGCAGCATATCGCCATCGGGATACGCGCCGTAGGCGCGCCATTTATTCCATCGTTCAAACACATCGAAGTGTTCTTTTAACTGCCGCCAGCTATCCCAGAAATCACCAACCGTGCGCCACATATTGGCATGTTGCTGTACATGTGTTGCATGATCAATGGGCGTTTCGCCGGGCGAAGTGCTCAATACAATTTTACGGCCGGTTCGTTCAATGGCTTTCCTGATCATTTCCACTTCACCCGAAAAATAAATGGGTGATGAAAGGTCATCTACCTTTACAAAATCGAGCCCCCAGGAAGCATATAAATCAAAAATGGAGTTATAATATTCCTGCGCGCCTGCTTTATCAGGAAGTATAGTGTACATATCGTGCAGCCAGCGGCATTGACCGGTCGTTGAATAAATATCGGCGGCGGAAAGCGTTGTGCCTTTAATGGGCAGCTTTCGTTTTACCGCCTGCACGGGAACGCCGCGCATAATATGAATACCGAATTTCAATCCTTTTTTATGCAGGTAATCGGCCAGTGGTTTAAATCCCTTCCCTCCTGCTGCCGACGGGAAGTGGTTAACTGCAGGCAAAAACCGGCCGAAGCTATCGATGTTATAATCAGGGTCTTTTTCGTTATACCCATGCGATTTGTCATTGGCTACATACCAGCGAATATCTACCACTATATAGTTCCAGCCGCTCGATTTCAGATGGCCGGCCATATAATCGGCATTGGCTTTTACTTCTGCCTCGGTAACCGTTGGGCCAAAGCAATCCCAGCTGTTCCAGCCCATGGGCGGTGTGGGCGCCCAACTGTGAAAATCATTCTTATTGACTGATTGTGCCTGTAAAATATAAGTGGCAAATAAAGCAATGGTTAAAAGTACTGACCTCATGTAAGTATAATAATATCATCAAATTGTTGAAGTGAACGAATAAAGTAACAACAATTTTAATAAATACATACAAAAAGTAGTGTGTATGACATTTTAAGCGGGTAAATTAATGATTTCTTCCTAATTGCTTCATGAGTCTCACATGCGAGTAGATGGCCTGCCTCATGGTGGGATAGTAGTTATAGGGAAGCCCAAATAGTGCACATTGATGTTGTACTATTTTACTTAATGCCGGATAATGTACATGGCTGATCTGAGGAAAAAGGTGGTGCTCTATTTGAAAATTAAGTCCGCCCACCAACCAGCCAATCACTTTATTTTTTGGAGCAAAGTTGGCAGTGGTTTTTACTTCATGAATAGCCCATTCCGATGTTATGACCTTATGCTTTTCTGCAACTGCATCAAAAGAAGTTTTTTCTACCACATGGGCCAGTTGAAAAACGATCGATAACACAAGCCCCATGGTGATATGAATGATTAAAAAGCCGGTCAGCCATGCCTGCCAGCCTAAAAATAAAACGGGTACAACAACATAAAAGAAAATATATAGCACTTTACTAACCCAAAACAGGATATGCTGCCTTGTATCAATTTTATTAATTACAGTGGTATGGATCTTCTTTGAAAAATATTTATAAAAATCAGTACCCCACATCCAGGCAAGTGTGCTAACTGAATACAGGATAAACATATAGATGAACTGGAAACGATGTATGGGTATCCATTTTTGGGTGGTGCATTGCCTTAATATAGGGCCATTGGCAATATCATCATCAACCCCGTCGATATTAGTATAAGTATGGTGAATAATATTGTGTTTAATCTTCCAGATAAAAGCATTGCTGCCTAAGGCATTCATGGTTAAACCCATGCATTCATTAACCCATTTCTTATCGGAATAGCTGCCATGACAGGCATCGTGCATAACATTAAAAGCTATGCATACAAGGCAGAACCCTAACAGCGCCGAAAGTAGTATTCCTGCCGGCCAGCCATAATGGCCCGAAAGGAGCCAGGTATAAATAACAGTAGCAACTGGTATCAGTACCAGTGTTTTTATATGCAATTTGAGGTTACCTGTTTTTTTGAGCTGCTTTCTTTTGAAATAGTCATCTACAGCTTTTTTAACAGATTGGTAAAACAAATGATTGCTATTGTTAAATGTGATTTTAGGCATACTTTGTTTTACTGGTTTATTTCATTTGTTTGCAGTTGAAGAATTTTTTTGACCATTTTGTTAATCCGGATCGAGTTTCGTGATATGATTTCCACGTACACTTTCAGTTCGTTATCGGTTACAGTGTTTTCAAGTATTTCAACCGATAAGTTGATATTGGTCAGTGGTATACGGATTGACTGTGCAAGAGCGTGCGCTAATCGTACGGGATGCTCTTTCCATTTGGGGATCAGAGGAGTATAGATACTATTGTCTATGGTGCCGTTTTTATATGAATGGAAGATAATAAATCGCTGATAATCAGGCTTAGTATTATTCCCCAAACAATTTGTTGGTGAATTCATTTTTTAATTTTAATCAAGTGAAAATCAACAGTAAAGGTGCCACATTTTACCATTGGTATTGTTATAGCATTCACTGAATTATTTATATTATTCACACATTATTACTTTACTGCATTTACTCGTACCCGCTTTTAATAGTAGTTAAGATCATTTTAAATCGCCCGTTAGGCTTTATAAAATTCGGCGAATGCGCAGGTATAATAATTCCCTGGCCCGATTCAAGTACATTGGGTAGTTTATCAATAACGATCTCGGCCCTGCCTTCGATGATCTGGGCAAAAGTATCAAAGGGAGAAGTACTCTCTGTTAATCCCTCTCCGCTGTCAAAAGACATAACGCTTATATTACCGGTTGATTTTTTGATAATTGTTTTAATTACTACCGAATTAGGTACGTACTCTATAATTTCAACTATAATGTGCGATTTTGATTTTTCGAGTTCAGCATTATCTGATCGTTGATTTTTATATTCTTTATCCATAATCTTACAATTTGTTGAGTGATCCTTAATAACAAAAAAGGGCCCGGATAAAAATCCAGCCCTGATTAATCCAATATCCTATGAAAAACCAGAGCAAAGATAGCGGCCCGGGCATCTATGAGTGTTATACGATTTTTAAAATATATTATATAATTCACACATTGAGCGATGCTTCCACCAACTCACTAAGGTGGTTCTTTTTTCGATGGGAATTGTTACATAATTGAATAAATAGATTACATGATTCACACACTTTTAAGCGTTACGTCTTTTACACATCATCGAGCATGGAGCGTCGTTTGTTTTTAAGCTTTTTAAAATGCGAGGGAGTGAGACCGGTTACTTTTTTGAACTGGGCCGAAAGATGGGCCACACTGCTGTAATGCAAGTGGTAAGCGATTTCGGTAAGATTCATTTCATTATAAACGAGTAATTCTTTTACACGTTCAATTTTATGTGTGATTAAGAATTTTTCAATCGTAATTCCCTGCACTTCTGAAAAAAGATTGGCAAGGTAGGTGTAATCGTGGTTTAATTTCCGGCTTAAATATTCAGAAAAATTTATTGCCAGTGGCTCCTCTGAATAATGAACTAATTCAATAATAACATTTTTGATCTTCTGGATCAATACACTCTTTTTGTCGTCCATTAATTCAAGGCCCGATTTCAATAACGCTGTCTTAATCTGCTCATGTTGTTCAGGTGAAATATTTTCCAAAACTTCTGCTTCACCTAATTCTACTGAAGTATAATGCAATCCCAATTTAGTAAGCACTTCTTTCACTACCATCTTGCAGCGAATACAAACCATATTTTTAATATATAGCTTCAAAATTTTTTATTAAATGACGGGTAGCCAGGCTTATATTGGCCTGTAGAGAAGGATGCCAGTTTGCCCGGATATGACAGCAGCCCTTTTTTAAATATACGTATTAATTTCCTTATTGGCCTTTTTGGAGGGAAGCCTAAGTGAAACCCTTTAATAAAAAAAAGGGCCGGGATAAAGATCCAGCCCAATTTATATTATATAATATTCCCGTTTTTCGATTTAAAAAGCGGTTGTTGCCTCTTTATTATGTTTCACCAATGCTACTAATTTTTTTGCCACTTCTTCTGATGAAGCAGGGTTTTGACCGGTGATGATATTGCCATCAGCCACCACATGGCTAACATAGTCAGCGCCCTTGCTATACAAGGCACCAAGTGAACGCAGTTTAGTTTCCAATAAAAAAGGCACTACCCTGGTTAAACCTGCTGATTCCTCTTCACTGTTGCTGAAGCAGGTGAGTTGTTTTCCTTTTACAAGGGACTCTCCTTTATCATTTTGCAATGATACCAGGCCAACTACACCATGACATACCGCACCAATGGGTTTGTCGTCATTGTAAAAAGCTTCGAGCAACTGCTTTAAATTTTTGTTATCGGCAAGATCCCATAGGGGACCATGTCCGCCGGGGAGAAATACTGCATCATAATCATCTGCCTTTATTTCAGCCAGCACCATGGAATGAGAAAGATAATTCATCGCCTCCTCATCTTTCAAAAAACGCTTTGTACTTCGGGTTGCAATAATGATACCCTGACTTTTTGGATCCAGCGGCACCTGGCCGCCATCGGGCGAAGCAAATGTAATATCGGCGCCCACCTCCTTAAATACAAAATAAGGTGCTGATACTTCTTCGAGCCATACACCCGTTTTGTCGACGGTATCGCCCATTTTATTATGCGAGGTAGTTACGAATAAAACTTTTATAGATTTCATAATGGTTAATTTTTTTTGCAGGGGTATTCGAACTTCTATAAGGCGTTTTTTCCCTGCATAATGTTTAGTAGAATGGCAATAATCGCAATACCAAGCAGCAGGTGAATAGCGCCCCCGGCATGAAATCCAACGACCCCAATCACCCATCCAATCACGAAGATTAAGGCGACTATATACAGTAAATTCCCCATAAGTTTATTTTTATTATTATTCAAAAATCATCAGTAAATAGTACTAACGATTATGATGGGGGAATAACCACCGCCGGTTGCATGCAACGAAGCAGTAGTTTGTAAAAGGAAAGAATGGCTATGGCTAATCGATAATTTGTTGCAACTCCTCTTTGGTTTTACCCAGTTTAACCTGGAGTTTTGCTAACATTTCGTTTTTTTTGCCTAACTCAAAAAACAGATCCTTATCTGTAAGTACAGGAAATGTCTTCTTAAGTATTGCCTTCTGTTCATTCCAGCTTTTCTTCAATTCTAACTTAATTGTCATTTTATTCTGTTTTTATTCTTAATAAAACCTATTGTGTAAAGGTGACCCTCTATTTATTGATAAGTGTTACATAATTAAACAAATAGATTACATCATTCACACATTTTTCAGATTGCCTGGGTAAAACTGTGAGGCTTGCTTTACTGTAGTATAAATTTCCTTTATTGATTTTTTTGGGGAAGTTGTTGATTTAATTTCAGTTCATCTATATCCATATCTCTTTCTACATGCTTTATTGCGGCATCGCTGAACTGGCCTGATTTATGAAGCTTCAGAAGCAGTTCCCGCTGAAACTGGTTGATCTCTATCTGTGCTTTTTGCATATCGGTAAGCGTTCTTACCGGTATCTTTTCTTCTTCTTTTTCATTTCGTGCGTGCGTATTGATTTCTTTAATTAATTTTTCGGCTACTTTCCTGTACTTTATTTTTAACTCTTCCCGGGTCTTTTCTTTCAGATTTGAATCATAATCATAATCTATAAAATGCAGTGTGTTGTTCACTAAATATAACTGAAGTTCTTTTACTTCTTTATCCTCATTATTCGTGGGTTTCAAACGAAGAAGCCTTATTAACAGGGGAAGTGAAAATCCCTGCACTACCAGCGTTACAAATATCACAACAAAACATACAAATAAGATCAGAGGGCGTTGCGGAAATATTTTCCCATTACTTAGTGTAAGCGGCAATGCAAGGGCGGCTGCCAATGAGATTACTCCTCTCGTTCCTGTCCAGGCAACAATTAATACATTTTTCCATGTGTTATCATCACCTTCTTCTGAAGAGTTATCATTACGATTATTCGTGCCCTGTTTGACCAATTTGAATGAATACGTGCCGGCGAATACCCATAACATACGCACTATGATAGTGACCAGACTAATTATTAATCCATAACCGATAAGTGAAGAAAATTTATAATCAGGCAATTGCTTTAAAATACCAGGCAATTGCAGGCCAATGAGAATAAATATAAATCCGTTCAATAAAAACTGTAAGGTATCCCATACCACCCTTGTGCGCATCCTTGTTTGATAAGAAAATATTTCCTGAGAACGCCACGATAACAAAAGGCCGGTGCTTACTACAGCCAGTATACCCGAAGTATGCACCTGTTCTGCAGCCAGATAGGATAAAAAGGGAGTTAACAGGGTGAGACTAGTTTCAACAATAGATTGGTTTTTAATTTTTTTATGTATGAATATTAATATAAAGCCAATCAGCAGGCCAATAAATATTCCTCCACCTGCAACGAACAAAAACTGCAAACCGGCCTGCCAGAACAGGAAACTTCCTGTAATGCTTGCCACGAGCGCATACCGGTAGGCAATTAAGGCAGAAGCATCATTAACAAGGCTTTCACCTTCCAGAATACTGATAACGTGTTTGTTCAATCCAAGCCCCTTAATGATACCCGTTGCAGCAGCAGCATCGGGCGGAGAGATGATTGCACCCAACAGAAAAGCCAGCGGCCAGCTAAACATGGGAATAAAATAATGGGCAGTAATGGCAACAGCGATCGTAGTAATAAAAACAAGGCTGATGCCTAAAGCTGATATGGGTTTTATATTAGTTTTAAAATCATGCCATGAAGTGCGGAAAGCTGCATCATACAACAAGGGAGGCAAAAAAACAAGAAAAACAACATCCGGATCCATGACCAGATCGGGTAATACAGGTACAAAGCCAATGATCAGCCCCACCAATACCAGAAAAACAGGATTAGGAAGTTTTAATTTATCAACAACAGCCGATAAACTGATCAACACTGCCAATATAAAAATGATGATCCTAAAGTTTTCCATACGCCCATTTTTCTACCTCATGGTACAACGCTTAGTTTCCTTTCCGGGCAAATTATTTCTGTAAGCTAAGCTTAATAATCCGGATACCTGCAAATGTGTGAATGATATAACTTATTGGTACAATTATGTAACGGTTATTGAAGATAATAGACGCAATTTTGTATTCCTATTATACTACTTATTATACTACAGCATACCCAAAATGATCACTGCAAAATTCATTGCTACACGTGAAAACCTTATCATCTCAAATTTTTAATAGAACATTTAAAATTGTATTATGCAAAAAATATTATTATTAACCTCGATTGGCTTGTTGTTTTTTTGTATGTCTATATCCGCCCAAAAGGTCAATACAGATTCTCTTTCCTTAGTATCGAAGATTAGCGCGGATCAATTGAAACTGGGCAAACTACAAAATCAGCTTGAACAAAAAACAAAAAACGACCAGGAGGCTGCAGAGCAGGCGCAAAAATCTGCAAATGAAAATTCAGCCGCAGCAGATAAATTAAGCGACAATCCTACGAACAGGAAATTGGCCCGAAAAGCCGATTATAAAGCCGGTAATGCCAAAAGCGATTCAAGGAATGCCAGGAGAGAATCAAAAAGATTGGATAAATTGAATAAGGATATCCAGGACCTAAAAAACAGGATAGCCGATAATCAGGACAAATTGAATAAGCACATACAAAAAGAAACCAATCGCGCAACGACCGGTTCAACTAAGTTTTAGTATAGCTTTTTGTGCAATATCATTTCTTTCGCAGGCCGATATGGCAGCTCATAAATTTGGTTCAGGCTGCAAGCAAAGCTGCCACACCCTCGTTAAATGTGTGAATGATATAACTTATTCCTCCAATTGTATAACAGTTGTTTGGGCTAATAAATGCAATTTTGCTACGTATGTTAAACAGTAGCATGTATATTATTAAGGACAACGAGAAGTTTAGTCCGGAAAACCATCCAGGTGTAGTGCATGAACTTTCTGATTTAATCCAGGAAATATCACATACTTCCATTTATTATAAAGTTGAGATCATTGTCTCTTTTTTAAAAGACCACAGCCTTAAAACTGCCTGGATAGAAGCCAACCCTGCACTCACACAAATGGTTACATCCGGCCTTTTCAAAACTTCACATTTGGAATCACTATTTGAATCGTGCCGCAGGAATAAGGCTTTTTGTAATGAATTTGAAGAGTACATTGGCAGGCAGCTTTTGATGAGAAGGAGAATTGCTTAATTGGTATTCTAAATTTTTACATGACACGCCGCCGTTTAGCCGGGAAATGCATCGGCTTTTTTGCAGGTCTTTCATCACCCAATAGCACACCCCATTTTTTATATTGCTCAGAGCGGTCGAATATGATTTTTAAAATAGCTATAATCGGTAGCGCAAGGAACATACCCGATATGCCTGTCATGGTTCCTGCTATGAAAATGCCGAGTATGGAAATGAGCGGATTGAGCTTCACCTGAGAACCCACGATACGGGGCATTAAAATATTATTATCGAGGAATTGTACCAACCCTATAGCACCCAGCACAAACAGTATGTCGACAATACTTTCAGAAGATGCCAAAGTAATCAGTACACCTAAAATGTTACCTATCAATGCACCGAGATAGGGAATAAGATTTAAAAAAGCGAAGATAATTCCTATTAAAAGGGCATGTTCAATACCGAAAATACCCAAAATTGCCCATAACAGAACAGTAATATAACAGAGCTGAATCAGCAAGCCTAACAGGTATCTTTTGCTCATCCTTTCAATTTGTTGCATAACCTCTTGTACATTTTCATGTTCCCTGGGTTCAAAGCACATTAATATGAATCGCATAAAAATACTTCTGTACATTATTATCAGGAAGGTGTAAATCGGCAATAATCCAAAGAATATCAATACGCCGGTTGCCGACCCGGCTGCGCCGCTTAAAAAACTGGCTGCATAGTTAAGAAGTTTGTTGCTCTGTTGATTGATAAATTTCACCTGATCTGTGGGAGAGAATCCAAAAACCCGGCTGATCCATAAGCTCAATGCATTAAGATGAGTAGTTAAGTTTTGCTCAATTTTCTGATAATCTTCGAGCAGAAATTTCATCTGACTGTAAAATAGCCATCCTATAAGTGCCGCAACGATGATTACTAATAATATGGGTAATAAAATAGCTAACGCTTCGGGTAATTTTCGCTTTTTGAAAAAGCGGAAAAGGGGTAGTAACATAATACTGATAAAGAAAGCCATCAACAGGGGCATGATGATGATCTTTCCTATTACAATAATGACCCCGATCAAAAAAAGCCCGAGCAGTTCAAGTGAACGCTTTACCGTGGCAGGAATTTCTTTCATGTTAATTTAAGTTGTACCAGGCTAAAGTTTACAAGTTGCATACTATGTAATTCGATTTACAGGAGCGTAGTGCTTTCCTGCTTCACTAAGAATGGATGTGTGTAGTAATACGAATTTACAGAATTTAAAACATAGTCAGCAATATTTGAAGGCGCCGGGGCTGCGCCCATACCTCAACCAATCAGCCCGCAAATATTGCATGTTACTGGCGTTTGACATAAATTAGGCCGACCGATATCTGCCTTTTAATTTTTCTTCAATGAAATCAAATAATTTCTGTCCTGTATGAGGTTCGGGAGCCGCTTTATCAACGACTCTTCCATTTTTGTCAAACAACAGGTAATGCGGAATTGAATAAACGTCTTTAGCGCCCCATATGAGGGTTGATAAACTATCCTGTAGTGATTTGCATGCACGAATATGATTTCCCGAAAGCTTGTATTTATAAATGTCTGCTCTCCATAAACTATCCTGCGCATCCTTATCGATGGATATATATACGACCTGAACACCGATATTTTTCATATGTTTATACAACTCACCGCTGTATTTAAATTCTTCAATACAGGGCTCGCACCAGGTGGCCCACAGATCGATATAGAGAGGTTTCCCTTTAAACAACTTAGTTAACTGCTCTATTGACTGAATGGAGGCATAGTTGTCAATGATCTTTGGCGGATCATCCTGCCTGTAGCTTGAAAAATGAAGAACAGAAATGTAAATCAGGGTAAAAAATGTACTCATTAATATTTTTATAATAATAATGTAATACTACAAAATACCTATGAATTTTGCGAGCAAACGTTTGTCCGTTTCCAATTAAAGGCACTACCCCTCGAACGCAATGGCTGCAGCCGAAAGAACCAGGAAAACCAATCCTGTTTGAGCCAGTAGTAAAATGGAGATTTACAGACTTCTTAGCAGAAACCAAAACTTGAACAAAAACGACCAGTTTTTGAATTATTAATAATAGTACTGAAGTTAGTTTTGCCCCGCTTGCAGGTGAACCATCACCAACAATGAACGCCCGTGCATTTGATGGTTTACTATTCCTTTTACATCAAACAAAAAACGATTACGTATGAAAAAGTCAATGTTAACTTTATCTGCGGTTTGCCTTGTGATGGCAGCATGCAGTAAAAAGGAAACGCCTTCAGCTGCTACCACAACCGCTACACGAACACCCACAACTGAGTCTGTTTCAACGCCCATCATTCCTGCAGGAACCTTTAATATCACCAGTTATGGCGCGTCTACAGGTTCCTCGAACAATACAACTTCAGTGCTAAATGCAATAAATGCCGCATCTGCAGCCGGGGGCGGCACCGTTGTGGTGCCTTCCGGAACATTTTTGTGCGGGCCTGTTAAGTTAAAAAACAATGTAGGCCTGCAATTATCAGGTGGTGCCGTATTAAAAGCATTGGCTTATGGAACTTATCCGGGTTCGGGCGGAACAGCAGACGTGGCTCCATTGATAGACCTTAGCGGATTGACCAACGTTAAAGTGAGTGGTTCCGGAACAATCGAAGGCCAGGGTGCCGCCTGGTGGAGTGCTTATAATACCTCAAAAGCGGCGGGGGCAGCCATTGCACGCCCTGCAATGATTGGTTTGAGTAGCGCTAATACCGTTGAAATTT
>Ga0114129_10007035_pt1 | contig 16017 bp, 9 predicted proteins | sample RhiMetdeltSRZDD1_FD_80071 | JGI IMG/M metagenome (GOLD analysis project Ga0114129, IMG submission 80071) | Populus rhizosphere microbial communities from Tennessee, USA - Rhizosphere MetaG P. deltoides SRZDD1 (version 2) (version 2) | ecosystem: Host-associated > Plants > Roots > Rhizosphere >... | reverse complement strand
GCCAGTACCGAGGTCGACCTCGCGACCTCACCGCCGGCCACCCCGATCTTCACGCCCAACGCGCTGGTGGCAAGCCCGGCCGTGTTCAGCCCCAAGCAGCTCAAGGCTGGCTTCATCGGCAACCCCTCGGGAGAGAAGGCCACCCGCGTTTATATCGGGGACGTCTACGGCCGTCTCTGGAAGTTCTTGCCCAGCACGGCCAACACGGGCTTCCCGGCCATCCTGATGCAGGATTTCGGCGTCCAGCAGACGATCGGCAACGCCGTGGCTCTCCTCAACCTGAACAGCGACGGCACCACCGAGAAGCCGCACGTCTTCCTGGAAACGGGCCGGGACAACCGGGTGGCTCCGCCGCCGGCCGCGACACCTCCCTTCAAGATCATCGGGCTGCGCGACGAGGCCGCGGACGGCGACGTCGGGACGGCGCCCACTGTGCTTTTCGCTCTCGATATCCCTGGCCGCTTCCGTGGGACCCTCCAGCCGGCGACGGCGTTCAACGCCAACGGCGGTACGGATACGACCCAAGCGAAGGGACGGGTCTTCTTCGCGGGGACTCAGTTCAATCCGGTCGACTTGAACTGCATCTCCAGCTTCGACAGCATTCTGTTCGCTCTGACGGCGGGCACGGGTGCGGCGGCCTACGATATGGGTCAAGCCGATCCGACCGTGGGCTACAAGACGTTTATCAACGCCAAGATCGCGGGCGTGGAGGTCGTCAACGGACAGCTGGTTCTGGATCAGTCCATCGGAGTGGGCGCTCCACCTCTGCCGCCTGCGCCGCCGACGACGCTTCCCCCATCTTCAGGTGGGGATGGCGACGTCTTCTTGGGGTCGGCGCTGCCTGCTTCGATGCCCTTCAGGGTCGGCTCGGTCGTGTGCCAACCCTAGGCTTGGATTAAGCAGGCTTCTCAGGAGCCGCGCCCACCGGGGGAAGCCGGTGGGCGACGGCTTTCGGGAGTCGACTAGCTCCCCAGACGGTGAAACACCCGGGAGCTCGGGGCAGCCCCGACCCTCTACTGCGACACAGCACTCCTGGGCACTCTAAAGGCGCCGAAGCGCCAAACGCCTAGGAACGAAGCCAGTCCGTCGGCCCCCGCTCGCTCGAGCTGCTTGTAAGCTAGCGAGATGTGTATACCGGCTCTCGTCGAGTCCGGTTATCGGCCACTCCTCGCGCTCCTGACACCCTACGTTACGCTTTGTAGCGCCGGAAGTCGGCTTCGGCCGAGCGGTTCCGAGAAGGGTATTCTCCTATAAGTTGTTTTTATACTGGTATTTAGTGCTCATTGCCCCAAGCTTGGAACGGAGCTTGCTCTACAGGGGAGCGATGAGTAACGGTATGGATTCAATAACCAAGCATAATCGTGAGGCGGGGTTCAGCTTGATCGAGCTCCTGGTCGTGGTGGGGGTCATCATGGTCATGGCCGCAATCGCGCTCCCCAACATAGGCGGTTACATCCGCAACTACAAGATCCGCGGCGCGGTCTCGCAGGTCCAGGGCGAGCTCACGACAGCCCGCTCGAAGGCGGTCATGAGCAACACCAACAACGGGGTGCTGTTCGCGGCCGTCGACTCCAACTCGTATCGGTTCATCCGCGAGGACGCGGCGGGGGCCGAGCGGTTCGGGCCGCTGCACGACCTGCCGGTGGGCATCGTGTTCGAGGCCGCCGGCGGCGGGCCAACCCAGGGGATCCGCTACAACCGACTCGGGTCCTGGTGCAAGCCCGGCGCGTCGACCTGCGCGGTGCTTCCGGCGCTCTGCGGCGCCGAGGATGGAACCCGCTGTGACGACGCCCCGGGCAGCTACCTGGACGTGGACGCCGTGAACGGTGTGACCATCTCGCTGCTCGAAGCCACGACCGGGATTAGGCGCACGCTCCGCGTGTCGGTGGGCGGCCGCGTCCTGCCCCAGCAGTGAAGGAGACTACGATGAGATCCCAGAACAGAACGCCCCACCAGCGCCCCGAGGCAGCGTCGCACGAAGCCGGCTTCACGCTCGTCGAGGCGCTAGTCGCGATGATCGTCCTGAGCTTCGGCCTGATCGCCGTAACAAACCTGATGATCGTGGCCGCCAGCTCCAACACCGTGGCGAATCAGAGCACGGCCGCCGCCGCGATCGCCTCGGACCAGCTCGAGCTCCTCAAGCGGACGCCTTTTGGCACGGTACCTTTCGACGAATCGGCGACCGCGGACAGAGGCAGCGTCACGGTTGACGCGCCGGGCTTCACGCGTGACGACGCCGTGGCTGGAGTAGGAGGAGTCCATACGCGCTGGCTGGTCAGGAGGCTCAATAGCCAGGCGTACTTCATCACCGTGCGCTCGGAGGGGCTCGGTGCGCTCACCGGGGCCCGCTCGCGGGCCGAGTTCACGACTTTAAGGAGCTGCACGGCGGAGGCGCTGGGCTGCCCCGCGCTGGTGCCATGAGGCGCCGCTTGGTGAAGCACGTGGCCAGACCAGGACAGGGTCGCGAAGAGGGAGAAGCATTCATGAAGTCTCGAATCGGATCCACGCAATCGGGGTTCAGCCTGGTCGAGCTGATGGTGGCCATGGTGGTCACGATGATGGTGAGCGGGGCCGTCTACGGGATGCTCGCCGGAGGCCAGACCGCCTTCCGCCGGGAGCCCGAGCTCACGGACCGCCAGCAGAACATCCGCTCCGCCATGGACATGATCATGCGCGACATCGCCAACGCCGGCACGGGGATGGCGCCCTTCATGCAGACATTCACGCGCAACCTGGACGCCTGCGCGGGCTGTCCCGACGGCGGAGCCCCGATGGGGCCTGACAACCAAAGGACCGACGAGCTGGAGATGCTCACCGATCCGGGCCGGTTCGCGAGCGAACCGGCGTGCTCCAACCCGGGGACCTCCGGAAACGTGCGGTTGATCAGGGGCGCGGCCAGCCTCCCTGAGCAGATGGCGGTGATGGTCATAATGACAGACGGCACCTGGACGCTCCGCGTCATCACCGATACCACCGCAGACAAGGGTGCGGCGGACAACTGCCAAATGAACGAGTGGCACGTCCAGTTGAACTTCAACCAGGGTGGGGATCCGACGGGCACGAACCCGCCCGGGGGCATCTGCCAGCCGAGCGGCACAGGCGTGGGCAACGCTGTCGGAGGCTGCGTTCCCGACCACGTCAGCTTCGGCGAGGTCGTGCGCTACCGCATCCGCAACGACGCCAATGGTGTGCCGCAGCTGCAGCGCTTCTCGACCGGGGACATCGCCGGCGGCTTCCAGCCCGTGGCGACCGGGATCGAGAACCTGCAGGTCCAGTACGTGCAGCAGAACAACCCTCTGGCCCTGGTGGATGGGGCCCCCGCGATCGTCAACGCCGACTACACCTCGCTTATCACCGAAGTGCGCGTGACCTTGTCGGCCCGGAGCGAAGCCAACAACTTGCAGGGACAGACGACCGCGGTCTCGGCTCGGAACGCGCTCCGCGGGCGCCTGGTATCGGCGGGCTCGCCGCGCACGGCGCTCTTTACGCTCACCCAGGCCCCCGCCCCGCTGTGGAGATGAGGCAGAGCCATGAATGTGACGCTTGAGCCGAAGAAAACCGCGATTCAGGAGAGTGCCATGGGCGGACTGAAGACCACGAGCCGAAGCGGGAGGAAGGAGTCGGGCTTCGCGCTCGTGCTCGCGATCCTCTCCCTCATGCTGCTCACGTTCCTGGGGTTGACCTTGGCCACCACGACCTCGACCGAGCTGCAGATCGCCACCAACTATAGGTGGAGCCAGCAGGCCCTCTACAACGCCGAGGCGGGAGTGGAGTATGGGAAGGCGCTGCTGACCAACATGAACTGGCAAAACATCCTTCCCGCCGCCCGGCCCAGCACGGCACTCTGGGACGGCGTGAACCCTCCTCTGGGCACGCCCACTGCTCCCCTTTCGCGAACGGACCAGTGGGGCCAGCCCACTCGCAACTTCGAGAACACGGCTTGCGACAGGCGCGGCTACGGCATGGGCTACGGGGTCGTTCTCGACGACGGCTCCACCGCCGGCGCCCCTTTTCAGAACGTCACCAACATTCTCGGCCAGTCCCTGAACGGCTCCGTCACGATCTGGGTCCGGAGGCCCGTCGAGGTCCAGCCGAACGGTGATCTCAGGGACTACGGCTTGGACGACGACAACCTCATCCTCGTGGCCGAGGGCATCGCCCCGCAGCGGACGATCCTGGGCATCAACCGCGCCGTGCGCGTGATCGAAGTGACGCTCTCCCGGGTCAGCGAAGTCAGCGAGGATTGCTCGATGCGGGACCAAGCACAGAGCGGAGGCGGGAAGGGAGGCGGGGGCTTCGCAAAGTGTGTTCCCGTCACCGCGAGCGGGCTCAATGGGGCCTTGGGCACGACCGTGACCGAAATCTCCACGACGGCCAATTGAGGGGAACCATGCAAGCCCAGGTGCTATCGCCAAGCGGCGCGTTTCGAGGGATGGATGCCATGACTAGAGTGAGAGTGTCGAAGCGGTCTCGGGTGGCGTCCATGGCCCTGGCCGCGGGGCTGATGCTGTTCCTGGTCGGAGACCGGGCCGCCGCCACGGCCATCCCGGGCATCGACCCCCTGGACGTGCTCGACCTGGCCGTCAAGAACAACGTCCTGTTCATCGTCGACACGTCTGGCTCGATGACCGGCACCGTGAAAAGGAACCACGACCAGGAACCGGGAGGCGACGACCCGGCCGGGCGGTTCTACCAGGCCAAGCGGGCGCTGCGCGAAGTGGTCAGGGAGAGCGAGGGGATTGCGAACTTCGGGCTGGGCACGTTCCACCAGACCTACGAAGATCGCGAGATCCGCGCCAAGGTAGACATGACCACCCCGGCGACCAGGCCGTACCAGACGACCTCCGAGGGGCCGATCAACTACATCTCTCAGGATGCCGCGGCCGCTACCTGGATGCCCTACTTCAACGGTCTCAACGGCCTGCTCACCACGACCACCGCGATGGGGGTGACGAACTACGACGAGTGGACTTCCGCCGACATGTTCCGAAGCCTTGGCTTCATCCCGGGCACGTCGACCTACGAGAGGCACGCCAGACACGGCTTCGATCAGGCCTATCCCACAGGCTGCATCAACAACCCGACCCCCGGCGGCGACCACATCATGGAAACGCACTGCCGCTACTACATGAGGTCCATGCTCCTGCGCAGCGACGTGCAGTTCACCTGGAACCCGAGCGCCTCGCCGCGGAGCGGTGGCCTCGTTCCTGGCAGCATTCATACTCCGACGACCGTCCCCGCGTTCACTTGCCCGCTGCCTCCGAAGGGCCTGCTCGGGGACGACGTCGACGGCTTCAACGACGGCACAAAGAAGAGGGCGTGCTTCCAGATCGTGAACTCCGCGACCGGCGCGACGGCCACCTACTTCATGACCAGCACCGCCTTCACGTTCGAGGACAAAGACGGTGTTGGCGGCTCGGACGAGTGTCTGCAGACCGGTATCAACATCCACGTGCCGCCGTGCCTCGACATGACCGCCGTCACCAACATCGAGGAGCTGATGCGCCTCGAGCTGCAGTACGACCCCGCCACGGGTCGACCGCTCGACGTCCCCTTCGCCCAGTATCCGACGACGGCGACCGCGACTCTCGACAGGTTGAATCCCAAAGACAACCTGGCCACGGCCCCGACGAGCTTCTACACCAACCCCCGCAGGACGGGGATCCGTTCGGCCGGCGGCACACCGATTGCCGCCAGCCTGCGCTGGGCCAAGAACTACTTCCAGACCACGGTGTGGCCGGCGCGCCCGGCGGCCGTGCTGGGCAAGCAGAAGAACTTCGTAATCGTGCTGACGGACGGGGCGGAGTCCTGTGAGACCGTGCCGGACGCCGTGGCGGCCGCGCAGGACCTCTACAACCTCGCGCCTTCGGCAGACAACCGCGTCGAGACGCTCGTGATCGTGTTCGCGGAGAGCGTGTCTTCCGCGAACCAGATCGCCCGCGGCGGCTCGGGGAACTTGAGGGACGCCTATACCGCCCTCGACCTGGAATCGCTGATCGAAGCGCTGAAGGACGCCATCTCGCTCGCCTCCTTCACCGGCACCTACGGGGCCCAGACCTCGATGACGGCGTCGATCTATGAACTTGGTACCTTTCTCACGCCCGCCATCGACCCCATGGATCCCGTGGCGCGCTACACCGCCAACGTGCCCGTGCTGGTCAGCTCCAGTTTCGACATGCCCGGCTTCAAGGGACATCTGAAGGCGTTCCGCAACGCAAGCGGCTCGAGCTTGGAGATCTGGGACGCGGGGCAGAAGCTCGTGGACCGTGTCCAGACCGGGATGTCGGCCTGCCCGAGCAGGACGGTCAATTCCGTCAGCTACAACGCCTGCACCTTCTCCGAGCTGCACAACGACGCCACCGAAGCGAACGTGGGCAGCACGGCCAAGATCAAGCGGCGCATCTACACCACCAGCCGCAACAACTTGAGCGCAGTGACTGCGGCCAACCTCATCGACCGCACTGCCAACCAGGGCGTTCGCGTCGCCCTCTGGCCGCCGAACACGTCCACCAGCGGTGTCGCCCCAGCCGACAACGCGAACAGCTCGGGTACCTTGGACACTGCCATGGGCCTGGCGAGCTTCACCGAGCAGGAACTGAAGAGCAAGTTCCAGGCCTGCGTGGGCTCGAACTTGCCGGCTGACTGCACCAGCACAACCGCCGCGACGAGGCTCCAGATACACCGGCGTGAGACCAGGGAAATGATGCTGGCCTTCCTCGCCGGGGCCCAGACGATCCCCGACGCCAACGGCAACCCCGCGCGGGTCGCTTCGGGTGGCTCGGCGAAGCAATTGCTCTACAAGGCCCGGGCCTGGATCCTGGCCGAGTCGACGCTCTCCGGACCTGCGGCGGTGACGCCCCCGCAGCAGTCCAAGCCGAACATCCACATCAACGAGTACGAGTTGTTCCGGGACGGCCCGCGAGACTCCTCGAACCACGCCACAAACGGGACGCTCCAGGGCTTTGGGCTAAGGAACCCCGACGACGACGACCAGGCGGCGAGCAAGAGCAACGCGAGCCTCAAGCCCGCGATGAGCGTGGTCTATCACGGCGCCAACGACGGCCTCCACGCCTACCGGGGCGCTCCCTGCCCGTCCGCCTCTCTCCCCTGCGCGGGCGAGACGGGCGGCGAAGAGCTGTGGGCTTTCGTGCCCTTCGATCAGCTCGGCAAGCTGCCGAGATTCATGAAGACCCAGAGGCGCTCGGACAAGACCTACATGATCGCCGCGTCCGTGCGCTTCGCGGACGTCTGGGTACCCGGTCCGTTCACGATGTCGATCGCCGGCGCCAGCGTCGCCGGAGAGGGCGTGTGGAGGACGTTCCTCTATGTCGGTCGCGGCATCGCGGGCAAGTACCTTACCGCCATCGACGTGACGGTCCCCGGGCCGTTCACCCGGCACTCCATCAACGGCACAGACCCCTTCGCTCCGATACCGGTCTGGAGCCGCGGCAACCCCGACACCAGCGACGGCCAGCTCAAGGGTCTCCTCAACTCCTACAACAACCCCAGCGCTGGAATGGCCGATTACAACGCCTACTCGAAGATGGGCCAGACCTGGTCGGTGCCGGGCATCGCCACCGTGACCCCCGCGGAGAACACGACAGCACGCACGCCTGCGGGCGTCGAGTTCGTGGCCTACGTGGGCTCCGGCTACGGCGCGACGGGTGAGGGGACGACCTTCTATGCCTTGGACGCGCTCACCGGCGACGTCATCGCCAGCACCGACGTCGACCTCGCGACCTCACCGCCGGCCAGCCCGATCTTCACGCCCAACGCGCTGGTGGCAAGTCCCGCAGTGTTCACCCCCAGGCAGTTTAGGGCCGGCTTCATCGGCAACCCCGCGAGTGAGAAGGCCACCCGCGTCTACATCGGGGACGTCTACGGCCGTCTCTGGAAGTTCGTGCCCAGTACGGCCAACACCGGCTTCCCGGCCGTCTTGATGCAGGATCTCGGCGTCCAGCAGCCGATCGGCGAGGGCGTGGCTCTCCTCACCCTGGACTACGACGGCATCGAGAAGCCGTACATCTTCCTGGAGACGGGCCGGGACAATCGGGTGGCCCCGCCCCCCGCCGCGACGCCTGCCTTCAAGCTCATCGGCCTGCGCGACGACGCCGTGGACGGCGACGCCACCACGCCGCAGAATCCCTATGAGCTCTTCAATCGGTCCGATCCAGGCACTCCCGGGATCGACCTCCCCGCACGTTTCCGTGGGACCCTCCAGCCGGCGACGGCGTTCAACGCGGAGGGGTTCGGACGCGTCTTCTTCGTCGGAACCCAGTACAACCCGATCGACGCGAGCTGCATCTCCAGCTTCGACAGCATCCTGTTCGCGCTCACCGCGGGCACGGGCGTGGCGGCCTACGACATGGGTAATTCCGGTACGCCGACCGCCTACACCACGTTTATCGGCCAAAAGTTCACGGGGTTGGATGTCATCAACGGACAGCTCGTCATGGACAAGGGCATCGCAGCGGGCACTCCGCCTCCGCCCCCTGCGCCGCCGACGGTGCTTCCGGCACCTCCCGGTTCGGAGGGCGACGTCTTCATGGGCTCGGCTCTGCCGGCCTCGACAGCCTTCAGGCTCGGGTCGGTAGTGTGCCAATAGTGTGCCAACCCTAGGCTTGAGTTAAGCTTGGGCCGTGCACTACCGGCTCTGCCCGGCGTGCGGGACGAGGAACAAGGCGAAGTGGGACTCCTGCGTCCGCTGCGCAGAGTCCCTGGAGGGGGTCGCCCTCGTCGACGAGGACGGTCCTGACGAAGCCGCGCCCACCGCGGAAGCCGACGCCGGTGGGCGCGGGCTCCCGCGGTGGTCGAGCCTCCTCGCTGTCGTTGCCCTGATCGCGGCGGTGGTCTGGGCCTGGCAGCGCGGGGTGCGGGAGCCCGAGCGGCCGAACCCCGGGCTCTTCACGATCGCCACGCTCCCCCCGAGCCCGACGCCGACTCCCGAACCGGTGAAAGTGCCGGGGGAGGACAGCTTCCGGGAAGGCGAGCGGTTGCTCGCCCAGGGGGACGCCGCCGGTGCCGTGCCTTTTCTCGCACAGGCCGTAGCCGACGCGCCAGACAGGGCCCTCTACCGTCACACCTACGCTCGGGCTCTCCTGGCCACGAAGGCGACGGAGCAAGCCCTGCGCGAGTTTGGCGAAGCCGCACGCCTGCTCCCGGAGAGCCTGACGTACGCCTCTGACCTGGCCCGCGCCCTGGACCGGGCGGGCCGCAGCGCCGAGGCCCTGGTAGCGTACGACCGCATGCTTGCGATGCGGCCGGACAGCCGGGACGCCCTTCGCGGGCTGGCCAACATTCACACCAAAGCAGGGAGCTTCGACCGCGCGCTTCCGCTCCTGAAGCGGCTGGTCGAGCTGGACCCGGGGGCCGCCGTTACGCAACAGCAGTTGGGCTTCGCCCTCGAGAAGACTGGGGATCTGGCCCAGGCAACCGCGGTCTATCGGCAGGTCCTCGACCGCGTGCCCGAGGCGGCCGTGACGCGGGGGCTGCTCGCCGAGGTTCTGTTCCGTCAGGGCGGTCAGCAGGAGGCGGTCGACCTCTTGCGCTCGGGCGTGGAGCGGGATCCCAAGGCCTCCCTCCTCTACCGGGGCATGGGGAGCATCCTCGAGCGCTCAGGGAAGCCCCAGGAGGCGGCGGCGGCCTACCGGGAGTATGCGCGCCTGTCGCCCAACGCGCCCGACGCCGCCGAGATGGAAAGCCGGGCGGCGCGCCTGGAGAAGCCGGTCTCGAAGCCGCCGCCCAAGGAGCCAGGCGCACCGCCTCAGCCGTAGAGTCGGACGGGCGACGAAGCCCCGCCGCGTCTAGAATGCGGCTGCAGGAGGCTTTCGATGCCCGCCATCTCCAGACGTCTCTTCGCCTCGAGCCTGTCGTGCGCCGTGGGCGCAGCGCTAACGCCGCGCGCGGCTCGCTCGAACCCCCTCCATCCAGCGGGGGCAGGCGATTCTGCGCGTCCCATCATCGACCTGAGCTCGAACGAAAACCCGTACGGGCCGTCGCCGGCGGCGCTCGAGGCCATGACCCGGACCCAGGCGGTCGCGTGCCGTTATCCCGACCTGGTCGAAACGCGCGTGATCGAAGCGATCGCGGCGCACCACGCGACGATACCCGAGCGCGTCGTGCTCGGCTGCGGGTCGAGCGAGGTGCTGCGGCTTTGCGACGCGGCGTTCCTCGGCCTCGGCCGCACCGTCCTCGCCGCCGAGCCGACGTTCGAAGCCGTGCTCCACTACGCGAAGGTCACGCGCGCCGAAGCCGTGACCGTGCCGCTCACCGCCGACTTCCGGCACGATCTCGCCGCGATGGCGCGCGCTTGCGACCCGCGCACCGGCCTCGTCTACGTCTGCAACCCCAACAACCCGACCGGCACGATCGTCTCCGGCGACGCGCTTTTGTCCTTCCTCGAGCGGGTCCCGACCACGGCGGTGGTCGTGGTCGACGAGGCGTATCACCACTTCGTGGAGGATGCCGGCTACCGCAGCGCCGCGCCGCTCCTCGACCGATTCCCGAACCTGATCGTCACCCGGACGTTCTCGAAGATCTACGGGATGGCCGGGATGCGGCTCGGCTATGCGCTCACCTCGGCCAAAAACGCCGAGGCCTTGCGGGCCCAGTCCGCTTGGAGCAACGTCAACGTCGCGGTGGCCGAGGCGGCGCTCGCGAGCCTCGCCGACCCCGAGCTTCCGGCGCGGCAGCGGGCGCTCTTGAACGGCACGCGTACGGCCCTGTGCCGGGCACTCGATCAAGCGGGTCGCCGCTACATCCCTTCCGAGACCAACTTCCTGATGATTGACGTGGGCAGCGATGTCGAGCCGCTGATCAAGGCGTTCGAGGCCCGCGGGATCAAGGTCGGCCGTCGCTTCGCAGCAATGCCGCAATGGCTGCGCATCACGATTGGACGGCCTGAGGAGACCGAAGCCTTCTTCCGTGTTTTTGGCGAGCTGGTGAAGCTCCGCGCCGCGGCGTGAGCCGAGTCGCGCGGAGCGATTGACCGCGCGCAGTTCGACATTTAGTCTCTGTTGCGGAGGCGAAGCAGGCTTGGCCATCGGGTTCGGAAAATCCAGGGAAGACGACGTCGTCTCTTTGATCGCAGCGAAGAAATACGCGCGTGCGATCGAGGTGCTGAAGGCGCAGCTCAAGAAGAAGGGCGCCAATCCCAGCTTGCGCATGCAGCTCGCCGACGTGCTGATCCTGGCCGACAAGAAGCAGGATGCGATCGGCCTGCTGATCCCGCTCGCGGACCAGTACGCACGCGACGGCTTCGCCGCCAAGGCGGTGTCGGTCCTCAAGAAGATCCAGAAGGTCGACCCGGGCCGGCGCGACGTGGAGGAGCGCCTCGCGCGCCAGATCGAGGAGCGGCAGCGCGAGGCGAGCGCCCTGCCGCTGTCCCGACCGGGGGCTCCCGGACGCGACGAGCCGGCGGCAGGCTTCAGCGAGGGCCCGGTGCTGGAGATCGGATTCGAGATGATGGCACCGATCTCGGCCCCGGTCCCGCCTCCGCTCAATCTCCCGAGCGCCGTCGCAAAAGCCCCGCCGAACCTCACGCTGCCGGTCGGCGAGCAGGCTCCGCGTGCACAGCCACCTTCGCCCCCTGCCGCTCCCGCAGCGGCGCCCGCACCGGCGTCGGTCGCGAAGCCTGTCGAAGAGGAAATCGAGGACTACGACCTCCTGTATTACGCCGAGGAGGGCGACGAGGAGGAGATCGACATCCCGCTCGAATCGGAGCTCGTCGAATTGGAGGCCGCACCCGGCGAGCCGATGTCGGCTGGCCAGTTCGCCGACGAGCTGATGGGGCTCGTCGACAGCGTGTTCCAGGAATTCCCGGCGGCAGCCGCCGCACCTTCCGCTGCACAGGAACAGAGCCGCGGCGGCAGCCAGATCGTCGTGAGCCCGCTATTCCGGGACTTCGCGGTGGACGAGATGGTGGCCGTGATCCAGGGCTTGAAGCTGCTGTCCTTCGAGCGCGGAGCGCCGATCATCCGTGAAGGCCAGCCCGGCGGCAGCCTCTACATGCTCACCTCGGGACGCGTGCGCGCCTTCAAGAAGGAGGCGTCTGGCAAACAGAACCCGCTCGGCGACCTGAAGGAAGGTGCCTTCTTCGGTGAGATGTCGATCCTCACCGGGCAGCCGCGCATGGCGAGCGTCGTGGCCCTCTCGCGCTGCGAGCTGCTCGAGCTCGATCGTCCCACGCTCGACGGGATCACGAAGACTCACCCGCACGTCTGGGACGTGCTGCGCGAGTTCGCGGAGAAGCGCGCGATCCCACGCTAAGACGGTCGGTCTTTCAGCCGACGACTCGGGAGCTGCCAAGCCAATCAGCGAGCCAATCCGCGAAGCTCGTCAGTGTCGAGCTGCACGATGAGTTTCGTCGACAGGCGCAGTGTCAGGCATCGGGAGGATCAATGAAGACTGGTGGATCACCGCGAGTCAGGAATCGCGCCTTGGAAGCGGTTCGAGCGCCCGTTCAGCGGCTGTCGCGAATGCGTGATCACTTTCTGCGTAGGTAAGTACCGCTCACATGTGACTCCAGTCACAAGTGCATGAAGCGCCCGTGTTTTCGTCTTGACCGGCTTCCTCGCGGACTGTTAGCGTCATCGCGCACCAGAAATTGCTGAGCGCCCCGGTTCGAACTTTCAGGGCAGCTTGCAGCGTGTTCGGAGACGCTCTCGGTCGGAGGCGGACATGAGTGCCCGTAGTTCTCGATCGCTGTTTCTTGGCGTGATCGTTGTCGGCGCCCTTGTCGCCTCCACCTACGCTGCGGACGCCGAGCGTCCGTCGCCGCGGACCGATCTCGGGGCGAGGATTCTCGAGGGTCCCGCGCTCGAAGGTCGTCAGCTCGTCGGCCAGCCCTCTGCTCTGGTGAGCGCAGCCCAGGGGCGCGCCATCGTCCTCGAGATCCTCGACGGAAAGCCCACGGCCCGCGCCCTCAAGACCAAAGCACCCGCCTACAAGGCTTTCGGCCTGAATGCGAGCGGCGAGCGGCTGCTCTACCGTCCACTCGCCGGCAACGCACCGTCGGGCGAGCTCGCGGTCGAGGACCTCGCGACCGGTCGGACGCAGCGGATCAGCTCACACTACGCGCTCGAAGCGGCCTGGTCGCCTCGAAACCCCGATCTGCTGGCCTTCACGTTCGCGGCCGGTCAGGGCTATGGGCTCGCCATCGTCAACGTGCGCACGGGAAAGCTGGATGTCATCTGGGGCGACGAGGTGCTGGCGGACTACCTGGCGTGGGAAGCCGACGGCAGCGGCATCTACTACTACCGGGCGGTCGAGAAGGAGCGCACGGGCGTCGCCGCCGACTCTGGGCTCGCCGTCGTCGAGCACAGCTACAGCGTGCTCACGCCCTCCTTCCATCCGCTATACGCGAGGAGGGGGTGGAGCCGCACGTCCGATATCGCCTTGAGCCGCGCGTCCGAAGAGGTCGCAGCGAGCGTCCTGCCCGCCGGGTTCCCGAGCCTCGAGAAGACCGCCGCGGAGGAGATGTCCGACCCGGTCATCGAAGAGACCAGCGCGGGGGCGCCGATCCGCCAGCAAGCGCTCCGAAGCCCGGAGCTGCCGGCGGACCTCTACGCCTTCCGTGTCCTGAGCCCAACGGGTGACCGCGAGGTCCTGGGGCGCAGCCTGCTGGCCGACGCCGAGCTCTCGGTGCGGGATCTGCCGGACGGGACGCCACGGCCCCTCGGTCAGGGCCGTCTCGTCAAGGTGACGGAAGGCGGAGTGCTGTTGCGCAGTGCCGACGTCGGCGGCAGCACCCTCGAGTTCGTCGCCTGGGATGGCCAGGCGGCCTCCGTCGCGACAACCATCCCGGTTAGCTACGGCATCCCGTTTCCGCACGCCCTAGTCACTCAGGGCGGGCAGAGCTACCCCGGGGCGAACTGCGGCCCGACCTGGTACACGCACACGAACACGAGCACCATGGCCTATGCGAACGACATGTGGAACCGCGACGGCCACATCATGGCCTCCGCCGCGGGCACGGTCGTGTATCTGAAGAGCGACGTGACCTGCAACCGGTGCTCCCCCAACACGTGCTCCGACTACCGCTCGGACTGCTACGGCCCCGTGGGCAATTACGGTTGGGGCAACGTCGTGATCCTCGAGCATGCGGACGGCACCTGGACCAAGTACACGCACATGCGCCCGGGCTCGGCACGCGTCGTCCTCGGCGAGAGCGTCTGCGGCGGCCTCTGGATCGGGACCCAGGGACACACCGGCTGCACCCAGGGCAACCCCTGCGGCGACCACCTGCACTTCCAGCGCCAATCCTCCTCTTTGCTTTCGGGCTATTCCCTGCGCATCGATTTCTTCGACGCGGCGGTCAACCCGCTCGCCTGCTACGGCGCGGGCCATCGCTCGGGTCTCACCGAGGCGAGCTCCTGTTCCGCGAACCCCTGCATCAGTGTCGTTCCGGCTACCGACTGGAAGGGCGAGTACTTCGCGGGGACTGCGCTCGCGGGCAGCCCGCTGATGGTGCGGAACGACGGGACGGGCGCCCTCGCCTTCGACTGGGGCGCCGGCGGGCCCGGATGCACGGTTGCCGCCGACGGCTTCTCGGCGCGCTTCACGCGCACGATTACCTTCGCCGCCGGTACCCAGCGCTTCACAGTGAGGAGCGACGACGGCGTGAGGGTCTGGGTGGACGGTACACTGCGCCTGGACAAGTGGCTCAATCAGGCAGCGCCCACCACCTACACCTTCGATGTCGCTCTCACTGCGGGCAGCCACACCGTGAAGGTGGAGTACTACGAGAACGTGGGCGGTGCAGTGATGCAGCTGTCCTGGCAGCCGCTCCAGCCACCGGCGCCCTTCATCTGCGACGACGGGGACGCCTGCCTGACGTTCGCCGGCCCCGCCGCCTACTGGCATCGCGCCACCACCTGCGGCACCTCGGCGCTCGGCTACGGCGGCGACATGTACTGGACCTACGTCAACGGCACGACCGTCAGCAACTACGTGCGCTGGACCCCGACCCTGGGCGGCGCCGGCACCTACGAGGTCTCGGTGTTCGTGCCGCGCTGCAACGGCACCAGCCAGACGACGCGTTACAAGATCCTCCACAACGGCATCAGCGACTTCCGCACCATCAACCAGAACAACGCCTACGACGTGTGGATCTCGCTCGGGAGCTTCAGCTTCTCGGGCGCCGGCGGCGAATACGTCGAGCTCACCGACGCGACGGGCGAGCCCTACTCGACCCTGCGGAAGCTGGCGGTGGACGCGGTTCGCTGGACGCGCCAGTAAAGCACGCGACCACGGCGGGTGTTGCGTCCTGGCGCCCGCGCGCGAAGCGACTACAATCCTCCCTCGTCACCGAGACGAGGGAGGATCCACGTGCGCGAGCTCTACCCAGAGATCGAGCCGTTTGACGACGGGTTCCTGAAGGTCTCCGGCCTGCACACCGTTCACTACGAGCAGGTGGGCAACCCGAAGGCGAAGAAGGCGGTGTTCCTTCACGGCGGGCCGGGCGGCGGCCTCGACCCCGACTACCGCCGCTACTTCGATCCCCGGCGCTGGCACCTGACGCTCTTCGATCAGCGCGGCAGCGGCAAGAGCACGCCGCACGCGGAGCTGCGCGAGAACACCACCTGGGACCTGGTCGCCGACATCGAACGGATCCGCGAGCACCTCGGGATCGACAAGTGGCTCGTCTTCGGCGGCAGCTGGGGCAGCACGCTCGCGCTCGCCTACGCGGAGACACACCCCGAGCGCTGCACCGGCCTGGTGCTGCGCGGCATCTTCCTGCTGCGCCGGAAGGAGCTGCTCTGGTTCTACCAGGAGGGGGCGAGCTGGCTCTTCCCCGACGCCTGGGACGAGTACCTGAAGCCGATCCCGGAGGTCGAGCGCGGCGACCTGATGAGCGCCTACTATCGACGCCTCACCTCTCCGGACTCCGCCGTGCGGTCGGAAGCGGCCAGGGCCTGGTCCGTCTGGGAGGCGAGCACGAGCCGACTGCTGCCCGATCCGAAGCTGGTCGAGCGGTTCGCCGGCGACGAGTTTGCCGACGCCTTCGCCCGCATCGAG